>JAEEGJ010002033.1_pt1 | contig 168079 bp, 135 predicted proteins | sample 8958761 | NCBI WGS metagenome assembly JAEEGJ01 (sample SAMN16246546, study PRJNA631951) | gut metagenome | biome: gut microbiome; feature: rumen; material: RS-attached | host: Bos | place: Iran: Karaj | collected 2018-10
GGACTGGCTGAAGGACTGGCCATAAAAGATATTGTCGCCAAGGACAAGGGCTACGGAGTCCCCCCCAATAAATTTCTCTCCGACGATAAAGGCGTCGGCCAAACCGCGCGGTTTGTCTTGCACGGCGTACTCAAAGCGCATTCCAAGCCAGGAACCGTCGCCAAAAAGCTCCTTAAAGACGCTTATGTCTCGCGGAGTGGAAATTATCAAAACCTCACGAATTCCAGCCAACATAAGAACGCTGACCGGGTAATAAATCATCGGCTTGTCGTAAAGGGGCAAAATTTGCTTCGACACGGCTTTCGTTATCGGGTAAAGGCGGGTTCCAGAACCGCCAGCAAGCACTATTCCTTTCATAATATGCAATTTTAGCGCGCTTCTTGCGCTTTTTCAAGCAAATGTTGACAGCAAATGTCGGTATTGCATCAAACATTTTTTTTATATAAAATAAGGATCGTTATGTCATTTTTCTATTATTTGTTCATAAGCCCCATAACCAATATTCTTGAAGTTTGTTTCAAGATAATTCAAGAAATCTTTGGCAGCAATGGCTTTGCGATTATTACATTAAGCGCCATTGTCACCGTTTTTTGCTTGCCCTTATATGTTGTTGCTGAATCATGGTCACAAATCGAGCGCAACATCCAGAAAAAAATGAAACCTGGAATAGACAGAATAAAAAAAACCTTCAAGGGTGACGAACAATACATGATGCTATCCACATTTTACAAGCAAAATCACTATCATCCAATGATGGCGTTACGATCTTCCTTCAGCCTTCTTATTCAAATCCCCTTCTTTATCGCGGCTTATAATTATCTGTCAAATCTAAAAGCCCTTGACGGCTCGAGCTTTTATTTCATAAAGAATCTAGGATTGCCAGACGGAGCCTTTACTATCGGCAGCATTACCGTAAACGCGCTCCCCATCCTTATGACAATTATAAATTGCTTATCAGGCATAATCTACTCAAAGGGACATGGCAAAGGCGAAAAAATTCAAATTTTCTCCTGCGCTTTTATCTTTCTTATTTTGCTCTACAATTCTCCTTCAGGCCTCGTTCTTTATTGGACAATGAACAATATATTTAGTTTTATAAAAAACATTTTCTATAAGGTAAAGAATCCGAAGAAAGCAATTTATAAATGTCTGTTTGCAATCGGAACGTTAGGCATTATTTCTGTTTTTACAATTCATAGATTATCAACACAAAAAACAATTTATAAATTGTTCATTATTTTTTGCTCCGCCATTTTAATTCTAATTCCATATATAATAAAGTTTTGCAAAAAGCTATCAACAAAATTCATCCAAGACATTGGAACAGACAAAAAATTGCGAAAAATTGTTTACATACTTTCTTTTGTCTCCCTCACTCTATTAACAGGGCTCTTCATTCCTTCCCACCTAATAGAATCTGAAGCCGAGCAATTTTGTTATATAGATTCTTACACAAGCCCATTTCCTTTTGTAATAATAACATTTCTAAAATCATGCGGCCTCTTTTGCATATGGCTAAGCGTGTTTTACTGCCTGTTTTCAGACAAAGTTAAAAACAACATAACATTCCTAACAGTTTTCACAGCATTTATGTTCTTACTGAATACGTTTGTATTCTCTGGAAAATACGGCCCAATACAACCGAGCCTTATTTTTATGCAACCTCTAGACCACACAGCAAATAAAGCATTCTTGATAATATCTTCAATTTCCGTCTTGGGGCTCTTTGTTCTGACTTTAGTTTTTTTTAAAAAGCATCTAAGACTCATTTCTTACTTGCTTGGAATAACAATCTTTTCTCTATGCTTTGTTTCAATTAAAAACATTGTTACAATACAATCCTTCTACAAACGCATGGCGCCCCCGCAAACCTATGACACCATTGAACCTATTTACCACATATCAAAAAACAAAAAAAATGTAATTGTTATCATGCAAGACAGAGCTATGCCATCCTATTTCCAAGAATTCTTGGAAGAACGTCCAGACTTGTACAACTCCTATGATGGCTTTACGTTCTATCCGAACTGCGTTTCTTTTGGGAACTGCACAATGACTGGAACTCCAGGCATTTTCGGAGGTTATGACTATACACCCTATGAAACAAATTTGATGACCGAAAAAACCATGCGCCAAAAAAGGAATGAGGCAATTTTGACAATGCCCGACTTATTTTTAAAGAATGGTTTTGACGTAACAGTGAGCGATATCCCGTACGAAAATTTTCTAACATATCCAATTTCGGATATGTATAAGGATTACCCGGAGATTCACAGAATTCAGGCCCTTGGCGCATACACAGACTTTTGGTATAAAAAACACAATATAGTTAGAAACGAAATCCTGAGCATGCGCATAAAACGCAACTTCATCTTCTTTAGCATTTTTAAGGGATTGCCTCCCATTCTGCGACCGATTTTATATCGCGGTGAATATTGGGTTAGCAGCGAAGCCTTCGACAACTTTCAGAGCTTTATTGACAGTTACTCTGTCATTGACTATATGAAGGATTTGGTTGGAACAGACGCGGACAAAAGCGCATTTTTAATGCTTGTCAACAATGCGGTGCACGAACCAATTTATCTCCAATATCCAAACTATGAGCCTCAAGAACATGTCACAGACATTGGAACAGGAAGAAGATCCTCGGACACAGAGTATCACGCTATGGCGGGAACTTTCCTGAAATACATAGACTTTTTTGAATATCTAAAGAAAAACGACTGTTGGGACAACACAAAAATCATTATTGTCTCTGACCACGGAGTGTCTTACGAAACTGGAAATTATGACAATTCCGGGCTGCCTTTCGTTATAGAAGATTATATGTCCTTCCTCCTTGTAAAAGATTTTGGGGCGAAAGGAAAGCTGAACATCGATTACACCTTTATGACAAACGCCGACACTCCATATCTAGCCACTAAGAATATAATAGAAAACGCCCAAAATCCATTTACAGGAAAACCATTAAAAGTTGATGACAAGAATCCGCTAATGAAACTTGACATGGGACCGCCCGTAAGCACAAGAATTCGAAATAAAACAAAGTATCCTGTTGCGGATGATGAATGGTGGGGAGTAAAAGACAACGTATTCATAAACAGCAACTGGTACCAATGGAATTTTAAGACATCAGACTAAAACTTTGCTTAAGTCCTTCTATAACCTGGCATTGAATAAAAAGGCTTTTTTCGCTATAATTTTAAGGTTATTTAAGGAGACTATAAATGACATTTCTTTACATTGATCCCGGCACGGGAAGCATGCTTTTTTCCATTGTTATTGGAGCGGCGGCGACTCTTTTCTTTCTAGCAAAAGCCGCTTGGCTAAAGGCAAAGCTGTTTCTTAGCGGCTCGCGCGGAAAAGACGCGGTTTTAAGGGACGCCTCTTATAAGCCTTACGTCATTTATTCCGAGGGAAAGAGTTATTGGAACACTTTCAAGCCCGTTTGCGACGAATTTGAGGCAAGAAAAATTCCCCTATCCTTTTTGACAAGCTCTAAAGACGACCCTTGCTTTGACCAAGGCTACCAATTTGTAAAGGCTGAATTCATAGGAGAAGGAAACGCGGCCTTCGCCAGGCTCAACATGCTGAGCGCCGGAGTTTTGCTTTCCACCACCCCCGGCCTTAACGTGTACCAGTGGAAGCGCAGCCGAAACGTAAAGCATTACGCGCACGTCCTTCATATGTCCAACGACGCCACGACTTACCGCCTGTTCGGCTTGGACTACTATGACGCGGTTTTGCTTACCGGCGACTATCAAAAGACTGACTTGCGCTACTTGGAAAAGGCGCGCGGAATTTCTGAAAAAAATCTTGTGACGGTCGGCTGCGCCTACCTTGACGTTTTGGCGCAAAAGATGAGCGGCGTTCCCGACGAAGAAAGCCATCCCTTCACGGTATTGGTTTCGCCTTCTTGGGGAGACGTAGGCGTCCTAAAGCGCTATGGCGAAAAACTATTGGACCCGCTTTCAAAAACCGGTTGGCGAATAATCGTCCGCCCCCACCCGCAGTCAAAAAAGTCCGAGGCGGACATGCTGGAACGTTTGGAAGCGCGCTACAAAGATTGTCCCAACGTTGAGTGGGATTACGAGCGCGACAACATTTACTCGCTCAAAAAAGCGGACATAATGATTTCCGACTTTTCTGGAATCATTTTTGACTACACCTTCTTGCGCGACAAGCCGGTGATGTACGTAAAGGCCGGCATGAACCTCATGCCCTACGACGCTTACGACCTTCCAAACCACGGCGAGAACCTTTGGCAGTTTGAGACGCTAAAGAAAATCGGATTGGAACTTGACGAAAGCCAGTTTGAGAACATTAAGAACGTAATTCAAAACGCAAGCGACAGCGAGTCTTTGGCCGCCGGCCGCAAGCGCTCAAAGGAAGAAGCCTGGATGCATATCGGACAGGCGGGCAAGAACATCGCGGACTACATGATAAAAACAGTTGAAGAACAGAACAAAGACACACAAAAGGAGACAGCGTAATGGCAAAGACAGTTTATTTGGGAATTACAGGAGACATCATCCACCCCGGAATCATAAACATAATTAACGAAGGAGCCAAGCTTGGCGAATTAACAATAGGCCTTTTGACCGACAGCGCGATTGTAAGCCACAAGCGTCTGCCTTATCTTTCCTACGAACAGCGAAAGCAAGTTGTAGAAAACATCAAGGGCGTGGCCAAGGTCGTTCCTCAAGAGGAATGGAGCTACGTTCCCAACCTAAAAAAATACAAGCCCGACTACATCATTCACGGAGACGATTGGAAGACCAACTACCTTTCAAAAATCCGCGACGAAGTTTTTGAAGCTATGAAGGAATGGGGCGGCCAAGTGGTTGAAATCCCCTACACGCAAGGAATCAACTCGTCAGCCTTGGCGGAAAACGCCTCCTCAATCGGAACCACGCCCGACGTCCGCCGCGCCGCGCTTCGCCGTCTTATCGCGGCAAAGCCGATTGTCCGCATCATGGAAGCGCACTCAGGCCTTAGCGGACTAATCATCGAAAACGCGGAAGTGACAAAGGACGACGGAGTCCACCGCTTTGACGGAATGTGGTCGTCGTCGCTCACCGACTCGACCAGCAAGGGAAAGCCCGACATCGAGGCCGTCGACCTTACGACAAGAATGCAGTCTTTGACCGACATTTTGGAATGCACGACAAAGCCGATCATTTACGACGGCGACACGGGCGACATCGCCGAGCACTTTGTCTTTACGGTCCGCACGCTGGAACGAAACGGAATCAGCGCCGTAATCATCGAGGACAAAAAGGGCCTTAAAAAGAATTCGCTTTTTGGAACGGAAGTAAAGCAAGAGCTTGCGAGCGAAGAGGAATTCTGCCACAAAATTTCCGAAGGAAAAAAAGCGCAAGTCACAAAAGACTTTATGATAATCGCTCGCATTGAGGAAATCATCGCGGGCTACACGGTTGACGAAGCGATCGCAAAAGCCTTCGCCGCGGTAAAGGCCGGCGCCGACGGAGTTATGATCCACTCAAAGGACAAGAGCGGAATGGACATAAAGGAATTCTGCCAAAAGTTCCGCGCCGAATACAAGCAAGTTCCGATCGTTTTGGTTCCGACAACCTACAACCAGTTCACCGAAAAGGAATTGGCCGAATGGGGCGCTAACGTAATCATTTACGCAAACCACATGCTCCGCGCCTCCTACCCCGCGATGAAAAAATGCGCCGAGACGATTCTTGAGGCCGAACGCTCGCTTGAAGTCAACGACCTTTGCATGCCGATAAAGCAGATTTTGGAATTGATTCCCGGCACAAAATAATTGGAGAAAACGATGATTCGACCTTCATACTTTTACGATTTATTGGTTAAGAATGGAACGGACTTTTTTGCCGGCGTTCCCGACTCGCTTTTGAAAAACCTATGCGCCTACATCACCGACACCGCTCCCGCCGACAAGCACATCATTAGCGCAAACGAAGGAAGCGCCACTGGTCTTGCCACCGGCTACCATTTGGCGACAGGCAAGATTCCGATGATTTACATGCAAAACTCGGGCGAAGGAAATATGGTCAACCCGCTTATGTCAATCGCCGACCCCGACGTTTATTCAATCCCGATGCTCATCGTAATCGGTTGGCGCGGAGAGCCTGGCGTTCACGACGAGCCCCAGCACGTAAAGCAGGGAAAAGTCACTTGCGATTTGCTTGACGCGATGAAAGTCCCATACGAAGTTTTGAGCGACAACGAAGCTGACCTTCCCGCGCAATTTGAAAAGGCCTACAAGTACATAAAGGAAAACAAGGCCCAGTACGCCTTTGTAATCCGCAAGGGAACTTTTGACGAATACAAATTGCAAAACAACGTCCCCGTCGAAGGAAAGATGAGCCGCGAGGAAGCGATTGAAAAAATCATGCTTTCCGCCGAGCCAACGACAGCCTTTGTTTCCACAACGGGAATGATTAGCCGCGAGCTTTACGAGCTTCGCGACAAGTATAACATGGGCCACGACCGCGACTTTCTTACCGTCGGAGGAATGGGCCACGCAAGCCAAATCGCGCTCGCAATCGCCATGCAAAAAAAAGACCGCGGCGTTTTCTGCCTTGACGGAGACGGAGCGAGCATCATGCAAATGGGCGGCATGGCCACAATCGGAAGCCGAAAGCCTTCAAACTACATTCACTTTGTGCTCAACAACGGAGCGCACGACTCGGTTGGCGGCCAGCCGACCGTCGGCCGCGAGATTGACTTTTGCAAAATCGCCGCGGGCTGCGGCTACGAAAACGTGACAAAGGCCGCCAACCTTGACGAATTGGCCGCGGCCATCGCAAGCGCCAAAGCAAACAAAAGGCTTTCGTTCATCGAAGTTCTTGTAACAAAGGGAGCGAGAAAAGATTTGGGCCGGCCAAAGACAACGCCGCGTGAAAACAAAGAAGCGCTCATGAAATTCTTGGAGAAGTAAAATATGGTAAAGCAAGCGATTATAGCCGCGGGCGGACTTGGAAGCCGCTTTGGAAACAGAACAAAGGAAATGCCGAAAGGCTTTATCGAAATTGACGGCGTTCCGATGGTGGAGCGCAGCGTGCAAAAGCTTATCGCGGCCGGCGTTGAGGAAATCATCATCGGCACCGGCCACTGTTCCGAAGCCTACGACGAGCTGGCAAAAAAATATCACGTAATAAAAACAGTAAAGAACGAAAACTACGCGAACACTTCCAGCATGGGAACGATTGCCGTTTGCGCGCCTTACATCAAAGGCGACTTTTTCTTGCTCGAAAGCGATTTGGTTTACGACGCCGTGGGCCTTAAGGTTTTGGCCAACGACGAGCGCGCCAATGTCGTTCTTGCAAGCGGCGCGACTCATAGCGACGACGAAGTTTATTTGGAAAACGGCGCGGACGGCTCTCTTTGCCGCGCCACAAAGGACAAGGCCAGCGTGAAAAATCTCGCCGGCGAGCTTGTCGGCATTTCAAAGCTTTCAAAGGCTTGTCTTGACGACATGATGTCTTGGTACAAAGCCGACGCCGGCCGCGTTAAGGCTGACTACGAAAGCGTCTTGGCCGAAATTTCAAGCGCCGCGGACTTCGCCTCAAAAGTTTATGTCCGCAAAATAGAGTATTACGCTTGGACAGAAATCGACGACGAAGCGATGCTTGACCGCGCCGTAAAGGAAATTTGGCCGCGCGTCCAGGAAAACGAATCTCTTTGGAACGTACGCCGCGAAGTTTTGCTCAACCCAGGCCCCTCCACCACCACCGACAGCGTAAAGTACGCGCAAGTCGTCGCCGACATTTGCCCGCGCGAGCTTGAGTTCGGAAACCTTATGGAAGAAGTGGCGGAAGGCCTTACCGAAGTTTGCGCAAATCCAAAAGACTACATAACTGTAATGTTCGGTTGTTCTGGCACCGGCGCCGACGAGGCTATGGTCAGCTCTTGCGTTCCGCCCGACGGAAAACTGCTCGTCGTGGACAACGGTTCCTACGGAGCCCGTCTTGCAAAAATCGCAAGCGTTTACAACATCGATATGGACGTGTTCAAGTCTTCGACATACGAGCCGATAGACATCGCCGCGCTGGAAAAGCAAATGCAGGCAAAAAAATACACGACCTTCGCGATTGTCTACCACGAAACCACGACCGGCCTTTTAAACGACCTCGCCACGATTTGTCCGCTGGCAAAAAAATACGGAATGACTACAATTTGCGACATCGTCTCTGCCTACGGCGGAATGCCGATCGACCTTGGCTCTCTTGGAATCGACTTTGCAACAAGCACTTCAAACAAGCACATCGGAGGAATGGCCGGCGTGGGCTTTGTAGTCTGCAAGCGCGACGAATTGTTGAAGCAAAAAGACTGGCCTATGCGCAACTACTACCTCAACCTTTACGACCAGTACAAGTACTTTTTGGAGACCAAGCAAACGCGCTTTACCCCGCCCGTCCAAACTTTCTACGCCTTGCGCCAAGCGATCATCGAAACAAAAGTCGAGACCGTTCAAAAGCGCTTTGAGCGCTTTACCGCCTGCTGGGAAATTTTGGTCAAAGCCTTGGACGACATCGGCCTCAAAATGTTGGTGGACCGCAAATACCAGTCGCATTTCATCACGGCGATTTTGATTCCGGAGACTCCCAAGTACAGCTTCAACGCGCTGCACGACTACGCCAAGAGCTTTAACTTCACGATTTATCCCGGAAAGCTTGGCAACATCGACACCTTCCGCATCGCCAACATGGGCGACATAAAGCCGGAAGAAATGGAGCGCTTTACAAAAGTTCTCCGCGACTACATGAAAAGCATTGGAGTGTGTTAACGGCGCATGGCAGACTTTTTGTACACGCTCGTAATTTATCCCCTCACATTGATAATTGAAACTTCATACAAATTGGTGTATGAAGTTTTTGGCAATGTCGGTCTTGCCGTAATCGGAGTCAGCGTGGCGGTTTCTTTGCTGTGCCTGCCCCTCTACATTGTCGCGGAAGCCTGGCAGCAAATCGAGCGCGACAAGCAAAAAGAAATGAGTTCGGGAATAGACCGAATTAAAAAAGCCTTTAAAGGCGACGAGCAATACATGATTTTGACAACCTTCTACAAACAAAATCATTACCATCCCTTGATGGCATTGCGCTCGTCCTTTGGACTTTTGATACAAGTTCCTTTTTTCATCGCGGCCTATTCCTTTTTGTCAGCCATGCCAGCCTTGCAAAACCAAGCATTCCACTTTATCCGCGACATGGGAAAGCCCGACGCGCTTTTTTACATTGGGTCTTTTCCGATAAACGTTCTTCCGATCGCGATGACAGTCATAAACATCGCGGGCAGCGCGGTTTACACAAAGGGTTTTAAACTAAAGGAAAAGCTTCCGATTTACGCGATGGCTTTGATTTTTTTGGCCATTCTTTACGATTCGCCGGCGGGCTTGGTTCTTTATTGGACCATGAACAACGTCTTTAGCCTAGTAAAAAACATCTTTTATAAGATTAAAAAGCCCCTTCTTGTCCTTTACATTTTGGCCAGTCTTGCCGCGGCCTACGGAATATATTATGTTCTTGCGCGTCACAACGGACTTTTTTCAAAGCGCTTGGTTCTGGCCATTCTTTTGTCGCTCGTTTTTTTTGTTCCCCTTTTTGTCAAAGGAGCGAAATGGGTTTTAAACAATTGTCTGTCGACCTTGCTTCAAAACAAGTCTGAACGCCACACAATTTTCTTGCTATGCGCCTTCTCCCTGGCTCTTTTGACAGGTCTTGTAATTCCTTCATATACGATTTCTTCGTCGGTTTTGGAATTTGTCGACATCGACAATATTTTTAACCCAAACTATTACATTTACACAATTCTTTTACAAAGTTTAGGCATCTTTGTCTTTTGGTTTTGCTGCGTCTACTTCTTGTTTGGAAAAAAAATTCAAAGTCTCATGGTCTTTGCGGCGGCTTTTTTGCTTTTGAGCGCCTGCCTAAACACTTTCGCCTTTGGCGGTGATTACGGAAACATAAGCCGCGTGTTCTTGTTTGACAAAACAATTCAAGATTCAGCCGCTACAAAAATTCTCAACGTAATTGCCGTCCTCGCTTTGGGCGCGGCGCTTCTCGCCTTGCTAAAATTTACAAAAGCAAAAAAAACCGTCATTCCTATTTTTACAATATCGCTCATAGCCTTCTTTGCGATTGGAACGATAAATGTTGCGAAAATTCAGGCGCAAACAAACGAATATGCATCCCGACAAGTAAAGGAAGAAAATTCTATCACTCCTGTCTTCCACTTTTCAAAGAAAGGAAAGAATGTGGTCGTCATAATGAGCGACAGGGCTGAAAACGCTTTTGTCGAGCCGATTTTCGAGGCTTACCCAGACTTAAAAGAAGCCTTTAAGGATTGGACCCTGTACAGCCACACTCTGTCATATGACTCGCACACTCTTTTGGGCGCCCCCCCCCTTTACGGCGGATACGAATACACTCCGCTCAACATGAACGCGCGGGCTACCATTCCCCTTAAAGAAAAAAACAACGAAGCGCTTTTGCTTATGCCAAGAATTTTCACGGAACAAGCGGGATTCGGCGCGCAAGCCTCGGACTTGTCTTGGGCCAACTATTCTTGGGTTCCAGACATGTCTATTTGCGCCCCATACCCGCAAATCACTCCGCTCAACTTGGAACGGAAATATACCTCAAAGTGGATAAGCGAGCACCCAAACAACGTCAAGGCCAACACGACAAGCCAAACGATAAAAAGAAATTTCTTGTGGTTCGCATTGTTCAAAGAAGCCCCGGCCTTTATCCGCGAAAGTCTTTACGACGACGGCAATTGGTGGACAAGCGACGAAGACTATGCGGACATCGTTGAATACATAACAAAGCTTTCCGTCCTCGAATACTTGCCCGATTTGACAGATTTTTGCGGAAACGAAGAAGGAAACTTTGTTCTATTGCAGTCAATGGTGACCCACACTTCAATAGAACTGCAGGCGCCAAATTTTGACCCGTCAATAAACATAACCGACAAGGGAAAATTCGCCGGAGACCCCGAGAACGAGACAATCAGCTCAAACATAGCGATGCTAAAGCGAGTGGCCAAATGGATGGATTATCTAAAGCAAAACGGCTGCTACGACAACACAAGAATCATAATCGTGGCCGACCATGGAGCCGGTAAAGGCGGCCCCGCGCGGAAATTCTTTACGGACAACGGCGAAATTAAGGAAAGCGGCTACGAGCTGGACCAAAACCATCCGCTTTTGATGGTAAAAGATTTTGCCGACTCGGCGGACAAAAACGCGTCTCGGCAGTTCACGGTTGACACAAGCTTTATGACCAACGCCGACACTCCATACCTTGCCTTTGAAGGAATAATCAAAAACCCCGTGAACCCGTGGACAGGCAAAGAAATCACAAAGCGCAAGGAAAGCGCGGCATACGGGGTTGTCGCAGGAGCGCCCTACGACCCCGGAAAACACGGCCTTTATAAGTTTGACTTAAACGGAATAAAAACATATGATGTCTTTGACGACATGTCAAAAGCCTCAAATTGGAAGGAAAGAAAAGAATGAGCGGAAAGAAAATTCAAATCTTGGACTCTACCTTGCGCGACGGAGCGCAGGGCGAAGGAATCAGCTACTCTGTACAAGACAAAATTCACGTCTGCCAAGCGCTTGACGAGCTGGGCGTGGACTTTATCGAGGCCGGAAATCCCGGTTCAAATCCAAAGGACATGGAATTTTTCCAAGAAATGAAAAAGATTCCCCTTTCCAACTCCAAGCTTTGCGCATTTGGATCGACACGCCGCAAGGACATAAAGCCCAGCGAGGACGCAAACCTCCAGAGCCTTGTTTCAGCCGGAACGGAATGGGCGGTGATTTTCGGAAAGTCTTGGCTTTTCCATGTTACTGAAATTCTCCACACAAGCGAAGAAGAAAACCTTGCGATGATAAAGGACTCATGCGAATTCTTGCGCCAAAACAAAATGCGCGTGATCTACGACGCCGAGCACTTTTTTACCGGCTACAAGGATAATCCAGAATACGCGCTTAAGACATTGAAGGCCGCCAAAGACGGCGGAGCGGAAGTCCTTAACCTTTGCGAGACAAAGGGCGGAGCGATGCCCAACGAGTTGCAGGCCGCCGTTGAAAAAGTCGTAAAAGAATTTGGAAAGGATTGCGCGATCGGAATCCACACCCACAACGATTCTGGCCTTGCGGTCGCCAACTCGCTAATCGCTGTCACAGCCGGCGCCACGCACGTGCAGGGCGTCCTTTTGGGCTTTGGCGAGCGCACGGGCAACGCAAACCTTTCGACAATCATTCCCGACTTGCAGTTAAAGATGGGATACGATTGCCTTCCCGGCGAAAACATAAAGTCGCTCACTTCCATTTGCAAGCGCGTGGCGGAGTTCACAAACCTTCCGCTTAATCCAGGCATGCCCTACGTAGGCGCCAACGCCTTTGCCCACAAGGCCGGAATGCACATCGACGCGGTCCTTAAAAATCCGTCGGCCTACGAGCACGTGGAGCCCGAAAGCGTCGGAAACGCGCGCGTATTCCTTATGAGCGAAGTCGCCGGCCGCTCCATGGTAATAAAGAAGATTCAAAAGTTCATGCCGCAAATCACAAAGGACGACCCGATCGTAAAGACGATCATGGCAAGAATGAAGGAGCTTGAATTTGAAGGCTACCAGTTTGAGGGCGCCGACGGCTCCTTTGAATTGCTCGTCCGAAAAATCATGGGAAAGTACCAGCCCTTCTTTAAGCTGCGCTACTACCAAACAAACGGCGTGAACCCGCGGCCCGAAAAAGGCGTAAACGCCACGGCCCAAATCAAAGTTGAAGTCGACAACCAAATAGAAGTCACAGCCGGCGAAGGCGACGGTCCTGTAAACGCTTTGGACATCGCCTTGCGCAAGGCCCTCTCCCGCTTTTATCCCGCGGTGGAACAAATCCGCCTTACAGACTACAAGGTCCGCGTCTTGGACGGAAAGGCCGCGACGGCCAGCAAAGTCCGCGTATTGATAGAAAGCTCGGACGGAATGGATTCTTGGTCAACGGTGGGCGTAAGCTCCGACGTAATGGAAGCCTCCTGGATGGCGCTGGTCGATTCCTTTGAGTACAAGCTGATTAAGGACATCGAAAAGCATTTCAACAAACTCGTTTGACAAAAAAGCGCGTTTTTAGTATAATTAAAGAAATTCAGCGTAAATAAACACGAGGTTTTACAATGGAAAAGACAATCGCCTTGATTCCCGGTGACGGAATCGGACCTGACGTAGTCGCCGAAGCGGTGAACGTGCTTGACGCCGTCGCCAAGAAATTCGGCCACAAGTGGACTTATAAAAACGTAATCGCGGGCGGCGGAGCCATCGACAAGTTCGGCCATCCCCTTCCCCAGGAACAGCTTGACATAGCGCTTTCCAGCGACGCGGCCCTTTTGGGAGCGGTCGGCGGCCCCAAGTGGGACGACGTTGCCCCGGAGATCCGCCCGGAAAAAGCCTTGCTCGGACTTCGCGGCGGAATGAAAGTATTCGCAAACCTTCGCCCGGCCGTAATGTGGAAGCAGCTTAAGGACGCCTGCCCCCTCAAGGACGAGATTGCCGGCGACGGAATCGACGTTTTGGTAGTGCGCGAGCTTACAGGCGGCATTTACTTTGGAGAGCGCGGAACAAGCGCTGACGGAAAGACCGCTTGGGACACCGAAAAATACACATGGCCCGAAATCGAGCGCATCGTCCGCATGGGCTTTGAGTTCGCAAAGAACCGCAAAAAGCATTTGACGGTCGTGGACAAGGCCAACATCCTCAACTCAAGCCGTTTGTGGCGCAAAGTTGCCGAAGAAGTCCACAAGGAATATTCCGACATCGCACTTGACTTTATGTACATCGACAACGCCGCCATGCAAATGGTAAAGAATCCGCGCCAGTTTGACGTAATCGCCACAAGCAACATGTTCGGCGACATCCTCACCGACGAAGCCGCTCAAGTTACAGGCTCAATCGGAATGTTGGCCTCAGCCAGCATCGGCGACGGAACGGGCCCCGGCCTTTACGAGCCGATCCACGGTTCCGCCCCCGACATCGCAGGAAAAGACTTGGCCAACCCCTTGGCCACAATACTTAGCGCAGCCATGCTTCTCCGCTTTGACTTTAAGCTTGAAGAAGAAGCCAAGGCCATCGAAAACGCCGTGGCCAAAGTTTTGGACGACGGCTGGCGCACTGGAGACATCGCCGGAGCCGACCGCGAGGCCGTAAAAGCCGCCGGAAAGCTCGTCGGCACCAAGAAAATGGGCCAATTGGTCCTCGAACGCCTTAACTAGGAACAGCAAAGCGCTCCGCGCTCAAAGCTGGATACACACAATGCCCCTCGCGCTATTGACGAGGGGCATTTTTTATACTATAATATTTACACTATTTTACTTATATTTTAAGGTGTTTTTTATGAAAAAAGGTCTTTACAGCATCGGCGGAATCATCATCTTGCTGATCGCCGCTTTTATTTTTGTTTTGGTTCCAGCGCTTGCCGGCGGAGTCAGCGAAAGACGCTTGCCCGCTTACGGAAGCTACAACGGAGTTCCCATCAAGTTTGAGGAAGGCTCCGAGTTTTATTCATTGGCCAACCAAGCCGTTCAGAGAATGGAACAGCAGGGCTACAGCTTTAACGGCGACTACGCCTCTTTCTTCTATTCAATGGCTTTTAGCCAGGCCTTTAACCAAGTCGTAGGCCCCATGGCTCTTCGCGACTTGACAAGCCAAAGCGGTTGGCTCGCCACTGACAGCGCCGTTGACCGCGCCCTTATCAACCAGTACTACAACGAAAGCGGAGAATTCTCGCAGGCGCTTTACAACGCCACAAGCGACGACGCCAAGCGCAAAAACCAAGAGCAAGTTGTCGCCGCGCTTACAGCCGGCCGCTCATACGAGGACCTCTTTGGCTCTTTTACAACGATTAAAGACTCTAAATTGTTCGGCCTTAAGACTTCTTCCGCCGAATTGGAATTTATCCGCAAGATGGGAAATGAAGTTCGCGAATTTGAATTTGCAGCCTTTAGCATGAAGACAATGCCCGATGATGAAATCAAGGCTTTTGCAAAAAAGAACGCCGACAAGTTGGCCAAGCACGACCTTTGCGTAATCACGGTAAACGACGAAGCGAAAGCCAAGGATGTTCTTAAGAGAATCAACAATTCAGAAATCACATTTGAAGACGCCGTAACTTCATACTCAACAAAGATTGCCGGCGACACAGAGAACGGAAAAATCTCCCAAAACCGCTCGTACCAATTGGAAACTCTCTTTAAGAACAAAGAGAGCCTTTCAGAAATCACAGGCCTTGCTAAAGACGCCGTTTCAAATCCCGTTGAGTTGAACTCAAGCTGGGCAATCTTTAAGTGCCTTGGCCCCAGCGCGGACATTGACGTTGACAACACAGAAGACTTTGACGCCGCAAAGACTTACCTTTACAATAATGAAAGAGGCGTAGTCCAGGACTATTACACAGGCAAAGCCAACGACTTTATCGCGGCCGCGGCCACAAGCAGCTTTACAGAAGCTTGCCAGAAGTTTGGCGTTGCAAGAGACACAACACCTTCATTCGCCCTTAACTGGAACAACCAGACCTTGATCGGAAGGTCAACTCTCGAAGACAAAGAAGCCCTTAGAGGAGCCTCTGCCAACGAGACATTCCTTAAAACCGCTTTCAAATTGGCAAAGGGAGAAATTTCCACCCCGCTCGTTCTTTCTTCAACAGACAACGTAGTTGTATTGCGCTGCATTGAGATCACAGAAGGAGGAACATCCGCCGAGGACGCCGCCCGCCTTATCGGACCCGAAATCGCGGAAGCGGATTCAGTTGTCGTAAACTCGGCCATCCAAAAAAGCCCAAAAATCAAGTCAAACTCAGCCGAGTTTATGGCTGTTTTTACAGGTGAAAAGCAGTAACATTCATGGCTGAAGAAAAGCCTGTTTTAATAGAGGCCGCCCCTTCCGCGCAAACGGAGGGAGCGACCTTTACCCTTCAATATAAAAACCGTTTTCTTTATTCAAAATACAATCCACAAAAAAACATTCTTCAAGCGATACAAAACCTTAAGCTTTTGCCCGGAACATTGGTCTTGGCCTTTTCGCCCGGACTTTTTTACGGACTTGAGGAACTGAAAAAAAAATGCGTCGAAGCCTCGTCGCAAGTTCTTTGCGTGGAAGCGGAAAAAGCGCTTTACGATTTTTCGTTCCACTTGAACGAAGAAAAAAACTTTAACGCCACGCTTCTTCCATACCAAAACAACACAACTGTTGGTCTTGACGATTTTTTTAACAACGCAAGCCAAAAATTCCGCCGAGTGATTAGGCTTGACCTTAGCGCGGGCGTTTCCTTTAACGAAGGCTTTTACAAAAACTTTTACGAGTGCGCGCAAAACATCGTGGCGGCCTTTTGGAAAAACCGTTTGACTCTTGTCCGATTGGGCCGCCTTTACAGCAAAAATATTTTTAAGAACTTACTCTTGTCCGCCGCCTGCCCTTCCTTTGAGGCCTTTGAAGGAACGGTTGAAAAGCCGATTCTTGTTTGCGGAGCTGGAGAAAGCCTTGATGAACTTACGGCATTCGCGCGCGAAAACTGCCAGCAAGGCCTTGCCTTGCAACAAGCCCAAAAAGGGGCCGCCGCAATCGCCGCCATCAACAAGCGATTCTTTATCCTTGCAGTGGACGCTGCCGTTCCCGCCCTGCTCGCCGCAGGAATATGGATTGACGCAATCGCCGCAACAGAAAGCCAGCTTGCGATCGAAAAAGCGTACATCGGACTTGGCAAAGATTGTTCGCAAGACCAAGAACGCGGCCCGATTTTCTTTTTTGACTTAACCTCAAGGGCCGCAATAGCCCGCCGATACGCAAAACGCTCGGCCTTTTACTTTAGTGAATTTGACCAAAACGAATTCTTGAACCGCTTGAAACAAAACGGACTCCTTCCAAAAATCGCGCCGCCGCTAGGCTCGATAGGCCTTACAGCGACATATTTGGCTTTGCGCCTTAGGAAAGACCAAAGCGTTCCGGTTTACGTTTTAGGCTTGGACTTTTCTTTTAGCGCCGGAAGAACGCACGCCAAGGGAACGGCGCAAAGCAAGGCCCTTTACATTAATTCCAGCCGCTTGAGGTCCGCCCAAAACTGCGCGGCCGCTTACGGTCCAGGGTCTGAAAAAATTCGCGGAAAAGACGGACGCGATTTTTGGACAAGCAAAAACCTTTTTGGCTACGCATGCCTCTTTAAGCAATACTTTATGGGCTCCAAAAATCTTTACGACGCAGGAAAAAGCGGCTTGGATTTGGGCCTAGAAAAGCGGCATCTTTTGGACTTTTTAGGCAGCGCGGCGGCGCAAGTCCCGGGCATTGAACAAAAAACGGCCAAAAGCCAAAAAAGCGCGGCCGCTTTTGGGCTTTCAAACAATCTTGGCAAGCAAGCCGAGGACTTTTTGCGCGGCGAGCTTACTGCCCTTCGCGCATTGGCCGACTTGCTTTCAAAAGGAGAAGCTTCTGAAGCGCGCGACAAAACGATCACGCTTGACGAGCAGATCTTGCGGAACTTGAGCGGACGCGAGTACCTTTACTTGCACTTTCCGGACGGAACCGCTCCAAGCCTTGAGCTAAACTTTTTGACAAGAGTCCGCTCGCAAATTGACTTCTTTGCCAAGGACATAGAAACCGCGCTCGCGGCCGCGCAAGTTTAATGTTCTTCGTCTTCGTCGGACTTGAGGACGGCAAGGAAGGCCGACTGGGGAAGCTCGACGTCGCCGATCATCTTCATGCGCTTTTTGCCTTCTTTTTGTTTTTCAAGCAATTTTCTTTTTCGGGTAATGTCGCCGCCGTAGCATTTGGCAAGAACGTCCTTTCGGACAGGGTTTACCGTTTCGCGCGCGATGATTTGGCTTCCGATCGCGCCTTGAATGGCAACCTTGAATTGCTGGCGGGCGATCTCGCCCTTTAGGCGGTGGCAAACCTTATGGGCTTGAATAGAGGCGTTTTCCTTAAAGCACAATTGGCTTAGGGCGTCAACGCTCTTTCCGTTAATCAAAATGTCAAGTTTTACAAGAACGGTCGGCTTGTAGCCGATAATTTCGTAGTCAAAGCTGGCGTAACCGCGGCTGTAGCTTTTTAGCCTGTCGTAAAAGTCAAAGAGAACTTCGGCCAAGGGCATTTCGTAAGTAAGTTCGGCGCGCTTTTCATCCAAATACTGCATGTTTGTTTGAACGCCGCGCTTTTCGTTGCACAAGGCCATGATTTGTCCGATGTATTCGCCGGGCGTGATGATCGAAGCCTTGATGTAAGGCTCTTCCGCGCTTTTTACGCGGCCCTCTGGATATTCGGTCGGGTTGTCGATAAAAATTTCTTCGCCGCTTGTAAGAGTAACCTTGTACCTAACGCTGGGAGCGGTAAAAATAACGCTTTGGTCAAAATCGCGCTCCAACCGTTCCTCAATAATCTCCAAGTGCAAAAGGCCCAAAAAGCCGCATCTAAAGCCGTTTCCAAGCGCGATGGAATTGTCTTTTTCGTAAACAAGGCTTGCGTCGTTAAGCCTAAGCTTTTCCATGCTGTCGCGCAATTCCTCGTAGTCGTTTGAGTCAAGCGGATAGATAGAAGAATAAACGACAGGCTTAACTTCCTTAAAGCCAGGAAGGGGTTCCGCGGCTGGATTTGCCGAAAGCGTTATTGTGTCGCCGACCTTTACGTCTTGGACGGTCTTGATTCCCGCGATGATGTAGCCTACGTCGCCGGCTTCCAAATAGCCGGTGTCCTCGTACTTGATTTTAAAGACGCCGATGTTCTCGACCTTGTATTCGGAACCGCTGCTCATCATTCGGATTGTGTCGCCGGCCTTTATCTTTCCCTGCATCACGCGAATGTGGACGATTACGCCCCTAAAGGCGTCGTAGTGGCAGTCAAAAATCAAAGCTTGCGTCGGAGCGTTTACGTCTCCGGACGGCGGCGGAAAAAGCGTGACGATCGCTTCCATCAAGTCATCAATGCCCTGCCCCGTTTTGGCGCTTACCAATTGCGCTTCCTCCGGCAAAAGGCCCAAGTCGTGGTCGATTTGTTTTTTTACGCCCTCGATGTCGGCGCTTGGAAGGTCGATTTTGTTTATTACAGGAACGATAGTAAGATTCTGTTCCAAAGCCATATACATATTGCTTACGGTTTGCGACTCGACACCTTGGGAAGCGTCGATCAACAAAAGAGCGCCTTCGCAAGAAGCGATCGCGCGGCTTACCTCGTAGCTAAAGTCAACATGGCCGGGCGTGTCTACAAAATTAAGCTCGTAATCCAAGCCGTCCTTTGCCTTGTATGGAATCGTAACAGCCTGGCTTTTTATCGTAATGCCGCGCTCGCGCTCAATGTCCATGTTGTCCAAAATTTGGTTCATCATTTGGCGGTCGTCGATAATCTTTGCCTTTTGAATAAGGCGGTCCGCCAAAGTTGACTTTCCGTGATCAATGTGCGCCACAATGCAAAAGTTGCGCTTGCATTTCATCTCTACCATTTTTTCTTCCTGTCTTAAAAGTAATACGGACTGTCCAACATGGCCTGCATGGCAACGTTTATGTCAAGGTATCCGTTTCGTCTGTTTTTAGTTGAGAACATAACCATAATCGCGCTTTTGTCCTCATTAAACTGAATTCTTCCGATTGTAAGCGGATCGTTTTCGGAAAAGCCGTTTTCGTCAGCGGCGCTTCCAGTAATCACGCGCTTTACCACATAAGTCTTGCTGCTTTCCGTAGAAGACGGCGTCAATTCCAATCCAAAAATCGCGACAAAAGAATTCTGAACCATATCGCCTTGATAAATGGCGTAGCCGGGATTTTTGGGCCTTTCGGTCAAATACAAAAGACATTGCTTTTTCGCTTCGTAGGAGCCGTCCTCAAGGTATTCGCAAGAAATAATCGAACCGGGAACGTGGTCGCGCAAAATGTCCTGGGCGTTCTCAAGGCTGGAAACCTTTTGGCCGTCAAGGCTTACAACAACGTCGCCGGTCTTAATGCCAGCGCGAGCCATGGCGCTTCCGGGCTTTATGTACTGGACTTCCAAACCGTAATTGACGCGGCCGGCCTTAGCGGTTCGGCCATAGGCTCCGATCCAAGGAAACTTTCGCTCGCCGCCGCGATACAAAATCGGCAAATCTTGTTTTAAGTATTCAACTGGAATGGCAAAGTTCAAGCCTTGGTAAGAAGCGATTCCCGCAAAGACAACGCCTTGCACAATTCCGTTTTTGTCGATGCAAGGGCCGCCAGAGTTTCCGGAGTTTACCGCGGCGTCGATTTGAACAACACTTCCGGTGGAAAAAAGCTTTCTGTCGGCGGAAGAAACAACGCCGCTAGTAAGCGTTCGTTCCAAGCCCAAGGGCGAACCGATCGCGTAAATCACGCTTCCTACGTTCAACTGGGACTGGGAGCCCAAAGTAAAATAATAAGGCACCTTTATCTCTGTCTTTAGCAAGGCCAAATCGTGAACGCTGTCGTAGCCCACAACGCGCGCGGGGATTCTTTGGTCGGAATCTTCCGCCATTTTAATAAAAACTTTTCCGTAGCCGGAACTTTTTGGATTGACAAGCTCCTCAATAACGTGATGGTTTGTAACGATATAGCCGCGCGGGTCGATAAAAAAGCCGGAGCCAATTACGCGGGCGGCGTATCCCATTCCGTTTTGAACTTTAATTCCAAGGTCAACCCAAACGGTGACGGTTCCTTGTATATAGTCGGAAATTTTTTCCAAGCGGGCCAAGTTTTTGCCGGAAAGGCCTGGAACGCCGTCAAAATAAAAATTTTTCATGGCGCTTTTGTCCATAACCTTTACGGCGAAGTCTTCGTAGCCCGCGCTGACCAAGGAATTGTAGAAGGTCCAGGCTTCGACATAATCCTTTTGTTCCACGCGCGAAGAAAGGCCGTCGCGAACAAAGGCAGCGCATTCGTCGCTTATGTTCTTGTCGCCCAACACTTTTGCGCGCCACAAGGCCTCAACCGGGCTTTTTTGGAGCATTTCGTATATGCGCTTTACCTCGGCGTCATGGACGTCTTTTTGCGTGTAGTCAAAATTTTCTTCAGGCCTGCTTGGGAGCTTGTTTGTGTTGCAGGAAAAAAAGCAAACAGAAAGCGCAAAGGCTGCCAACAATGCATGTGATTTAACGGTTTTACTCATCTTCTTAAACTCTAACTATTTTTCGCTTTTGGGAGCGGAATTTTCTTTTTGCGCCTTTTTCACTTCGTCGCTTTTTTCCATCACGCGAGCGTAAAGGTTTTGCCCAATCAAGACGGCTTGCAAGAAATAGTCGCCGCTGTCCATTTGGTTAACCACGCCTTGCTCAACGCCTTTCATAAAGCCGATTACGTTCAACTCTTGATTTTCCGTTCCGGGAGCGTCTACCCAATAAAAACATTTTTGCGTTCCTTTTGTAACAGGAACGTTGGCGTTGTCCACTTTTATTTCAACCGGCTCCCCGTCAGAAAGTTTGATCGACACTGGAACCTTTTTGTCACTTCCCTGAACAAAGAATTCCGTCAGTTCGACAACCGGCTGCCCCTCCTCTTGCGGATAGAGGGTGTAACGGACGTTCCAATTGCCGTCGTAATCCGAATCCCAAGTTGTGCGGCGGCCGCCCTTGGTCATGTATTCTTCGGTAAAGTCAGGAAGCGTGTCTCCGTTCCTGTCGATGTGAATCATCTGCAAGTAGATCAGCGGATTGGGAACGGGATATCCCCAAATGTTTTGGCTTGCGGCGTCCGCGTCCTCTTTGCTTAAAACAAAGGAACCGTCGTTGTCGCCATAAATCTCAGTAGTCTCAAAAATCATGTCGCCGTCGCGGTCAACGGAACGAGTCAAGGGCTTTGCAAACTGCGCTCTGGCGTAAAGCTTTCCGTCAACCAAATAATCGGCCGCGTACGGAGCGCCGTCAAGCATCGCAAAGCGCACAATCGCTCCGTCCCGCTCTTTTGAAGGCTTTTCCATGCTGCTGATCGAAAGTATCAAGCGGTCAATGTCAAAAAGATTTGGGCCGCTCCACAACGAAGTTTCGTCAACGATGTAAAAGTCTTTTCTAAAGCCGGCCGCGGCCAAAAACTCGTCGGCTTTTACGGTAAAGATTTCGGCGTCAACAGTCTCGTCGGCCAAGTTAAAGATTGTGATTCCTTCCTCGCCAGGAACTTCCTCAAAAACGATTCGCACAGGACTGGGGTATGTTCCGTAATAAACGTCAATCTTTTTGTCTTCAAAATGCGCGCTCTTGGGAACGCCAAAGTCAAGCTCTGCGGTCCAATCGTCTCCGCCGTCGTTGTCCGCGTCGTAAACGATTTTGGAGGGGCGGCCGCGGCTGTACGTAATCGTAACGTTGCGCTCCAAGCTGCGGTTTGTGTCGATGTACAAGGTTCCTGAGTAGGCGTTTAGGTAGTCGAACATTCGCTTTTTGCCTTCGTCCGTTTTTAAGGAAGAAGCGAAACGTTCCATGTCAAAGAGATCCACGCCCTTGTCCATAAAGTCCAAAAAGTAGTCAAAGGCTTGGCTTTCAGTAAAGACGCCGTCTTCCAAGGCGGCCGCCGCGAACACCGGGCTTTTAAATCCGCGCGCGTCAAAGGCCTTTAGCAATCTTGTCCTTTGTTCGCCTTCGGCAAAAATCGCGGCGTAAACTTCCAGTTCCGGATTTTGCTTGTTGTATTCGGGAACGCGCGTGATAAAATAATCGGCGGTTTTTCTCGCGATGGAATCAAGCGGCATATAGTCAAAAGTTCCCGTCTCGTAATTCTTTTGGTACATTATTTTGTATTCGTACGCGAAAAACAAATTTGGAAAGCGTTCGTCGGCGGGATAGATGCGGCGGCTTACGTCGACTTTTTCGCGCGCGTTTTGAACGCTGGCCGCGTCTCCCAAAGTGTAATAAGATTTTATCCTAACGTAGTCTGCGTCGGCGGAATAAATGAAGGGCCGCTGGTCAAGAATCTCCAGCGCTTCCTTTGCCTTTCCGGTGGAACAGAGCAAGTCCGCGTAAAAAATTCTGGCGCTGCTTTTGTTGTAGTCAACCCATTCCGCGCCGTCAAGGGAACTCTTCAATACCGGCAAAACCGCCTTTCTCGTGGCTCCTTCGTTGTATTGGCTAAGGGCGATCAAATACCAAAGGTCCGCGACAGTCGCGTCGTAATTGTTTCCGGCGGTGGCGGCGGCCAAAGTTTTTTTCCAGTCGCCTTGAATCGCGTAATTTTTGGCCAATTTTAAATAACGCAAGGCGGTTTGCCTATTGGCCTTTTGGGCGCTAAAGTCCGAAGCCTTTCCCCCGCTTTGAGCGAAAGAAAGCCCAGCCGTCAAAAGCAAGGACGCAAAAATAAAAGTCTTATAAATCTTTTTCATATTTTATCGCCAACCGCGCGGGTACGCTCTACGCAAACCTCAGACGCGTTTTCCTTTCCTACTATTATATCAAAAAAACCGGATTCAGTCGCCTCTTTTTTGAGAATTTTTAAAAAAACTTTATCTTTTTTTGAGACCGCCTCAAGACCCGCCGCGGCGATTTTTTTAAAGTCTTTTTCGGGCCAAGCGGCCACAGAACGGACAAAAGAGTACGGAACCCGTTCCTCAAGCGCCAAGGCGTCAAAGGCCCTGTACAAATAACGCTGTCGCAAGGCCGTCGGAAGGGGCTCAAAAAAATCCTTGGCAATTTCCAGGCTTTTAGCGGCGGGCGCGTTTTGGGCTTGCGGCGCGTCTTGGTCTTGCGCAAGTTGTTTGCCTAGCGGAAAAGCGGCGCCGGCCAGCGCTTGTTCCAAAAAGCCATCAAGCGCCTCGCTTTCTAGGGCTGCCTTTTCGCCGCCCGCCAAAAGCGCCTTTTTCCAGCCCTCAAAGTTTTGGTCCAAAAAGGGAATCAAAAGGTTTCTGACCTTATTCCTTAAATACGAATTGTCTTGGTTTGAAGAGTCTGTCCGCCATTCGATTTTCTTTGAGCGCAAGTATTCTTCGATTTGCGGGCGGCTTGTTTCCAGCAGGGGCCGCAAATAAATTCCCCGCTGGGGAGCGATGCCGTAAGCGGCGGCCGAACCTTGCAAAAAGCGCATCAACAAAGTTTCAAGCGCGTCGTTTTGGTTGTGGGCCAGGCAAATATATTCAGCGCCGCTTTCTTTGGCAAACTCCTCAAATTTTTGGTAGCGCAAAAAGCGCGCGGCTTCTTCAAGGCCCTTGCCTCTTTGGTCCGCAAGGCGCTGGACCACGCCCCGCTCGATCTTTTTTACAAAGCATTCAACGCCAAGCTTTTGGCACAAGGCTTGGACAAAAGCCGCGTCTCCGGAGCTTTCCTCCTCCGGCCTGATTGAATGGTCAACGGTAACGCAAACGATTTTTGGAAAGGCCGAGCGCCTTTTGGGCTTTTCAGAGTTCGCGGCGCGCTTTTTGGGCTTACGCTCGCCGGCCTCGTTGTCAGCGTTCCCGCCGGCAGAAAAATCGCGCAAGGCGGCAAGGGCGCAAAGAAGGCTTACGGAATCCGCTCCGCCAGACACAGCCGCGCCCAAAATTTTTGTCCGCTCCAGAGCCTCGCCGCCCAAGAGCTTTTTTAGAGAATCAAAAAGCTTTTCTTCGAATGCATTCAAATCGATCGCTGCCAAAAAAAAAGCCTCCGAAAAAACGGAGGCTCTGCCTGACGGTTAAACAAGAAAGCCCGCGACATTCGCCGCAAGGCTCTCCATAAATTATCTCGCCGGTTTAACGCTAGCCAACGCCACTTCAGCGTCAGTGATAACTGTTACACCGTCCCCCAAATTGAGATTCTTAACGAGGAATTTTTCGCCAATGTTTACGCCGGAAATATCAGCGTCAACGCGGGCGGGCATCTTTGAGGCGACCGCCTTAATCTGAACTTCCGGAGCTTGCTTGAGCAAGAATCCGCCCTTAAGCACGCCGGCGGGCGTTCCAACCAAGTGAACGGGCATCTTCATTGTGATAGCCTGATCAGCGGCGGGCTCAAAGAAATCAGCGTGAAGCACTTTGTCGTTGCGAATATTGTATTCAGCGTCTTTGATGAAAACATCGTGCGAAGCGCCGTCGACTGTAACCTTGATCAAAGTTGAAGGCGTAACCGTTCGCCAAATCTTGTTGAATTCAACTTCGTCAATGTCGAGCATTGTCGACTTACCTTCGTGGTTGTACAACACGGCGGGAATTCTTCCCTGCAAGCGCATTCTTTTTGCGTTGGCTCGGCCTGTTGTAGAGCGAGTTTTTGCATTGATAGTCAAGTCCATTTTATAACCCCTATAAACCTTTATAAAGAAATCTGGGACGACAGGATTCGAACCTGTGGAATGACGGCACCAAAAGCCGTTGGCTTACCGCTTGCCGACGTCCCAAAATATATAAGAACCCTTCATAGCCAAAAGGCCAAGAGGAGCGCTTAACGTTATTCAGCCGAAGAAGCGTCTCCAGCGGCGGAAGCTTCAATAACCTTTCCGCTGTTGTAATCATCCAAGATTCTGTTCTGCAATTCAGAACGGAATTCCGGGCTGATAGGATGGGCAACATCCTTGTATTCTCCGGTGGCGGTCTTTTTGCTAGGCATAGCGATAAAAAGGCCGTCCTTGCCCTCAATAATTTTTACATTGTGAACAACAAAGCAGTTGTCAAATGTAATTGTAACATAAGCGCGAAGTTTTCCTTCGCCCGTCACTTTTCGGATGCGCAATTCTGTAATTTGCATAATGCATCTCCTTTACTTTTTATAATAAAGTCGCGTTCCATTTTCCAGAAAGAAGATTAGCGGCGTCTTGAGCCTGCTGGGCAGATTCATAAACGCCAAAAACCGTCGAACCGGAGCCTGACATATCACAAAACAGAGCGCCGCTGGCTTTTACGTCATCAAGCGCCTGCTGGACTTTTGAATACTTGGCCGCTATGACCGGCGTAAAATCGTTTATAAAATTCCAGTCTTTGACAGGACCTTTGTAAACGCTCTCAAGCTCGTCTAACGACAAATACTCGGTTTCGGGACTCCTAGCGCTTTCATCAATCGCGGCGTATGCCTCCGGGGTTGACGAATGAACGCCTGGGAAAACCAGAACGTAATGCAAATCACATCTGGGGCTTATTGGCTTTACCAAGTCCCCTCTTCCTGAAACAATCGCGGCGCCGTCCGGCTTTCCGTCAAGGCTTAGGAAGAAAAACACATCGCTTCCCACTCGGGCGGCTATTTTATAAGCCGCGTCGCTTGGAATCGCAACGCCTAGTTTTTGCAAGGCTACCAAGATAGCCGCGGCGTCGGAAGAACCGCCTCCCAAACCGCCGCCCAAAGGAATGCGTTTAGTCAACTGAACGCTGACCCCTGGCAAATCCCGCCCCAAAACGCTTTTCGCGGCTTGATAGGCGGAACTGACTGTGTTTTCTTGCGGAAGAACAACTTGCTGGCAAGAGACCTTGCAAACATTTTGTTCCGGCAAGGGACTGACGGTTAAAAGATCGCTCAATCCCACAGTCGCAAAAACGCTTTCTATCGGATGAAACCCGTCTTCTCTTTTAGGGAGAACGCGCAAGCCTAAATTAATTTTGGCAGGCGCATGAACGCAAATTTCACCCAACATAGTTTTTACAATTATACATATTGCAGAACTTTTGTCAATAGTTTGAAGGCGTATTGACAAGAAAAACAAAAAATTATATATTCATCATCACCGAGGTACACATGTCTGCTGATCCTGATTCATTTGAAGATTTCGAGAGAGTTGAATTCCTTTACACTGACGAAGTTAGCGAAGACATTGCTTTAGACGACGCTTCAGACTTTGAAGACGACGAAAGCGTGGACAGCTTCTCAGCCTACGACGACGAAATCCTTAATGAAGACTGGACCGACAATGAGTTTGCCGACGGCGACTCAGACGCCTTAAAGTTCTAGCCTTTAACTAAAACTCCAAACGCTGGCCGGCGTGCCAAAGCTTTTCCAAATCGTAAAATTCTCTGGCCTCTTTTGACATCAAGTGAATGACTATGCTTCCCAAGTCTATCAAATTCCAGTCGTCGCCGTCGCTGATTTTCTTGTTTGTTTTGTGAACTTCCAAACCCGAATCCTTGATGTAGTCCTTGATTTGCTTTTGCAAGCCTTGAGACTGGGTTGAGCTGGAAACGGTGGCGATTACAAAATAATCTGTCCAGCTGTTCAATTCCGAAATGTCAAGGAGAACGATATTGTCTCCCTTTCCGTCCTGAATCAAACGGGCCAACTCCTGGGCCTTTTCTTGAATAGTTTTATTGTCCATAAATCATTCCACTCCTTGTTCGCTGGAAACTTGTCCGTGAACGTAGCGGCCGTCAAAATCGCGGCCCAATATCAATATAAAGTCGAAGTTTGGCGTTTCGACATTCTCCCCTTCGGCGGCGACGCGCGCTTCGGTAATTTTTGAGCATCTAATAAAATCACCTAGCGATTTGGCCGCGTCGCGGTTTCCGATCAAGTCTACAATTTCTGTCTGTTCGTATTCGTTTGAGGGAGCGTTTGAAACGTTCAAGACCTCAAAGCCGGCTCCCTGCAAAAGAATTTGCGTGTTGCGCGCCAAGCCCTGCACCTTTGTTCCGTTTTGAATTTCCAAAACATAAGTTCGGTCGCCGGCCGCTCCCGACGCTTGAATGATTGATGAAACGGTTCTTCTTGCGACTTCCTTGATAAAGTCTCCGTTTCTAAAGGGATAGAGCAAAACGTTTCCGTCAACGCTCTGGTTAAGCCCCGTAACTTCCAGCTGAGTGACGCGCTCGTAGTCAATGCGAGTGACAAGCTCAAGCAATTCGGCAAAGTCCTTTTGGTTCAAGTTGCTTGCAAAGCAAGAAGCGAAGTGCTTAAAGTTTTCGCGCTGGAAAATGATGTTGCGGTTTTTGCGCAAAGCGGCCAACAAGGCCACGAGCATTGACTGGCGGCGCTCTTGGACGGAATCTTCCTCTTCAGTGTCAAGCGAGTAAGTCATATACGTTGTGACCTTGCTTCCAAAAAGGCGGACGGCGCCGCTGGGCAAAAGCCAAATCTCGCCGTTGGGGCCGCGCTCGTCAACCTGCTGCGGAATAAAGACGCCAAGGCCGCCAAGCAAGTCAGCCAAACGCTCAAAGTCCTGCAACTGGATCTCTATTGTGTACGACAGCTCCAAGTCCAAAAGCTTTTCTATTTCGCGCCGGTAAGCGTCAATGCCCTTTTCTTTGAACACCGCGTCGATTCTGTCAACGCGGCCAAGGGATTCGTAAATCGCGCCGGTGTTTTCGGGAATCGTAATCAAAGCGCCCTTTCCCGATTCCGCGTAAGCCAAGAAGACGTCGGTAAAAACAACGTTTGGGCCGTCCTCAATCAAAATCAAGGCCTTGATGATCGGGTCGGTCTTAAGCTTGTCCTTTACCGAATCGGCGCGCAAGTAAACGTAAAACGAAACGATCAGCGCCAAAAAGATGGCGATTATCAAAACGAGAAAAATCATTCCTTTGCGCTCGCGCTTTAAGCCCATTTTTAACCTCGATATGCTATCAATCTTTTAGGCTTTTGTAAAAAGCCTTTGTTTCCGCGGCAACTTTCTTGCCCTTGCTTTTTAAGTAATCCATGCTTTCTTTGACCACCGCGGCGGTCATTTGGTTTACGCTCATCGCCATAAGGCGCTCAGTGTATTCCGGCGTGACGTTTTCGCGGCCCGGCTCAATTTTGTCTGCAACGTACAAAAGCTTGGCCAAGTCGCTCATTCCGGCCTTGCCAAAAGTATGGTTTGCCACGGCCTCCAAAACGTCCTTGTCGTCAACGTTCCAATTGTCGCGCAGCAAAACCGCCGCGGCCCTACCGTGCAAGAGCGCCGGCTTGGAACTTTCTATTTTTAGGATTTCCTGACCGTCCAAGGCGGCCGTCTTAAGCAAGGCCTCGTCATTCATGCTCTTGCAAATGTCGTGGGCGATTCCCACAAAAAATCCTATTTGCTCGCTCAATCCATAATGGGCGCAAAGCTTGGCGCAAGTCTGCGCGACCCGCACGCTATGCTTGTAACGCTCCTCGCTTACGGCCGCCAAAGCGTACTTGCGAACGCTTTCGGTCAACTCGGCAAGCTCCAATCTATTGTTTATATCCATATAGCCTGTTAGTTACGATGTATTCATAAACCGCTTGCGGCAGCAAATATCTCCAACTTTTCTTTTGAAGAATGCGGTTTCTTATGTCCGTTGAAGAAATGGGAACGATAACGTTTTTAAGCTCTGTATAGGGCCAAACAAAACGCTTTTTGTCCACATCCATAAACTGTCCGCTGGCGTCGACGCCGCCGATATAGTCTCCGCGAGGCTTGTTGGCGGCGGCCACCGAACGCTTGTCGCCAAGATTTTGCCTTGAGGCGATTATTATGTCGCAAAGAGAGGCAATCTCATCCGGCCCTTTCCATTTATAAAACTCGGCGGCGATTTCCTGGCCCATAACAAGGCCAAGCTTTCCGTCGATTTTTCCTTTATATTTGTCCATCAAAAATCGGATCGTGTCGATCGTGTACGACACTCCTCCGCGCTGGATTTCGCAAGGCTCAACCTCAAAATTAGGGTTGTCGCTAATCGCCGCCTCCAGCATCGCCAAGCGGCTGGAAGGAGAAACGCTGGCCGACAATTGCTTGTGGGGCGCGATAAATGTGGGAACGAACAAAACTTTGTCGTAGCCCAAAGAAAGAGTCTCGTCCGCAACCGTCAAATGGCCGCAGTGGATGGGATTAAAGCTTCCGCCGTAAACAGCTATCTTCAATTTTCGCTCCCCGGATATTGAACTTCCGCGTCGTCGTCGATGGACTCTCGTTCCGCCATAAAAGAACTTACAGCGGGAGAAGCCTCGCCGCCGTCCAAAGACTGCTTGCCTTCCAATTTGTCAACCAATTCAATAACAGCGTTTCTAAGGGCGGCCATTCCGATATTGTTCAAAATTGAAACGGAAAGCACAGGCATGTCCTTGTCGGCGGCCTTGATTTTTTCCGCGATTTGGTCGGCGTTTTCCTTGGCGCCTTCAACGTCAATCTTGTTGCACAAAACCATTCTGGGCTTTTTTGCCAGTTCCTCGGAATATGCGGCAAGCTCTTTTTCCAACGTTTCGTAAGCCGTCAAATAATTTGTGTCGCTGGCGTCGATTATGAACAAAAGGGCTTGGGTGCGCGAAATGTGCTTTAAGAACTTAAAGCCAAGTCCGACGCCTTCGCTGGCGCCTTCCAAAATTCCGGGAATGTCGGCGATGATAATGTCGCGGTCGTCGTCAACGCGCAAAACGCCCAAGTTGGGTATTTTTGTCGTAAAGGGATATGGAGCGATTTTTGGTCGGGCGTTTGTAAAAGCCGTCAAAAGAGAGGATTTTCCCGCGTTGGGAAAGCCGACCAAGCCCACGTCGGCCATAATGCTAAGCTCGACCCGAATCTTTTTTACAGTTCCGGGTTCGCCCTTGTTGGCGATTCGGGGCGCCTGGTTGGTCGACGACTTAAAGTGAATGTTTCCCCAGCCGCCGTTTCCGCCTTTGAGCAGCAAGAATTTTTCGTCCTCGCTTTGGGTCGTAAAGTCGTGGATAAGCTCGCCAGTCTCGGCGTCCCTTAATGTAGTTCCGGGCGGAACGGGAATGACCAAATCCTCGCCGGCGGCGCCGTACTTTCCCCAGCTCATTCCGTCAGTGCCGTTTTTGGCCTTTAAAATGGGTCGGCGGCGCAAACGCGAAAGGGTTCGCATATTGCGCTTTACGACAAAGTAAACGTCGCCGCCCTTTCCGCCGTCGCCGCCAGAAGGTCCTCCAAGCGGAATGTATTTTTCGCGCCTAAAGGAGATGCAGCCGTTTCCGCCCTTTCCTGAGGATACTGTAATTACCGCTTCGTCCGCAAACTGAATCATACTAACCCACTAAAAAAAAACGCCCGGCATATCAAACCGGGCTGCTTTATGCGATTGTCAACCTTACGCGTTTACAATAGAAATGTACTTTCTGTTGTTGCTCTCGTGGAAGACAACCTTTCCGTCGGCTGTAGCAAAAATGCTGTCGTCGCCGGCGCGTTTGGCATTGTCGCCCGGGAAAAACTTTGTGCCGCGCTGCTTAACAATAATTGAACCAGCTGTCACAAACTGTCCCGCATATCTTTTAACGCCCAAGTGCTTTGGGTTTGACTGGCGGCCGTTTTTAGCGCCGCTTCCGCCTTTACTTCTTCCCATTTTATTCCTCCAAATTACATTCCAACTGAACGTTTTGCGGAAACTCTTTTGCAAGGCTTTCAAAACCCTTTTGCAAAAAGTCCGCGGCGAACTTAAGCTCGGTTTTTGCCGAATCATTGTCCGCCTTTGCCTCAAAGGCAAGCCGCCCTTTTACAGGCTCTTCGCCGCTGAAGCTGATCCCAGGCCTTTTTCCCAAGGTTTGCGCCGCAGTCCGCAACAAAATCGTGGCCGCCGCGCAAACTATGTCTTGGCCCTTTTTGTCAAAAAGCGCGTGTCCTTCCGCCTTGCAGCTAAGAAACGACCGGCCGTTGACAAGCTGGATTTTTATCATTACGCGATGATTTCGTCAACGCGAACGTTTGTATATTGCTGGCGATGGCCGATCAAACGGTGGTAGTCCTTCTTGCTCTTGTACTTGAAAACAAGCACTTTCTTGTCCTTAAAAGAATCTTCCACAGTTACCTTTACTTTGGCTCCGCTTACATAAGGAGCGCCTACCTTTACATTGTCTCCGTCGCTGACAAGCAAAACTGAGTCGATGTCAATTTTGGCGCCTTTTTCGGCGTCGATTTTGTCAACTTGAAGCAAGGCTCCTTTTTCAGCCTTATACTGTTTGCCTTTGTATTCAACAAGCGCGTACATATTAAAACCTCAAAAAATAAATTTCATATAAAGCGCATTTTGCCAGGCAAACGGGACGCCTAACAAACGCGTATTTATGTAGAGTTTATTTTATCAAATTTTGGCCATATTAGTCAATAGTTACAATTAAATTTCACAGAAAAAAAGCGCGCGAAATTTTGCTTGCTTTTACGCAGAAGCGCGCTATAATAGTAGTTATGAAAGTTACAAACTTGATGGAAGACTATGTGCGCGCCCATGTGGACGACATGTATGAAAGGCTTAAGGCCGAAAACGTCAGTTGGCTTACATGCGACTGCGAAAACTGCCGCATGGACACTGAATGCTACGTGTTGAATAGGATTCCGCCCAAATACACTATTTCGGGCAGAGGCGTAAACCACGCTCAAAGCGAGCTTGAAACCGCCAAGCAAGTGATGGCGGACGTCGACATTTTGGTAATGGACGGCATCCGCTTGATTAGCGGCCAAAAGCGTCCAAACCACGATTCCGCCTATACAAGCGACGCGGAAATCTTGAGCGGAAAGTTCCCCTACTACTTCTTCCCGATTTTTTCGGGCTCGGTTTATGACGGAACAACTTTTGAATCCTTGTCAAACGCGGAAATTACTATAAACTACAAGGGAAAGCCGGCTAAAATGCTGGACTCAACTTGGTCAAATCCATGCAAAACATTTAAGGCCACCGAAGGCGGATACAGTTTTTGCGTCGAGCCCGAAAAGGCAAAAAAAGAAGGCATCGCAAAAGACTTTAACTTTGAGCTGATAATCTCGGCGCCTGGCTACGACACGATAAACTATGCCTTTACCGTTCCCGTTACCAGCAAAGTCTTAAAAGGCCCCGGGGCGCGTCCGACCTATTCTCTAAAAATCACGGACTTGTTCTTGTTCCCGCAGGGAATGGTCAATCCGATGGAACGATATCCGATTCCCGGAGACGCCAAGTAAAAAGCCGGAAAAAAAACTCCCAAAAAATGGGAGTTTTTTTTTGGCCAAAGTCTTGACACGTTTTGGCGAATTTGATAGTATAACATTCACCTACGGACGATTAGCTCAGCTGGTACGAGCGTCTGGTTTACACCCAGAATGTCGGGGGTTCGATCCCCTCATCGTCCAAAGCCAAAAACCGCTTCGATTGAAGCGGTTTTTTTTTGCGCCAAGATTCAGCCCCTGCGGCTGGCTCAAGTTTGAGCCGCGTCCCTTAGGTCAATTCTGGTCAATTCATAAATTTCCTTTCCGGTTTGGGTCAACTTGTAAAAGTCGGCCCTGCAGACGTCGTTCCAAGACTTAGGACCGTAATCGCCGCCCTTCCATGGGTCCATAACCGAAAGCTTTGAGCTTTTGTAATTGCCTGGGTCGTCGTAAGTCAAAGAGTCAAAAAGAACGGAATGGCTATCGTTGATTCTTAGATGGGTAAAATAAACGTCGCTTTGGCTTTTGGAATTTTCCACCAACCGGTTAAAGACGCTTTGCCTGTTGTCCACAAGCTTTTTTCCGACCGCAAGGTCTGCGGACACCGAAAAGTCTTTTCCGTCTTTTTGCAAATAGTCTCCGCCGGCGATCGCGTTTACCGCCGCCGCGTAAGAGTCGCCTGAACCGATTAGATTCTTTTGAGAGACTCCGTTTTTGTCAGTTCCGTAAAGATACAAGTCTTCTTTGTTTAAAATATCGTTGGCTTGCGAAAGAGTCGTAACGCTTCCAGTTATCGAATAGGCAATGTAGGCGGCGGTGGCCAAGGTACAGCCATAATTTTTTATGTCCAGGCTATAGGTTTCGGGCTCGTATCCGTATTCTTCGTTTGCGACGCCTTCCACGATTTCCGATTCAGCCTTTGCCCTTGCCTCGCGCTCAATCCGTTCCAAATCGCCCGCGGCCGCGGCGTTTTTCTTTTTTGAACAATATTCCTTTAACTCTTTGGCCACATAGCGCTCAACGGCGTTTTCTTTTGCGGCCTTATTGTATTCATCCATCGAAAGGCTTTGGCCCAAAAGGATTCCTCGATTTTCTTGGACGTTTTGGAACCATGGCTGCTCCAGCAATTGGGCAAAGCCTGTCTTGCCTTGGCCTTCTTTTGACGCGTCGTTGTCCAGGGCTTGGGCGTACAAGGCGTAAACGCCGGCCATTCCGTTTTGCTTGTAAGCGTTTGCCATTACGCCCAAGGAATTGTCGCTGACCGCGCTTAAGTCAAAGTCCAGCGCTTGCGAGGCAAAAGACAAAACAGAAGAAATCTGCGCCATGGAGTCTAGGTCAGAGTCCGACTTTAGCTTGTCCTTTGCCTTTTGGATTTCTTCTTGGGTGTACGCGGAGCCGTCGGATTTTTTTAGCTTGGAAAAGTCCATCGCGTCAATGGCCGCGGCCTTGTCCATTCCGTTTAGGTTTTGCAAGGACGCGCAAGAGGCGATCAAGGCTTGGCCTTCCATCCCCCTCTCCAAAAGCGCCTGGTCCAAAATTATCGCGTCATCCAAAGTCTTGCCAAATTTTGCCGAAGCGTCGCCGTCCTCAAACAAAAGCCGGCGCTTTTGGCTGAACAAATCCGACGCAAGCTGAACGTTGTCCTTGCCGCCCGACCAAGCCAAAAGGTTTGAGGCGTTTAAAAGCGCCTGATCTTCTTGGCTGCCGGATTTTAGGCTGGAAACCTTTGCCGAGTCCTTGGCGCCTTGCGAAAAAGCCGCAAGGCTTTGCAATGAAAGGTCCGCTCCGCCCTTTCCAAAAGCCGCCTTAAAGCCACCGTCCGAAACTCCCAATTCCAGCAAACCGACGCCGCCTGCGCTTAGAACATTTACCTTAAAGTCTCCCGTGGCCAAATAGTTTAGACCTTGCCCGGCCAGGCTTCCGATTGTGGCGTTCATCGACTGAATGTTTCCGAAAACTTTTGAATTTAGCGCAAGGCCGTTTGCGTCCAAATTGTTGACGGCGCCAAGGCTATGACCCAAAAGATTTCCGGCGGCGCTTGTGATCGCGCCCGCGTCAAGCCAAGAAGAAGCGGCCTTGTCCCAATCCATTTTGCCGCTTGCAAAGTCAAAGGCGTTTGCGTAGTTTGAAGCCGCATTGTTCAAGTAGCCTGTGGCCGCGCTTTGCATTCCGTTTAGGATTTGGCTTCCCGCTCCGCCCTTAAAAAAGTCAGAAGCGTTTTTTAAGAAATTTCCCGCCGCGCTGCCTATCGCATTGATTCCCTTTGAAACAAAGGACAAAAGCCCTTGCTTGGCAAAGTCCGAGGCGACTTCGCCAAAAGACTTGTAGCCCAGTCCGACGTCCAGCATTCCAAAAACCGCGTCGTCAACATATCTAAGGGCGTAAAAGGCTGGGAAAGAGGAAACGATGTCAAACACAACTCCGACAATATCCCTTATTGAAGGAAAGTCAAAGTCGCCGATTTTCGTAAGCTTTTGGCAGTAAATCGGTTTTTCAAACTCGGAAGCGGCGGCCGCCGACACGATGGAATTCCATTGAAAGTCAAGAAGGATTTTTCCGATTTGTCCAGAACCAAAATCCTTTACATTGCTTTCGCGCGATTCCGTCGGATCTACATTTTGTTTAAAGACCGGAGCCTTTCCTATGTGCTCGGCGAGGCGGCCGCCTGTTTTTTGGCTTGAAGGAGATCCAAAAATTTCTTCCGACCAATCCTGGATTTTTTTCTGCGCCTCTTCCACCTTTTTCATAATGTAATATTCGCTGGAGCCGGAATACGCCGAAGCGTCCAAGTCGTATGTCGGCGAGGCGGCGGTAAAGTATTCGTAGCGGTGGACTTCTTGCCTTTTTCTGCTCACGCCAAGCACGGCCACGTCAATTATGGCGTTTCGGTGGATAAGGGAATCCACCGTATAGCCCGCCTCGCGGACCATTTCAAGCTCCCAGTTTTCGACGTCCTTGTTCTTGCCTTTTATGTCTTCCAAGCGCTCCCTTACGCTTTTTTCAAGAAAAGTCTGGCATTGTTGGGCAGACGCTTTTGCGGCGCTTTCTTGGACGCTCTTTTGCAATTCCCTTTGCGCTTTTAAGGCTAAATCGCAGTCTTTTATCAACGAAGAATCCATTTTTTCAAAAAAGAATTGGGAATAGGATTCGTTTTGCGCCGCAAAAGCAAGGTTTTTGGTCAAATCCGCAAGGCGCGAAAACTTTTCGGCGTCGCAAATTGAATCGACATAACTTTGGCTTTGGCCGTTTTTTCCAAAAGCCGACTCTAACTTTTGGACCGTAGAATATGAAATTTGCGGTTGGCCGCTTCCTTGCAAGTACTGCTTAAAAAGCCAATCCTCTTTTTGGCTCAAGAAGTCTTTGTAATTTTCTTCCCATTCAGCGCTTGAATTTTGGTAATTCTTGGCAAATTCCCTTTGCCAAGAATTGTATGCAAGGTTGATTTTTTCTTTGGCGCAAAGCCATTCTTCTTGAGCGGTGTCCAAAATTATTGTGTTTTTGTCTTCCCAAAGGAAGCGTTGCTGGTCAAAATCCGCGTAGATAAACGAGCTTACGCTTTTTTGTTGGTCAAAGCGGTTTTTGTTTGAGTAAGCCACAGCCTCTTCCGCCAAGGAATTGTAAAGGGCAAAGGCTTGCCCCATATAGTCTTCCGTCTGCCGGTTCATTTTTGAGGGCATGCTTCTAAAAAGGTCTTTTGAATAAAAAGAAAGCAAGTCTTGGTAATACCCAGCCTTGTCAAAGGTCAAATCGCCTTCCCTGGACGCGACAAAATTTTCAAGGGCGGCCTTTTTATTCGCGTAGTTTTCCTCCAAAACCTCGCTCATTCTTTGCATCGCGCTTCTTATGTCGTAAAAGTCTTCTTTGGCGGAAAGCGCTTCAAAAAAGTCCTTTAAATCGCTTTGCCCGGATTGGCTGTCGCGGACAGTCATAAAGTACGAAGCCTTTACTCCCAACGTTCCCAAATCAAAGGCTTCGCCCAGAGAATTCTTAAAGTCTTCCCAAGTTATTTTCTTTTGGTCCAAAACTTTTTTTCCGGTAAGGAGAACGTTCAGCTTTTCCCTTTCTTCCTTTTCTTGCTTTTTCGCCTTAAGCCAGTTTGCCTCCAGTTTTTGATAGTTGGAAAGCCGTTCCTCCAAGTTGATTTTGCAGCCGTTCCTTACCGCTTCCATATCGTCAGCGTAAGCGCGGAACTGGTCGGCAAGGGCCTGACAAGCGATGGCAAGCCCCAGATATAACGCGGCCTGCGGCGCGGCCCACGCCCCTATTCCAAAAGGAAGCGCGCAGATAAAACTAAAGACGGCCGCCATAGAAAAGAAAATCTTGGCGTCCTGATCATTCGTTGACTCTTCGCTTCGAACTCTTTTTAGAGGCGTTTCCATTGCAGCCGCAATAAACGCGTTCCTAAAGGCCTTGTCCAAATCCAAATTCTTGGACAGCGTTTGTTCCGAATAAAGAATGAATTTAGCGATGTCCTCCTCGCCTCCCAAAGAAATGACGCGGTCGTAGGCCTCCTTTATGATTTTCATTCGTTCATTATAATAAAGCTTGCTTACGTCGACTCCATGAATGGAATCGGACAAGTCGCCTATCTTAAAGTTATCGTTGACCGTTGGATCCTCGCCGGAATTGAACCAATCGCCCTTTTGGCCTTGCTTTGCCTCGCTTTTTATTTGAAGGACGCAAAAATATAAGTCAACCAAACCATAAGGCTTGTTTTTTAACGCTTCCAAAAAATCCAAGGCGTCGATTTTGGCCTTGGTTGAATAATACTCGTTTTGGTAAACGTCGGTTTGCAAGACTGAATAATCAGAAAGATATTCGGTCAAAAGGCTTTGATTTTGTTCCGGAAGCGCGTCAAAATTTTTATTTAGAGAAAAAGAATAATTATTGTCTTGGTCCACGCTTGCGACAAGCAGGCTTTTTGCAAAGTCAGAAACGCAAGCTTGCCCTCCTTGCGGAACGGATTCAGAAACCAACTTTTGCTCGGCCGCCCGCAACTGGTTTTGCGCCGCAAAAAGTTTTTCCGTTTGGTCGGCCACCCGGCTTTCGTATTCAAACAGCATTATTCGGCCCTTATAATAGTTTAGGCACTCCGTTTTGTACTCGTCAATAAAAGGATCGGCCTTTTCTTGTTCGATTGCATTCAAGGCGTCAAGAGCGGCCCGGGCTTTTTCCAAGGCTTGTCGCGAAGTCCTTGTCATTTCGTTTGGGTCGTAGGAACCGTGAAGATATTCGTTTTGGGCGTAAAAATAAATTTCTTGGGCCAAGCGGTAGTCCCGGCGCGCTTCTTCCAGCTTGTCGTAAGCCTTTTGGGCTTCTTCCAAAAACCTGTTGTAAGCGTCGCAAGCCGCGATATACCTGTTGATTTTGCTGTCCGCCCTTCCGGAACTTATTCCGTCCAGGCTTCTTTCGTATTCTCTTTGAACGGCTTGAACCGCGCCGCCTTGCCGCGTCATCCTTAAGTCAACGCTTTCTATTTCCTTAGCGCTTCCCAGCAAAAAATCCAATCGCGAAAATATTTCCAAAAGCAATTCCTTTCGCCCATAAGAAAGCCGCTTAAAATTTTCCCTGTCATAGCCCAACGATTCAAGGCTGTCGTTTTCTTGAAGCAAAAATTCTTCGCACTCTTGGCAAAACCAATTTATCGGCGAATATGTGATTTTTCCAAGCCACTCCGAGCACGCCTTGACTTTTTTAGCCACGTCTTTTTCCAAAGCGCCGCAATCCTGTTGGCACTGCAAAAGCTCTTTGTACAATTCCACCGCTCCCAAAACAAAACCGGAGGCGCCTTTCGCGGCCTTGTCCAAATCGGCAAAGTATTCCTCAAGATTTTTTCCCGGCCCCAAAAGGATTCTTTCTTGGACTGCGGCTTTTGCGTCCTGCGCCTCTTGGTCCAAAATCGCGCGGGAATACGCCTTATAGTCTTGAAAAATGCCTTCAAAATCCAAATTCCCGTCAAAAAACTCGTGGATTTCCTCTCCGCTTCCGTCCAACATCAAAAGAATCGCCTCTTTTTCCGCGGAATCGTCGCCGGCTTCTTCATAGCCTTTTTCTATTGCGGCCCGCAACAAGTCTATTTGTTCCGAAAGATTTTTTTGATAGGCATCCTCTTCTTCCAAGCAATAATGATAAAGAAAGCGCTTAAAGTCTTGGCTGTCGTAATTCAAAGAATCCAAGTCAAAAAGCATTTCCAGCGAAGGATCTTCTTCAATCCGTTCCAACAGCTCCAGCCTTTCTTGGTAGATTTGGTCGTAAGCGTTTCGCTCTTGGTCAATCCGTTCCAACAGCGTTTGGGAGGCGGCCAAAGCCTCGTAGTATTTGTCACGTTCCGCCAAAAGGTCAAGGCTCTTTTCTTCCGCCTTGGCTATGGCGCTTTGATAGTTTTCTTGCGCCAGCTTGTAGGCTTCAAGCGCGTCGGCCAAGTTTTTTTCCGTTTGAGCGGCCCATTCCAAATCGCTAAAATCGTTTTGGGCGTAAGACGCCACGGCCTCAGAAATTTGAACCCGTTTTGTCCAATAATCAACCAGCCATGAGGCCTTGGCTTTTTCGCTGGAAAGCTCGTCAACGATTTTTATGTTGGCGCAAGAATCCGAATACAATGAATAAAGGGCGCTCTTTGCCCTTTGCGTAAAGGCGTCGTACAAGTCAAGCCATTCAAAAAGCTCTTGATAAACGGCCAGCAAATCGCTTGCGTCCGCCAAACAATCCCAATACTCTTCCGCAACGCCGCCCGCATAGCGCCTGTCATGCAAAATTTTGTTGCAAGCCTCGCAAAGCCTTTGGGCGCTGTCATTTTTGGAATAATTCCAAAAATCGTATCCGCTGTTGTAATCGTAGCCCTCGCCCGTCCATTGGCTTAGCGGAGCGTGGCCGCCGGAACTTTGGCTTAGCCTATACTGTTCGTCCCTCCAATAGCTCATGGCGTCCATATATTCGTCGTACTTTTTTTGCTCGATTTTTTTGTGGCAGTCATTAAGACTGTTGACAAGGCTTTCTTTCCAAGAATAGATTTGGTTTTTTAAATATGAAGTTGAAACTAGGCTTAAATCAAAATTTTTTCCTACAGGATTGTCTTCGCTCTTCCAATAAGAATAGAGGCCGTTGTATTTTTCGCCCCAACGCTCGTACCAAAGCTCAACGCCCTTTTGAGCGATTTCAAGAATGGCGCGGCTTTGGGCGTAGGCTTCTTCTTGGCTTTGAACGATTTGCTTTTTTTGCTCGCTTTCCCAAAGCAAGGCGTTTTGAAAATCCCGCAAACTTTGTTCGATTTCTTTGTCCAGCGACTCAAGCTTTTGCCGCCATTCGCTCCTTCCCTCTTGGATTTGCGCCTCAATTTTTTGGCTCCAAGCAAGCTTTCTGTTTTGCAACTCATCGTAGGCCTCCTGCCATTTTTGGTTGTCGTTGACATATATGTTTTCCGCCTCTTTTTCCCAATCCGAGCGGGCGCTCAAAAATTCCTCCTCTGCGTCGCTCCACTTTTTTAGGCCCAGCTCCAGCTCGTTTTCAAAGCGGCTAAGCCAGTTTTCCTCCGCCTCTTTTTTTGCCTGCAAGTCTTTTTGGTCAACAAAGCCCGGCTGCTCTTGCAAGGAATTAAAAAGCCGCTCTATCGACCGCTCGCTTTCGTTTTCGATTTGGCTTGCAAGCTTGTCGGCGATAAAGAGCGCCGCTTGGCTGTCGCTCATTCTTTTTAAGGAATCGTGGTCGTACAAAAGCTTGTTGGTCAATTCGTTAAGGGCTTGGCGCTCGACAAGGTAGGCCTCTCGCTCAAGGCTTTGAAAAGCGGCCCCTTCCGTATAGCGCTGGATTGTCTCTTGCGCTTTTTGTTCATATTGGGCCTTTGCCTCCAAAATGTTTTCTTTGGAGACGATTCGACTTTTGTTTCCGTCTTGGTCCGTGTAAAAAAATTCTTGGGCAAGTTTTTTTAGTTCCGCATAAAGCGCGGACTTTTGGATTTCTTGAACTTGGGACTTTTTCTTCTCCAAAAACCATTCGTTAAAGACGCCCCTTGCCCGCTCGCTTAAGTCTTCTTGCAAGCGCTTTCTTTCAAAAGCCCAATCTTCCAAAGAAGCCGTCTTTAACTCCAGAGCGCTTTGCTCCCATTCGCAAATGGACGCGTCCAAGCCCTGGCTCAAAAGCTCCTCAAAGCGCTCTTGGCTTGTTTGAACTTTGGCTCGCTCCAAGTACAAGTCCAAAGTCCTTTGTCCGGCCAAAAGGCTTTGCGCGTAATCCACAGCCGACAACGCATTGGCTGAATAAAAAAGCAGCGCCAAAAAAGCCCACAACCTTAAAATTCTTTCTTTCAATTTATACCTCCTGACATAGAGATATAAATTTTTTTCAAAAGTTTGGCTTATTTTTGCAAAAAAAACAAAAAATTATTGAAATAATTTGGAATTCTCGCTATAATAACGATGTTTTTAGGCCCTTTAGCTCAGCTGGATAGAGCACCTGCCTTCTAAGCAGGTTGTCGGCAGTTCGATTCTGCCATGGGTCAATACTTGACTTGCGGTAGTAATACAACGGTAGTATGCGCGCTTCCCAAGCCCGACACGCGGGTCCGACTCCCGTCTACCGCTTAAAGAACCACTCGCTGGCGCAAGAGCGAAACGCCTTCCAACAAGCCACCCTTTAAAATCATTTGTTCAATCGTTTCTTTTTTGTAGGAATCGGGATAAACCGCGACTATAGAATCGTCGCCGCCTTGCAAAAAGTTTTCCTTGCCAAAATCGCTGTAGCGGGTCGCGCCAACGCTGACAAAAATCTTTTTTGGAAAACCGGCGGCCATTAAATATGAGTGGATGTCTTCGGCAGGCCCCAAATTTTCTTGATTGTTAAACTTGTCCAAAAGCCAGTCGTTAAGCTTTTTTCCAAAGTATGAATAGCCGCAAACCGGACTGTTTTCGCCGTATTCGTAAAGCTTGTTTTGGCGCAGCAAGTAGGAGGCGATTCTGTAGCGGTCAAAGATTCCCGGCTCCACCTTAATCGCTTGCTCGCTAAAGCCCTTGCTGGAAGGGCCCCAATTTTTCTTTACGCTGATTTTTAGCGCGCCCTCTTTGCGGATGGAAACATCGTTTGACGCGCCAAAAAACTTTGGCTCCAGCGCGGCCAATTTTCCGTCAATCCACTCCGCGTCAAACACAATGGCCATCTCTGGCTCGATTTGAATTTTTTCTTCGCCTTTAGGAAAGACAATTTTTTTTGCGTCAAAAGGAAATACGTTTAAGAATGCGGGAGCGGAGTTTGCGCCTAGAGCGGAAGCCGCGGCCGGAATGTATGTAGGAAAAAGAGCCTTGGGAGCCGCCGAGTCCGCAACCTTAAGCTCATTAAAGTTTTCCGCCTCGCCGGCCTGCTCCAAGTGGCCGGTAAAGTTCCCCGCCACTCCAAAGCACGCCGCGTCTTTTAAATCAATCGTTTGCATAAACTTCCTTGCTTGCCCCGAAAAAAATAGGGGTCGACAAATGCGACCCCTATTTTTTTCGGGATGACAGGATTTGCCTTCCAGTCGCGTCATCCTGACGCTCCTTTCAGGCCGCCTGCGCTCACTTCCGGCCGCGTCCTTGCGGCCTCATCGGCTGTCGCCGCGTTCGCTCCGGTTCAAATCCTAAATGCTTGGCATAATCCTAAAAATTTGCCAACAACAAAAATTTGAATTGCCTGACTAGTCGGGATGACAGGATTTGAACCTGCGACATCTTGCTCCCAAAGCAAGCGCGCTACCAGCTGCGCTACATCCCGTAATGTGAAAGTTAATATACCAAAAGTCGCGGTCCGTGTCAACCGCGCCAAATGGCGCGCTAATTGTCCTCGTTGTTCGCGTTGATTCCTATCGTTCCAAGATAAAGGACGTTGCTGTAATAAGTGGTGTATGTGGTGTCGCGGCCAACGGCAACCGCGTACATCGTAACGTAATATTTATTGTTTTCTACTGTTCCGTTTTCAAAGTCTTCGTCGCCGGACACAGGCGGAGTGTATTTGTCCTTGGGAGTGTAGCCCAAACTTTCCTTGTCATAACGGCCAAAGTCAAAGGTCTTGTTTGTTCCAAGCGCGCGGCGGGGAGTTTTGTAAAAAGCGGAGTCAATGCTTATTTGCGCGGTGTTGCCTATTCCTGTAGAGACAGACTCTTGGTTGTTCGTAAGCCTTATCTCAACTTTTCTTCCCTCCGCGCTGATCAAGGGCTGGATGCTTCCGTCGGACGTGTAAAGCTGCTGGTATCCGTAGCTTATCATTCGGTTGGCGGCGGCGGAATAATCGCTGGAAGTGTTAACCGCGCTGATCGAAGCCCTATGGCTTAGCATTGTGGAGGAACTTGCGTAGATTCTGTAATAAACCGCCGTTCCCAAAAATCTAAAGCTAGTGTCAGGATTGGTGTTTACGGCAGAAGTAAAACTAAAGTATCGGGAGTCAGGGTCTACAGCGTCATAAACCGGAGTGTGGATCGGGCCGGTTGGCGGACTTAGCGTGTAGTAAGTGTCAAGTCCGCAAGTTGTAAAAAGGATAAAGGCAAGAAGAACGGAGGACGCGAGAAGAAAAATGTTTTTTTTCACAGCGCCCTCCCAAAAAAGGCTATTTTATTTTGCCCTTATTCTCCAAGTCCAACAATCTTGTCTTGGCCAAATCGTTCCAAGAGTCGTTTGAGTTGCCCAAGTCAGCAATCGCCTGGTAAGAAAGCTTTGCGCCTTCAAAATCTCCAGCGGCTTCCTTAAGGCGGCCGGCGTTAAAGTAAGCGCGGCTTCTGTCAACAAAGTTCTTGTCGGCCGAAACTTTTTCGTAAAGCTGCAAGGCCTCGTCGCTCTGTCCCAATTCCTCATAGGCCGCGGCGGCGTTAAAGTTGCACAAAGACTCAAGGTAAGTTCCCTTGCGCTTAGAGGCGGCCTTAAGCCAAGCGTCTTTAGCGGCTGTCCAATCTTTCTTTTGTCCGTAAATGTCGGCGGCCAGCATGTTGGCGCGCGCTCCAACGATTCCGCCCTTGTTCAAATAAGCGGCCAAGTTTTTAAGAGCAGTGTCCTGCCTTGACGCAAGCTCGCTGTCGTCGATGGAAGAAGCGTCCTTTGTAAAGGAATACTCAATCACTTCAATCTTGTCGAGGTTTTTGCGGGTCAAAGAGGCACTCACGTTAAAGTAAACGACATACGCCACGATCACCGCGATTGCCGCGCAAAGAACGCCGATAAGAACCTTAGAGTTCTTGCTCAAAAAATTTCCCAATTTCTGCTCGCCGGAAAGATTCTTTTTTTCGGCGTCGGCGCCCTTCATCTTTACGATATTGTCAGCCATAATATTCTCCAATCAATATTCAATTACTGTCTTATTCCAAGTTCAACCAAAAGGCGCGAAAGATAAGTTCGTTGGATGCCCAAAGAGGCGGCAACGTCGGCTTGTCTCGCTCCGCTGGTTTGCAAGGCGCGCTCAATGTAGTATTTCTTAAACTCATTTATCGCGTCTTTAAGCGTTTGTCCGCTTTGGGGAACAAAGCCCCTTTGCGTCGCAGCGCTTTCAGAGGCGCCAGGAACATCGGCGGGAATCTGAAGGTTTTGCGCGCTTATCAAGGGCGGCGTTCCAAGAACGCAAGCCCTTTCTATAGAGTTTTCCAATTCGCGAACGTTGCCCGGCCAATAGTAATTGTAAAGGACCTCGTTGGCGTCGTCGGTAAAACCCTTAAAATTCTTTTTTGTCTCGCCGGAAAACTTTTGCAAAAAGTAATCCGCCAAGGGCCTGATGTCGTCGCGGCGTTCCCTTAGCGGAGGAATCCTAAGCGGAACGACATTAAGCCTGTAGAACAAATCGTCGCGGAATTTTCCTTCCCTGACCATAAGTTCCAAATCTTTATTTGTGGCACAAACGATTCTAACGTCAACGCTTATCGTCTCGCTGGAACCGACGCGCTCAAATTTTTTGTCTTGAATGGCCCTTAGCAGCTTTGCCTGCAACTCCAGCGGAATCTCGCCAATCTCGTCCAAGAAAAGCGTTCCGCCGTCAGCCATTTCAAAACGGCCTTTTCGACAAGTTGAAGCGTCCGTGTAGGCGCCCTTTGCGTGTCCAAAAAGCTCGTCTTCCAAAAGGGCCTGGCTTAGGGCCGCGCAGTTAACGCGTACAAAAGGCTTGTCCCTTCTGGGGCTGCGCAAGTGAAGCTGCTCGGCGAAAAGTTCCTTGCCAACGCCGCTTTCTCCGGTAATCAAAACTGAAGAAGTGGTTTTGGCAGCCGCGTCAGCCACCCGCGCAAGGTCGGCGATGACCGCGCTTTTCGCTATAAAAACGTGGTATTCCCCGCCCTGCTTTATGTTGTCGTTAAGCGCAAAGATTGTGTCTTTGGCGTCGCGATAACTGGCGGCGTTGGCATAGGCGATTCCAGCGTGCTTTGCCAAAATCGTCATAAGCTCAAGGTCTTCGGAACTGAATTCCCTGCCGCCTGTTTTGTTTATCAATTCTATAACGCCGATGAACTCGTCTCCGTTTGTCATAGGAAGCGCGATCATCGTGTTTGTAATGTAGCCGGTTTTATTTTGAACGCGGTCAAAAAAGCGCTCGTCTTTGTTGGCGTTGCTCAAAACCAATGGCTTTTTGTGCTGGGCGACCCAGCCGGCCAAACTGTTCTTGTCAACGACGATGTTTTTTGCCTCGGCTCCTTTGGGTCCCAAAGCAACAGCGAAACGCAAGCAGTCTCCGCCTTTTTGCGCGAGCAAGAGCGAAGACGACTCGCATTCTATAAGCTTCATCGCCGCTTCAAGAATGTAGACCATCAAGGCGTCAACGTCGGAAAACTTTAAGTTGATTCCGGCGCTGATGTCGATGAGCGCTTTGAGTTTGTCTGTATAAACAAGTTCGCCCACGCTCATCTAGGCTCGCGCTTAGTTGTCTTTTTTGGCGTTAAGCGCGTCGCCCAAAGTATAAGCTCCGTCGTCGTCGTTAGAAGAAGAGCTCATGTACTGGCTGATCTCGTCGCGCTGCTGCTTCTTTTTGAATTCGCGAACGCTAAAGGCAACCTGCTCTTTGTCCTTCTTTACGTCAACAACATACACGTTGATCTTGTCGCCAACATTGTACTTTTTAACCGCTTCTTCGTAGGGAGTCTCGCGGTCTTCGCTAAGGTTGGACTTGTTGATAAGGCCTTCGATTCCAACGGGAGTCTTAACAAACACGCCAAAGTCTGTGATCGAAGTGATCTCGCCTTCGAGCGTTGAGCCGGGCTGGTATTCTTCGGCAAACTTCTGCCAAGGATCGTCAGTCAACTGCTTGAGGCCAACCTTGATGCGATGCTGCTCGGGGTCGTTTTCGATAACGACGGCGTCAACTTCCTGGTCAACCTTAAGCTCGCTGCCCGGATGCTTAACCTTCTTTGTCCAAGAAATGTCGTCTCCGTGCAAGAAGCCGTCGATTCCGTCTTCGATAGAAATGAAGGCGCCGGAATTAGTGATCTTGACGACCTTTCCGTGAATCTTAGTTCCAACAGGATATTTTTCCGCGATTGAATCCCAAGGATTCTCTGTAACTTGCTTGAGACCGAGCGAAACGCGGCCGGCCTGAATGTCGTAGCCCAAGATCATGCATTCGATTTCGTCGCCGATCTTAAGAACGTCAGAAGGCTTGTTTACTTTCTTTGTCCAGCTGAATTCGGAAATGTGGGCCAAGCCTTCGATTCCCTCTTCCAACTCGATGAAGGCGCCAAAGTCTGTAAGCTTTGTTACCTTACCCTTTACGATGTCGTTTACGTGGTACTTTTCTTCAAAGTGAACCCACGGATCTTCGGCAAAGTGCTTGAGAGAAAGGTTGATGCGCTTTTCTTCCGGGTCAAGGCGGATAACCTTAAGCTCGATTTCCTGGCCTTTCTTTACAAAGTCTTTGGGGCGTGTTACGTGGCCCCAGCTCATGTCGTTGATGTGGAGCAAGCCGTCAAAGCCGCCCAAGTCAATAAAGGCTCCAAAGCTTGTGAAACTCTTTACGACGCCCTTAACGCTGTCGCCGATTTGAGTCTCGGCAAAGAACTTGTCGCGGGCTGTGTTCATCTGCTCTTCCAAGTAGCGGCGGCGGTTTACGACCACATTGGCCTTGTTGTCAGAGTAGAGGCGCTCTATATAAAATTTGCCCTTTGTTCCAAGCAAGCTTTCGGGCTTTTCAACCTTCTGGCTGTCAGACTGGCTGATCGGAAGGAACGCGTGAATGTCGCCGCCAAGAGCGACTTCGTATCCGCCCTTAACGACCTTTTCGATTGTTCCGTCAACAACCGTCTTTTCGTCAAACGCCTTGCGAACGTCTTTCCACATTTGCTTGGCGTCGGCTTTTGCTTTAGAAACTTCAGGACCGTTTCTACCATCTTTTCTAAGAAGAACTACTGTTACCACGTCTCCAGTCTTGGGCAAGTCTCCCGCGAATTCTGAAACGGGGATTTTTCCCTCAGACTTGTATCCAATGTCGATGAATACATATTCGTCTGTAACAGCGATAACTGATCCATCAACAAGCTGGCCGTCTTCAAGCGGCTTAAGGTTGTTGAGTGACTCCTCTAATTGTGTTTGGATTGAGCCTTTGGCTCCGTCCATTTCCACTTCCATCTTTTCCATTTTTTATCCTTTCACTAGTGAATTTTGCTAAGTATTCTATCACAAACTTCTTCTATAGTCAAGTCTGAGGTGTCGATGTAAACCGCGTCGGGAGCGCGCTTTAGGGCGCCCACAGCCTTGGCCTTGTCAAGCTCGTCGCGCTTTTTTATCGCTTCCTTTATCTGCTCAAGGGTCATTCCGCTGACGCCTTGGTCATATCTTCTCTGGGCCTGAACGTCAAGCGAGGCGTCAAGGTAAAACTTGTATTCAGCGTTGGGGAAAACGACTGTTGTCATGTCTCTGCCCTCGCAGACGATGCTTTGGCTTTTTGTTATCTCGTGCATGCGGGCGTCGGCGATTTGGCGGATTTGTGGAATCGCGCTTACCTGCGAGGTGTTGGCGCTGACCTTGTCCTCGTGAAGGCGGGCCTCCACGTCCGTTCCGTTTAGAATCAAATGAGAATCCTTGTAGTCAAGGGTGAGCGTCTTGGCAAAATCGATTACGGCCTGAGAATCGCTTATGTCGATTGAATTTTCAAGGCAGGCCAGCGTTATGGCTCGGTAAAAGCTGCCCGAATTAAGGTAAGTTATGCCCAATTTTTTGGCGATAATGCCCGCTATTGTGCTTTTTCCGGTTCCGGCCGGTCCGTCGATTGCGATAATCATATTGTCCTCCATAATATTACGGCTTAAAGTTCGTGGGTGGTGGCCTCGTCAAGCAATTCCTGGACCTCAAAAGGCTCAAGGTCGCGGAATTCGCCGGGGGCCATCTCGTTTATGTTGATGTTTCCGATGCGGACGCGGCAAAGGCGCTTGATCGCCGCCCCGCGGGACTCAAAAACGCGCCTGATTTCGCGGTTCTTTCCTTCTATTAGAACAACCGCCATTCTGTGGGAATTAAGCTCGCGGGCGCTTTTGGCCTTGTAGAAGACGCCTTCAACCCGCATGCCTTTTTCAAAGTCTTGGTCCAAGCCGCGAGGCAAAGGAAGGCTTGTGTCAACCACGTACTCTTTTTCGATTTCGGCGCTGGGATGCGAAAGGATTTTGGCAAAGTCGCCGTCGTTGGTAAAAATGATAAGGCCGCAGCTGAACATATCCAAGCGACCAACGTTGTAAAGGCGCTCGGAATACTTTTCCTTTAACAAATCGGCGGCAACGGGGCGGCCTTTTTCGTCGGACATCGAGCAAACGTAGCCGACGGGCTTGTTGAGCAAAACGTAGCGCTTGGCGGACTCGGCAATGACTTGTTTTCCGTCAACAAAAACCTTGTCGCCCGGCCCTACTTTGGTTCCAAGCTCGGTGATTACCGTTCCGTTTACAGAAACGCGGCCGTCCAAAATGATTTTTTCGCTGGCGCGGCGGCTGGCCACTCCGGCGTGGGCCAAAAAGGCCTGGAGGCGCTCCAAGCCGTCCGGATTTTTGGGCTTATCTTGCAAGCTCGAACCTCTCTTCTTCTTCCTGGTCCAACTTTGGAAGGTCCGCGATTGAGTTTAGGCGGAAGAATTTTAGGAAGTCCTTTGTCGTGGCGTAAAGCGTGGGCTTTCCGGGAATGTCCTTTTTGCCGACTTCCTTTATAAGGTTGCGCTCGATCAAAAGGCGAATCATATTGTCGGCGCTGACGCCGCGGATGCCTTCTATCTCGGCGCGGGTGATTGGCTGTGAATACGCTATGATGCTAAGGGTTTCCATCGCGCTGCGCGAAAGACGGCCTTCGCTCTTTGAGCCGTAGCGTTCCTTGACCAAGTCCCAAATCTTCTTTTTTGGGGTAAGGGCCCAGCCGCCCGTAATCATTTGCAGTTCAAGGCCGGAATTTTCGGCCGAATACTTTTCTTTTAAAACTTCAAGCGCTTTTTGAACGACTTCTTCCGAAAGGCCCGAAATCATCGCCAAGGATTTTTCGGCCAAAGGCTCGCTTTCCAAAAACAATATGGCCTCGATAAGGGCCGCTTCGTTGTCAAGATTCATTTCCATAGCGCGATTATGGTAGCGCATTTTCACCCATTAGGCAAGCGTCCAAAGGACGCGGCGAAACCGCTCGAAGAAACGATTAGTGGCTTGCTAGCAAAAACACGAGCGGAGCAAGCGGAAGCGGCCGCCAGCGCGGTCTAGAACTTGCGGATGGCGCGGACGTTGTGTCCTTCGTCCTTAGAAAGGAAGGTAAAAGGAATCACCGTAGCAGAAGTAAAATAATATGACTCAGTTGACTTATAGGGCAAGGAGGTCCAATAAGGTCCGCTGCCCAAAGCAACTGCGGGCGAGCCGATTTTGCCTATCGCGTTGTTCACAGTGTCTTTTGCGCCCATAAGCGCGGCCATCTCGCGATGCGCGGGAAGATACCAACCACTGGCCTCGCCTGAAATTCCAACGCCATAAGTATTTGCATAGTTGAAGGCTGGATAATTTGCGGCCGCGTTTCCCGCAGCGCTAGAATCCGCCGCGCAAACGCCTCCCCAGTTTTTGCTTCCGTCGCTCTCATCTCGAGGATCGACAGCATAGAAGCCTAAATTATAACCAGTCGTTCCGCTGGGAGCCCACATAAGGCCTGAGCCTTCCTTTAAGCCCACGCCAAGGATTCGACTGCCAAGATAGCCGTCTCCATCTGTATAGAAGATTACCGCAACTGCGTTGGCCTTTTGGTTGGCGTCCAAGACCAAGCTGTCGCTGTAGGGCGTGGCCGTTCCGTCGCTAAAGACTATGTCGCCGACGGCGGTCGGAGCGGACTTGTCGCCGTACACGTTCCTTACCGATATCGGGAAGCTGGCGTCGTGCGTGTAGCCCATGTAGGTGGCGGTAATCTTGAGGATGTAAGTGTCAGGTTGCGGCATCGCGGCGGCAGGAATTGTTACCGTCAGACCGTTTGCCGTAATGCTTGCGCCGCTTGCAATCTTTTGGCCGCCGTTGTAAAGCGCGGCTGTCCAAGTTACGGCAGGGTTGTCGCTTCCTTCGCCGACGGCGGGAACGGTTCCGCCAACTTCGTAAAGCTTATGGTCGCTTGAATTGTACACAAGGTTTGCGGCCTCAGCCGGGCTATGTTCCGACGGGAACTTGCCGTCTGACAGCTTGCGCTCGGCTGTTATCGTAACATTAAAGGTCTTGGCAACGTTGGGCTTTGCCATCGCGCCGTCAAGGGCCGTAGTAATCTTAAAGTCGGTCGGGTCATACATGCTGCCGCCGGAAACGGCAAAGGCCGCCTCGCCTTCCTTGTCGGTAATGCCGTAGCCGTTTTCCGCAAAGAAGACAAGGCCCGGCTTTTTGGCGTTGGTGGCCGGATAGCCGTAGCCAGCCGTAAAGGCCTTTGGCGCGCCCGCGGCGGGCTTGTCTTCGGCGGATATGTACGGAATGTTTATTCCAATCTTGCTGTCCGCGACGTTGCCTGAAATTTGAATGTAAGCAATGTTGGCGTTGGTCTCGTTGGGAGCAAGATATGGACGGAAGACGTTGGCCTGGCGGCTTACGCTCGCGTCGTTCTTGTCGGGCGCGGTGTTGTCGTAAATAATGTTTTTTCCGCTAAGCGTGAATTCCGCAAGTTTCGTAATAGGGCTGTCGGACTTAAAATAAACAGCGCCGTTGTTGTTGTCGTTCGCGTAAAGCGCCGTGTTCTGAGTTATCACGCAAGAAGCAAGGCTAACGCTTGGATTCACTCCATATTCGCTGTAAATCGCCGGGCCGATGGCGGCCTTGTTGCCCTTTATGACGCAGTTTGTTAGCGAAACTTGACCAGCGGTAGTGTTGTAAATCGCGCCGCCCGCCGCTTTGACGACGCTAGAAACGCAAGAAGCGGAGTTTCCGCTGATTTCCACATTTGTAAAGTCCAAAGTGCCGCCCTTATTAAATACGCCGCCGCCATTACTCGGATAAATTGCGTTTCCTGTAATCGAGCCGCCTGTCATGACAAGGGTTCCTTGATTGCATACGCCGCCGCCGCCTTCGGTTCCAGAACCAGTCGTAGTGCGGTAGCCGTTGTCGCGGATAACGCAGTTGTTGCAAGTCAATTTTGCGCCGCTTGAAATGCAGAGGGCGCCGAAACTATACTTGCTTCGGCCATTCTCGTAAATCTGAACATTTTCAAAGACATGGTTCGTTCCCATACTGACATTTACGCCCGCTCCCGCTCCAGAAAAGTTTCCATAGACGGAGCCGTTCTTGTAAGTCACGGTTCCGCCGCCAATGTATAGGCCGCCGCCATATTGCGCGCTGCCGGACGCATAATAGCCGCCGGTAATGTTTATGTCCTCTATGTTTACAGTTCCGGCGTTAACAAACATAACGCCGCGCAAACGATTAGATGTGTCGCTAACGTCTTGACCGCCGCTAATCGTCCTTCTTCCGCCCTCGCCCTTTATGTTAAGGACAAGGCCGGCCGGCAATGTGCCAGAACCAAAATAAACCTGCGCAAAGTAATTTCCGCTCTCAGTCCAGTTAAAGTCCGCCGGCGGCGTGAGGTCGCTCAAAAGGCGGATGTTAAGAATTGTGTTGGGGCCGTAGTCGCCTGCGGTGATGCCGTTTTGGAATTGGTCTATGGCCTTTTGGATTGTTCTGTAAGGCTTGGCTTTGCTGCCTTCTCCGCCGTCGTCTACGCCGGATTCCTTGACAAAGAGGTTTGTGCAAACGGCGCGGCAGTTCCAAACAACCGGGTCGCTGTCGGCGTACAAGGGCTTACGCACAAAGGCCTTTACGTAAGTGGTTCCCGCGGGAATGCTTATCTTGCCAGACACGCCCGAAAGCGTTCCTGTCCTGATTAAAGTGCTGGTGTTAAGCGCCGTTCCTCTATGAAGCTCGTATACAAGATACGCGTTGGACGGGTCGTAGTCGTAGCGGTCGATTGCATGTCCGTCGCCGTCTGTAAGGCCGCCCGCAGTCTTGGCATCGGCGCGAATTGTTATCCATGCGCTTCCGTCATCAGGATTTTGGCCGACGGTGTTTTTGGTGGTGGAATAGTTTTTGTCAAAGGCTTCCGTTCCGCCAACAAGGTACGCGTCGGGAGCGCTAAGCTTAAAGCCGCGAGCGCTTACGGCAACGCTAGAGCTAAGGCCCGCGCTGTCCGTGACTGTAATCGTGTAAACCCTTTGGTTTTGGTCAACATCGTCGCCGGTCATAAAGTAGGCGTCCTGGGCTTGGGTTGTTCCGCTTTCCGGGGTAAAGTCCAAACCGGTGACTTGGTTTTTGGCCAAAGTTATTCCGCTCGGAACGGAAGAAGAAAGCGCCGCTCCGCTTGGATAAGAAATGGTTCCTGTAGTGATTGTAGGTTCAAAAGCGTTTCCGTTTACGCTTACGCTTGTTATGTCGGAATGGTAGTTGTTGATTTCGGAAGAGCCGGGCAGCTTAAAGCAGACAACCCATTTGGAGCCGGTGGACTCGGTTGTCTGGACTACAAGCGCTCCGCTTGGAGACGGCGGAGGGGCGTTGCTTGAAAGCTTTAGCCTGTCGTAAACGCCAAAGGACGCGTGCGAAACTGGGTGGTAAAGGCGCACGACAGGAGAGATGTCGACTCCGCTGGGATTGTTCATTAAAAAAGAGACCGGATAGGTTATGTAAATTTTTGAAGTGTCGCTTGCGTCTTGCTCGATACCAACGTCATCGTAATATGGCAAATGAGTGACGCCGTTGTCGCCAGCCATGGCAAATTCCATGTTGTGGGAATCAAAGCGATAGCGCATTGGGTTTCGCAAAAGCAAGGTGACTTTGCACTCTTGGTCATAGGGAAAGCAAAAGTTTCCGTATTTGTCGGTGGGAGCGTTGGCCGGATCCAGCTGGTATGCGCCGACGGCCGCGTTTGAGGTCATCTCCTCAAAGTAGGAAGACACTTTGTTTTGGAAGGATTTTTCGTCCAAGCCAAGATTGCCGCAAGACGAAAAAGCAAAGCCCGCGGCCGCAAGCAAGGCCGCAAAAAAGCGAACGGCAGTGTTTTTCCTCAATCCGACTTTCATTGCACTACTCTTCCTACTATATAATTTAGCGCAAAATTCGTTTTTTTTCAAGTTTTTTTTGAATTTTTAGGGAAAAAAGATAAATTATCGACAACTATTTATACCTTATATACAGGGGAATCGCAAAGGCGCGATTCCCCAAATTTTTTTATGCGAGGTATAAAACATGAAAGCAAATTCAAAAATCAAGTCGGGCGTGTTCGCCGACCTGTTCTGCGACGACGAAAAGGACGGAAAGAAAAATTTTCTTTCTCTCTACAACGCCATTCACGGAACAAATCTGACGCTGGAAAACACCAAGCTGGAACGCAAGCAAATTCCGCAAGCGATTTACAAAACCTTTGACACCGACATCAGCGTTTTGGTAAATGGGCGACTCTTTGTCCTAATCGAGCACCAGTCAACACCGAACGAGAATATGCCGTTAAGGTGTTTGGAATACTTCGTTCACCTGCTCTATGGAATCGTGCCTGCAAAGACGCGGTATCATGAAACTCTTTTCAAAATCCCCACGCCGGAATTTTACGTCTTTTACAACGGCAGCCGCAAGCTAAGGAAAAATCCAGAACTAGAGCGGACGATGCGCTTGTCAGACGCATTCATTGAGCCGCAAGAAGAACCTACGTGCGAGGTAAAAGTCAAATTTGCCAACATCAGCGGAGAGGCCGGCAAAAACTTGCCAGTCGTCAAAAAATGCGCTATAATGAAAGAGTATTGCGAGTTTATGAAAATCGTCGCACGCCGCCGCGCTGCGCTTGGGCCGTTCCCGTCAGACAGCGAGCTGATAGACTGTTACGAAAAGGCGATAAACGAGGCGATTTTCAAAGGCATCCTTGTCGACTATCTTTCCCGCAAGGCCACGGAGGTTAAGAACATGTTTTTTGATGAATATGACTACGATTTGGACATGGAAGCGAAAAAAGAGGACGCCCGCATAGAAAAAGCCGAGGAAGACGCGAGGAGCTTTTACGCAAACGGCGCCTCAATTGAACTAATCGCGAAATCACTGCACATGACAGAAGAACAGGTCAAGGAAATTGTGGCCGCCCAGCCTGCCCCAGCAAACTAAACGCGAACAAAAAGAGGAGATAATCGCGATGTGTTTGACAGAATTTGACGAAGAAAGCGCCATTCGCGGCTGGAAACAGGACGGCCGCCAAGAACAAGCCGTGGAAGCCGCAAAAACAATGTTATCTGATCATCTCCCTACCGATAAAGTTGCGCTTTATTCCGGCCTTCCCCTAGAGCAAGTGTTGGAACTGCAAAAAGAATTGGCCGCGCAGCCCGCCCCAGCAAATTAAGCGCGAGTGCAAAAAAAACGGCCTCCCGAATTGGAAGGCCGAATCCGCTATTTTACTCTTACAAGCTTACAATTAGGATAATTAGTCAAATAAGTCTGTATATACGCTTCAGTAGAATTATTTGTAGTCGTAACGAGGTTAGTATAACCACTGCCATTATATACTTTCCAAGATGCAGTTGAATACGTAACACCATCTGTTACCATTAGACTTTCCATAGTAACGCCTTTAAACGAATTTGAATAGAAAGTCTCTAAGGCAAACATAGCGGAATTAGTCCTTTGCAAGCTACTGCAATTTTGGAATGCATACTCTCCTATAGTCTTTACACCGGAAGTTCCAAAACTTAGACCGCTACTTTGAACTCCGATCAAGTTTGTACAACCATCAAAAGCATAATTTCCAATCGAAGTTACATCATTAGAAATATAGCATTGATATAGTTTTGTACATCCTTGGAAAGCGTTTGCCGGAATGCTGGTAATAGTTGATTCATTAAAGTCAATCAAAACTTTAGACGCATTGGTACTTTTAAGCGCTGTTTTAATAGAATTCCAAGCATTGGTGTCAAGACTTCCGCCTGAACAGACAACACGCAATAGATTCGCGCTGCTTGGCAGATTGCTAATAGTACTTGCTAGATTTGCGGCAGATACAAAATAGCCAACTTCGTATTTTCCATATTGATTAATGTAGTAGCCAGTGGCATTTGTCAGTTTAAATTTCTTATAATGCGACTTTGTATAGGCGTATTCATCGGAATCAGTTCCGCCAGATAAAATCTTAGTTCCCGTTGTCCAACCGCTTGGAAGTGTTACGCCAATCTGGTTTGTTTCAGAATGATTTGAGAGAGATGTTCCCAAACCAACAGTCTTGTCGGAAACAAGATAAATATCGTTTGACTTTACCGAGCCGCCGTATTTAACATACGCCGTATCGCTAATAGTAGCCGTACCATATAGATAAATGGCGCCGCCTTCCGCGCTTCCTCCACTTCCGGTAGCAGTAACACTATTCGCCGTACTGTTTCCAATGTTTCCAGCGCTCATAGTAAGGCTACCCGCGTTGTAAATGGCTCCGCCACGAGCATATTTTCCGCTACCACTTGTAACCGCAGAGTTACTGTCCATTGTCACAGCGCCTGTAATTATTAGCTGCCCATCACCTGTATTAAAAATGGCTCCGCCACAACCGTTAGCGCTAGTTCCACCAGTTGCCTTGTTGGACTGCATTTGAGCGGAGCTGGAAATTGTAAGTTTTCCATTGTTATATATTCCGCCTCCACTAGGCGCGCTGCTTCCACTTTTGACAACTTCATTGTTGTTAATCTTCATAGCGCCGTTGATTTCAACATTTTTTGAACCTTCAATGAAAACAGCGCCGCCTTGATTAGCCTGATTATTATTCATTACAGCCTGCGTCAAATTTCCGTCAGCGGCAAAGTATACAGCACCGCCTTTTATGGCTGTATTATAAGAAAGAGTTCCGTAAGTTGAACCTGATTTATTTACGCTAAGCGTAGCTCCACCCCAGTAAAGAGCGCCGCCATAAGATGAAGCGTAATTATACTTTATGTTGCCCCCGGTAATGGTTACGCTTGTCTTTGTGTCAGCGTAAATTCCTGCACCAGATGAGGCGTAATTAGAATGTTTTCCAGCCGTACTTTCCGCCGCCGCGTTAACAGTGCCTGCTTTTCCGATAGTTCCGGCAGACATATTGAAAGTGGTAGTATGTGAATTATTTCCAAGCAAGTACACGCCACCACCGCTTTGAGCTTTGTTGCCAGCTATAGTTCCGCCAGCCATTGTGACTGAGGTTCCTGCGTCGCAGGCAATGCCGCCGCCCTTTGTGTTTGAGCCACCGTCTTTTGCATTATTATAACTAATATTGCCGGTTTTTAGATACAGTTTTCCAGAACCATGCAGAGTTATTCCGCCGCCGGTTGATTCAGCATAATTTTGCGTTACGCCGCCAGTAAGGCTTTTCGCTTCCGAATCAGCAGGAACGCCTGTGGAAGAGACGCATGCGTTGTATCCAAGATAGACGTTTCCGTCGCTAAAAATGCCGCCTCCGCTACAGCCGTAATTGCCAGTTGAAGTTGAGGCCAGAGAGGTTCCAGAGCCGCCAATTACAGCGGTTCCGTACATAAAGAGCTTTGCGCCGCTAGCCACATACGCGCCCGCGCCGCCATAAGATGCGTTAGTTATTGGAGTGCTATTGCCGGTTATGACAACACCGTCGCCAAGGAAGACGCTTCCAGCGCCAACATACAGGCCTCCGCCGTTATTTGCAGAACCGCCAGTTATCGTAATGTTTTCTATATAAACAGGAATGTTCTTGCTGATAGTAAGCGCGGAGCCTTTGCTGTCTGCATTTATTGTGGCGCTGTTGCTTCCAGAAAGAGTTATTTGTGTTGCCTTTACTTTGGTGTCGCTAGGAATGGATTGCAATGTGTTTTCTGTTTCTGTTAAAACGGCCTTTAAGGTTCCGCTCACGCTAATTGTATACGCTTGCGCCTTCCATGTTTCTTTAGCAGCTGTTTGAATTGTCGCGTAAGGTTTAGTTGAAGTTCCGCGGCCGGTGCTGTCGTCTCCTGTATTGGAAACATAAATTGTGGTTCCAGTGTCAATTCTTCCGACAGAACCGTCGGCAACTACAGACCATGCGCTGTCAGTCACAGAAAACTTGCTTACAAAATCTTTTGCATAAGTTCCGGCCAGCACTTGTTTTCCGCGATTCCATTCGGTCGAGATTCGCGAAATTTTGGCGCTTCCTGTAAGCGAATTTTTTGGAAGCGTAATATATTTTCCGTTTGGCAAGCAAACATCGTTGTTTTTTTCGCTTCCGCCAGAAACGGTAGCGCTTCCGCTCATGTTAAAGGTTCCTTCTTGGTAAATGGCGCCGCCGTAATAACCGGCTTCATTATTTGAGATTGTTCCGCCGCTAAAATGCAAGGTGTTGCGGTTGCAAATCGCGCCGCCTGAGGTTTTAGCCTTGTTGTAGCAAATTTTTCCGCTTTTAATGCTTATAACGCTTACAGTCGTGCCATCGTTCATGCTATAGATGCCGCCGCCGCCGTAATAAAGCGTAGTGGCAAAAGCGTAGTTTCTTCCGACGCCGCCAGTAAGAGTTTCCGGAGTGTTTGTGTCTTCATCTGTATATTCGCTATAGCCCAAAGCGACGATTCCGCCTTTAGTGTAAATGCCGCCGCCATAATTGGCTGAGTTAGCGCATTCTGTTCCTGGTGTCGTACCTGACGCGGTTGTCGCTGTAGAGTCTCCGACCCATGCCGAGCCGTACATCAAAAGCTTTGCGCCTGACATGACATACACGCCGCCGCCAAAAGTTGTCGCTTGGTTTCCGGTAACGCTGGCGCCGCCCGCAAGTTTTACAGTTCCGCTTTCAATGCGTATTCCGCCGCCGCTGTTTGTCGCGTCGCTAGTACCCAGATTTGCGTTGCCGCCTGTAATGGTCAAGTTTGAAATCGTCACAGGGAAGGTCGCCGAACCCGCGTTAACGACAAGCGTTGAGCCAGAGTTGTTTCCATCAAGCTTAGCGTTGGAGTCGTATCCAGTAATCTCCAATGCCGTCAAACCGCTTGGGATGTTTGTACTGGCGATTGACTGATTGCCCTTTACCGTTCCAGCGATCTTGATTTTTTTGACAGAAGCGATGTCACCGTCTTTTAGAGCTTCCTCTATCGAACTGTAAGGGCTGGTCTTTGTGCCGTTGCCGCCGGCGTTCTTGGTCTTTCCCCAACCCCATGTAGTGTTGTCGGGCCTTGAGCCGTAGGTAGAAGAGGATGCAACCACATAAATCGGCGAAGTTATGTAAACGTATTTTGTGTCGGAACTTGTGTCATCCTCTCTTTCCCAGCCAGCATCGTCTTTTGTCAGCTTGAACAACGCTTTTACTGTATCGGAAAGAGCTGATGACGAGCTTAAAATGTTTTTTCCGCGCTTGTATTCATTCGGCGTAAGCGCCCCAACGCTTACAGATGCCGCCGTTCCGCCCGCCGCTCCGGTAGTTGTGGGGCTAAGCGTTCCAGCCACAGTGACGGTCTTTCCGTCAACAAGGTAAACGTCGTTTTTGCCCGTGCCAGAAACCAAGACTCCGCTGTTATTTTTTACGCCGCTAGGAATGTAGGCCGAGCCTTGCATTGAAAAACTGTTTTCCACGTAAACCGCTCCGCCGCGAGTCGCCTCGTTTTCCTTGAGCGTTCCGCCCAAAAGTTCAACAGCGTTTCCAGAGGCCGACACAGCGATTCCGCCCGCATCTCTGTAACCTTTATTGTAAGAAATTGTTCCGGCGCGCATTTTTATTTCGCCGGAAGTGCTGTTGTATATTCCTCCACCGTTATTTTCAACATAGTTTCTGCACACGCCGCCAGTCCAGTCAGCTTCCTTAAAAGAAGAACCGTCTTTTTTGTAGCCAAGGTAAACTTTGCCGCTATTATGAATGCCTCCGCCATAAGAGGCGGAGTTGGAACATTTAGCAGGATCGTTTCCAGAGGCCGTAGTCGCAGTCTTATCGCCAACATAGCTTGTTCCGTACATAAAAAGAGTCGTGTTTGACTCTGTATAAATTCCGCCTCCATAAAGGCCGCAAGTGTTTCCTGTTACCATCGCGCCGTCGGCAAGTTCCAGCGACGAACCGCTTTGTAAGTAAATGCCGCCGCCCTTGTTATAGTTCGGACTAGAATTTCCCTTGTTTCCGCCTGTAATCTTTAAGTTTTGAATCGTTATAGGAACGGCGGTGCCAATTGTAAGCGCGGTGCCGCAATCTGAAGTTCCGCCTGCGTCGATTTTGTCTTTTGGAAGGCCGTCGTCGTCAAGGCCGTTGGCTCCGCATAAAATCAGGGAGGAGCATTTGCTTGTGGGAAGATCCGTGGCGCTTATCGTTTGCTTTCCAACGCTTTCATCAACGCAAATCTTGTTGTGGCTTGCATCCAAAAGCGCCGCCGCTTTAGCGATTGTCTTAAATGGATACGCTTTATTTCCGATTGTGTTCTCTACATTTTCGCTGTCTTTATCGACGCCATTTGCGGCAACAAAGATGTCCGCGTCGATTGTCGCTTTTTTATTGCTGGCATCTATTGGCGTGTCCCAGCCAGTTTTTGTAAAGTCAAATTTTCCTACAATGTCTTCCGTAATGGCGGAAAGATGCTCGCCCGACTCAATGAATTGCGTTCCGCGAGTCCAAGACTGCAGCGAGACGACGATTCCTTTATCCGCAACGTCGCTAAGATTGCAGTCAACGGTAAGAACTTTTCCGCTTTCAAGATATACGTCAGCGTCATTGCCGCTGAAAGAGCCGCCCTTCATCGTGACTTTTGTCGAGTCGCCCGTAACGTTTACGCCGATTTTTCCGCCGGTGATTTTGCTGTCTTCGTCTATCGTAACTTTTGAGCCGCCAAAAGCGTTTATCGCCGCTCCTGTGCCGGAGCCGGATTTTGAGCCCATTATCTTTATTTTCTTGAATGTTATGGGAACGTTTGTCGAAATGTTTACGGCAGACGCTTGCGAACTTGCGGACTTTATGCAGTCCGTGTCGGAGCCGCTTGTTCCAATAATCGTAAGCGACTTGGCGTTGCTTGTTGATATTAATGAGCTGGTGATGGTGGCGGCAGAGTTTATTCCATCGCCAGAGACTTCGCCGCTTACGCGAATGACATAGTCCGCGTTGCTGTTTCCCGCGGCGGCAATTTTCCTCACGGCGCCTGTTACAGTTTTTAGGGGGCTAAGGTAGTTTCCGCTGTTTGTGTCGTCGGGAGCGGCGCAGTCGTCAGAAACTTTTCCGACAAAAAGGTTGGTTCCCAAAAAAGCCGCCATCAAAGCTTGCGCGTTTCCGCCAGCGCTGGAATCAAACTTAAATTCGCCGGCGGCTGATATCGGCGAGACCGCGCTTGAGCTTGAGTCCGCAACCCAAGAGTCGGTAATCATTCCGTTGGCCACGGTTACGGATTGAATCGTCGAGTAAACCAAGACCTGCGAAGCGGTATTCTTAAAGTCCAAGCAAAGCTCGTATTTTCCGCTGGGAATGCTGGACAATTGAAAAATCCATCCGTCGCTTTTTTCCAGTTTAGTCCAATTCACAGAATTCAAGTCCGCAAAGCCGTCAGGCCCGTCAACAAATTTTGGCGTAATTTCGTACAATGACGGAGAATATTTTATTTTTAATGCGATTGATCCCGTTCCGCCGCTTGTGTTTGGAACGGGAACAAAGTTGTGGCTTATCGTTGGAGCGGCAGGTTCAGGCGTTACCTTCCACGTTGACGATAAGTACACCGTTCTTGCGGGAATCGGCTTTTGCGCGGATTTTTCGCGCACGCCGACTACGATTGTCCATTCTATTCCAGCTTGCAGCTCAAGGCCAAACATTTTTGCCTCGGCTCCCGTTCCAAAAACGCCTTCGCTTACAAGGTCGCCGCTTGTGGCCCTGGCAAAGTATTCCATCGTGGCGCCGTCTCCGCTTGTGTTGATGCCGGGTTGGGCCGAGCGGGAAACGCCGTCATTGTCGGAAGAAGAATCGTAATTGTCGGAAAGGATTTTGGGAACGGCGCCGGAGACGCTTACCGTTCCTGTAAGGGTGACATAGCCGGGCTTTTTGCTTGCGGACACAGAGCTAGGCTTGCTTGACTCGGAGTCAGACCCGCCCGCCGCGTTAGAGCATGAAAAAAACGCCGCAAAAGAAAAAAGCGCTAGAGCGGCAAAAAAAACTCTCTTCTTCATTTTTTGTCTCCCGTCTTTTCTTGACACAATAAGGGAACTATACCATCTCTACTATTATAACAAAAAAAAGCGAAAAAGTCCACTTTTTTTTGCTTTTTTTGCAAAAAGGGCGCAAAGTGTGCTATAATAGAAAACGCTATGAACAAAACACAACAAGAGGAGCTGCTGCAAAAAGCCAAGGAAATGCTGGCGTTTTCTTACACGCCCTACTCTAATTTTAAGGTTGGAGCGGCGCTTTTGGCCAAAAGCGGAAAGGTTTTCGGCGGCTGCAACATCGAAAACGCGGCTTACGGGCCCAGCAATTGCGCGGAGCGGACGGCGTTTTTTAACGCGGTTAGTTCCGGGGAACGGCAGTTTGAGGCCATCGCGATTGTCGGCGGCCCGGACGGCGTCATAAAGGACTTTTGCCCGCCTTGCGGAGTTTGCCGCCAGGTTATGATGGAATTTTGCAATCCCAAGAAATTCAAGATTCTTTTGCAGAACGACAAGGGCAAAATAAAGGAATTTACGCTTGAAGAATTGCTTCCGCTTGGCTTTGGGCCGGCGGATCTAGATAAGTAGGAACGGTCAAGGCACGCTTCGCTCAAGGCCTTGACACGTTCCTTTTTCGGCGCGAATAAAATTTTCGCGCCGAAATAGTAGACTTAGTAAGGAGTAATTATGCAAAACTACAAAATTAAAATCACTTTCCCGTCGGGAAAAACAATCGAAGCGCAGACCGGATCGACTCCGGCGGACTTTATAAACGAGTTTGACGAAAAGCCCGAAAAGATTTTCGCCGTCCGCGTCAACAACGAAGTTTGCTCGCTGAACCGCGGAATGTTCGTGGACTGCTCGCTTGAGCCGGTATTGATGAGCAGCAAGGACGGAAGCCAGGTTTACAGGCGCACCCTTTGCTTCATCTTGGCCGCGGCCGCCCACGAATTGGAGCCCAACAACAACGTAATCATCGAAAACTCATTCGGCTACGCCTATTACTACTCGTTCCAGGACGGAAGCGACGTTCCCGAAAAATTCGTAAACGACCTCAAGGAAAAGATGGACGCGATCATCAAGAAAAACGTTCCGATCGAAACCCACTTCATCTCTTACGAACAGGCCTGCCAAACATTCGAGTCCCTTGGCCTCTTGGAGACCCGAAAGCAGTTGGACTACATTTGCCCTCCCCGCGTCCAGATGAACACGATCGGAGAATACACCGACCTCTACTACGGCCCGATGCTCATCTCCACCGGAACCTTGGGCGCCTTTAAGCTTCAAAAATACAAGAGCGGCTTCCTAATTTTGTTCCCGTCAAGCTCAAAGCCTGACACAGTGCAGGAATTCAAGGAATACCCGATATTGTTCGACACATACGCCCGCGGAAAAAAATGGGGAAAGCAAATCGGCGTTACCAGCGTAGCCTCCCTTAACCAATTGGTTTCAAGCCGCGAGGCCGACGAGTTCATCAACATCTCCGAGGTTTTCCAAGAAAAGTGCATCTCGGACATCGCAAGCCAAATCCACAACCGCGGCACCACCCGCTTGGTTTTGATCGCCGGCCCTTCAAGCTCAGGAAAAACCACAAGCGCCAAAAAACTTGCGATGGAATTGCAGGCCATCGGCTACAAGCCCAAGGTAATCAGCCTTGACGACTACTACGTTGGCCGCGACCGCACGCCCAAGGACGAAAACGGAAACTACGACTACGAATGCATCGAGGCCTTGGACATCGAATTGATCAACCAAAACCTCTTGGACTTGTTCGCCGGAAAGAAGGTGGAACTTCCAAGCTACAACTTTGTCACAGGAAGCCGCGAATACAAGGGAAAGACCTTGCAGCTTGCCGCGAACGACATTTTGATCATGGAAGGAATCCACGGCCTTAACGACAAGTTGACCCACTTGGTAAAGAGCGACCTTAAGTTCAAGATTTACCTTTCGGCCTTGACCCAGCTTAACATCAACGAGCACAACAGAATCTCGACCAGCGACAACCGCTTGATCCGCCGCATCGTTCGCGACAACAACTTTAGAGGAAAGAGCGCGGCCGCCACAATCGCCATGTGGGATTCAGTCCGCCGCGGTGAGCGCTTGCACATCTTCCCCTTCCAGAACAACGCCGACGCGATCTTGAACACCGCGCTGGACTACGAGCTTAGCGTTCTTAAGGTTTACGCGGAACCGCTCTTGCGCTGCATCCATCCGGGACAAAAGGAATATTCTGAAGCTTGCCGCCTCTTGCGCTTCCTTAACGCATTCCCGCCGATCCCCGCGACGGCCGTTCCCGACCGTTCAATCATCCGCGAGTTCATCGGCGGCAGCGCGTTTAAGTACTAAGCCGCGACCATAATTGATTGCAAGACTAAAAAGCCCCGGGCGACCGGGGCTTTTCAATTATACTTAGAGGTCACAATATCATCCAGGGCCTTGGCTTCGAGCTTTTTTTGCTCCTCCTTGAAAATCGCGAACTGACGCTCTTTTAATTTTTTTAGCGACTCGTGCTTTTGCATGGCGGCGTTGAAAAGGCCGCGCTTTTCTTCCGTCACGATTTTTGCCTTAGCCATGTCGTTCATAAGCTTTTCTTGCTGCTGCTTTATGAACTGGTAGAATTGCTGGGTCTTTGCGATCGCGGCAAAATCAGTTTGGCCGCTTGTAAGTTTTTTTGTGGCGACGTATTGCTGGGCCAGAGTGTCCAAGCCGTCTTGGATTTGCTGTTCAACTTGAACGGCCTTTCCCAATTCGATTTGCGCCTGGTCTTGCTCGTACTTTCTGAGATTTAAAAGCTGCTCAAGCTCAAAGACGAACTTTTTCAAGCGTTGGCCTCAGGAACGGAAACTGACGGGCCGGCCGAAACTGTCGGCGCCGCCGCCCTTTGGTCAACAACTTGCGCCACTGTCGGAATCGAGACCGCGGGCTTGTCAACGTATTCCTCTTCCGGGATTTGGATTCCTGTAAGAGCGGAAAGCTTGTCCAGCGTGTCCTTCATCGGGCATGCGTCGGTTTCCTCTTGCTTTAGGAATTCTTCGATCTCTTCGTGCTTTTCTATCGCGGCGTCAATCGCGGGGCTGGAACCCCTAGCGTATGCGCCGGTCGTAATCATCAATTCGTTTTGCTGGTAAGTGGCCATCCATTGGCGGACAAGGCCGCAAGCCTCGCGGGTTTTCTTTCCAGTGACGCGGCGGCTAAGACGGCTGATGCTGGCCAAAACGTCGATGGCCGGGTAATGGTAGGCATTGGCCAATTTTCGGTCAAGAACTATGTGGCCGTCCAAAACGCCGCGAACTGTGTCGGCTATCGGGCCGTTCATGTCGTCGCCTTCGACCAACACTGTGTAAAAGGCGGTGATCGATCCCTTGTCGTTGTTACCGGCGCGCTCAAGCAATTTTGGAATCATGTCAAAAACGCTGGGCGGGAATCCTTCGCGCGCGGGAGGCTCGCCGGCCGCCAAGCCGATTTCGCGCTGGGCTTGCGCAAAGCGGGTGACGGAATCGAACATAAGCATTACGCTTTTTCCCTTGTCGCGGAAGTATTCGGCGATGGCGGTTGCCACGTAAGCCGCGCGCAAACGGCAAATGCTGGGCATGTCGCTTGTGGCAAGGACGACAACCGAGCGCTTGAATCCGGCCTCGCCCAAGTCGCGGCGGATAAAGTCGGGGGCCTCGCGGCCGCGCTCTCCTACCAACGCGATTACGTTTATGTCCGCGTCAGTGTTGCGCGCGATCATGCTTATTAAGGTTGACTTTCCTACGCCTGAACCGGCAAAGACTCCCAAGCGTTGGCCAGCGGCCACAGTCAGCATAGAGTCAATGGCGCGGACGCCTGTCGTCACGCGGCGGTTGTTTTCTTTTCTAGAAAGAGCGTCGGGAGCCGGGGCTTGCGCGGGATAAGTCGTCTCGGCGTTGATGTCGCCCTTTCCGTCAATCGGTTTTCCGGTTGCGTCAACGACGCGGCCAAGCAAGCCGTATCCTACAGGAACTTGCAAGGTGCGGCCAGAGGCGACGACTTCCGTTCCGACTTCGATTCCGCGGGTGTCGCCAAAAGCGGTAAGCTTTACCGTCGTTCCGTCAAGGCCGACGACTTCGGCAAGCATTTCTTTTTTAAGGCTTGCGATTCTTATCGTGCAAATTTCTCCGATGACGGAACGGGGGCCTTCGCTCAAAATTTCAAGGCCGTTGACAGACTTGACTTTTCCGACATACAAAATCGTCTCGGAGTTCTGAACCGTTCTGAGATACTTGTCAAGATTGAATTCTACGTTGTATGACGACTTCACTTTTCCCCACCCAAAAAGTCGCGCGAGCTGGACTTACGCGTCAGGAACGTCAGACTTTGCGACGCTCTTAATCGGCGAAACTTCCATAATCTTTTCTTCAAGTTCGGTAAGCTGGCTGGAGATGCGCGCGTCGATGGCGCCAAAGTCGGTTTCGACAATGCAGCCGCCGCTTTCGACCGACGAGTCTTCCATAACCGTGATGCCTTTGATGGCTTCCACGCGCTGGATAAAGTCTTGTATATGCTCTGTAGTAAGCTGAACGTCGGCAAGGTTTACGCGAATCGTAACGTCGCCGCGGCCCTTGACTTTTTTTAGCGCCGAAAGCACGTTGCTAAGGATGACGCTCTTTTGGTTTTCGCTGATAACCTTGACGATTTTGCGCGTGATCAAAATTACAAGCTCTACGATTTGGCGCTCGGTTTCGTTAAGGATTTCTTCGCGGCGCTGCATGACGGAGTCAACGATTTTGTGAAGGCGCTCAACAAGGCGCTGGGCTTCGGCGTAGCCTTTTTGGAAGCCTTCTTCGTGGCCTTGGTCGTAGCCTTCTTTTGACGAATCGCTCTTAAGCTTTTCTACCTGGGCGCGAGCTTCGTCAAGCATTTTTTGCGCCTCTTCTTGGGCGGCCTTTTGCGTTTGCTGAGCGGCAGTCTCCGCGTCTGTTCTTACGATTTGCGCCTGGTCTGTCTGGCGCTTAACTTCGGCAAAGGCCGCGTCTTCGGCCTTCTTTACGATTTCGTCGGCTTTGGCCTGAGCGTCGGCCAACATGTTCTGCTTTTCGATTTCCCAATTCTTTTTGAACTCTTCCGCCTCGCGCCTAAGGTCGTCGGCGGTAGGGCCTGTGTATTCCGGCTCGGCTTCTTCCACGACTTCCTCCACAACAGGAGCGTAGTCGCGATAAAGCTTTAGAGTAACAACGTCTTTTTTGTCGTCCTTAAATTCCAGCGGCCTAAATACAGATTTTGCCATTTGCTTCCTCTAAAACTTTTAAGATACAAGCTCGTCTTCGCCGGAACGAGCGATAACAATGTCGCCTTTTTCTTCCAAACGGCGGATTGTGGATACAACTTTCTGCTGGGATTCTTCGACGTCCTTGAGGCGCACGGGTCCCATAAACTCCATGTCTTCCTTGAGCATGCTGGCCGCGCGCTTTGACATGTTGTGGAAAATCTTGTCCTGTACTTCGGCGTCGACGGATTTGAGTGCCTTGGCCAATTCCTGGGTATCGACTTCGCGAAGAACGCGCTGGATGGAACGGTCGTCGAGCATAACGATGTCTTCGAATACGAACATTCGCTTTTTGATCTCTTCCGCCAAATCCGGATCTTCTTCTTCCAAAGATTCGATGATCGCCTTTTCGGAAGAGCGGTCAACAAGGTTAAGGATTTCAACGATAGATTCAACGCCACCGGCGGCAGTGTAGTCTTCGCTTGACAATGTTGAAAGCTTCTTTTCCAAAACGCGCTCAACTTCGCGCAAAACGTCAGGAGAAGTACGGTCCATCGTGGCAAGGCGCTTTGAAACTTCGGGCTGAATTTCTTCAGGCAAGTTCTGCAAAATAACGGCGGCCTTGGCCGGTTCCAAATACGCCAAAATCAAGGCGATTGTCTGCGGATATTCCTGCTGGATAAAGTTCAAAAGGTGCGCCGGGTCAGTGCGGCGGATAAAGTCAAAGGGGCGAACCTGCAAGCTTGAGGTCAAGCGGTTGATGATGTCGATGGCCTTTTGGCTTCCCAAAGACTTTTCGAGCAATTCGCGCGCGTAGTCGATGCCGCCCGTGGTGATAAAGTTTTGGGCGTTCATCAAGTCCTGGAATTCTTCCAAGACCTGGTCTTTGATTTCGGCGTCGATTGTTTCCAAACGCGCGATTTCGAATGTCAATGTTTCGACTTCGTCTTCGCGCAAGTGCTTCATTATTTCGGATGAAACGTCGCTTCCTACAGAAACTAGGAAAATAGCCGCCTTTTGTCGGCCTGTGAGGCTTTTAAAATCCTTGGCTCCGCCTTTTTTGGCTCCGGCGGGCTTTAACTGAGGCTTTGGCGATGACTTTGGTTTTGCCGATTCGTCTGACATTTAACTTCCTCTACTCGTCTTTTTTTAACCAGGCGCTCAAAACGGAGGCCACTTGATCCGGATAGTTGTCAATCGCGTTCCTAATTTGAGCGGTAGGAGCGGCCATTTTCTTTTCAAAGGCTTTTCTTTCGCCCGCCACGTCCCTATATATATTTCGGACTTTTCCGAATCTTTCTAAAGTCTCTAGCACGCGAATTTCGTCGCGAACTTCGGCGGGATTGTTGGGGTTGTACTTGGTTCCAAGCTTGCGCATAGCCTTTAAAAGCTTGCGTTTTTCGCCCTCGTTAAGGTATTCCATAACGCTTTCGGCGGCGGCTGTGTCCAACTCGCCGAACAAGATGGCCGCCTTTTTCTTTCCGGGAATTCCCTTCTCGGAGGTCATCTCAAAGTTAAGCTCTTCTCTTGTCATACTACTCCTCCATCAACCAAGTGCGGATGAGCATCGCGACGTCCTCAGGATGCTCTTTGGCCATCGCAATGGCGTTTTCTTGCAATTCGGCGCGCTTGCGCTCTTCGACCGACATTGTGACTTCCACGCCCTCTTCTTTGGCTTCCCAAAGGGCCTGGTCGCGGGCGGCCTGCTGCTTGCGGAGCAATTCCTCTTCGCGAAGGCGGCGGCGCCTCTCCATCTCGCGGCTGATAAAGCGGTAAAGGATGAATACCGCCAAAATCGCCGCCAAGCCGATCAAAACAAGGATTATGGTCAAGCGGGTTTGGCGGGCCTTAAGGATGGCCGCGTCTTCCGCCTCAAATTCGGCGCTGCGGTCAAAGGGAATGTTGGTAACAGTGACCTTGTAGCCCTTGGCGCGGTCGTAGCCGATGGCGCTTTGAATGTAGTCGGCCCATTGCTCCAACTGTTCCTTGGGAACGGGAGCGTAGTCGCGAACGATTCCGCCGGACTCGTTAAAGACCGGATTGTGGTTTTTGTCGTATTTTTTGGTCCAAATGCCGTCAATGTTGACCGAAACGGTGACTTTTCCGTAGCGGGGGCTTTCCTCGCGGTGGATAACGTCCTTGTTGAGGGCGTTGTTTTGGGTCACGCCTGTCTCGGTTTGCTTTCCGATTACGTTTGACATGTCCGAGTAAACCGGCGGGTTTTGGCCTTCGGTTCCGGCGGGGCCCTGCGGGTTGAATCCCGTTCCCTGCCACTCGCGGGTGACTGTCTGCTGGCTTATCGGAAGAACGTCGCGGTACTCGGAATCGTCGTAAGGCGTGTCCGGGTTGTCTTCGCGGATCGTAATGGCGTGGTAAACCTCGGAATCCTTAGTTTCCTTGGAAAAGTCCATGTCAATCTTTATGTTGAGGTCGCGGACGCGGTCAGCTGAAAGCGTGTTTTGCAAGGCCTTGAGGATTTGGGCGCGGTAATGGGCCTCGCCCTCTCGGATAAGCTTTTCTTGCTTTTTGACCAAGTCAAGGCGGTCGCTTTCGGCCATGCCCTCAAAGTCGTTAAGTATGTTTCCTTCGGAATCGGTGATAACGCAGTATTCAGGGTCGGGAGTAAGGCCCTCAACCGCGCTGACGATAAGGCGCTGGATGCCCAAAATTCTTCGACGGTTGGTGTAAAGGTCGCTCATCGGCTTTGCGCGGATAAGAACGCTGGCCCTTACGCGGTCTTGCTCGGACTTGAAAAGCTTGTCTTCCGGCAGCGAAAGGCGAACGTCCGCGCTGGCAACGTCGTCAATGGCCTGGATGTGCTGGGTCAAGGCCCTTTCTATCGCAAGCTTTTTCTTTTGGTTTTGGTCGGCGTCGGTGGTTGACCAGCCGCGGTCAAAGAAGGAGGCCCAAGGGTCCACAACGGCGGGAACCAAGCCTTCTGAGATAAGAATTTCCCGCATTTTTATCGCGGTTTTTTCGTCCGGAACGGAAATGTAGCCCGCGTCGTTAACTGTAGCCTCAACGTTTTCTTGGTCCAAACGCGTCAAAATCTGCGACTGCATGTCGCCGGTAACAGGAGCGTTAAAAAGCCTTACTGTCGTTGGAGTTGAAGATACGCGGAACAAGGCGGCCACCGCGATAATGATCGCTATGGCAATGCCTATGATAATCCCTTTTTGAATTTTTGACCACTTGGCCCAAGCCGCTTTCGCGCTCTCGCCAAGTTTTTTGAGCCATTCGTTCATCCTGCCCTCCCGTGAACGAATTACAATAATATTATTATAGAATTATAGCATACTTGTTTAAATAATGCAAGAATTATTTGCAAGAAATTTATAGAAAAAAAACATTGCGGCGCGATGATTTTTCTCGCGCCGCAAAAGGAACGAGTCAAGGCTTTAAGCGGAGCGCGCCTTGACCGTTCCTACTTTATTTCTACGGTGACGGAGCGGAAGCCTAGTGACTTTAGGAGCGCGGCGATGACTTGCTTGGCGCGTTCGTCGGCGTCGTCCAAAAGGCCGTCGGCAAGGATTTCGTCGGCCGCCTCGCGCTTGGCGATTTCGATTTGGTCGAATATCTCTTGCGTTCCGATGCGGGTAAAAAGCCTCTGCTGCTCGTCAAACACTTCCTGCGACTGAATGTCGTTCCCCAATAAAACCGTGGGCGGAATCTTTACCGTAACGCTTTTTGCGTCCGACGAAACGATCACCTCGGCGTCGCGGATGTTTTCGATTCCCGCGCGCAAAACGCCCTCGTAGCGGACGATGCTAAAAGCCTTGGCTATCGCGCCCCGCTTTTTTATCGTGATGATGTCGCTGTAGCGCATTTTGTACAAAACAAGCTCGGCGCATTCGGCAAGCTCCCGCTCCACCGCCGTCCTTTTGTTTTGGACGCGCGCCTGCTGGAATTTTGAAAAGCCAAAGGCCGCCAGCGCAAAAACCGCCGCGGCGATTAAAACGATAGTGACGACTCTAAGAATTACTTTTGCGGCCAAGGCCTGGCCAAATGTCTGCCCGCCCTCGCGGCGGGAATCTGGTTTGCTCATAATGATATTTTAGCAGTGTATTTAAGGGTTTGCAAGACCAAAACGAGCGCCCTTGCAAGCATTTTTTTTTGCCGCTATAATAAAGCCATGAACATCACCGCGTCCACAGAAAAACAAACCTTCCTTAACTCTCTTTTGAACGAAAGCGCCTTTGGAAAAATTCAGTCGGCGATAAACCTTAACGAAGAAGGCGTTTGGGCGGAGGCCGCGATAAAGGCGGGCGCGGAGGATGCGGTTTTTACGCCGGACTTGCGCTTTTCTTTTAAGCCCTTCCGCTTTGAGGGAACGGAGGCCGAAAAGCAGAGCGGCCAAGTTTTGTTCACGGGAAAAGGCTTTGGAGGCCGGCCGCTTTTGGGAATAATGCAGGCAAGCGACAAGGTCCAAAAGGCGCGGGCCCTTTACGCCTATTCGGCTTGCGTCCGACAAGCGATTTTGGAAGAAAAATGGCTTCCCGCAAACGGAGCCGGCGGAATTCTTTTCAATCAAACAAAAAATAAAATCACGATATTGTTTTTGCCCCAAGACATTTTTGAATTTGCCGCCCACAACGCAAATAACGACGACTACGCTTTTTTGCAGGCGGCATGGCAGGACAAAAATTTAAGCGGGGCCCGCGCCGCGGCTTTCGTACGCGCCGCCTTGGTTTACCAGGCGCTTTCGGGCCAGCTTCCCTTCCCTGCCGCAAGCCTTGAGGAGCGCCAGGCCGACATTCTTGACGCGCGCTACCTTCCGCTCAAAAATGTAGTGAACGGAGCCAACGAAAAGCTTAGCCAACAAATTTCCTACGCGCTGGAATACGGAAGCGCGGCCTTTGAGCAAAAATTGCAAGAGTCGGGCCTTTCGCAAAGAAACGCCCAGCGCGCTTCCGGCGCAAGCGACAGTTCCCCAAAAATCGAATGGCTGGACAAAGACTTTTGCCTTGACGAATTGGCGGCGGAATTGGGCTTGCAAGCCGACGGCAGCGTCCACGGCGTTGAGCGAAAAAACGCGATTGGCCAAAAAGAATTTGAAGAGGCGGCAAAAAAGCTTTTGGGCAAAAAATCCGCCAAGGCCAAGGCCAGCCGCAGCCTAAGGCGCAACCGCGCCCTTTTTGTGACCGGAATATTTTTGATCGCCGGAAGCCTTTTCTTTGGCCGCTCGGTGCATAACGACAAGCTTGGCCGCCCCACTACGATTTCGTTGACCGACCGCCAAACGGCCGAAGCTTTTTTTAGCGGCTTTCATTCAATGAACACAATTTTGATGCAGGCGGCCAGCAAGGGAAGCCAGGCAAAAAAGCTTGTAGATTCAACAAGCAGCGTTTACGTCGCAAGCAAAATGCGCGACGCCTTTAGCCAAACAGTCGGAACGGTGACTCCCGAAATTTACATTTACAGAAGCGACCTTGAGGACAAGTGGATTTACGGAATAACCAATTTTGAGTTGGGCGAAAGTTCCGCCGCGATGACGCAAGCCGACAATAGAAAAAGCGCTCCGACATTAAAGCAAAAGCCGGTTCCGCTCAACATAAAAAACGGAACGGAAAGCCAACTTTGCGCAAGCTACTACCGCGTTCACAACGAAGGGCCGGAAAGCGACATAAGCGTGGAAAAAGTTTTTGGAACGGTAACGCTCGCCTTTGTAAAAAACCGCTGGCTTGTAACTGGCTTTGACCTAAACGAAAGCCAAAGCGCCTGCCCGATAAACGAATTTTTGCAAGACAGAAAAGCGGCCCTAGACGAATGCGGCGGAGACGCGCTTTTGGCCGCCAAAAAACTTAAGGAAAAATACGAATGGATTCCAAGCGACAAGGAAATGGCCGCCGCTAGAATCGAAATCGAAACAAGGATGGCGCAAAATGATTAGCCAAAAAATAACGGACCAAGAACTTTTAAAAAAACTGGAAGGCGTGGAAAAGGACGGCATGACGGTTTTTGTGGCCGGAGACGGAATGTTCCGCGGCGCCATTTACAACGGCACCCGAATGGTAAACCAAATGCGGGTCCAGCACAACTTGGGCATTTTGGAAACATTGATCTTGGGCCAGGCGGAGCTTTGCGCCGCGCTTATGATCCAAACGATGAAGGGCCGCGAGCATTTGACTTTCCGCTACGACACAGACGGCCCCGCCGCCGGATTTTCCGTCGAGGCGGACTCTAGCGGCTACGTGCGCGGATACATTTTTCAGGACAGGATTCCGATCGAGCACGAGATAACTTCTTGGGACTTGACAGACTTTTTTGGCGGCGGAATCGTTTCGGTCACCCGCGACATAGAAGGAGCCAAGGCCCCGCAAACCGGCACGACCGAAATTAAATTCCGCAACATCGCAAAGGACTTGGCTTGGTACTTCGCTAAATCGGAGCAAACCAACACAGCCTTTAGCACGGGAATCCAGTTTGACAAAGAAGGAAGAGTCGTTGGAGCGGGCGGCCTTTTTATGCAAGCGCTCCCCGGATCGGGCGGACAAAAAGAAGACAACAAGGTTGACGCCGACGCCAAGCGCGACGCGATGATTCAAAACGCCGAGCGCGCTTTTGGAGCCTGCCCTTCGCTCGGCCAATGGTTCAGCGAAGGACAAAGCCGCGAGCCGCTTATAAAAGGCCTTTTCCGCGAGTTTGACCCAAAAATCGTTTTGGAGCGCGACATTGTGTTTGACTGCCCCTGCAGCGCGCAAGGCTTTGCCGCCTCCATCAAAAACATCGGAAAGGCCGAGCTTGACGACATCCTTGCAAACGATCCCGACCCGATAGAAGTCAGCTGCAAAAACTGCGGCTCGGTCTACAAGATTCCAAAATCCATGCTTACTTATGAAGTATAAATTCTACGCGGCGGTTCTTCCACCAGTTGGCCGTGTCGCTAAACTCGGCAACTGGCTGGCTTCCGCCCTTTCCTTCTGAGCTAAGGCGCTCGGCCTTGATTCCGTTCTCCACCAAGCGCTCCTTGACAAAGGCGGCGCGGGCGTTGGAAAGGTTAAGCAAAGCCTCGTCCTCTCCGGCGGCGCCCGTCTTGTTGGCGTGGCCGACAACGGTAACCGTATAGTCCGGGAACTTCTTTAGGATTTCGGCGACGCGCTTAAGAACGCGCTTGTTGTTGTCAGCCTGGGCCTTTGTGACCTGGCTTCCGGGCGCTTCTTCGGCGGTCTTAAAGTCCGCGTGGTTAGAGCGGAATATGATTGACGGAACGGCCATCTTGAGGACGTCTCCGTCAGGAATTACCAAGATGTCAACGGGAATGATTCCTGTCTTTACGCTGGTAAGGCCAAGGCTGTCCGTTACAGTGAACACGTAAGGATAATCCATCGCGGACTGAACGCGCTCGGCCTTTCCGTCCTTTTCCACGCTGGTGTTGCTAAGGCCGTCCCAAACGATTTGCGGAGTGATTTTGTCAGTTCCGCTTGTCTTCCAGAAGGCTCCGGCCTTTCCGGTAGAGACAGGATTGTTGATGTCAAACGACCAGCTTACAAGCTTGGCTCCGTTGGCGGCCGAGCCTCTAAGCGAGATAAAGCAGTCGTCGTCTGTTCCGTCGTTGTCAGGGCTAAAGAATTCGGGAGCGACGCTTACAGTCAAGGCCGGCGGCGTTACCGAGCAAATAAAGGCGCTTGTCTTTACGTCAACGCGGTTGCCCTTTGTGTAGTCGATCTTTAGACGGCCGGTGAACGTTCCTTCAAGATTCTTTTGGTCCTTGTCCTTTCCGTTCCAAACAAAGCTGGCCGGAATTGTCTTGGCGCTTGAATCAAAGGCGTAAACGGCCTTGTCCTTGGCGTCAACGATTTCAAACGACCAAGATTCGATTCCTTCGTTAAGGCCGACGCGAACGGTAAAGGTTTGCTTTGTCAAGCCGGTCTTTGATTCGGGGCTGATTCCAGGCAAGGCCGTCGTTACGTAAGCGCTTGTGGGACGGGTGTCAACGACAATGTTGTCAAACTTTTTGCGGAATTCGTTTCCGGCCTTGTCCGTCGAGCTTACGACAAGCGAGTATGTTCCGTCGGGCGCCTTGTTGCCGTTGTCGTCGCGGGCGTCCCATTCAAATTTGGCGGGAACCTTTCCGGCCCATTCAAATGACTTTACAGGGGCGCCCTTTGCGTCAACGACAGTCGCAAGCCATTCGTCCTCTTCCGTGGAGTTAGCGGCGGCCGCCTTAAGGCTTTCCTTGCGGCTGTCTCCGTCGGGGCTAAAGATTGTGTCGGCCAAAGCGAGTTCCACGCTGGGAACCTTTGTGTCGATTTGAACCGGCATAGCCTCGGCGCGGGCCGAAGAACCGTTGACCGACTCTATTGAAATCGAAGCCGTGTACATTCCGTCGTCGCAAAGAAGGCCGGCGCTAGACTTTCCGTTCCAAGAAATTTTTCCCGGAACGTTGCCGCTTCCCTGCAAGTTAAAGACTACGACTCCGCTTGAGTTCTTGATTTCAAAATTGTATTTCTTTACGGCGCTGGACTTTAAGACGCTTGTGTACGAAACGGTCTTGCGCTTGCCGTTGGGGTTGAAGGCCGGATCGCTTGCGGCGAGCATTACCTCGGTCTTTGAAGTGTCCAAAGTAAAGGCCTTTGACGTCTTTGCGGCAAAGGAGTTTCCGGCCAAGTCGCTGGCCGAAAGCTCGTAGTTGTAGTCGCCGTCAGAGCAAAGGTTTCCGCTTGAATCCAAGCCGTTCCAAGAAACGCTCTCTGGCGGATTGGCGCCAAACTTGTATTCGTAGACAGCCTGGCCGCTCTTTGCGTTTACGATTTTGGCCGTCCAGTTGCGTATGGGAGCTCCGCCCTTCTTTTCGAAAGACTGCTTAAGGGTAAAGACGTCCTTGTTTCCGTCTCCGTCGGGGCTAAAGATTTCGTCGTAAGAAACCAATGTCGCGGCGGGAGAAACCGTGTCAAAAGTAAAGACCGGCGAATTGATTGTGGGCGTCTTGTAGCCGTTAAGGTATTCGGCATTGACGCGGGCGTAGTATTCGCCGTCGGGGATTTGCGCTCCGTCCTGGTTCTTTCCGTCAAAAAGAATTTCTTTGGGAGGAACGTCGCCGCGCTGGCCTGACCAGCTCTTTACAACGTTTCCGCCTTTGTTCAAAATGTCAACACTCCAATTTACAAGAGCGTTTCCGCTTCCGCGCCTGGGCTCTGGGATAACAACGTCAAGCTTGACCGAAGAAATCGGGCTCTTTGACGGAATTGAAAAATATCGCGAGCCGACTACCATTACGTTGGTCTCGGGCTTTTCGGCGGAGAAAATGATGTTGGGAACTTCGGCAGTGGCTGAGTTTCCGGCGCGGTCGGTGGCGGTGATTGTGTACTTGTAAACGCCGTCGGCTACGATTACGCCCTTGTCGTCAGTTCCTGGCCAAGTAAAGTCCGAAGGCTGGGCGTTTGTCCAAACATAATTGCGGACGACTTTTCCGTCGGCGCTTTCAATCTTGCCCACCCACTTGTCTTCCTTTGAGCCTTGCTGGCCAAAAGCGAATTCCGGCTTGTCGCCTTCGCCAAAAATTCTTTGGCCTTCGGGCAAGACCGAAAGATTTACCGACGGAGGCGTGTTCTTTACGATAACCGGAAGTTTTTTTGTGGAGTTCTGGTTTTTGCGCTCGTCGGTGGCTGTGATGTAATAAAAGTATTCGCCGTCGGGAGCGGTTTCTCCGTTGTCAAAGACGCCGTTCCAAACGACTACCGGCGGAACTTCCACCGATTGCTTTTTGGAAGCGATTTGCTTGATGAACTTCTTGGCGTTGAACGAAGTCGGAAGAGCGACCTTGTTTCCAATCGTCCTAACGACTTTTCCGCCGGCGTCCTCAATCACCAAAGACCAGCCAAAGATTTTGCTCTTGTCCTTGACGCTGAATTTGACTTCCAACGTGTCTTGAACGCCGTCGTTGTTTGGAGAAATGTATTTTGGCGAATTTGAAGCGTCGGCCGCAAAAAGAGCCGCCGCCAAGCCGCCAATCAAGAATAAAGACGCAACGCGAAGTTTTTTCATTGTAAACGCTCCCAATAAGTAAAAATTCTAACTATTCGAGTTCGATGTCCGGACCAGACCTGTCTTTTTGGCCCAAGCGCAAAACGGCGCCCACGCTGACCATGTTGATGTCCTTGTCAACATTTTTCCAGGCGGCCGACGGACAAAGCTCGCTCTTAGTCCAGTCATGCTTCTTTACAAAATCGCTCTTGCCCATTCCAATGTTGAACTTGAAAACTACGCCAAGAGTCGGGATCCAAGAATTGTGGCCGTCCCAAGCTTCTTCAGCGTTCCATTCCCAAGAGGAATTGATCTGGACAAAGTCGCAAATTCGCATCTGAAGACCAGAGTCAACTATTAAATTCATAAAGAGCGGAGTGGTTACATCAACAGAAAGGCCCAAAACAAAGTTTTTTGTCTGAACCAATTCGGCGGCGGCTCCTCCCCTAAAGGTGAACATTGAGGGATAGCCCTGCCAATTCACGTCAGTCGCGAGAGTTTTTCCAAGATTGTTGGCGCTGGCGGCAACGCGGAAATTCTTGAGGAAGCCCAAGTCGCCAAAAGCGTAAATGGCGCCGGCGTCGGCAGTCAACATCCAGTCCTTGTGGAATTTTGTCTCGTATCCAAAGCCAAGTCCTACGCCGATGTAAAGCTTATCCATAAACTGCTTGGCGGCGAAAGTCTTAAAGTGAACGCTGTTTCCAAGCTGCATGTTCCAGAACTCGCTGAAAACGCCTTCAATTTCCGCTCCAAAGTTGGCCCAGTCTGTCGGAATCAAAATTCCCGTTCCAAAAGCCTGGCCGTACTTTTTGTTGCCGCGCTCTTCGCTAAGGCCGTTGAACATGGCTGTGTAGCCCAAGTCAAGGCTAACGCGCTCTTCCAAGCCGACAAGCGCCGGATTCAAAGTTCCGCTGGCGGGAATGACGGATTCGATTCCGCCGCCGGCGACTGAGTTTCCGCTTGTGATAAGCTCAGGGTGGCTAAAATAAAAGAGATTTTCGCCCTGAATCGGCGGATTGTATGACCAAGCCGCTGTCAAAGCCAAAAGGCCAGCTGTTAAAAACAAAACGATTTTTTTCATAGCATTCTCCATTTTGTGAAAAATTGAGTTTATATTATAGTATAAATCGAATTTTTAATCTATAGCCAAGGCGGCGGGCGTTTGAATGAATTTCCTCTAGCAAAAGCGCGAAAAGCGTGATAGAATACAGGAAGACTTACAATTATTCAGGTTTTATTATGGAGGAAACTATGGCTAATCAGTACGCGGGAACGCAGACGGAAAAGAATTTGCAGACTGCCTTTGCGGGCGAGTCTCAGGCTAGGAACAAGTACACTTACTTTGCCAGCGTTGCAAAAAAGGAAGGCTTTGAGCAAATCTCGGCCATTTTCTTGGCCACGGCGGACAACGAAAAAGAGCACGCCAAAATGTGGTTCAAAGAATTGGGCGGCTTGGGAACAACAGCCCAAAACTTGGGAGCGGCCGCCGACGGCGAAAACTTTGAGTGGACCGACATGTACGAAGGCTTTGCCAAAACCGCCGAAGAAGAAGGTTTTAAGGCTTTGGCCGCCAAATTCCGCATGGTCGGAGCGATCGAAAAGCGCCACGAGGAACGCTACCGCGCCCTTCTAAAGAACGTCGAGACCGCTCAGGTCTTTGAAAAGAGCGAAGTCAAGGTTTGGGAATGCAGAAACTGCGGCCACATCGTAGTGGGAACAAAGGCCCCCGCCGCCTGCCCCGTTTGCGCCCATCCGCAAAGCTACTTTGAAGTAAGCGCCGAAAACTGGTAAAACGAGGCTTTTTGGCCTAAATTTGAGCGAAAAGCGTTAAAATGGCGAAGATCGGGCGGCTCCAAGGCCGCCCGTTTTTTTTACCTTAACTTCTTGTATCCGTAAACCGCCGCGCCGCCCAACTCTTCCTCGATGCGGATAAGCTGGTTGTACTTGGCCATGCGGTCGGTGCGGCTCATCGAGCCAGTCTTAATCTGGCCTGAGTTTGTGGCGACTGCGATGTCGGCGATTGTCGTGTCTTCGGTTTCGCCGGAGCGGTGGCTTGTCACGGTCGTGTAGCCGTGGCGGTGGGCCATTTCAATCGCCTCCAAAGTTTCGGTAAGCGAGCCGATTTGGTTCACTTTGATGAGAATTGAATTTCCCGCGCCTTCCTTGATTCCCTTTTCCAAGAATTTTACGTTGGTCACAAAAAGGTCGTCGCCGACAAGCTGGCAGCGGCTTCCGATTTTTGCGGTAAGCTTTTTCCAGCCTTCCCAGTCGTTTTCGTCAAGGCCGTCCTCGATGGAGTCAATCGGATATTTTGTGATAAGCTCCTCAAGGTAGGCGATTTGCTCGTCGTCGCTAAGCTCCTTTCCGTTGGGGTCTTTTGGCGTTCCGTTTGAAAGCTGCTTGTAGTTGTAAAAGAATTTTCCGTTTTTTTCCACGGAGAATTCCGAAGCCGCGCAGTCCATCGCGATCTTCACGTCGTCGCCAGGCTTGTAGCCCGCGTCCTTTATCGCTTGAACGATTGAGTCAAGCGCGTCGTTGATTCCGTCAAACTTGGGAGCGAAGCCGCCCTCGTCGCCAACGGCGGTTGAAAGACCGCGATTTTTAAGAAGCTTCGCGAGCGCGTGGAAAACTTCCGCTCCCATTCTGATCGCCTCGCGCTCGGACTTGGCTCCGACCGGCCTGATCATAAATTCCTGGAAAGCGATCGGAGCGTCCGAGTGGGCGCCTCCGTTAATAATGTTCATCATCGGAACCGGAAGAACGTGGGCGTTGGCGCCGCCGATGTAGCGGTAGAGCGGAACGTTCAAGGCTTTGGCCGCCGCCTGCGCCGCCGCAAGGGAAACGCCAAGAATAGCGTTGGCTCCAAGCTTGCTCTTTGTGGGAGTTCCGTCAAGAGCGAGCATTTTCATGTCCAGCGCGCGCTGCTCAAAAACGTTGAAGCCTTTGAGCGCGGGGGCGATGACCTTGTTCACGTTTTCCACGGCCTTTAGAACGCCCTTTCCGCCGTAGCGCGCCTTGTCGCCGTCGCGCATTTCAAGCGCTTCGTTCTCTCCGGTGCTCGCTCCGCTGGGAACGGCGGCGCGGCCAAGAACGCCGTTTTCCAAGATTACGTCCACTTCAACGGTGGGGTTTCCGCGCGAGTCGATTATCTCGCGGCCGATGATTTTGTCGATTGCGACACAGTTCAGCATAAAAGCCTCCAAAAACGCTTTAATTATATTAGCATTGACTAATTTTGACTAGTTTAGAACAATAAAACGCTTTTGTCAACCGCATTTATTGAAACTTCCCGCCGTTTGCGCTATCATATCGTTCAACTTACTCATACATATTAAGGAGAACTTCATGACTTACACTGCAGAAGTGGAGCATATGTGTCCCTTGGCTAAGGGCGCGTATCATGGACCGGCCCCGATTCCCGAAGAGGGAGAATGGGTCAAGGTAAAGAAAATCGAAGACGTTTCCGGATTCACTCACGGAATCGGTTGGTGCGCCCCCCAGCAAGGCGCCTGCAAGCTTTCTTTGAACGTTAAGAACGGAATCATCGAAGAAGCTTTGGTTGAAACAATCGGCTGCTCCGGCATGACTCACTCAGCCGCCATGGCCAGCGAAATCTTGATCGGAAAGACTTTGCTTGAAGCCTTGAACACAGACTTGGTTTGCGACGCCATCAACACAGCCATGCGCGAACTTTTCATGCAGATCGTTTACGGCCGCACACAGTCAGCCTACTCAAAGGACGGACTCAAGGTCGGAGCCTCTTTGGAAGACCTCGGAAAGAACTTGCGCTCTCAGGTTGGAACTATGTTCGCCACTCGCAAGACTGGTCCCCGCTACTTGGAAATGACAGAAGGCTATGTTGAGACTTGCGCCGTTGACAAGGACAACCAGATCATCGGCTACAACTGCATCAATTTTGGCAAATTGATGGACGCCCTCAAGGCCGGAAAGCCCGCTCAGGAAGCCATCGAAGGCGCCCGCACTCACTACGGACGCGTAACAGCCGATCAGGGAATGGTCAAGCTCATTGACCCCCGCAAAGAGTAATCAGGAGGAATAGACTATGGCATTGTTTGAAGATTTTGAAGGCCGAATTCCTCAGGTGAACAAGGCTCTTAAAGAATACGGATTCAAGGAAGGCGAAGCCGGCTTGAACGAGGCCCGCGAACTTTGCAAGGCCCGCGGCTTTGACCCCTACGAAATCTGCCAGTCAACACAGCAGATTTGTTTTGAAGACGCCAAATGGGCTTACGTTTTGGGAAGCGCCATCGCGATCAAAGAAGCCGAAAAGTCTGGCGACAAGACTGGTTCCACAGCCGCCGCCAACATCGGAAAAGGCTTGCAGGCTTTCTGCTTGCCCGGTTCAGTAGCCGACGACCGCAAGGTTGGCCTTGGCCACGGAAACTTGGGCGCCCGCTTGCTCAGCGAAGAGACACAGTGCTTTGCCTTCTTGGCCGGACACGAGTCTTTCGCCGCCGCCGAAGGAGCGATTAAAATCGCCGCCAACGCCAACAAGGTTCGCAAGAACAAGCTTCGCGTAATCCTTAACGGTCTTGGAAAGGACGCCGCCCAGATTATCAGCCGCATCAACGGCTTTACTTACGTTCAGACTGAATTTGACTACTTTAACGGACAGGGAACCGACAAGGCTCTCAAAGTCGTTAAGGAAATTCCCTACGGATCAAACCCCGACCGCTTGATCGTTAAGTGCTACGGCGCCGACGACGTTCGCGAAGGCGTTGCGATCATGTGGCACGAGGATGTTGACGTTTCCATCACAGGAAACTCCACCAACCCGACTCGCTTCCAGCACCCCGTTGCCGGAACATACAAGAAAGAGCGCTTGCTCGCCGGAAAGAAGTACTTCTCAGTAGCTTCTGGCGGCGGAACGGGACGCACCTTGCACCCGGACAACATGGCTGCCGGCCCTGCCTCTTACGGCTTTACCGACACCCTCGGAAGAATGCACTCTGACGCCCAGTTCGCCGGATCTTCTTCAGTACCGGCTCACGTTGAGATGATGGGCTTTATGGGAATGGGCAACAACCCGATGGTCGGCTGCACTGTGGCTTGCGCCGTCGCGGTCGCTGGTTCGTTCTAAGTTAATCTTTGATTGACAAAAAAGGCCGTCCGAAAGGACGGCCTTTTTTTTATTTGAGCGGCGCTACAGGAACACTATTCCAAAGATCGCGCCCGCTACGACGATGGCGATTGGATGGACCTTTGTAAAGAACAAGGCCAGGACCGCGGCGGCGTAAAAGGCGACGCTCTTCCATTTTACAAGGGACGCAAGCGTTTCAAGGCTAAAGGCGGCGGCCGAAGAAAAGGCGCTTAAGTTTAATAGCGCAAGGGTAAAGACTTGGGCGCAGGCCACCAAAACGATTCCGCTGGTGGCGGGCCGCAAAGTCTTAAAGGCCGCCTTTACGATCGGCTTTTCTTGAAAGCGCGAAAAGAATTTGGCGATTAAAATTATGCAAATGTAGGACGGGAGAATCTCTCCCAACGTGGCGACGATTCCGCCAAAAGTCCCGTGGAACTCGTAGCCGATGTATGTGGCCATGTTGACGCCGATCGGGCCGGGAGTGCTTTCGCTAATCGCGACCATGTTGAAAAATTTTTCGCTTGTTATCCAGCCGCGGCCCACGACGATTTGCTGCATGCTGGTAATCGCCACCAAGCCGCCGCCGATTGTAAAAAGGCCTATGCAAAAGAAAATGCAAAAAAGTTCCAGCAAAGTCGGAGCGGTCATTCTTTGCCCTCCCCCGCGTCGGAATCAGTCGAGGCGGCGGCGTTTTTGGCCTTGCCATTCCCCATTTTTCGCGCGGCAAAATGAATCGCGACTCCCAAAAAGGCCGACGAGAAAATCACAAGGACAACGTTGACCCTAAAAAAGTAAACCAAGACAAAGGCCAGGACAAAAAGCAAGAACGTGAATACCGACGAAACGGTCTTTCCCGAAAGCTTTATTATCGAATACGACAAGTTTGCGGCGACGGCGATGTTTATTCCCATCAGCGCTTTTTTTATGACGGGAATTTGCTCCACCGTGTTTATGCAAGAGGCCAAAAGGCAAATTATGATTATCGACGGAATAACAACCGCCACCGTTGAGACAGCCGCTCCCAAAGAGCCTCTTAGCTTGTGGCCGCAAAAGGTGGCGACGTTTACGGCGATGATGCCTGGCGTGGCTTGGCTTATCGCGTAGTAGTCGATCAACTCGTCTTGGCTGACCCAGCCTTTTTTTTGGCAAAGCTCGCGGTCGATTATCGGAAGCATCGAAATGCCTCCGCCAAAAGTCACCGCTCCAATCTTGAAGAAAGACCAAAAAAGCTCGAATAAAATCCTTGCGCCAGCCATGCCGTTCAGTATAAAAGAAAAGAGAAAACTGGGCAAGAGCGTTTTTTTTGTTCGATTTTCTACAAAACCCCTTGCATTTTTTGCTAAAAACAGTAAAATTATGTATAAAATTCACTTTTGGAACGCATATGAAAATCGAACTGGGGCCAAAACAAGAAAAAAAGTTCTGCTTTATCGACAACAACGAAAATTACATGACCCTGGGCGCCAACAGCCCTGACAACGGCGAGGGCTTGATTTACAAAAACCAAGTTTTGCTTAGCGACTTTTGCCTCTTTGCCAAAGAAGGCGAATACAAAAAACTTTACACCCGCTTTGACGGAGCAAAGACTTGCGTGGAGCCGGGATTTTTTACAGTGGATTTTGTTCCCGCAAAGCAAAAAATTGTCTGCTCACTTTTTGGCAACGCGCTTTATTTTAATTGCCAAAACGATGGCAAGATTTCTTGCGACTTGGTCTTGCTTCCTTCAATCGACTTGGCAAAAAAATTGGACAAGGGCCAAGCCTTTGCCGCAAGCCAAGAAGTCACAGTCCAAAAGCCTCTTGCGTCGGAACTGTTGCAACTTACAAAAGTCTTTGGAAAAAAAGCGGCCTACGCCCGACTCTTGTCCTTTGAGAAAGCGGCGGAACTTTACATTTCATTGGACCATTCTCCAAGCGGCTCCACCAAGGCCGCCGCAAAAATGTTAAAAGAAAACGCCTTTGACAAACACTTGCAAGAAACAAAAAGCCTTTTGCAAAAATCTTCTTTTACAAGCCGCAACGATCTTTTTGACAAGGCCTTGGAATGGGCAAAATTTTCAGCCCTGCAATTTTTGAACAAAAACAAGACAAAGGCGCTTTGGGCGGGCCTTCCTTGGTTCCGCGATTATTGGGGCCGCGACATTTTTGTTTCAATCCCGGGAACCTTGCTTTTAAGCGGAAACATTCAAGAAGCGCAAAATCTTTTTGAAAACTTTTCGCAATTCCAAGACACAAATCCCCGCAGCGTGACTTACGGCCGTCTGCCGAACATTTATCGCGGAAGCGGCGACGTGATTTACAACACGGCTGACGCAAGCCTATGGTTTGTGATCCAAGCTTTGCAAACGGCGCGTTTTTCGGGCGACAAAAAGTTTTTGGAAAGACTTTGGCCGACAATCCAGCTGGCCTTGGAATGCGACAGAAATCTAAGGACTGACTCGGCGGGCTTTTTGCTTCACGGCGACGCGGACACTTGGATGGACGCGCGCATTTTTGGCGAAAAGTCTTTTTGTCCGCGCGGAAACAGGGCCAACGACATTCAAGCCTTGTGGTTTACAGCCCTTTTGTGCGGAGCGGAAACGGCAAGCCTTTTGGGCAAGCAAGAAGAAAAGCGCGTTTGGGAAGAAGCCGCGTCAAAGGTAAAGAATTCTTTTTTGGGAAAATTTTACGACGGCCAAAGAATGGCCGACTGCGTTTTGCGCGACGACGCGGCGGACTTTAGGGTTAGGCCAAACCAATTGCAGCTGGCCACGATTCCAAAAATCGCGGGCCAAGCCTTCCTTCCAAAAGATGTCGAAGAAAAAATCATAAAAGACGCCGTCCAAGAGCTTTTGTTTCCGCACGGCCTTTGCTCGCTTTCACAAAAAGACCCCTACTTCCATCCCTACCACAAAACTTGGGAATACTACCACGAAGACGCGGCCTACCACAACGGAACGGTTTGGACTTGGAACTACGGCTTTGCGGCCGGCGCCCTTTGCTCCATCGGCGAGCAAAACTTGGCTTGGCGTCTTGCCCAAAGCGTGGCGGGCCAAGTATTTAGCGGGCCTTGCGCAGGCGCTTTAAGCTCCAACCTTTGGGCCTATCCGGACCAAGAAGGCCACTTGCGCTTTTCGGGAGCGTATTCAAGCTGCCGATCGGTTTCGGAATTCCATCGGGCCGCTTGGGATTATTTTTTGGGAATGAAGGTCGATCTTCTTCAAAAGACAATTTATTTTTGCCCCCGCATCCCGTCTGAGTGGAACGAAGGCCAAGCGCAAATATCGCTGGGCTTAAAGAACAATTTAACTTTGCAAGTGGCTTGGTCAAGCGTTTTGAATTCCTTGGAGGAGCGCGAGCTTACATTTAAATTGTCAGGCGACTATTCCGACATAAACAAAATTTCAATTATTGTGTCCTTCTCCGGCTTGGACAAGCCTGTAGAACTAAAAAAGACCAGCGCTAGCGTCAAAGGAAAAATCTTTTGCGCAAAAGACAGCGGCTTGACTTTCGCAAAACCTTTGAGCCTTGAGCCCGACTGGAAAAAGCCTGAATGCCTCTTGCAAAAAAATTATTTGGCCGAGATCGCCTTGCGCCAAGAATTCAATCCGGGACATCCGTCATCATTAACGGCAATTAGGAATTAACGTCCGAGTATTCGTTTTCGTGAATCTCCGGCGGCGGCTGGATTTCGTCGGCCATGCGCATGTCAAAGCTTCTGTACTTGTGCGGAGTCATTCCCTTGTAGCGCTTGAAAGTTTTTATAAAGTAGCTAAAGTCGTTAAAGCCGCAGTTGTAGGCAACGTCGATCAAGCTTTCCTTGCCGGCCCTAAGCTGGTTGCAAGCTTGGTCCACGCGAAAGGCGTTCAAATATTCCACCGGCGTTCTATGGGTCATCTCCCTAAAGACGCGGCAAAAATATTTTGGAGACATTCCGGCGCTGGCGGCCATGTCGTCAAGCGAAATGACCGAGCCGTAGTTTTGCTTTATCAAGTTAAAGACGGCTTTTAGCTGGTCGCTTCTTACGCGGGAACGGTCAAGCACTTTTTCGTCTTCGACAAAAAAATTGTTGTTCTTTATGTATCCAAAGATGAACAAAAGGCGGGCCACCGTCAAAAGTTCGTAGCCTACCGGCTCCCTCCTCATCGCAAGGAACATATTCTCAACCTCGGTGACGGCCTCTTTGTTTTTTAGGGGGATGACTTTGTTCAAGACAACTTTATGGGAAGAAATGTCTTCCAAAAAGGCGTCGTGGGCATAGTTTTTGTTTCTGATCATGTTAAAGTCAAAGACGACAGACTCATAGCGGCAAGTGCTTTTATTTGCGCCGTCACCGTGAAGGATTCCGTCTTGGATCACGCAAAGGCTGCCTTTCTTAAGGGTAATTTCCTCGCCGTCGATAAAAAAAACGTGCTCGCCGTCAAGGATATGAATCATTTCGCATTCATTGTGCCAATGGACAGGCAAATTGTACAAGGGAGAGGCAGTGTTTGAGCAATAATACTGAATAGGAAAAAAGGCCGTGCCGCGCTGCAACATTTCTTTTTTCTTATTATCAATACTCATACGCTCTCCTTGATTTAAGTGAATATATTTCTATTTTTTAATACTATATCACGAGATTTATAAAAAAATCAATACTATAATTTCATTGTTATGATCAAAAAGCATACTTTTGGAAAGCCTTTCAACACTGAGGCCACGGTAATGGAAATCCCAGCCCAAACAGGCGATTTGCCCTTTGGAAGCGCCTCAAAAAAAGACGGCGGTCTTTGCTGGAAATACGCTTTGGCAAAAGACGACAAAATCTTTGGCCTTGGCGAGACCATGCGCGGAATCAACAAGCGCGGCTATGTCTTTGAAAGCGTCAACACCGACCAACCAAACCAAGACGAATCCACAAAAAGCCTTTACGGCTCGCATAATTTTTTTATCGTTTTTGGAAAGAAAACTTTTGGCGTCTTTATTGACTACCCTGGCCGCGTTGTCTTTGACTTGGGCTTTGCAAAATGCGACGAACTTTGCGTACAAATCGAGCGGGCCGACGTTGACATATACTTTTTTACTTGCTCAAAAAAAGCCGGAGCGTTAAAGGAAATCGCCCGCGAGTTCAGGACGCTTGTCGGAAAGTCTTACATCGCGCCAAAATGGGCCTTTGGCTTTTGCCAAAGCCGCTGGGGCTACGCTTCAAAAGACGACATAGAAAAAGTCTGGAAAACTTACAGAAAGCTGGGCTTTCCCTTGGACTCGATTTGCATGGACATAGACTATATGGAGGACTACAAAGACTTTACGGTCGATTCAAAGAAGTTCCCAAACTTCAAGGATTTTGTCCAGCGGCTTAAAAAAGACGGAACGCGCCTTGTTCCCATCATCGACGCCGGCGTAAAAAAAGAGGCCGGCTATTCTGTTTACCAAGAAATGATCGCGGGCGGCTATGACTGCAAAAAAAAGGACGGCGCCACCTTCGAAGCCGGCGTCTGGCCCGGCGACAGCGTCTTTGCGGATTTCCTTAACCCAAAGGCGCGCGAATGGTTTGGAAAACAATACAAGGCATTGCTTGACGCCGGCATTGAGGGCTTTTGGAACGATATGAACGAGCCCGCGCTTTTTTACACAAAAGAAAATTTGAAAAAAACTTTTGTCCAGCTTGAACAGTTTAAGTCAAAAGCGCTTGACGTGACCGGCCTTTTTGACTTTATGAGAATCGCAAATTCAGTTTGCAACAACAAGGACGACTACAAAAGCTTTTACCACAAGGTGAACAAAGACGACGCGGGCTCCTTTGCCGCGACAAAGCCCGACAAAGACGGAAAAGTTTTGGTAAACCATTACGACATCCACAATCTTTACGGCTACAATATGACCCGCGGCGCGTCCCAAGCCTTTAAGGCCTTGAATCCGGCCGGCCATACCTTGTTGTATTCCCGCTCGTCGTATATCGGAGCGCACCGTTACGGCGGCGTTTGGACAGGCGACAACCACGCTTATTGGGGAGACATTCTTTTAAGCTTGCAGCAAATCGTTTCGCTCAATCTATGCGGTTTTTTGTATACAGGAAGCGACATAGGCGGCTTTAACGCAAACACAAGCCGAGACCTTTTGTTGCGCTGGACGGCTTTCGCGCTGTTCACTCCCCTTTTTAGGAACCACAGCGCGCGCGGAACCCGAGAGCAGGAATACTACCAGTTTGAAAATCCAAAAGACTTTAAGAGCATGGTCCAGTTGCGCTACGCTTTGATTCCGTACTTGTACAGCGAATACTTAAAGGCGGCAAAGAACGACGGCCTTTACGCGCGCGCCTTGGCCTTTGACTTTTCCGACGACAAAAGGGCTTGCGCGGTCAACGACCAAATTTTAATTGGAAACGAAATTATGGTCGCGCCGGTTTACGTTCAGAACGCCATCGGCCGATACGTGTACCTTCCGGAAACAATGACTATGGTGGAATGGAAGAACGGAAAAATCGCGGCGCAAAAAAAACTTTCCAAGGGCGACCACTTTATAGAAGTTCCCATGGAAAGCGTTGTTTTCTTTGTCCGAAAAGGAAAGAAGCTTCCGCTTGCAAAAGCCGCTCCTTGCGTGGACAAAATCGATTGGACCAAGCTCAACTTTGTAGGCGACCCAAAAGCCTCCTACGAATTGGTTGACCTTAGCTCTTTCTAAAGAATGTAGCGCGACAAGTCTTCGGAAGAAGAAATGTCCTTAAGCTTTTCGTCAACAAAAGCCGCGTCGATCGTAATCGTTTGGCCCTTGCGCTCGTCGGCGCTAAAGGAAATTTCTTCCAAGACCTTTTCCATAATCGTATGAAGGCGGCGCGCGCCAATGTTTTCGGCCTTGGCGTTCACTTCCTCAGCGATTGTAGTCATGCGGTCAATCGCCTCGTCGCTAAACTCAACGTCAACGTCTTCGGTTTTCAAAAGCGCCTTGTACTGCTTTACAAGCGCGTTCTTGGGTTCAAGCAAAATGCGCTTAAAGTCTTCCTTGTTAAGGGAATCCAACTCAACGCGCAGCGGAAAGCGGCCTTGCAATTCAGGAATCAAGTCGCTGGGCTTTGAAAGGCTAAAGGCGCCGGCGGCTATGAACAAGATGTGCTTTGTGTCCACGACTCCGTAACGAGTGTTTACATGGCTTCCTTCAACGATGGGAAGAATGTCGCGCTGAACGCCCTCGCGCGAAACCGACTGGCCGTGAGTCTCTCCGTGAACGGCGATCTTGTCGATTTCGTCAATGAATACGATTCCGCTTTGCTCGACTCTTTCCTTGGCAGCCTCGGCGCACTTGTCTTGATCAACCATTCCGTCCAAAATTTCTTCGGTAAGGATGTTGCGGGCCTCGGCGATTGTGACGGTTCTTTGCTTTTTGCGGTTTCCGCTCATCATTTGCTGGAGGTTTTGCATCGCGCTTTCGATGTCGTCCATGTTTCCGCCGCTAAAAATGCCGATTCCGCTCGCGGCCTTAGGGCCTGTGGTTACGGTAAGCTCAACCTCGCGGCTTTCAAGCTTTCCTTCGCGGAGCATTTGGCGGAATTTTTCGCGGGTCTCTTTCATGTCTTGCGATCCGGCCGCGTTTTTGGGAGCGTCGTTTTGCGCTTCTTGGCTTTGGTCAGGCAAAAGAATCACTTGGCCGTTTTCATCTTTTTGCTGAACGACTTTCTTTCCAAAAATGCTTCCAAGGATTCCGCCGCCGCTTGGGGCCGCGGCCTTGTCGCCGCTTCCGGGAAGCAAAAGGTCCAAAAGGCGCTCCTCAACCTTTTCCTTTGCTTGGTCGCGCATTTTGTCTTCCATTTCGGACTTGACCATCTTAAAGCCGACGGCCATCAAGTCGCGGATCATCGACTCGACGTCGCGGCCAACGTATCCGATTTCCGAGTATTTTGTCGCCTCAACCTTAATGAAAGGAGCGCCGCAAAGCTTTGCAAGGCGGCGGGCGATTTCGGTCTTTCCGACGCCGGTGGGGCCAATCATCAAAATGTTTTTGGGGGCCACTTCGTCGCGCATGTCTTCGGGCAATTTTAGGCGGCGGCTGCGGTTTCGCAATGCGATGGCGACGCTGCGTTTGGCGTTCTTTTGGCCGATTATGTAATTGTCAAGGCTCTCGACAATTTGCTTAGGAGTCAAATCGATGGCTTCCAATTAGAGTTCCTCCACTGTGATGTTGTCGTTTGTGTAAATGCAAATCTTTCCGGCAATTCCCATAGCCTTTTGGGCGATTTCCTTGGCGCTGTAGTTTGAAGATTCCATATAGGCCAACGCGGCCGAAAAAGCGTAGTTTCCGCCGCTTCCGATTGCCATAACGTCGTCTTCGGGCTCGATTACGTTTCCGTCGCCGGAGATCAATAGAATTTTATTTTTGTCGGCAACCAAAAGCTGGGCTTCCAATTTTTGGAGGGTTCGCTCCGTTCTCCACATTTTGGCAAGCTCTACCGAAGCGCGCAAAATGTCTCCGTTGGCTTCCTTAAGCCGTTCCTCAAATTTATCCAAAAGCGTAAAAGCGTCGGCGACAGAGCCTGCAAAGCCCGTCAAAACTTTTCCGTCGTAAATTTTTCTAACTTTGCGGGCGTTTCCCTTTGCGACAGTGTTTCCCGCAGTAACCTGGCCGTCGCCCGCCATGGCGACCTTTCCGTCTCTTTTTACGGCAATGACCGTAGTGCTTCTAATCTTCATATTTATAATATAATGAATTTTTGGTGGAACGGCAATAAAGCGGCGAACAATACCGCTGTTTTTGCAAGCCTTTGCGAGCAAAAATGTTGCGGCTTATGCGGCAATCCTTCGATTTTGGACTTTCAACCGTTAAATTTTGCCGCTACCCGTGCGGGTGCGCCTTTTTGTAGGTGTCGATGAGCTGCTGGGTGGTGACGTGGGTGTAGCGCTGGGTGGTGGAAATGCTTGAGTGGCCAAGCATCTCTTGGACGACGCGGACGTCCGCTCCGCTAGAAAGCATGGAGGTCGCAAAAGTGTGCCTAAAGGCGTGGGGAGACACATGGCGGTTGGTTCCTTCCGGGCCGGAATAGCGGCTGACAATCCAACGGATTCCGCGGGTGGAAAGCTGGCCGCCTTTTTTGTTCACAAAAAGCGCCTTTTGGCCGGGCAACTTCAATCTAAGCAAGAGCGCCTTTCGCTCCGCCAAATAATCCTTGAGCGCCGCCAACGCGTCGTCCTCAAAGTAAACGATTCGGTCTTTTTTGCCCTTGCCTTTGACCACGGCGCTTTTTCCGCCAGCGGAAAAGTCGCCCAGCTTTAGCGACGCCAATTCCGCAACGCGGCAGCCGCTAGAATAAAGCATTTCAAAAATAGCCTTGTCGCGGCTGGCCCACAAAAGCTCGTTTTTTTGGGGAGCGTCGCAAAGCGCGTCAACTTCCGTTCCTGTCATAAAATTGGGCAAATGCTTGGGGGCCTTCAATGTTTTAATTTCCAGCGCGGGATTTACTTTTAGCCTGCCGAATTTTTGGCTGTAAGAAAAAAGGGCCCTAAGGCTTGCGATAAAACGATTTATTGTGGCTACAGAAAATTTTTGGGCGCTTAACGAGCCGACGCAAAAGCGCAAGTCTTGCAAAGAAACTTTGTCAATCTCCGTGTCGGGGCCCAAAAACTCGTTAAGCTTTTTGTAGTCCTCGCCGTAGGACTGAACGGTGTTTTCCGTCATTCCCTTGACTGTGGCAAGATAGAGCAAAAATTCTTCGCAAGAATCTTTTACCGTCATTTGTCCTGTTCGTCGCCGTCGGCCGAGTGCAAGTAGTCGCAGTCAGGATTAATGCAGCTTTTGTAGGCTCCGTTCTTTTTGTCGTATTTTTCGACAAGGAACCAGCCGCACTTGGGGCAGTAAGAGTCGATCGGCTTAAAGTGGCTGATAAAGGTGCACTTGGGATAGTTGGTGCAGCCGTAAAAGGCCTTTCCCCTGCCCTTTGTCTTTCGCTCGACGATCTCGCCGCCACAGCCCGGAACCGGACACTTGGCAAGCGGAACCGACTTTGTGTTGTGGCAGGCCGGGAAGCCAGAGCAAGCCAAGAAAAAGCCAAAGCGGCCCAACTTTTTGATCATCGGCTTTCCGCAAAGTTCGCAAACCTTGTCGGTCTGTTCGTCCAAAAAGCCTTTTACGCTTTCGGTCTTTTCCATAACTTGGCCGACGCGAGTCTTAAAGGGCGAATAGAATTGGCCGATCATGTCGGTCCAAACCAAATCGTCCTGCTCGACTTTATCAAGGTCGTTTTCTACCTGCGCGGTAAATTCTTCGTCGATGATTTCGGGGAAAGACTCCACCAAAATCTTGCTGATCATTTTTCCAAGCAAGGTGGGAACCAATTGCTTGTTGGTGCGCGTCACATAGTAGCGGTCAAGCAAAACGCTGATGATAGGCGCGTATGTTGAAGGACGGCCTATGCCGCGCTCTTCCAATGTTTTTACGATCGACGCGTCTGTGTAGCGCGCGGGGCCTTGCGTAAAGTGCTGCTCGGGATAGAATTTTCCGCTGGCCAAAACCTCTCCGTCCTTAAGCGAAGGAAGAGAGCCCGTAACGTCTTCTTTAGAAGAAAGCAAGTGGATTACGTGGTAAAAGCCCTTGTCAACAATCTTGCTGGCGCTGGCTCTAAAGACCGCGTCGCCGGCTGTGATCTCCGCGCTTGTAGTGCGGGTCTTGGCGTTGTTCATTTGGCTAGAGACAAGGCGCTCCCAAATGATTGTGTAAAGGCGCAATTGGTCGCGGGTCAAATATTCCTTTACGCTTTCGGGCGTGTATGAAATATAAGTGGGCCTAATGCCTTCGTGCGCGTCCTGCGCTCCCTTTCCAACCGTGTACTCGATAGGCTCCGGCGGAAGGTCGTCGGGATAATTCTTTTGAATCCATTCGCGAATTTCGGTCAAAGCGGTTTGCGAAATGCGAACGCTGTCGGTACGCATGTAAGTGATAAGACCGACGCGGGTGGAACCGATATTAACGCCTTCGTACAATTGCTGGGCGATCTGCATTGTCTTGCGCGAAGTAAAGCCCAAGCGGTTGGCGGCGGCCTGCTGCAATTTTGACGTGGTGAACGGAGGCTTGGGGCGCACTACTTTGTCCGTGGCCTTGATGCCGCTAACCTTGCATTCGGCGTTTTTAATTTGCTCGATGATTTCGTTTACTTGCGCCTCGTTTTTAAGCGAGGGCTTTTCTCCCTTGTATGAAACAAGCTGCGCGGTGAACGACGACTTACCTTTTGCAAAATCCGCGTCAAGGCTCCAATACTCTTCGGGAATAAAATCCTCGACTTCTTTTTCGCGCTCGCAAATCAAGCGCAAGGCGACGGATTGAACGCGGCCGGCGCTAAGGCCGTTCTTAACTTTTGCCCACAAGAGCGGGCTAAGATTGTAGCCTACCAAGCGGTCCAAAATGCGGCGGGCCTTTTGCGCGTTTACTTTTGGCTCGGAAATGTCGCCGGGATGCTGAACGGCTTCCTTAATCGCGACCGGAGTAATTTCGTTAAAAACAATTCTATGAATCGGAGCGTCAGTCTTTTCTTTGAGAGCGTTGTTCAAGTGCCAAGCGATGGCCTCTCCTTCGCGGTCATTATCCGACGCAAGCAGAACGAGAGTGGATTTTTTTGCGTCCTTTTGAAGTTCCTTTAAGAGCTTGGCTTTTCCGCGAACGGTGATGTATTCCGGCGCGAAGTTGTTTTCGGTGTCAATCGCCATTCTAGACTTTGGAAGGTCTATCAAGTGGCCCATCGAAGCCTTTACGGTGTAGCCAGGACCAAGGTACTTTTCAATCGTGTGAGCCTTTGCGGGGGACTCCACGATTACAAGCGTATTATTCGCCGCCGCTTTTTTTGCGGAAGCCTTTTTTCCTTTTTTTTCAGTTGTGTTTTCCTTTGCTTGTGCCATATAATATAGAAGATAACGCTCTTTTATCGACTTGTCAAGCGAAAAATTCATCAAAAGAAGATATAACGCGGGCCCCGTCGGCCACATAAGCCTCAGGCCTGGTCTCAATTTTTCGGGCGGCGGCCGCTCCTTCTTGCGCCTCCAGGCTTTTGTGAACCAAATTGGAAAGAACAAGCGCGTTTTTGCAAAAGCAGGCTTGGTGAAAAAACAAGTCCCGGTTGTAGTCCAAGGCAAAGTCCGCCGTCAACAGGGCTCCGCTTCCTGGAGGCGCCTGGACGACCACAGTCGCAGTCGCAAGGCCTGCGATAATGCGGTTTCGGCTGACAAAACGCCATTTTTCGCCGGGCATTCCCGGAGGCGATTCGCTAACAAGCAAACCGCCGTTTTGAATTATCGAAGCGGCCATCTTTTTATGGCTGGGCGGAAAAACGTTGTCCACTCCTCCGGCCAAGACCGCGACTGTCGCGCAAAAAGGGCTTTTAGAGTCATAAAACGCGTCTATCGCTCCTTGGTGCGCCGCTCCGTCAATTCCGATAGCCAGGCCGCTGACCACGCAATAACCGGCGCTTGCCGCGTCGTAAGAAAAGTCATGGGCGGCCTTTTTAGCTTCTGGGCACAAGCGCCTCGTTCCCACAACGCTGACCGATTTTTTGCCAAAGGCCTGCAAATCGCCCCGATAAAAAAGCGCGAAAGGCGGATCCGTTATTTCCTTTAACAAAGGCGGATACAAGGAGTCCAAGCATAAAAGGCTTTTTATGCCCAAAGCTTTGGCCTCAAAGGCGCTTTTTTTTGCAAGGCGGACAAGCTCACTGCCGTCCCAGCGGCTGGCTCTTAACGGACGCCGCAAATTCCGCCCAGCCATAGCCGCAATTTGGTCGTAAGACGCTTGCTTTAAAAAGCAAAGCGGCTCGCAATGGCCGGCGTTTTCCATCGCCTTTAGCTCTTTTAAGAGTCTTGTCTTTTCAAAAAAATTTAGAAAGTCGATCGACGAAAGCGCGATCGTAAGAATTGTATTTTCCATAAAAAACCTCTACATATAAGATAGGGATTTTTTATGGAAAAATTTTACTTTTTTACAAAAAAATTTTAATTTGAAAAAGCCGCGTTTTGAACGATTTCGCGGTTGGCTTCGGCCTCAGCCTTTCGTTCAGGAGATTTGGTGAGCGAAAGGATTTTGTCGTACATTTGGATGGCCTTGTCAAAGTCATAGCTCATGTAATAAGCGCGGGCCAAAACAAACATCGCGTCAATATTCTTTGTCTCGATTGTCAAAAGTTTTTCCAAATACGGAATCGCCTTGTCATCCTCTCCAAGCTCAAACACATAGAGAACCGAAATTCCGTAAAGGGCCCGCGCGTATCTTGGCTCAATGTCAATCGCTCTAAGGTAGGCGTCTTCGCTAAGTTTAAGGTAATGCTCGCGCTTTTCGGAATAACCGTCGGCGTCAAAATCCATCGAAGCGTGCGACATGTAGCCGGCGCAAAGGCCTACGTAATAATAAAGGTTTTGGTTGTCGGGATAATATTCCAAGGCGGTCTGAAAATTTTTCAAAGCCTCGCCGTACATTTTTTTGTCCAAATAACGGGTGGCCAAAATTTTGTACCAGATTCCAATCTGGCTGTGGGCCAACTGGATGTCGGCGGCCCGCTCCTCGTATTTAGAAATAGCGTCCTTTAATTCTTCAATCGTAGTTGGACTTGCAACGCCTTCTTCAATATGCTGCATTCTTATGATTGTCTTGTTTGATTTAGCGCAAGAACAAAGCGCCAAGACAAAAAACGCGGCGAGCGCGACAACGATTTTTTTCATAATCATTCTCCTTTGCCGGAATGTCCGGGAAAATATTCTTTATGATAATCACGCAATTCTGAATCGCTTACGTGAGTGTATATCTGAGTCGTGGCCAAATCCGAATGGCCCAGCAAAGCCTGAACGCTTCGCAAATCCGCTCCCCCGCTAAGCAAATGGGTGGCAAAGGAATGGCGCAAGGTGTGAACCTTGCAGTCTATTCCAGTCAAGGCTTCCAATTCCTTAAAGCGCTTCCAAACTCCCTTGCGCGAAATTGGCTGGCCTTTGTAGTTTACAAAAACAGTCGGAACGATTTTATTTCCAACCAAACGCGGCCTGACGTCGGACAAATATTTTACCAGCCATTCTTTTGCAGCCTCTCCAAAAGGAACGATTCTTTCCTTGTCGCCTTTTCCGCAAACAAGAACAATCATTTCATTCAAATGAAGGTTGCCAATTTGAAGCGTCGCCGCTTCGCTGATTCTAAGGCCGCAAGAATAAATCAGTTCAAAAAGGGCTCGGTCCCTTATTCCCAAATCGTTTGACGTGTCAATCGAGGCCAACAAAGAATCGACTTGATCGACATTCAAAACTCTAGGCAAAGCCCTTCTGGCCTTTGGCCTGTCAAGAACCAGAGCCTCGTTTTGCGGCCAAACATTTTCCAGAACCAAAAAGGCTCCAAGGGCGCGCAAGGCGCTGATGTCTTTTGCAAGCGTAAGCTCCGTACACCCGTCAGTTTTTCTACTAGCCAGGTAGTACAGCAAATCCTTAACAGTTACCTTAGGCAGGTCTATATTTTGACGCTCCAGATAGCCCAAAAATTCTTTTGCCGCCGTTTTGTACGTTTGCGCCGTCAATTCAGAGCGGCCGTCAACCATAATCAAATTGGCGTAGAATTTTTTCAGCGCTTCATCTGAAGTCATCGTCAAAACCAAAAATTAGCGCAAATTGATTTCGCGGCTCAAGCCTCTGTTTCTCCAGCAAGCGGGCTGTGAAAGGTCGTCGCTGGGCGAAAAACCTGCCGGCGGCTCAATCGACATTCGGCTTGTTCTGGCTGAGTAAGAAGCGGCCAAATCTTTTCCCAAAGTTCCGCCTTCCGACGATTCAACATCTTCGTCCGCTTCGTCGCTTTCCGCAGAATCATCATAGCCATGCTTTTCAAACACGCCGTAGTTCTCATACGCAGTGTCCTTTGTTTGATGGTTTACGTTTCCGCGAAGCAAGCGGTCAAATTCGCTTACGTCCAAAAGGTTGTCGTTTCCGCTAGACTTTGTTTCTTCGGCGCGAACTTTTTGCGCGGCGGAAGGAACAGAAGTCTGGTTAAAGCCAGTGGCGATTACAGTTACGCTCAAGTCGTCTTCGGCCATAGAAGGATCCACTACGTTGCCCCAGAATACGCGGCTGTGAGGATCGGCGGAAGCAGTGATGATTCTTGCCATCTCTTCGGTTTCGCACAAAGAAACGTTTCCGCAAGACGACACGTTGATCAAAATGTTCTTGGCGCCGTCGATGTTCATGTCTTCCAATAAAGGATTGTTGATGGCGCTTGTAGCAGCGTCTACCGCTCTGTTCTCGCCCTTTCCAAGTCCAACGCCAAGCAAGGCGTCGCCCTGGCCCTTCATTGCGGCCGTTACGTCGGCAAAGTCAGTGTTAACTTCGCCAGGCATTGTGATGATGCGAGAGATTCCTTCAACGCCGTGGCGTAAAACGTCATCGGCAACGCGGAACGCTTCGGTGATCGGAGCTTTTTTGTCGATTACTTTTATAAGCTGCTGGTTGGGAATTACAATCAATGAGTCGACTTCTTTGTGGAGTTTTTCAATTCCAGCTTTGGCAACGTTCATTCGGATTGAGCCTTCAAAGTCAAACGGAGTGGTTACAACGCCGACTGTCAAGGCGCCCATTTCGTGAGCGATTCTGGCAACTACAGGAGCTGAACCAGTTCCAGTGCCGCCGCCCATTCCGGCTGTTACAAAAACCATGTTGGCGCCAGCCAAGATGTTCTTGATATTTTCCTTGTCTTCTTCGGCAGCCTGCTCGCCAATGTCAGGATTGGCCCCAGCTCCCAAACCGCCAGTTACCTTCTGTCCAATCGCGACTTTTGTTTCCGCTCTTGAATAGTTAAGGGCCTGCAAGTCCGTGTTGATTACGATAAAATCAACATTAGGAATCTTTGCGTCAATCATTCTGTTGACGGCGTTTGATCCGCCTCCGCCGCATCCAACAACCTTAATCTTTGTCGGATTGGGCGTCAACAATGTCTTGCCCTCGCTGTCCACCACTGAATGGTTCATCAAACTCATTTTTTTATTCCTCCCACTGTATTATATCTACAAATTAAAAAAATGCTTTTTTAAGTTTTTGCCAAATGCTTCCGCTTGGCCCCTGCTGTTTTTTATGGCGGGGTGTTTTGGCAGCCTGCATCATCGCGTCTTTTTGCGAGATCACCAAGCCGATCGCCGTTGCCCATTCAGGCTTTCGGTAATCCTCTTCTATTCCGCCAAGACTTTCAGGAATTCCAAGGCGAACCGCTGTCGTTCCAAAAACGTCTTTGGCCAATTCCAAGACGCCTTCCATTTGCGCGCCGCCGCCGGTAAGAATGATGTTTCCGCTAAGGCGAGTCAAATCAGTCTTGCGGACGATTTCGCTTCTAACGGTCATGAAAATTTCTTCCATGCGCGGCTGAATGATTTCGCAAATTTCCTTTTGGTCGCTAAGCTCCGGCGGGCGTCCGCCAACGCCAGGTATCTTAACTTCGCGGGGCTCGTCAAGCATGTCCATATAGCAGCAGCCGTCATTGACTTTGATTTCTTCGGCGGCGGCCGGCGGAATGCCCTTTACAATCGCGATGTCGTTCGTTACATAGTAACCGCAATTCTTCAAAGAAAAGCTTGTCAACGGAGCGCCGTTATGCAAAACCAAAACGTCTGTCGTTCCCGCTCCCAAGTCAATCAAAATCGAGCCAAGCTCCATCTCGTCTTGGTGAACGACCGCCTGGGCGGCCGAAAGCGTTTTTTGCATAATGCGGTCAAGGTCATAGCCGGCGCGGTTGATGCAATCGCGAATGTTTTGAATGGCGGTCTTTGAAGCGGTTACGATGTGTATTTCCGTTTCAAGGCGAACGCCCATCATATTGATCGGATCCTTGATTCCTCCGACTTGATCGACTGTATAGCTTTTGGGAATAACGTGCAATATTTCTTTGTCGGGAGCGATTGGAACGCTGCGGCCGTTTTCGATTACGCGGTCAACGTCGGCCCTTGTGATTTCGCCGTTGGCTTTTCCGTGCTTTGAAACAGCGGCCTGGCCGCGAGAGTTAAGGCATTCAATCTGCGGACCGCCAATCGCCGCGACGCAAGACTCAACTTCAAAGCCGGCGTTTTGCTCGGCCGCGTCAACCGCTTCCTTTATTATGGCGCTGGCCGCCTCAAGGTTGACTATCGCTCCGTTTCTGAGTCCTTGGGATTTTTTGCTGCTAAGGCCGATAATTTCGATTTTGCCGTCTTCTGTCAATTCGCCGATCGCCACGCGAACGACGCTTGTTCCAACGTCAAGGCCAACTATAATATTACTCAACACTTCCTCCATGTGGCGTTCTGTAAGAAACCGAGCCGTAACGCAAGTCAATTTCAGTGGCGTTAGGCGCGATCGAGTTTACAACTTCCAATGCTACCATCATATACTGAAGCGCGTCTTCATTCAAGGCTCTATCGGTCAAAACTCGTGCCCGCGAATTTACGGGAATAATCATCAATTCATAGTTGCCGTACTTTTTGGGCAATACGCAAATTTCAGAAACGGCCGCAAAATACTTCTGGGGCAGCGCCCTGATGCGGTCAATTTGGTCGATCAAAGTCCTGTATTTGGCGGGGATTCTCATTCCGCCAGAAAGGAATTCAACGGGGATTCCGGACACAATCGGAACGGAAGAATCGACTCCTACAGAGCCGCACTCAAACAAAACGCAGTTCTTGTCAATTTGAACCGGAATTGTCTTTCCGTTGTCGCTTACAAAAGTCATCGCCACGCTTTCCCTTTCCTTGATCCTTGCGACAATCTTGTCGGGAAAGCGCTTTTCGATTTCCACAGATTCAATTCCGCTTACTGCCGAAAGCTTTGAGGCGACGGCGGCTGTGTCAAAACTAAAATAGTTGGCGCGGCAAAAAGGAAGAATCTCTTGCGTCAACTCTTCGGCCGTATATGTCTTAAGGCCTTCAAAAACCACTCGAGAAGCCCTTACGCTGGGCTGAACAAATTTATAAAGAAGAATTTCCAGCAAAAGCATTCCGCACAAAACGCCGACAACAATCTTCATCATCTTAAAGAATTTGTCGTCAGACTTCTCCGCAGGACGCTTGTTCACTATGTACTGGTCAAATTCACTTACAGCGCTATAATCGCTCATACTCTCCCGCCTCGTTCAAAACTTTTAGATCATCATTATCGTTTTCAAAATAATTATCTTCTTCAACTTCTTCATCGCCGCGTGCCGCGTTAATCATAAAGCCGCACATGCAAAGGGTCACGATCATCGACGAACCGCCCGCGCTAAAGAACGGAAGCGGAATTCCAGTCGAAGGAATCGCTCCGCAAACAACGGCTACGTTTGCCAAAGACTGGAACAAAATGGCCGACGCGCAGCCAAAAGCTCCAATCGCGCCAAAGCGGCTTGGGCACTCAAAGGAAACCTTAAAGGCTCGGTAGGCAAAGACGCACAAAATCACAAAATAAAGAACAACGCCAACAAAGCCCATCGCTTCGGTCCAGCCGGCAAAAATATAGTCGGCCTGAACTTCCGGAATGCTGCTAAGCTTTGCCAAGCCGCTTCCGATTCCCTGGCCCCAAAAACCGCCGGCGCTGATCGCGCGCAAAGAAGCGTTGGTCTGGTAGTTTACGCCTTGGCCAAACTGTTCCGGATGCAAGTATCCGGCTATGCGCTCCATTCGATACGGCTCCCAAACGATCATCATCGCCAAGGCCGGAATTCCAATCACGGCCATCGGAATCAGCCACAAGGTTTTGATGCCGCTGATAAAAAACAAAAGCAAGCAAATCAAAAACAAAAACAAGCCGGTCGAAAAGTCGCGCTCGGCAAAAATCAAAACGACAAAAAGCGTCATCACCATTACCGCGGGGAAGACGCTTCGCTCGTCGTTGTCTTTTTCTTTTTGGTACTTGTCAAAAAAGTTGGCAAGGTATAAAACCAAGGCAAACTTGGCCAGCTCTGACGGCTGGAATCTAAAGAAGAAAAGCTTGACCCAGCGCTTGGCTCCGTTCCTTTCCTCGTTAAAAGCCGGAACAAAAGTGGCGAGCAAAAGCACTATCGTCGCAAGCATTACAATCGGCAAAAGCTTTCTAATCTTTGAAAGCGGCATAAAGGCAAAAAAGGCCAAGCCGGCAAAACCCGCAAGGCTTGCGATAAGCTGGCGCTTTACCAAAGTGAACTCTCCGCCAAGCATCTTTCCGCTGTAAGCGGAGGAGCAGAAATACAAGGCGCCAACGCCAAGGCCCCAAAGCAGGATGATGGAGATAATCAAGCCCGTGTCGCTTTTTTTATATTGAGAAAGAGGTTTGTCAGGATAAAAACTATAACCTGCCATTTTAAGCTGACACAGCCTCCGTCGCGTTGATTTTTTTGGCGATCATGTCAAAGTTCATTGAATGAGACGCCTTTAGCAAAATAAAATCGTCGTCGTTAACGTAATCCAAAATGCAAGAGCTGACCTTGTCAACGTCGGCGGTCGGAAAATACTTAATGTTCGAAAAGCCTGAAAGCTTTGCGGCCTTGGCTCCGTTTTCCATCTCAGGGCCTACAAAAACAATCAAGTTTGGTTTGCTCAAAGTCGCAAGCGCTCCGATTCTAGAATGTTCTTCGGCAGAAGACGAGCCCAACTCTTTCATGTCGCCCAAAACAAAAATCAATCTTCCTTTAATTTCAAGCGAGCCGCAAAGATTAAGCGCCTTTTCCATAGAGTCAGGATTTGCGTTGTAGCAATCGTACATCAACATTACTTTTTTACTTTCCCCTTTGGAATTCTTTTTTGTGGCAATGGCAATTACGTTGCCCCTTCCGTCTACAGATTTTACCTTTTCAATGCCAGCGCAAATCTCCTGGGCGCTAAGCCCCAAAGTTTTTGCCAATGCGATGCAGCCAAGCGCGTTAGCGTAATTGTAAAGGCCGGGAATGTTCAAGCTTGTCTCTTTTCCGTCAACGGCAAAGCGGGTTCCCTCAATTCCGTCGTTGCTTATAAACTGCACTCCGCTTGTTTCTTGCGACACATTCTTTCCGTAGCGAACATGCTTTCCTTTAACGCCCTCCAACAAAAAGTTGGCAAAGTCGTCTTCGTCCGGAACAAAGGCCGCGCCGTTCTCATTGATATACTTGAAAATCTTTTTCTTTTCTTCGGCGATGTTTTCTCGGCTTCCCAAAATGCCGATATGCGCGTTTCCAATATTTGTGATGATAGCGTAATTCGGCGCAAGAACTCGGGCGATTTCGCCGATTTCATTCTTGCGGTTCATCCCCATCTCAAAAACGCCAACCTGATGCTCCGGACGGATGTTAAAGACGCTCAAAGGCAAGCCCGTCTCGGAGTTGAAATTTCCTTCGGTCGCTACAACATTGTATTTTTCTTTTAAGATAGAAGTTAGAATTTCTTTTGTAGTCGTCTTTCCGCTGGAGCCTGTGATTCCGATTTTTATAAGATTTGGGAACTTTTGAACGTAAGCGCGGGCGGCGTTTTGCAAGGCCGTCAAATTGTTTTCAACCGCGATAAAGGTTCTGTCCAAATTATCAGCGGCAAAGTCCATGTAAAGCTTTACGTTGTCTTGATAAACTGAATTGGTTACAAAGATTACTGTGGCGCCGGCTTCTATCGCCTGGGGAATATATTTGTGGCCGTCTTGGTTCTCGCCGATCAACGGAACAAAAAGGCTTCCGGGCTTGACGTTCCTTGAGTCAGTCGCGACGGAAGTAAAGCCAAAGACCTTGGCTCCGCCGCCGGCAAAGCCGATGTACTTTCCGTACACGCTCTCCAAGAGTTCGTCAAATGTCAAAAGGCTGTTGGCCTTAATCTCTTCCCCACCCATCTTTTTTACTTCAACGTCGCATTTCTACACGCACAATTTCTTCAGACTCGGCCTTGCGCATTCCGAGCTCCTCTTCGGCAATCTTGCCTATCCGTTCTCCGCTTGAAAGCAAACTTATGTCCGTTATCAAGCGCTTGTTCTCTTCGACCAATTCCACTTGCTTTTGTTCAAGGGCCTTGACCTCATTTTGAATTTTCATATAACGCGCGGCCTGCATGGCGTTCAGCGCGAAAAGCGCGGGAACCAAGAGGGCGCAAGTTATTGTGACAATCCTCCAAGTCAAATCTCGTCCTTTCATTTTCCCAACGCCGCCTCCAAACCGGCCAAGCGATTTACGCCCGCATCAATAATCTTTCTCACAACCCTAAGCTTTGCGCTCCTGGAAGGAGAATTTTCCTTTATCTCTTTGTCGCTAGGCCCAAGCGGCTTTCTTGTCAAAAGCTCCGCGCAAGCCTTTCCGCCGCAAACGCACTTTGGAGCGTTGGGCGGGCAAACACATTCCTTTGCCAAATTGCGGAAGAAGTTTTTTACGATCCTGTCTTCCAAAGAATGGAACGTAATCACTCCCATTTTTCCGCCGACGGCCAAGTCATTAAAGGCGTCAAAGAGCGCCCTCGGCAAATGCCCCAGCTCGTCGTTCACCGCAATCCTCAAGGCTTGGAAAGTCCTTGTGGCCGGGTGAATCTTTTCGCGCGCGTATCGGCTTCCGACCGCGTCGCTAATGATTTGCGCAAGCGCGGCGCTGGACTCAATCCTGGCCGAAGCTCGCGCTTGAACGATTGCCGCAGCGACTTTGCGGCTAAGCTTTTCTTCGCCGTAAAGGTAAATCAAGTCGGCCAAGTCGCGCTCGTTCAAATCGTTCACAATGTCAGCCGCGCTTCTCCCCTTGGAAGGATCAATTCTCATGTCCAAAGGTTCGTCATTCCTAAACGAAAAGCCGCGGCCGGACAATTCGTAATGAAAAATCGAAATGCCCAAGTCAAACAAAATCAAGTTCGGCTTAGGCAAATTTTGCGGATAGTCAGAATAAAAATCGTTGAACCACCCGTTATAAAAGGACATCCTGTCGCCAAAGACAGAAAGCCTCTCCCTCGCGCGAGCCTGAATCGCCTTGTCGGCGTCAAGCCCGCAAATCTTCAACCCCGGATACATTTTTAAGAACGCTTCGCTATGACCGCCTTCCCCCAAAGTCGAGTCAATCATAAAAGCGTCTTTTTCAAACGGCTCCCCAACTGGCGAAAGTTCCTCCAAACATTCCGCCAAAAGAACCGGAACATGCACCGGCGTCATTTTCCCCACCCTATATATCAAGCCCGATGGCTAGTTATCAAAACACAATAGCGCCCAACTCTTCGGCCGCGCTGTCAATTGACGAAGCGTTGGCCTCCAAGTATTCGGCATAGCTCTGGGCGTCCCAAAGTTCCATGTACTTGTCAACGCCCAAAAGCACGCACTCTTTTGTCAAACCGGCGCTCTCGCGCAAGGCTTGCGTAATCGAAAGGCGGCCGCTCTTGTCAATCTCAATGTCCGTAGCGGGCGAGATCAAGTGTCTCAATACCGAACGGTGCTGCGGATTGAAAGGCGAAGCCTTTGCCATTACTGAAGAACTGATTTTTTCCCATTCATCGGGAGTAAAAAGCCAAAGGCACTTGTCAAAGCCGCGAGTGACAACCAAGGATCCGCAATCAAGGGCGGCCTTTATTTTGGCCGGAAGAGAGATTCTTCCTTTTTCGTCCAATGTTGTCGAATACTCGCCAGTCAACAAGTTCATTCCACTTACTTCCACTTTTTACCACAAAAATCCACTTTATGACTATTTTACCCCAAAATTTGATAATGTCAACTAAAAAAAACGCCGATAATAAAAAAAATAAGATTTTTTTTTGCCGAACACTTATTTATTTGTATAGTTTTTGATGATAAATACCCTAAACGAAAGCAAACTTCACAAAGCTCTAAAAACCTTTTACGCGGTCCAATTTTCCGCCCAGCAAGAGGTTCAGGTGGAACGTTGGATATGCGATTTGGTCTGCCCTGACGGCGGAATCGTTGAAATTCAAACAAGGAATGTCAGTTCATTAAAGGAAAAAATCGCGGGCCTTTTAAAGCTTGGCCGCCGCGTCACAATCGTTCACCCGATAATAAAAGAAAAGATAATCGAGACTTGCGCAGCCGACGGAACGCTAGTCTCGCGCCGCAAAAGCCCCAAAAAAGAAAGCCTCTACTCCCAGCTAAAAGAGTTTACAGGCCTAAAGGATTTTTTGCTGGACAAAAAGCTTACTGTCATTTGCCCAGAAATTACAATAGAAGAAAAGCGAATCGTTTGCGAAAGACCTGAGCAGTCCAAAAACAAAAGGCGGCGCTTTAAGAAAAACTGGCAAAAGGACGGAAAAGCTCTTTTGACAATCGGAACCAGTTGGAAGCTGAACGGAAAGAAAGACTGGCTGGGCCTGCTCCCCCGCGCGTTTTTCCAAGCCTCAAAAGCAGAGCCAAAATCCGACGCAAGCCAAAAAAGGCGCGGCGAAAAAGCCGCAGCTCTTCCCTTTTGCGCCGCCACCGTCCGCGACGCCTTTATCGCCGAACAAAAAAAAGAGGCCGCGCCTTGCGCGAACCTCTTGCTCTGGCTCTTGCGCGAGACCGGCCTAATTCACCGCGTCCCCCACGAGGGCCGCGCTTTCTACTACGTCTGGTAAGTCGCTGCGCTCTTGCGAGCGCTGGCAATCAAGGCACGCTTAGCGGGTCGCTTTATCGTACAAGGCGGCGACCTTTTTCCAATCAACAACGTTGAACAATTCCGAAACGTATTGGGCGCGGAGGTTCTTGTACTTCAAGTAGTAGGCGTGCTCCCAAACATCAATGCAGAATATCGGCGTGTCGCCGCTTTTAAGGCTTATCGGATTGTCTTGGTTGGCGCTTTGGCTAAGGACAAGGCTTCCGTCCTTTTTTACGCTAAGCCAGGCCCAGCCGGAACCGAACTGTCCGACCGCAAGCGCGGAAATCTTCTCTTTAAATGCGTCAAAGGAGCCAAAGGCCTCGTCGATCTTTTGGGCCAACTTTCCTTGGGGAACGCCGCCGGCATTTGGGCCGAGGGTTGAAAAATACAAGTTGTGGTTCCAGTAGCCGCCGCCGTTGTTGCGCAGCGCCTTGCGCAGGGCTTCATCCTGAACGGAATCAAGGCCCGCCAAAATTTCTTCCGCTGTCTTTGACGCAAGGCCGGCCTTTTCGGCGGCCTCATTAAAAGCCTTTGTGTAAGTCGCGTGGTGCTTTGCGTAATGGGTCTCAACGGTCAAAGCGTCAATCGTAGGCTCCAAGGCCCCGTAATCAAAATCCAATTTCACTTGTTCAAACATATTACCTCCAAAAAAAAAGCCGCCCAAGATTACGGGCGGCTCTTTACGGTTAAGAACCGATTTTACCAGTTGTCAACCATGTCGTCTTCGTCGCGGTTTTCCATATCGTAAAGATCGGTTACGGCGCGAAGGTCGTCAAAGTAAACAAAGTATGTTCCACGGGCAAGAACCGGGTTGCAGTCGATTCTAAAGCCGCGGATGCGGAGTCCAGGCCTGTCTCCATGATAGGCGCTTGACTGTACGATTCCGTGCTCTCCGTCTTCTGACGGCGGAACCGCTGTAGAAAGGCGCTTCCAGCCGCTGAATCCGAGGTTTCCGAGATACAACTCAAAGTCATGTCCAAAATAGTCCTGGACCAAGAGATAAATGTCGTGGTTCTGGTTGCGTCCGGCAATCCAAACGCTTACAGTCTTTGTAATTCCTTCGATCGGAATCGGGCGAACGGCTGTGATGTAAATCGAGTTGATTCCGCGGCGGAAGAACTGGATTTTGCAACCCAAAGCGTGGGTGTCAGTCTGCTCTTCTTCGCCTTCAAGGGGCTGCTTTGCGGCAGGGCTTCCTTCGAACAAGCGGATGTTAGCAATTCCGTGGTCCGGAGAAATGTGAATGTTCCAAGCGCCGTCGCGCTCAAACTTTTCCAAAGAAACTTCGCGCAAGGCGCTGGCGGCTGAATCCGCTCCAACATTGTTGGGATTGGGATCAGCCAAGCTAGAGTTGCCCTGGCTGTCAGCTTGGGCGAACGCAAGGCCCGCCGCCAAGAATATTGTCAATGCGGTAAAAATTATCTTTTTCATTATTTTGCCTCTCCTGAGCCGTCGCCATCATCGCCAAAATCGGCGTCCTGCAATTCGTAGCCGTCGAAAATATTAGAAAGCGTGTATGTAGTGTATTTGAGCTCGTCAAAGTAAATCATAAAGTCGTCAACATATTCCGCCGGATCCGTAGTAACGCGGAAGCCGACAAAAGTCATCTTTGCGGGACCTGAGCGCAAGCGCGAGTGCTGGCGGATATATCCCGGAACCTTTACGATTACATTGCGCCAGCCGTCAAAAGCGACGTTTCCGGCAGGAAGAATGTGAACGGTTCCGTCCGCGTCGCGAACGAGCATGTCCAAGAAATACAAGTAGTTGGCGCCCCAAACCCAGAAGTCAAACTGCGTTACTGTGCCCTCAAGCGGGATTTCGAAGGGTTTGTCGTCCTTTGTGGGGTAAAGCTCGAACCAGTTGTCTCCCTTGCGGTTGAACTTGGTCTTGAGGCCCAAAACTGTGGCCTTTTCTTCTTCTGTACGCAAAACGCGAAGAGAATTGGGAATAGCCTCGAAAGTGCTCTTAATCGGATAGCCTTCCGTTACAAAGCGGCTGGCCTGAACGGCCCAATCCCAACTGGTCTTGACCCATTTTCCCTTTTCCCACATTGGCAAGTCCTGGCTGCCAATTTTGTCAAAACTATCAATAGTAATTGTCACTACGCTTTTAGTGTTCGGCTGGGCAAAAGCCGCTGAACCGAAGGCCAAAAGGAGAGACAGACTAGCAAGGACAAATAAGCCTTTTTTCATTCAGAACTCCTTATTTTACTTATCGGAATTTTTTATTCGCAATAATAATAATTATTTTATTATAACGCAATTACAGCGCTTTTGTCAAACGAAATTTACATCTTTTTTTCTATATTTTACCCCGTTTTTTGGCAAAAAAAAGCCTTTTTTTATACCTAAAAGTCAAAAAAAATGCTATAATAGCCCAAACAGCGAGGTTACCCAATGAAAAAGACATTCAGCGCTCTTTTCGCAACGCTCCTTTTTTTGTCAGGAGCGCTTTTTGCAGCCGAAACCCCTAAAGTCAAAAAACAGCTGCCATTTTCCAAGGGCATAAACCTTCCAGTTTGGATGGAATACGGAAGGTTCAACACCCTCTTGTATGGAAAAAAAGACTTTGAGAACATAAAAAGCCTGGGCGTGGAAGCCGTCCGCGTTCCCGTCTGGTTTGACGTTTGGGCCGACAAAAACAACGACTACAAGCTTGACCCCGGCTGCTTTGAAATACTGGACAGGGCCGTAAATTGGTGCGAACAAATGGGCATGTATATAATAATCGACTTTCACAACGACTGCAGCGGCGCCTCGCAAACCAATCCAAGAATAGAAAACGTTCTGCTAAAAATTTGGCCCCAAATAGCGGAACACTACAAAAAGAAAAGCAGCTTTGTCATTTACGAGATAATGAACGAGCCCCACTTTGAAAGCGGAAACACTCAAGCCGACATCTCAAAATGGGGAAAAGTCCAAGGGAAAGTCCTTGACGCCATAAGGGCGGTGGATAAAAAACATTCGATAATTGTCGGCGGCGGCTATTGGGATTCCCTAGACTCGATGCTAAAGCTTCCTTTTTACAAGGACGACAATTTGATCTACAACTTTCACGACTACACTCCCTTTTTGTTCACGCACCAAGGCACTTCGTGGACCTTTTCCAAGCGCATCACTAACGTTCCCTTCCCTTACGTAAAAGAAAAAATGCCGCCGCTTCCGCCAAACGCGACCGACGCCGAAAAATGGGAGATAAACACATATCAAGAAGCTTCTTCAGAAAAAAACCTTTCCGCTCCCCTTAACAAGGCTGTGGAATTTGCAAATAAAAGGAACGCCGCCCTTATGTGCAACGAGTTTGGCGTCCTTATGACTTTTGCCGAACCAAGCGAGCGCGCCAACTGGTACAGAATGAAGTGCAAGTGGATGGACGAACGCAACATCGCGCGCTTAAGCTGGGATTACACGCAAGAGTTTGGCCTATACAATTCTCCGCAAGAATCCCGCTTCCCCGACGACTTGAACAGATCGGTCATCGAAGCGATGGGCTACAAGTACCCTTCCGACGCAAAGAGCGAAACTTGGTTTTCTCGCGCCAACAAGACCGGCGATTACACGATTTACAAAGACGGAACCGCGGACCTTATCCGAGTGCAGTCTTGGAGCGCTTCGGGCTCTTTGGCAGCCACGGAAGCGGGCTCAGACGAAAAATTCATTAACTTAAAGGATCTAAAGCCTTACGACGAACTCTTGTTCCAGTTTAAGGAAGCCTGCGACTTTACAAGCCTTGTGGAACAAAACGCAAAGTTGGAATTTTATGTAAAAAGCTCGGACAAAAAATTTGACATCACAGTTTACTTTAGGGACATGGAAGCCAAAATATTCCCGTGGAGAGCGTCAACCCTTGTAACGACAGACAATGTAAAGCCCGATGGAACTTGGCGCAAAGTTTCAATTCCGTTAAAAAAACTTAACGATGTCGGTGGCTGGACAGCCCAAACAAATTGGCGAGTGTCCGAAGGAAAATTTTCTTGGGCGCTGGTTGACGCTTTGGTAATCCAAAACAACAACCACCGTTCACAGGAAGGCTACGCGATAAAGGACATCAAGATCGTATACTAATCTTTCTTTTTTCCAAGATAGGCTTCGCGGACTTTTTCGTCGGCCAAAAGGGACTCGCCGCTTCCTCTTAGGGTAATGTCGCCGGTTTCCAAAACGTAAGCCGTGTCGGCGGCCTTAAGCGCCATGTTTGCGTTTTGCTCGATGAGCAAAATGGTGACGCCTTTTTTGTTGATTTCCTCGATGATTGAAAAAATCTGCTGCACGATTAAGGGCGCAAGGCCCAAAGAAGGCTCGTCCATCATCAAAAGCTTGGGGCGGCTCATAAGCGCGCGGCCTACGGCAAGCATTTGCTGCTCGCCGCCGCTAAGGGTTCCGGCAAACTGCCAGTTGCGCTCCTTTAGGCGCGGAAAAAGCTCGTAAACCCATTCAAGGTCTTTTGCGATTCCGTCTTTGTCGTTTCTAAGATACGCGCCGATTTTTAGGTTTTCGGCTACGGTAAGGTCTGTAAAGACGCGGCGGCCTTCCGGCACGAGCGCGATTCCCTTTTTGCAAATTTTGTCAATGGACAGGCCTAGGATTTCCTCGCCTTCAAACTTTATCGAACCAGATTGAGCCTTTACAAGGCCGCTGATCGTTCTAAGCAAGGTGGACTTTCCGGCGCCGTTGGCTCCGATGAGCGAGACGATTTTTTTGTCGGCGACTTCCATATTGATTCCGCGCAAGGCTTTGATTCCGCCGTAAGACACGGAAAGGTTCTTTACTTCAAGCATTTTTGTCCTCCCCAAGATAGGCGGAAATTACGGCCGGATCGCTTTGAACTTGCGCCGGCGTTCCCTTTGAAATCAGGGCGCCAAAATTTAGTACATAGATTCTGTCTGAAATGTTCATTACCAAATCCATATGGTGCTCGATCATAAAGACAGTAAGCCTAAAGTCGTCGCGGATTTGCTGGATGAACTCGGTCAATTCCAAGGTTTCCTGCGGGTTCATGCCGGCTGCGGGCTCGTCAAGCAGCAAAAGCTTGGGGTTTGTGGCAAGAGCGCGCGCGATTTCAAGCCGGCGCTGCTGGCCGTAAGGAAGGGATGTACAAAGCTCGTCCTTTACGTCGTAAAGGCCGAATATGTTCAACAGTTCCGAAACTTCCTCGCGCTGGCGCTTTTCTTCCGCGCGGTTTAGGCGGAAAGTGGCTGTCAAAAAGTTTGAGCTGCGGCGGCAGTGCTTGGCGATTAGAATGTTGTCAAATACGCTTTGGCTTTTCCAAAGGCGGATGTTTTGAAACGTGCGCGCGATTCCAAGGCGTGTGATTTTGTCAGGAGTGGGCTCGATCACTTTAGCGTATTTGCCCCGCTCCGTTCCCGCGTACATTTTTTTCATCTTGCCGCGCGGATAGTTTTCTACGATTTCCTCTCCGTTAAAGTAAACCGCTCCGTTTGTGGGAGCGTACACGCCGGTGACTACGTTAAAGGCCGTCGTCTTTCCGGCGCCGTTTGGACCGATGAGGGAAACGATTTCGTTTTTGTTAATCTCAAGCGAAAGCGAGTTTACGGCCACAACGCCGCCAAACTGCATCGTAATGTCGCTAAGGCGCAATACGTTTTGATTTTGCTCGTTCATTTTGCGCCTCCTTTTTTGCCGGCGGCAGAAGCGCGGCCGGCGCGCTTGTCGGCAAAACGCTTAAGGGCGCGGCGGATTCCGGCAATCGAAAATTCGCTTTCGCCCATAATTCCGCGTTGGTAGAAAATTACGATAAGCATAATGACAATCGCAAAGACAACCTTTCTAAAGCCAGGCTTTAACAAAGGAACATGGAAGTCGCCTATCATCAAATTGTTGTTGTCCAAGAAGCGGAGCCACCATTCCGAGCAAGCCACAAAAAGCATTGACGAAATGACGCTTCCGCTTACAGAACCGATTCCGCCGATAACTACGATAAGCAAAATCTCGTAGGTCATCGCCGACTTGAATTGGTTGGCCTGAATCGTCGTTTGGAACATGGCCAAAAGCGCGCCCGAGATTCCTGCGAAGAACGAGGAAATCGTAAAGGCCAAGCGCTTGTGGCTTGAAAGATTGATTCCCATAGCCTCAGCGGCCACCTCGTCGTCGCGAATCGCCTTAAAGGCGCGGCCGTAAGTTGAGTTTATCAAAAGAACTATCAACGCTATGCAGATTCCGGACACTGCGAACGGAAAGAGCGTTGAGCGGAAGACAGGATACTTTCTAAGCAAGTTGGAGCCGTTTGTGATTACGCCAAGCTTGTCCCATTGGAAAAGCGCGCGCATAATCTCGGCAAAGCCAAGAGTGGCGATGGCCAAGTAGTCGCTCTTTAAGTGAAGGACCGGAAGGCCGATCAAAAAGGCAAAGAGCGCCGCGACAAGGCCGGCAAGCAAGAGCGCGGCAAAGACGGGAATGGCGAATTGAATCGCTCCGCCGTCAAAGTATTGGTAGACCGCCGGGCGCAAAGCCACGGGAATCGTGAAGACTGCGTAAGTGTAGGCGCCGATCATCATAAAGCCGGCCTGGCCCAACGAAAAGAGGCCTGTAAAGCCGTTGAGCAAATTCATTGAAACGGCGACAAGCGCGTAAATCGCTCCCTTCTTTAACACAGTGAAAAGCATCGACGTTCTGGGGAGAACTTGTTCCAAGACAAAAACCAAAACGAAGACAAAGACCAAAAGACTGGCCGCGATTATCCAGTCGGTGATTTTTTGTTTTTGCAAATTGTTTTGTAAATTTTTCATGCCTTACACCTTGTCCGTGGACTTTTCGCCAAAGATTCCCGTTGGCATGAACATCAAGACGAATATCAGCAAAACGAAAGTAAAGGCGTCGCTAAAGGTTGTCCAACCCAAGCCCTTTATGATGTTTTCGCAAATGCCGATTACAAAGGCTCCTATAACCGCTCCGGGAATCGAGCCGATTCCGCCAAAGACTGCGGCGACAAAAGCCTTGAGGCCAGGCATCGCTCCGACTGTGGGAGTTACGCCGGTATAGTTTGAAAAGAACAAAAGCGAGCCGACGGCGGCCAAGAAAGTTCCAATTACGAACGTAGTTGAAATTACCGCGTCCAACTTAATTCCCATAAGCTGGGCGGTTTCAAAGTCGCGCGAAACGGCTCGCATCGCCATTCCGATTTTTGTGTAGCGGATCAAAAGGACAAGGGCGACTACAAGCGCGATTGTAAGGAACGGAGTGATTACCGTAACGCGCTTTGTCATCGCTCCAAAGATTTCTATTGAGTCGCTGACCCAAGGAATGGGCGGATAGTATTTTGTAAGGCCGCCCGTTACATAGAGCGCCAAATTTTGAATTAAGTATGAAACACCGATAGCGCTAATCATGACCGACATTCTAGGCGCAGTTCGCAGGGGCTTGTAAGCCGCCCGCTCAATGGCAAAGCCGATCAAGACAGTCACCGCAATCATCAAGGGTATTGAAATGTAAAGAGGCAAAACCGTGGAAGCGTAAATCAAAATCAAGCCCGCCGCCATAAAAACGTCGCCATGGGCGAAGTTTATCAGGCGCAAGATGCCATAGACCATCGTGTAGCCTATGGCGATAAGGGCATACTGCCCGCCGGTCGAAATGCCGGCGAGAACGTAAGGCAGATTGGCGCTAAAGAAATTCATCTTACTTTACAGACTGAATGGCTACGAATTCCCACTGGCCAGTCTTGTTGTTGGCGTGCTTAACGTAAGCCACGTCGCGCTTGGCGTCGCCAGTTTCGTTAAACTCGATCAAGCCTGTAATTCCGTTGTAGCGAACCTTGGGCAAAGCCTTTTTGATGTCGGAGCCTTTTGTAGATCCGGCGATCTTAACCGCTTCGAGAGCGACAAAGTAAGCGTCGTAAGCCATTACAGGGTTGGCGGCTACGATGTCGTTTCCGCCGTTGTCGGTCAAGCGGCCGGCGTCGGCGTTGAGCCATTCGCGGAAGTTTGAAACGAATGTGGCGATGTCGGCGTCTTCGGCGCCTTCGGCAAAGAAGGTTGTTACATTGATGTCAACGTTTGTTCCCTTTACGGCTCCCAAGATTACGTTTGAGTCCCATGTGTCGCCGGCCAAAATCGGGATGCCAAGGTTCTGAGTGTTGGCCTGCTCGATGATGAGGGCGGCGGCTTCTGTTGAAACCGGGGCGCAGAAAACGCTGGCCTTTTGGTTCTTGGCGTTTGTTACGTAAGCGGCAAAGTCGCTTGTTCCTTCGGGGAATGTTTCAAAAACAACCTCGCCGCCGAGCTTTTTGAAGGCCTCTGTAAAGTAGTTTGAAAGGCCTACAGAGTAGTCGTCGCCTAGTTTGGCCAATACATAGGCTTTCTTTGCCTTGAACTTGTCAACGGCAAAGTTGGCCAATACTGTTCCCTGGAAAGGATCAAGGAAGCAAATGCGGAAATAGTGGTCGTTGCCCAAAGTTACCTGCGGGTTTGTGCAAGTAACGCCGATGGCCGGAATGTCGGCGGCGGCGAATGTGTCGCTGGCGGCGATTGAAACGCCAGATCCGTATGAGCCGAGAACGACGGAAACTCCCTTTGAAACCAATTCGCTGGCGGCTGTAACGGCCTTGTCGTTTGAAGACTCGTTGTCAACGCGAACCAACTCTACTTTGTATTCTTTTCCGCCTACGTTTACTTTAGGCATAACTTCGTTAGCGTAGATGGCTCCCAAAGTTTCCTGCTTTCCGCCAGCGCCGTTGTCGCCGGAAGCGGGCTCGTAGATTCCGATTTTTACGACTGAATCCTTAGATCCGCCGCAAGAAGCGAGAGCGAAAAGAGCGCAAGCTCCCATCGCCGCAAGAACGATTTTTTTCATTTTTTTATCCTCCGAGAATTTTAAAAAAAATGGCGCGACGCGCACGAGTGTTATTCTGCGCTCCACGCCTTTGGTTCTTTCTATAATAGCGCTAGTTTAAGAATCCGTCAATATCCCGCTATAGAGCGCGAATAGCGGCCTCAACGTCGTCCAAGGTGAACTCGGAGCGGCCGGCTTGGCTGGCCAAAAGAGCCGCCTTGTTCAAGACGCTTTCGATTTTGGCGCAAGAAAAGCCGTCAAAAAGCTGGGCAAGCTTTTGGTCGCTGCAAGAGGCGGCTCGTTTTTTGGCCCCAGTGTACTTTTGGACAAGCTGGACTCTGGCGGCGGCGTCAGGGTAAGGAACCTTAAAGCGCGCGTCAAAGCGGCCGGGGCGAATCAAAGCCGGGTCCAGCGCCTGAACGCTGTTTGTGGCCGCGACGACCAAAACGCCTTTTGTCGGCTCAAAGCCGTCAAGTTCGTTCAACAAGGCTGTGACGATGCGGGTGTTCTCGGTTTCGATGGCGCTTCCCGAATAATTGCGCCTTGTTCCGATTCCGTCAAACTCGTCGATAAAGACAATGCAGGGAGCGCGGCGGCGGGCTTTGGCAAAAAGCAGTTTTACTTTGAGCGGGCCGATCGCCATGAACATAGACTCAAAGTCTGTGGCCTTGGCCGGAATAAAGTTTACGCTGGCCTCGCCCGCCAAAGCCTTGGCGAACAAGGTTTTTCCGTTGCCCGGCTCGCCTTCAAGCAATATGCCTTTGGGGAGGCGCACTCCCTTCTTTTCCCATTCGCGCGGATTTTTCATTATTTGCATGACTTGCGCCATGTCGCTTTTAAGCTGGTCCATGCCGACAACGTCGTCGAACTTTACGCCGGTTTTGCGGACGACCTTAAATGTGTTTGGCGAAATGAATTTTCTAAAAACGCCTATGATTATAACAAAGAAAACGCCGTAAAAGAGAATGTCCAACGCCAGCGACACTAGCTGGGCCGCGGACTTTTCGCTTTTGACAACGACGCCCTTGCGCAATAAGAATTCTTTTAAAGTGGGACTGTCGGGATTTTGGGTTTTAAAATGATTTCCGTCCGAGTCCTCAAAATAGATTTGGTCTTCGGCGATTTTGACGCTGGCGATTTTGGCGCCGGAAACAGTTCCGCCCTCAACTTGGGCGTAAAAGTCCGCGTAAGGGACTTCTTGGATTTTTGCGGAGAAATAATAATCGTAGAAAAAAATTCCGCCTGCCAGCAATATGGCAAGCGGAATTATGAATTTAGCCTTAAGCTTCATTCAAGAAACTGTTCCAAGACTTAGAAAGCCGCGACGACTTCGCCGTTGGGGAAAGTCTTTTTGATCCAATCCTTTACTTTCTGGCTCTGCAAGGCCTGAACGAGGGCTGTAACGCGGGGATCCTTTTCGTTGCCTTTCTTTACAACGATGATGTTAACATACGGAGAATCCTTTCCTTCAACGAAAAGTCCGTCTTTGGCGGCTGAAAGGCCCGCGGGAATCGCGTAGTTTCCGTTGATTGTGGCGGCGTCAACGTCGGCCAAAACGCGCGGAAGGCTTGCGGCGTCAGTTTCGATGAACTGAAGCTTTTTGTCGTTCTTTACTACGTCAAGCGGAGTGGCTGTGATTCCGGCCTTTTTGTCAAGGGTGATCAAGCCGGCGGCCTGCAACAAGAGCAAGGCGCGTCCGCCGTTTGTCGGGTCGTTGGGAATGGCGATCTTAGCCTTGGCGGGAAGGTCGGCCAATTTCTTGTACTTCTTTGAATACAAGGCGAAAGGCTCGATGTGAACGCCGCCGGCGTTTACAAGGTGGTAGCCCTTGTCCTTGTTTGTGGCTTCCATGTAGGGAGTGTGCTGGTCAAAGTTGGCGTCAAGCTCGCCAGACTCAAGGGCGTCGTTCAAGATAACGTAGTCTGTCATCTCGCGGATGTCAAGCTTGTAGCCTTTGGCTTCTACATCAGCCTTTACCAATTCAAGGAGCTGTACGTGCGGAACGGGAGTCGCGCCGATTACGAGCGGACCGTCTTTCTTGTTCTTTTTGGCGAATACCGAAGCGGCGGCCAAGAGAACCAATGCTGTCAAAAGAATCTTTTTCATTTTATTACCTCCATTTCCTAGCGGAAAAGTATGTTTTATTTATACCGATTTAAGCTTTTATTGTCAAGCGCTTTTTTAAAAAAAACAAATTTTTTTTGCAAAAGTAACAGATTAGCGAGAAGCCAGCATTTTGTTGGAAATTCTCGTTCCCACAAACTGTATCGCCTCAACCAAGACCAAAATTACGATTACCGACCAGAACATTACGTCAGTCCTAAAGCGCTGGTAGCCGTAGCGGATCGCAAGGTCTCCCAAGCCGCCGCCGCCAATCGCTCCGGCCATGGCCGAATATCCGATTAAGTTTATAATTGTAAGCGTGACGCCCGAAACAATCGAAGGCATCGCCTCGGGAATCAAAACCTTAAAGATTATCTGGCGGTTTTGGCTGCCCATCGCGCGGGCGGCCTTTACCACTTCTGGATCGACTTCGTTAAGGGCGCTTTCGATAACGCGGGCTACAAAGGGAGCGGCGGCGATGCTTAAGGGCACGATTGTAGCCACCGTTCCGATGCTGGTTCCCAAAATCAAGCGGGACAAGGGAAAGAGCAAAATCATCAAGATGATAAAGGGGAACGAGCGCAACACGTTAACCACGCGGCTTATGATCGCGTTTAGCTTTTTTTTGGGCGTGATGCCGCTGGGGCCTGTCATGCACAAAAGGATTCCCAAAGGAAAACCCAGCAAGGTTGAGAACAAGGTACTAAAGACAACCATTTCCAAAGTTTGCAATGTCGCTTTTGAAACAAGTGTGAATATTTGCATTACTCTTCCTCCACAATGACGCCGCGGTCTTTTAAGAAAGCGACGGCCTTTTGCAATTCGTTGCCGCTGATGTCGGCGCGCAAAACGCCGACCTTTTTGCTTTGAACGTCTTGGATGCCGCCGCCGCGAATGTTTACTTCTATGTCAAACTTCTTTATCAATTCGTTTACAAGCGGCTCGTCGGTTTTGGGGCCTTCAAAGCGCAAGACGTATCCGCCCTTTTGGTCCGACCACTGAACGTAGTTGGCCGCGCGGATGTTGGCCATAAACTCTTTTGTGATCGCGGCTTTTGGCTGGGTGAAAATCTGGGCTACGCTTCCCTCTTCCACCACGCGGCCTTCGTCCAAAACGCTTACAAGCGAGCAAGCGTCGCGCACGACTTCCATTTGATGGGTGATCATCACGACCGTAAGGTTCATCTTTTTTTGCAAGTCTTTGATCAAGTCCAAAATCGCTCGCGTCGTTTGCGGGTCAAGGGCGCTTGTGGCCTCGTCGCAAAAAAGAATGCTGGGATAGTTGGCAAGGGCGCGGGCAATGGCGACGCGCTGCTTTTGTCCGCCCGAAAGCGAGCTGATCTTTGCGTCGCCGCGGCCGCCAAGCCCTACCAATTCCAAAAGCTCTTCCACGCGGGTCTTGATTTTGTCCTTGGGCGTTTTGCAAATTTCCAAAGGATAGGCGATGTTGCCCGCGGCCGTGCGGGAACTGAACAAGTTGAAATTTTGGAAAATCATTCCGGCGTGGCGGCGCTGCTCGATCAAGTCGTACTTTGAAAGGTTGTCAACGCGCTTGTCGTCGTACCAAACGGCTCCGTTGTCGGGCCGCTCAAGCAGGCTTATAAGGCGGACAAGGGTTGATTTTCCCGCGCCGCTTTTTCCGATGATTCCGTAGATTGTGTTTGAAGGAATTTCAAGGCTTACGCCGTTTACCGCTCGCACCAACGTTCCGTCGGCAAGATGGTATTCCTTTTGAAGGTTTTCTAGCTTTATGGACATTTACGATCCTCTCTTACTTGTCTTTGCTTTCTTTACCGCCAGCCTGCTCCGCTAAGTAAGCGTCGTAGCCTTTTTGGAAGATTTCTTCCAAGGTGAACTTGGCGTTTATCGTGTCGGGCTCGCGGCCGTATGTTTCCTTGTAACATTCGCATTGCGCCTTAAAGGCCTCGTCGCGAAGATAGGCGATGTTTTCCTTGCGGCTAAGCTCGGCCTTGGGGTAAATGGGCTTTAAGACGTGGATTTCGCCGCGCTTTCGCTTAAAGAAAAGCTTTTCCAAACCGCGGGGCTGTCTCCAAGTGATAAAAAGCGGAATGACAGGCACGTTGTTCATCGCGGCGGCGTGAAAGGCTCCGTCCATAAATGGACGAGGCTGCTCGTAGTAAGGCCACATTGACTTTTCGGGGAAGAACAAAACCGAGCCGCGCTTTTGGTGAAGAACTTCGTTTACCGCGGCGGTAAATTTTTTCATCGCGCTAAAATTGGAGCTTAACGGAAAGATTCCGCCGGCGCGCATTACGCTTCCCAAAAGGCCGGTCATATTGTTGAACTCGGCGACGACGATGTAAAGCTTGTGGCCCCAGCAGGCCCAGCGCGACATTTCGTTGTCAAGGTTGTGGACGTGGTTGCAGACAAAGACGCAGTTTTTTATTCCGCGCAAATTCTTTCTTCCGTAGTAGCCGTCGCCGATCAAACACCAGCAGCCGGGCCTGGCCAAAGCGAAAAAGGACGAGCGAATTAAAAGCGTTCCAAGATTGTTAAGAAAGCCCTTTCGCTTGTACTGAAAGTTTTCGTCAACGCGCTGCATCAAGCGCCAGTCGGGCTCTTGAATTTCGCAGTTGTAGTTACCCTTTTGTTCGGCAATCTTTATGTTTTTTTGCTGCTCCTCATAGGGAAGCTGCTCAACTCCGGCGTATTTCACTGTTCCATCCTTTCGACTTGAATCCAACTTTGCTTGGCCTTTTTGTGAGTCAAAAGCAAGTAATATGACTCAATGTAAAATTGAGCGTACTGGGTGATGTAAAAGGGATTTACAATCAACGCAAAAAGCTTTTCAAAGACGCTAATCGTGTACATCGCGCGGTCTTCGACAAAGGCGATGGCTGTGTAAAAGAAAAGCGTTCCGTACAAGACTAAGATGATTTTTATCGCGCTATGGAGCGAAAACCAATCCAAAGTTTGCAGCGCGAAAAACTTGTAGGCCGCGTCGGCCAAAAAAGCCAAGGCGCATACAGCCGTTCCCGCAAAGTAAATGTAAAGCGGAATAAACGAAAAGAGATAGTCAAAGCAGCCCCAAAAATTGCCCGAAACGACTTCGGCCTGCTTAGGGTCGCGCTCCACAGAAGTCTTGCTTCCGCTAAAAAAGTCGCGGACGTATTTCCAGAATTTTTTTGAAACTTCCTTTCCGTATTTTACGCCAACCTGAGCGTAGCCCATAAGCCAGCGGCGGCGGCGGGCGTTGCAGCTGCGGAGCGAAATGCCCTCCTCCGTATAGGTGACGGCGTACTCGTAATAATAGCTGGCCCAATTGTTCAGGAGAGCGGTTACGGTAAGCTCAAAGTCTTCGGTCATCGATCGGTAGGGCCAGCCGCCCATTTGCTGGACCAAGTCACGGCGGACCATAATGCCGGTTCCGCAAATAGTGTTGGACATGTTGCGCTCGCTTCTAAAGCAGTTTCCCATTTTGTCAAGGAAGGTGTAAGTGAGCGCGTTGCAGTTTACCGCCCAGGAACGATATTTTTTTCCGTACAAATAATTCTTTACCATGCGCTTGCCCAAAATTATTTGCTTGTCCAAAACAAGCGCGTTGTTCATTTCCATCACAAAGTTGGCGTCAACGATGTTGTCAGCGTCAACGATTGCAAAGGCCGCGTAGCTGTTTTTGGAATCGCTCAAAAGGTCTTGCAAAATTCCGTCAAGCGCCTGGCCCTTGCATGTTTGGTTGGGAACGACTTTTGAGTAAGTGTTTTTGTATGTGGCCGCAAGCTGAATGTTGGGGTCGGCCTCGTCTCCGACGACGACGTATGTGTCGTAAAAATCTTTGTCGTAGGTTTGGGCGGCCAGGCTGTCAAGCAAGACGCGAAGGCCTTTTTCGTTTTTGGCCGGAACGATAACGGCCAATTTATTTTTTGTGGGATTTTCAAAATGCTTTGGCCGCTTTAGGCCTGCGATGTAATAGCGAATTCGCGGCAAGTACAAAACAAAGGAGAGAACGCAGATAAAAACGTAGACGTTGAACAAAAATTCCGCTTGAAAAGAATTAAGCATTTCAATAGAATAATTTAATCGACGTAAAAAGTCAATAATGAGGTATATGACATGAAAATGACTGGAAAGAAGATAATTTCGGCGGCCCTTTTGATTGTTTTTGCGGGCCTTTTGTTCGCCGAAAGCGAAGACGAAATGAAAAAGCGCATCCTTAAGAACGCGGACCTTTCGGGAGAAAGCGCCTCGGACCTTATGGCCGCCGACGACGGCGAGGACAAGTTCGCCAACTCAAAAAACGCGCCAAAGCGGCTTCCGTCGGAATTTCCCCGCGACGTTCCCTACACAAAAGCCGGAGTCGATTTTTGCGAGGCTCACTACGGCCATAAAATTTTCAACGAAGAAGGCCGCAAGCGCTACTACGAGGCGAGCGTAAAGGCCGCCGAAGAAATGACGGACGAATACTCAAAATTAATAACGCTTGCCCGCGCGGACTACTACTACGGCCTTTCGATTATGGAAAGCTTTGACCTTACCAGCTTGGACAACATGGACTTGGGCGACACAAAGTCGACCGAAAGCATAAACGACAGGGCCGGCGCCTACTTTGACAAGGCGATTGACGAATGCAACAAAGCGCTCAAAATCAAAAAAGGAAGCGACGGCTACTCCACTTTGGCGCAAGCGATTTCGATGAACTGCACGGCAAAGAACGTTTCTTACGTTTTGGCCAACGGCCTTAAGGTCCGCGCCAACGCAAAAAAAGCCGTGGCGCTGGATTACTCAAACGGCTTGGGCCAATTTATGGTCATCGCGCAGGACGCCTACGCTCCCTGGCCCTTCTGCAAGCTTAAGTCAAGCCGCAAGGCCTTGTTGCGCGTGTTGGACGACAAGTACATAAGAATCGAACGCTTTGACTACCAAATGATTTATGCCGCGATCGGCTACACTTTCTACAAGCAAAAAAAGTGGGACAAGGCGATTGAATGGTACAATAAAATTTTGGAGCTTTATCCCCAAAACTTTGCGGCGCGTCAAATGATTAAAAAAATCCAAGACCGCAAGGCCGGAAAAAAGTGAGCTATTGCGGCGCGAAAATTGTGTCCGCGCCGCAAAAGGAACGAGTCAAGGCTTTAAGCGCAGCGCGCCTTGACCGTTCCTAAAAATCACGAGCGGCTCTTGCGGGGGCGCGGGCACTTTAGGTAGGTCCAGCGCGCCACAAAGTAGCGGCCCACAAAGCGCGACAAAAAGGCCGTGACCTTCCACTTAAGGGCCCAAAGCGCGGTCTTTTTTCCGGCGCGCGCCGACTTAAGGCAGTGGCGGACAGTTTTTTCGGCGCTTAGGCCGCCAAGCACTTCCTTGCGCGCCCCGTTAGAGGCCACGTTGGCAAATTCCGTGCTGACGGAGCCGGGGCACAAGGCGCAAACCTTTATTCCCCGGTCGGCGACTTCGGCGGCGAGGGATTCGCTAAAACTCAAGACATAAGCCTTTGTGGCCGCGTAAACGCTAAAGTTTCCAAGCGGCATAAAGGCGGCAAGGCTCGCCGTGTTTATCAAGACCGAATCTTTATTCATGTACGGAAGGGCCAGGCCCGCGATTCCCGTAAGCGAAACGCAATTCAGCTCAACCATGTCAAGCTCGCTTTCCAGCGGCGTGTCGGCGAAGGGGCCGTAAGTTCCAAAGCCCGCGTTGTTGACCAAGACGCGGATTTCAAAGCCGTCGTCCTTGCCTTTTTTGTCAATGATTTCTTCGGCGTCCAAAAGAGCTTTAAAGGCCGAAACGCCCGCGCGGCCTGCAAGGTCTATCGCAAAGGAACGGGCCAAGGGAAGCGTCGGGTTTTCTTTATGGGCGGCGTTTTGCGCGGCCTCGACTTCCTTAAGGCGGTCAAGGCGGCGGGCCAAAAGCCAAATCTCGTCGGCGCAGGGCTCCGCTCCCAATTGGCGGACAAACTCCGCGCCCATTCCGCTTGACGCTCCGGTTACGATTGCGATGCGCTTCATAACAACTCCAAAAGCCGCTCGTTGAATTGCGCGGTCTGAACCTTAAGGTCGCGCAAGAAGACGTTGTCGTTAATGCTTCCCAAAACGGCGGTCATTTCGTCCGCGTCGCCGTAAGTCATTTGGCGGAAGGGATCGTCGTAGTCCTTTTTGCGCGAGTAAATCGAGTCGGAATAAATGTCGTTTGAAACAGCCGTGACGTCGGCGATTATGTCTTGGAAAATTTCTTTTGTAAAGTCCGAAATCTTTCGCGAGTAAAGCTCCTCCAAAAGATAAATCGCGTAGCGGGCCTTGTAGTCGCCGTAAGAATTTTGGCACGCGTCGTAAAATTTATGGACGGCTTCCCATGAGTCGATTTTTTTGGAATTGATTTTGGCGCAAAGCTCGTCGACTTTTTTGGAAGGAAGAATTTGTCCTCCGGCGTTGGTCCACTTTGTGTAAAGCTCAATCGCCATAATTTTTTGGATGGCCGAAGCGCTCAATTTTTTTATTTTATGAACGGAGCAAAATTCCATCAAGGAGCGGGCGGCAAAGTACTTTACGATTTTTCGGTATTCCTTGTAGGCTTTGACCGGCTTAAGAATAAGGGCGCCGCACTTTTTTTGGCAAAGCTCGTCTTGCAAGACAAAGTCCGCGTTGGGGTTTTGGTGCAAAAAGTCTTTTGCGGCCTGCAACTTTTGCGCGTCGCCCTTGGCGGCCAAAATGTTTTCTAGGCCGGCGTCCTGCAAATAATTTTTGGTCAGCTCGATGATGCGCGACAAGGCCGGCAAGATTTGCTGCATCGTGTCGGGCGCCAAAGGATCGGTTTCTATGTGCTGGACTTTAACGACCCGCTTGTCGCGCTTTTGGAACTTGTAACGGTTCCGCGCTATGGCGAACATGTTGAACATAAACCAGTAGGCCGGCATTATTTGGATCGGCTCGTTCTCCCCTGCCGCCGCGATCAGCGAAAAGGGATACGATATGTTAAGCTCGCGTTGGTAAGAGCCCTTGCTGGCCAAAACAAACGAGGCGAACTTGGAGTTGTGCTTAAAGTCGGAGCACAAGCCGGGCCAAAAGCCTCGGCCGGCGATAATCTCTCCGTCGGGGCTGCGGGAATTGTGGTTACTGCCGATAGTGGCGCCCGCCGCTATGTTGGATTGGCCCATGACGGTGGTGGCAATCAAGAACGAAGAGTTGTGGTGCTGTTCGTGGAATGGGAATATCAAGTTGTTTAAAAGCTCGCAGCACGACACCGTGGAGTTGTCGCCTAAAATTGAGTTCAACAGGCGGGCGCCATACTTTAGCTGGCAATTGCGTCCCAGCACAAAGCGGACGGCGACCGCTTGGTAAAAGGCGCGGCTTCCGTAGCCCATGATTCCGTTGACCATCTCGACGCCCTCGCCTATTTGGCTTTCCTCTTGCGCGGACGACAAAACGGTGATGTTCTTTAACTTAAAGGCGCCCTTGATGTAGGCGCAGTCGCCGATTTTGGCGTCCTTTAAAAGCGTCGTGTTTTTGATTACGGTTTCGTTTCCAACAGTTCCGTAAGTGTCGTTCTTTTTTGTGTTGCCTTTTTCGGTAAGCTCGACAAAGCGCTTTAAAAGCTTTTTGTCGCCGCGCTTGCGCGACCACAAGTAGGCGTCGGCTGGAATCATCGACTCAAAGGGAAGAACGGCGCGTCCGTCGTTTTCGTTGGCGACGCCGATCCAAACGCGGACGTCCTCGCTTTCGCCCTGCTTTAAGATTCCGTTTCCAAATTTGGAATGCTTGGTGCAAGACATTTCCTGGATGTTAAAAAGAATGACGCCGGATCCGAGGCGGTAGTTTTCCAAGTAGGCCACGTTGTGAATCGCGTTGTCGTTTCCAGTGACCACGTCGCGCAGCTTGGAATTGTAGATTCCGCACTCCAACTCCAAATCGTGGTATTTTACCTTTGCGTTCCTAAGCTGGCCCAAAACGACAAAGCCCGAAAAGGCCGAACCGTAAATCAAGTCGGGGTCAAAGCCTTTTTTGCTTACAAGCACGTTGCTCCAGTCGGAGCGGTCGGAATGGTTGCGGTTCTTTTTTAACGTTTCTATTTCGGCGCCTGTGAGGGCGCGGGTATTTTTAAGGCATTCCTTGGGAAATGTCGGAGCCGTCGTTTTCTTTTTTGCCGGAGTGATTGTTACCATTCTTTTATTATAGCGCTAAACCTTTGTTTTTACTAGGGATTTAGGTTGAAATCAATTCAAACTTTCTTTATTATAGTAGCAATGAAAAAAGCTTCGTTAAAAAAACTGATTTTAGCGCTCGTGTTTCTATTGCCGAGCGGCCTTTTTGGCCTTACGATGCCGGAAGGCTTTTCACGCTTTGTTTTGTCAAACGGAATGACCGTTTGCGTTTACGAGGATTTTTCCGCTCCCACTGTGAGGGTTGAATACGCGGCAAAAGCGGGCTTTTCGGCGCAAGGCCCCGCGACGGCCGGCTACGCTCCACTTTACGTCCAGCTTTTTTCAAAGGCCGGAATCTATTCCAACGACTCAGGCGTTTGGCTTTTGGACGGCCTGGCTTCCGAATGTACCGCCGACAGCGCCCGTTACACTATTGACGCAAGCCCCAACCAGCTTGAAGAGATTTTTAAAGAGCTGGGCCTTTGCGCCTTCGCTCCCCTTTTTCAAGACCAAGAATTGGCGGTAAAATTAAAGGAAGCCAAAGAAAGCGCCGCGCAAAACGCCTTTAGCGTGGAAGGCTTTATCAACAGCGCGATCGACTCGCGCGTCTTTAGCGCCGCTCCCTGGAAGCACGACAGCGGAATCTATCCCGCGCTTTTCCAAAAACAAAGCCTTGCCGAAGCCCGCTCGATTTTGACCGAAATCGCGCGTAATTATTACTCGCCGCAAAACTCCGCTCTTTTTGTCACGGGAGCGGTGACAAAAGAAACGGCGCTTTCATTGGCCGAAAAAACTTTTGGAAGCTACGCCCCGCGCCCGGCCTTTGTTCCGACGGAAGCGGAAGCCGCGGCCAATCCCGCTCAAAAGAAATTCGTTTTGTCCGACCCGGAGCTTTCGCCCGACATGGCGCAAGTCGTCTGCCAGTACACAAGCCTTTCTATGGAGGAAGCGGACATCGCGGCCCTTGTCTTAAACGCGCGGGACTCGGCCCTAAAGCAAGCGCTTACGGCTGAGGCCGCGCTTAACATTCGCGGAAGCGACTACATCAACGCAGACGCCGCGCACAAAAACTCTTCGAGCCGCTTGATAATCCAAAGCCTTTTGGAAAAATCCAACGCCAACGACTTTGAAAAGGCGGAGCTATTTGGAAAAATCTTAAAGGAAAAAATCTGTGGCTTTACCGAAGAAGAGTTTGAAGCGGCGAAAGCCTTTCTTTTGACCGACTTTGAGGTGGCGGCTGGAAATCCGCGCGGCTTTATGGAACTCTTGTCGCAATTTTGGGCGGTTGACGGAATCGCGAAAAAATCCTACGAGCAAAGCGGCCAGGAAGGCGACGCTTCCAGCTTGGTCCAAAGATTCTTGGCGCGCGGCCAGCGGATTATGGCGCAAGACTTTTTGGAGCTAAAGCTAGCGCTTCAAAACGAGGAGCCCTTTGTCTTTGTTCTTGTCAACTCAAAAAGCTATCAAAGCCTCGCGTCCGCCTTTGACAAGACTGGCTGGCAAAGCGTGACGGCAAAGAACGCCTCATGGCACACGCAGGAAATGTTTTCCGCGATAAAGAATTCGCTTGCAAAAAACGAGCAAGAAAAAACGGATCAAGACGCTCCGCAAATTTTTGACCAAACTTTTTTTCAAAAAAGCCTTGAAAGCGGCCAAAGCGCGCGCTTGCAAAACGGAATCGGCTTCCACGCAAAAACTTATCCCGACCGCTTTACCAGCGTCGTTGGCCTTTACATAAAAGGCGGAGAAGCCTACTGCGCTCAAAAAGAGCCGGGACAGGAAGCGGTTTTGGCAAGCGTCTTGGCGCAAAACGCGCGAAAGGCTTGCGCGCAAAAAATATATTCAGGCCAAATGAAAAACGCCAACGTCAACGCGCAATGCGAGGACATAAGCTCGCTTGTGACGGTTGAATGCCTTGCCGGAGACGAAGGAGCCGCCCTTGAAGCGCTTGCCGAGGCGATGATTTTTTGCGACATCGTTCCCGCCGAAGTTGACGTGTACTTGTCCAGCCGAAAAAGCTTGCAGATAATCAAGTCTTCAGCCATGCCGCGCCAGCTCTACTCGGCCGGAATAAAAAACTTTTACAAGTCGCCCCTTTACAAGGCGCTCTACGCTCCCGGCCAAGAAATCTTGAACAACGTAAGCTACACGCAAATCCTTGAAGCCTACGCCAAATTCATTGACGCGGGAAGGCTTGAAATAATCGCGGTTGGAAACTTTTCTTTTGAAGGCTTGGCGCAAAAGGCGCAAGAAGTTTTTGGCGGCCTTTCGTCTTCGTGGGAAGAAAAGACGCTTTTAGCGCAGGCAAAGCCGATTGGAAAGAATTCGTTCCGCGTAAAAATCAAGCACACATTTTTGACGGACATCAGCGCCGACAAGGCAGGCCCCCGCCCCGCCGTCTTGATTCCGACGACGGACTTTGCCGACCCGGTCCAGTACTGGTTCAACGCTCCGCAAAGCCAAAAAGAAAGGGCTCTTTACGACGCGCTTTTTGTTGAATTGCATTCCCTTTGCCAAGCGGCCTTTGCCAGTTCCGACCGCTACCAAAAAATGTCCGCGCGAATCGAGGAGCGAAGCCCCTTGGTTGATTTTGGCGCGATAACCTTTTTTAACGTCCAGTATGTTTCGGACGCGGACGCGATCCTTGACCAAGCGCTTGAACGGCTAAAAGAAGAATTGTCCCAAAGCCAAGAACCCGGGCAAGGCGCCGCGCTGGACAAAATAAAGAGTCTTTGGCTTGTAAAGGCTTTTGAAGGAGCGGACCAAAACCTAAACGCTGCCCGCCTTATGGCAAAGAAAATCGATTTGGCCCGCGCGCAAGAAAAGGAATTTGACGCAAAGAATTCGCAAGCCGACGACTACGAGGCCGTGACAAAGGCTTGCGCGGCGGACTTTGCCGCAGTCTATGAAGCCTTCTTTGCAAAACGCTTCAAGCTTTACAGCGACGCGGCAAAAAAATAAGCGCCCGACTGGACGCTTGGCTTATTATCAAGGCGCGGCTTCAATAATAAGCTTTCCAAGCCTTTATGACGTCTCCCCACTTTGCCGAAAAACCTACCCACTTGTCGTAGTTTTCCGTTATGTCATCATCTGTGTTAGGAGACACGGCGCAGCCCGCAATCGTAAGGCCGTAAACATCTTCGTTCCGATCCACCGACACAGTATCGCCGGAAATGTAATCATAAGCGCCGGTAAGATACAATTGATTTGCGCTTACGCTTCCCCACGACGGAAGATTTTCCGATCCGGCCTTTTTTCCCGCCCAAGCGTATAGAATCAAACCGTCGTCGCCATGCTTTAGCAAAGCCAAGAGCGCGTCGGCGCTATTATGCAAGTCGGAAAGGCTAGATTCATTTTTGACTCTTAAGGCAAGGTCGCCCAAATCGCTAAGAAAGGCGTAAGTTCCTTGATACGAAAGGCCCTTGCACTTTGAGTAGTCGTTGGGGTCTTGGTCCACATAATCGTCAAAGACTTTTTGAAAAAGCTTCTTTTCGTCCTCGCTGCCGTTTTTCAATTCAAGCAAAGCGTCGGCAAAAACGTCGACGGCGTTTTTTAGCGCAAGAACCTTTCGCTCGTCCAAGCTTAAAAACGAAAATGTAAAAAGCGAATAGCCGCTTGCGCGCTTATTTTTTGCGTCAGTTTCTGTTTTTGGGCAGTCCTGCGGATCTTCATAGTAGCGCTGGTGGTAGGCGCTTACGACTATTTTTCCAAAATCAATCGGAGCGCTGCCTTTGCCCATGCTTGTCATAATGCGGACAAACTCCTGCGAGACGGAAAGATTTGGAGACGCCAAAAAATAGTCCGCCGAGCCCCTGTAGTTCCAGACTATTTCCGCGCTGGACTGAAAGCAAACGTCGTTCCATAAAATTTTGGGCCTTTGGCTTCCGACATAGCCTGCGGCAGCCAGAGCGTCCTTGACGTTTTTGCAAGACAAATCCCGGTAGCCGCCGTTAGTTTTGTCCGAGCAAAGGCTTTTTGAATCGGAGGTCGTGTCCGCGTAAGTTTCTTTGTAGGGGCCGGCTCCGTGGTCGCCAAGGCAAAGGACGACATTAGCCGCGTCATAGCGGCTCTTTGCCCACCTTAAAAATCTTTCCAAAGTCTTGTAGTTAGCCATATTGGGTTCAACATCCAAATAGCCTTCCGCCCTAGCCTGAGCCGTCCAGTCAATCGTGTTGGCTCCGACAATAAATTTGTCGCCAAGATCGCCCTTTCCTTTTAAACTTACGACGCCTAAGTTGTATTTGTTTTCTCCGCTGTAAGAGGTGTATTCCAAATTGTAGTCGGCGCCAAGCTCATACAAGGCTCCGTCAGGGTGAATGAATTTTTGTTCTTTCTTTAGCGCCTCGCTTATGCCGTCCCATAAAACAAGCGCGGTCACCGACGGATAATTCCCGCTTGGACTTCCGTCAGGCTTTCGCATTTGGGAAAGCGCGTATTCTATTTCGCGGATATTTTTGTACATGTCGTCGTTAAGAACGTCGTCGTCCGCGTCAAAGTAAAACAAAAAGAGCCAATCGCTGTTCTTTTTGGGAAGGCCTCCGCCGGATCCAAGGTCGCAAGAAAAAAAGAAAGCGGCCGCGACAGACAAAGCGAGAAAAAATATGCTTGCCATAGCGAACCGCTTTTTATTTGAATAAAGCACTGAAATATTTTATTTTTGGGGAGCTATAAGCCCATACTTTTGCGACAGTTCTGCCAAAAGCTTTGAGCGCTGAGCTTTGCATTCCTCAGTCCACATGACAATTCCTTCTTCCTTGTAATAAACGCTAAGGCTGTCGGCGTTGACCACAATGCATTTTTCGTCATTCTCGCCAAGAGCGAATATCGGAAGCGGAGCGCTAGACTCTTTGTCGACGCAAGTCGTTCTTGAATAAACCTCTCCGTCAATGCAAGCCATTGCGAGCGTAACTTTAAGGTCGGCGTAATCTTTAATGGCGTAAAAAGCGAATTCCTTTCCGTCGGAAGATTTAGCCACGTACCAGTCTTTGTAATTCTCAACGACTTCCAAGTCATTCTTGTCAGCGATTTTCGCGATGTCTTTCCATCCGCCCAGTTTTGGAGCCTTGGCGGGCTTGGCGAATGCCGCGGCTGAAAGAGCGCAAAGTGCGCAAAGTGCGATAATAATCTTTTTCATAGTATGCCTCCTTAAAAACGCATGTTTCGCCATTATTCCACTAGATTAAAAATTTGTCAACGCCTTGCAAGGCCCAAAAAGCGCGCGGCCTAGCCACAAAAAAGTTCTTGGACGCGGACGTCGCTTTCTTCGGTCGGAACGTTGTCCATAATTTGGACGGCCATGCAGTAGCCGCAGATTTTTCCGCGCTCGGCGAAGGCCGCGTTTCGCGCGAGCAATTCCGACAAGTAGCGGTCGTAAAAGCCCTTTCCGCGGCCAAGGCGGCGGCCGTCCTTGCAAAAAGCAAGGCCTGGAACAAGGATCGCGGTCCGAGCGGGGATTTTTTCTTTTGGGATTAACGGAAGCGTCGCAAGCGGCTCGCGGATGCCCCACTGGTTGGCTTCTGTTTGCGCGTCAAGGCTCTGCAAGCCCAAGACTGGGGCGGCGCTAAAATCGCTTGCAAGACCAAGAGGCGCGGCCAGCTCGTAAAAGTCCATCGCGTTTGAGCCGGCGACAATGCGGGGAAGCAAAACGCGCTTTTTGTCGATAAAGGCGCGCGCGATTATCGGAAAAACGTCAACCTCGTCGGCGAGCGAAAAAAACGCCGCCACGCATTCAGCGCTTTTATATATAGACGAATTTAAAAACGAAGCAGCCGCCTTTTGGGATTGCTCTTCCCGCTCGGCGGCGCTTATGGCCAAAAGGGCGCGGCGCATTTTTGTCCGCGCTTCCCTCTTAGCCGCTTTTACATCAAATGTTTCCATTAAAAGCTGTAGGTTCCCGTTGTGATTGAACCCGCGCCGCTTCCAATCGTAAACTGGATGCTCTTGGTCTTTGTCAAATCAAGCGCCGCGTAGAACTCGGCCAAGTTCTTGACCTTCTTTCCGTTTACGGCGGTGATTACGTCTCCGTCCTGCAAGCGCAAAGACGCCGCGGGACTCTTGGCCTGAACGTTTGTTACAGCCACGCCCTCCACCTTGCTGTCAAGCTCAAGCTTTTTGCGCACGTCGTCAGTAAGCGGAACGGGGATAAAGCCCGGCCACAACTTTGCGGTGGAAGAAGAAACTTCTTTTGTGCGCTCGGTGATCATAATGTTGAGCGGCATTTCCCTTCCGCCGCGGATTACCTTGAACTTGGCTTCCTTGTTGGCCGGAAGGCTTCCAACGTCGCGGACAAGCTGGTCTACGCTCTTAACAGCGCGGCCGTTCAACTCGATGATGTAGTCGCCGGCTTGCATTCCGCCCTTAAAAGCAGGAGAGTCGACGAAAATCTGCGAGGCAAAGGCTCCGTCCTTGCCCTTTACGCCAAGGGATTCCTTCACTTGGTCGCGAACGTCAACAAGGCTTACGCCAAGCCAACCGTATGTGACTTTTCCTTTTGAAATGAACTCGTCGATGGCGTGCTTTATGTTGTTGATCGGAATGGCAAAGCCCAAGCCTTGGCTTCCGCCCGACTGGCTTGCGATCCATGTGTTGATTCCGATTACCTCGCCGTAAATGTTCAAAAGCGGGCCGCCGGAGTTTCCTTGGTTGATCGCAGTGTCGGTCTGGATAAAGTCGTTGATGTTTCCGATTTGTCCGCCGCTGCGTCCTGTGGCGGAAACGATTCCTTCCGTAACTGACTGGCTGTATCCAAGGGGAGCGCCCATCGCAAAGCAAATGTCGCCGGTCTGAACCTTGTCGCTGTCGCCCAAGACGGCGCAGGGAATCGAAGAATCGTCGGCCTCAAAAGAAACAAGCGCCACGTCCATTCGCTCGTCGGCGCCGACAAGCTTTCCGTCAAACTTGCGGCCGTCGTTAAGCTTTACAGAAATTTCTGTGGCGCTTCCGGCGACATGGTTGTTTGTAAGAACGTAATATTTTTTTCCGTCCTTGCGGATGATTACGCCGCTTCCCAAACCCTGGGCTTCGTACTCGCGCTCGCCGTCGTCTTCGGGAATGCCAAAGAATTTAAATGGAAGGTCTCCAAAAGGATTGGCAGGCCGCGTCTTTTTTTCGGTTACGTCAACCTCGACGACTGACGGCAACACTTGTGAAGAAATCGAGCGGAAAACGTTTTGCATCGCTTCCAAGACGCTCAATGATTCCGCGGGAATTTTCACAGCCGGAACCGTGTCGGCAAAGGCGGTGTTGGCGCCGTTGGAAGCGGCTCCCTTTCCGCTGCAAGAAAAAGAAATCAGACCAAACGACAAAACCGCCGCAAGGCCCGCGCCTACAATGTTTTTTGTCATTCTGTTCATATTTTTACCTCCGAAACACTGTTCGTTTTTAAATAAAACGAACGAAGGCCAGAAAAAGTTACATTGAAAAAGATTCAAGCGAGGCCTTGAAAATCTTGAGGCCTTCGGCGATTTCCTTGTCGCTTATGACAAGCGGCGGCAAAAAGCGGACAACGTCGCTTCCGGCGGTGCTGACGCAAAGGCCGCGCTTCATGCAATCGACTTCAATGTCAAAAGGCTTGGTTCCTTCCTTAATCTGAACGCCGATCATAAGGCCCTTTCCCCTAACCTGAACGACAAGGGGATTGTTCCAAGAGGAAATTTCGTCGCGGATTTTTTGGCCCGCCGCCTGGACGCGCTCGTAAAAGCCAGGCTTTTGAAGCGTTTCCAATACCGTTATCGCGGCCCTGCAAGCCAAGGGGTTTCCTGCAAATGTCGACTGGTGGTCGCCGGCGACAAAAACGCCCGCCGCCTTGCCCCTGAACAAGCAGGCGCCCATCGGGATTCCGCCGGCTATTCCTTTGGCAAGCGTCACTACTTCCGGCTTAAAGCCAAGGGCGTCGCTTGCAAGGTAGGCGCCGGTTCTTCCAACGCCGGTCTGCACTTCGTCAGCCATTACGATGGCTCCGGCCTTGCGCGCGGCTTCGGCGGCGGCTTTGGCCCATTCCGGGTCGATGAGGTTCACTCCGCCTTCGCCCTGGACGCACTCAATCATAAGGGCGGCCGTCGTGTCGTCAAAAGCGGTTTTAATCGCTTCCCAATCGTTGGCCGCAATTGTCTTAAAGCAGTCAACGTAAGGGGCGAAGCAGTCCGGGTGGAATTTGTCCTGGCCGGTCGCGGTAAGGGTCGCCAGCGTTCTTCCGTGGAAGGACTGCTTTAAAGTGTAGATGACGCGCCTTTTTTCGCCGCCGTTAAGATAGCCGTACTTGCGGGCCAGTTTAAAGGCCGCCTCGTTGGCTTCCGCTCCGCTGTTTCCAAAGTATGCGCCTTCAAAGCCAGTGGCCTCCAAAAGCTTGTCGGCAAACTCAAGGCCCGCGTCGCTAAGGTAATAGTTTGAAATGTGAATTTCCTTGGCGGCCTGCTTTTGTACGGCCTTTACGAGCGCCTTGTTGTTGTGGCCCAAGGCGTTGCAGCCGATTCCCGCGATAAAGTCGATGAATTTTTTTCCGTCCTTGTCCCAGAGCGTCGCGCCCTTTCCTTTTACAAAGACCGTGTCAAAGCTTCCGTAATTATTTACAACCTTCTTTTCCATAGTAAACTCCTTGATTGTTCCGCTACTAATAAATCATCGTGCCGATGCCGCGCTCGCTGAACATCTCTATCAGCAATGAGTGGGGAACGCGGCCGTCGATGATGTGCGCGCGCGGAACTCCGCCCTTAAGCGCGATCATGCAGCATTCGACTTTCGGAATCATTCCGCCGGCAATCGTTCCGTCTTGCATGTAGCCCGAAACTTTTGGAAGCGGGATGCGGGGAATCAAGCTTTTTGGATCGTTGATGTCCTTTAGGATTCCGGGAACGTTTGTAAGCTGGACAAACTTTTCGGCCTTAAGCGCCACGGCGATTTTTGCGGCGGCGGTGTCGGCGTTGATGTTGTAAAAATTCTTGTCGCTTCCCTGTCCCATCGCCACTGTTGAAATTACCGGAATAAAATGCTGGTCCAAAAGCGAAGTCACAATCTCGGTGTTGACTTCTGTAACCTCGCCGACAAAGCCCAAGTCCACTCCGTCCTTGTCGATTTTTTGAGCGCGCAAAAGTCCAGAGTCAACTCCGCTAAGGCCCACCGCCCTTCCGCCTTCTTCAAGCAAAATGCGGACGATGTCCTTGTTGAGCTTTCCGGTCAAAACCATCTCGACGATTTCCATCGTCTCGTCGTCGGTGTAGCGCAAGCCGTTGACAAACTTGCTTTCCTTTCCGACGCGCTCAAGCATCTTGTTGATTTCAGGTCCGCCGCCGTGAACCAATACGACGTGCACGCCGATTGTAGAAAGCAAAACGATGTCTTTCATTACGGCGGCCTTAAGGTCTTCGTTGAGCATCGCGTTTCCGCCGTACTTTACGACGACGGTTTTTCCGACCCACTGCTTAAAGTAAGGAAGCGCCTCGATCAAGACGCTGGACCAACTGTCGTTGTCAAGCCTGGGGTCTACGCTTTTATTTTCTTCTTCCATTTTTATTTCCTCGCAAAAAGCGGCCGCCGCTACGAGCGGTAGTCGCCGTTAATCTTTACGTAATCATAAGTGAGGTCGCAGCCCCACGCCTTTGCCTGCGCGCTTCCGTCCTTTAGTTCAACGGCAATCTGAACGGCTTCGCGGCCCAAAATTTTTGTGGCAAGATCTTCGTCAAAGGCAAGCCCAACTCCGTCGCGGACAACCTCGACGCTTTCCGCGCCGGCGAACAAGTCCGCGGCCGGATCGTCAAAGTAGCGCGCCGCGCCTTCCTTGCTCAAAAAGCGCACGGTGGTTTTGTCGGGATCAAAGTCCGCTCCCGAATAGCCCATCGCGCAAAGGATGCGTCCGCAGTTGGCGTCGCGTCCGAACATCGCGGCCTTTACAAGATTTGAAGCGATGACTTCTTTTGCCAAGCGGCGCGCGGTTTGAATGTCTTTGGCTCCGTTCACTACGCACTCAACCAAGCGGCTGGCTCCCTCGCCGTCGGCAGCGATTTTTTTGGCCATCACTTCGCTAAGGGCGGCCAGGGCCTCGACGAACTTTTCCCAGTCGGAATTTTTTTCTTGGATTCGCGGGTTGCCTGCCGTTCCGTTGGCCATAATCGTAATCGTGTCGTTTGTCGAAGTGTCACCGTCAACGCTGACGCAATTGTATGTGGCGGGAACGACTTGGCGCAAGGCTTCCTCAAGCATATCGCCCGAGATGTCGCAGTCGGTCGTTACAAAAGAAAGCATCGTTCCCATGTTGATGTGAATCATTCCGCTTCCCTTGCACATCGCTCCGATTTTGACAGTCTTTCCCGCGATCTCAGTCTGAACGGCGCACTCCTTGTAATGGGTGTCGGTCGTCATGATCGCGGCGCGGGCGCGCTCGTTTCCGTCTTTGGAAAGGCCCGCCGCCAATTCGGGAATGTGGGAAAGCAATATGTCGCGGGGAACAGGCTGGCCGATAATGCCCGTTGAGCAAACGATTACATGGTCGGCGCTGATCTTAAGTTCCTGGGCGACAGCCTGCGCGGTAAGGGCGGCGGTTTCGTAGCCTTCCGCTCCCGTGCAAGCGTTGGCAAAGCATACGTTGCAAACGGCGGCCTGCATTTTTTTGCCCTTGATTTTTTGCATCGTGTATTTTACGCATTCGGCCTTAACCTTGTTGGAGGTAAAAAGGCCCGCCGCGTCGCAAAGCTTTTTGCTGTAAACGAGCGCGGCGTCGTTTGTCTTACGGCTTGCTTTGAGTCCTGAATGAATGCCGTTGGCGGTAAAACCTTGAGCGGCGCAAACTCCGCCATGAATAAATTTAACCATAATTACCTCTTTTTTTAGGGTTTTATGCAAAAATATACAGTAATTTTAGCGATTTTTGCATAAAATTGCAAGTCTTTTTACATTATTTTTTCAAGCTTGGCGGAAAATTTTCCGCCCTCTGAGGAGACTTTGACTTCAAAGATTACCGGATAAAGCGCCTGTTTGGGGATTTCCAGGCTGTAGGAGTATGGCGATCCCAAAAGCTTTTTGGCGGCCGAGGCAAAAACTTTTTGCAATTTTTCCGCAAAGCCGCCCGATGCGGAATCGGCTTCCGTTCCTTCAAAAAAGGCATGGACCTGCGACGCTTCCGAAAGGCCCCTGGCTCCTGTCAAAGAGTGCCAAAAGCGAGGAAGCGGAAAGAGCGCGTTTTTGTCCAACTCGCAAACGCTAAAGTCCAAAAAGGCGCCCTGGCTCTGCGAAGAAAAATTCCATTCCCTTCCGCTGTCGTCGTCGCGGACAAAGGACTCGCTTACGGTTATCGTGTATTTTTGGGGGAGCGGAATTTGTTTGTAAAGGAAAATGCCAAAGGCCAAGGTCCATGCGATGTACAAAAGCGCCGCGATTGGAAAAAATATTTTTATGCTGGCGGAACAGAAGAATCCCAGCGCAAAGTAAAGCGCCGAGACAAAGGCGTCTTGCGACAAGCGGCTTTTAAAGGCCGCCGCGCTGGCGGACTTTTCGTTCACCACAAACAAAACGGCAAAGACAATCGCCGCGGACAAAAGCAAAAAGCAAAGCGAAAGGCGAAAGTGAAAATACTTTTTATGCAAAAGCTTTCCGCACAAAAGGCAGGCAAGGCTTCCTAAAAAAGCTCCCAAAAAAACAAAAGCCAGATTGATAAAAACGGCTGACTGAAAATTCAATTGCGCGCTCATTTGTAGGTCTTAAAATCCTGGACGACGCTTATGGCCGACTCAATCTTGTAGTCGGGATAAGCCTTTTGGGCGAGCACGACGGCCTTTTCGACGATCGCGCTTGAGTCGGCGATTCCTTGCAAGACAATCTTTTTGTCGATGACAAGCGCGCGCAAAAAGTTGACCGTGATGTTGTGCTCAAAGACCAAAGAGTTTACAAGCTTTTGGGCCAAGAGCATTTCGGCCACCTTCTTTTTGCCCTGCTCCTCGATGTCCTTTGTCATTTCGGTTTCTACGATGGAAACGATCAAGGCGGCGGCGCTCTTTATGTCAAGCTTTCCGGAATTGACGACCAAGTGGTAATGGGCCGGGTCTTCGGCGTCGGCGTTGAAAAAGCTTTTGTGAAAGCCGCGTCGGTTATTGTCGCTTTCGTCGATGCGCTGTTGGGCTTGCTTTTCGGTAAAGTTGAATTCTTCTTCCAAGCGCTCAAGGCGAGTTTGGTGGTCGGCCACAAAGCGGAAGGACAGCATGTTGGGAAGGTCGCTTAGGACATAGGATGCGCCGCGGCCAATCAGGACAACGTTTCCGTCGGAGGCCGACTCCAAAATCGCGGTCTGCAAGTAGTCCAAGTATTCGTCGCGGTCCTTGGCAAGCGAGGCGAAAAAGCCGGGCTTTACCTCGTCGTACTTGTGAAGCTTTTCTTGCGGAAATCCAAGCTCTACGATTTTGGCCTCGATGTCCTTGCGGGTGATGAATTTATAGTTTAAGAGCTTTGCGACTTCGGCGCTGATTTCGTCTCCCTTGGCCGCAACTTGTCTTGCCATGCAAACAATTGCCATAACGCTCCTCCCTTAATGACAAAACGGAAAATTAGGTTTATACTATATTATAAAGCAGGAACGGAAATATGTCAAAGGAAAAAAGCGGCCAAACAAGCGACGCGGGCTTGGTTTGGAAAATCGGAAACAAAGAAAAACTCTTGGACACGCCGATATTCACGGTGAACAAAAGCGACAACACCGCTCCTGACGGAAGAAGCGGCGCCTACATCACGATTGACGCTCCCGACTGGGCGGCGGTAATCCCAGAAGTTGACGGCTGCTTTTTAATGGTAAAGCAATGGCGGCACGGAAGCCAGTCGCTTAGCCTTGAATTTCCGGGAGGCGTTGTCGACCCAGGCGAGTCGCCCCAGGCCGGCGCCGCCCGAGAACTCTTGGAAGAAACCGGCTGCCGCGCGCAAAGCCTGGTCCACCTAGGAAGCGTAAGCCCCAACCCCGCCCTTTTTACAAACCAATTCCACGTCTTTTTGGCGCGCGGCCTAGAAGCGGCCGGAGCGCAAAAACTGGACGCCGACGAGTTCCTAAACTGCGTCCGCGTTCCCAAAGAGGAAGTCTTTGCAAAAATGGGCGGTCCCGAATGCCCCCACGCGCTTATGATAGCAGCGCTGGAATTGTATAGGGAAAAGACGGGAGAATGAATGGCGCTACAATTCTTCCATCAAAAGAAAGTCCTTTAGCTTTAAGTGAACGACCGTACTCGTGCTAAAGTCGTTTTCGTCGTTGGTTATAAGAATTTTTTTCCGCGCGTTGTCCACAAGATTGAACGGAGCGAATTCACGCTCGTATGTTGACTCTTCCGCAACGCTGTAAGCGACTTGAATCAAAAATTCCTTTCCGTCCTTGGCGGCCAAAAAGTCGATTTCCTTGTCGCCGACATTATAAACGCTTAACTCGTAGCCCATAAAAACCAACTCGTTATAAACAACGTTTTCCAAATTATGGGTTAGGTCGAACCTTCCGTTTGTCTGGCGGATTGAATTGAATGCAACATCCTCATTGTAAAGCTTTGCGTAAAAATCCAGCTTCTTTTTTGCCTTTGTGGAATACTGCGGAACCTTTCTAATTACGTAAGCTTCTTCAAGGTATCCCAAATACTTCATAACAGTATTAATGGAACATTCCGTCTTTTGCGACTTTAAGTAATTGTGAATGGAATTGGAGCTGAAGATGCGCGCGTTGGAAACAAGGACAAAGTCCGCCAACTTTTTAAATATCGCGTCTTTCCTAATTTTATAGCGGTTGATTATGTCGTTGAGAACGATTGTCTGGTCAAGGTCGTCCAAATAGCGCAAAAGGGAATCCGTGTCGGAAAATTCAAAGCGCTTGGGAAAGCCGCCGTAAACAAGATAGTCGTTTACAGAAATCTTTCGCTTAAGCTCCTTGGAGTATTCTAAAATTTCTTTGTAAACAAAGGGCCGTATCGTAAAGGACACATAGCGGCCGCTAAGCTCTTTTGTAAATTCTTTTGACAGCAGTTTTGAGTTGGAACCGGTGACAAAAAGAGAAAGGTTTTCAAGTCTTAGCGACTTGCATGCAAGGTTCCAGTTTTTGACAGTCTGAATTTCGTCCAAAAACACATACCATTTACTTTTAGGCTTTTTCTTTATCTGGCTTTCTATATAATCAACCAAGTCATTGTCGTTTGTGATTTTAGAATAAACGTCACGCTTTTCAAAATTAAGGTGAATGACAGGCTTTTTTTTAGCCAAAATTTCGTCCTTAATCTGCTCAAGGACTACGGACTTTCCGCAACGGCGAATTCCCGTGATGACTTTGATGAGGTCGCTATCGTAAAACGGACGAATCTGTTTTATGTATTTTTCCCGAATCAGCATAGAATCACTATACTGAAAACTTTTTAAAAAGTCAAGAAAGTTTTCAGTATAGTGAAAACTTTTGCAAATTTCGAAAAAGTTTTCAGTAAAAAAAAAGAGAACCAAGCGAGAAAAAACTCGACGCATCGCAAAAAGGCAACGCTCTTGACCCTATACATAAAAATAGAGCAACGATTCAGCGAAAAGTCAAGAAAAAAAAGCGAAAAAAGCAGCCGATGCACGCGGAGAAATATTCCTATCCTTCACGCGCTATGGCTTGAAAATTACTTTTCCAAAAGCTTTTTTATTTTCTCACTCGTTTTCTTAACATTGCATTTGGATATATCGCCAATACGGATATACGCGGATTCTTTAGTTCTGGTTACTGTAACGCCAGGGAAAGCGTCTTTGACAGCTTGAATTATTTTTTCGCCCGCTTTTGTATTTGGATTTCCCCAAGAATAAAACCAAAGGCTTTCGCTTTTCTCGCCCATAACTATTGATTTTTCAATTTTCCCTTTATCATCTTTTTCTAAGTCATACCAATAAATGTATTCATCCACATCCGGAGTATGCTCATCTTCCTTAGTTCCGGGGTTATTGCCACTCCTTTTCCATTTCACATCCAAATACTTCGTAAATTCCTTAAATTTCTTTAAGTTTGCCATATTTTTATTCCTCCTATAAACTATTCCCAATAATTAACGACAGTCCAACCGCTGGGTATGCCGCCGTAACCACTTGACCAATTTATTGACGCTTTGGCGAAGGTGCCTGTGTCTTTTACACCTGCGAGCCACCACGTCGTGCAAAAGTCCGCTGAAATATAGTACGCAGCGCATTTAACGCTTGCAAGGCTCGCGCAGCCGCGGAACATTTGATAGTAGCAATATTTCACCAGCGTCGTCGCGGGCAATGCCGGCGCGCTTGTAAGGCTCGCGCAGCCGTAGAACATTTCACGGTAGCATTTCTCCGCCAGCTCCTTCGCAGGAAGAAGCTCCGGCGCGCTTGTAAGGCCCGCGCAGCCGTAGAACATGCTAGCGTAGCAACCCTTCGCCAGCTTCGTCGCAGGAAGCTCCGGCGCGCTTGTAAGGCCCGCGCAGCCGTAGAACATGCTACCGTAGCAACCCTCCGCCAGCTTCGTCGCAGGAAGCTCCGGCGCGCTTGTAAGGCTCGTGCAGCCGCTGAACATGCAAGCGTAGCAACCCTCCGCCAGCGTCGTCGCAGGAAGCTCCGGCGCGTTTGTAAGGCTCGTGCAGCCGCTGAACATGCCATAGTAGCAATCCCCCTCCAGCGTCGTCGCGGGCAAGAGCAAATCTTTCCCCGCTTTGTTTTTTATGTGAGCGTTGTCCTCGAACAGTCTAAAAAATGTGAATGTCCCTGTAAGTTTTTTTGCGCTCTCGTAGTTTGCGCTGTCTACAAGGCTCATTATGTTTCCGTAAACATAGCAATCCTTGCTACATCCAATTGTGCTATATATATCCACTGCATACGCATAAGTCGTGTTGTCGCCGTAAAAAGAAACTCTGTCGCCGACTTTTTCAAGCGTTATATCTACAGCCGTTTTACTTCCGATTGTTTGCGGCACGCCACCGTTCACCCTGTATGTTACCGGCCTCACTTTATTATTAAAAGTAACTTTAGCGCCAGCCTCAATCGCTTCAAGCGTAAGAGCGGGAGGTCTAAATGTCGCCGTAATAACGACATTATCCGCCGGCATTGTGAACGTGTAAGAAGTTCCTGCCGCAACATCCGTCACAGAAACATCGGTTCCGCTAGAATTCTTAACCGAAATCTTTTCTAACTCATAACGATCGCTTGCAGTCACTGTCAAAGTTACGGTCGTTCCTATGGCCGCCTTCGCTTTGTTGGCTGTCACTGTTCCATTTTCTGACGATCCGCATGTTACTGTATATTCTATTGCTGTAAATGTCGCCGACACAGTTACAGGTCGTGCGGGCATCGTAAACTTTCCGTCGGTAACAGTTACAGGATTTGAGTCCGCGTCGGTCACAGAGTAAGAGCCAAACTTATATCCCACGCTTGGACTTGCTGTAAGCGTGACAATTGTTCCCGCGGCGACATGTTCCGCTGCGTCCGAAACCACGCTTCCATGTTCAATGCCGCTTGAGATTTTTACGGCACAATATTTTGTCTCGCTCCATTTTGCGTAAACTGTCGTTGGTCCGCTTATAGTCGTTGTGTCAAAGTCAAACAAGGTTCCGCAGCCTGCGTCCGCGTACCAATTGTCAAACGAGTATTTTGTGGTCACATCAGCGCTTACGTTGTCATCTTTTGTAGGTGCGCTAGCGGGGCGAATGGCCTTGGAACCTGTTTCCACATTTTGCGTGTAGGCGTCGCTTGAACCGTATTTTCCGCCGTTCAAGTCAAAGGTTACGACATAAACGGGAAGGTCGCTCCACTTTGCGTAAAGGGTTGTGGGCGCCGTTATGGGCGCGGCAAAGTCAAAGGGCGTTTGGCAGTTTTCATCAGAACACCAGCCGGCAAAGTTAAAATGCTCTTTTGCGGGGTCGGCGGGCTTTGTGGCGGTTTGGCCGCTTGTCACTTTTTGTCCGACAACTTCGCTTCCTCCTTTGGAGTCAAAAGTTACAGTATAAATGGGAGTCCACACGGCATAAAGGGTTATGCTAATATTGCCTGTGTATTCCGCTTTGTCGGCGTAGGCGGCTTGCGACGCCGCGCTGGACAAGGCCCAGCCCGCAAAGGCAAAATTGTCCCTCTTAAAGCCAAGGTCTGCTATTGACGTCAAATTTTGCGGAGTTCCGGCTGTGAATATTTGCGTCGCCTTGGCGGGATTTTGGCTTCCGTCGTTTGCGTCAAAACTCACGGTGTAAGTTGCCGCCTCCGAAATCGAAATTCCGCCCCCGCCCGAAGCGTTGGAGCAAGCGGCAAAGGCCGTCACAAGTCCAAAAGCCAAAAAGAGAGCCGCAATTCTAAAGAAATTTTTCATACCATCCCCCAATGCAAACTTTGCCTTAAATGTTAGGTTATTCTAATAGTTTAGCGCCAAAAGCAGGGAAAAGCAAGGAAAATTCGGCATTAAACAGCATTTTTATCAATAAAACCATCTTTTAATGTTGTGTTTTATAAGGAAATCTGACTATAAAATTTAGCGCATGAACTCAAAAGAAATCTTTGGCAAAAACCTCAAGCATTTTAGAAAATTGAACAAAATAACACAGGAAGAGCTTTCGGAAAAGCTGGGGATAACGCCAAACCATTTGAGCCGCATCGAAAACGGAAAATCCTTTGTAACGGCGGAAGTCCTTGACGCCCTCTGCGTGATTTTTAAGGTAAGCCCGGCGACTTTCTTTTACACAAAAAACGAATTCTCAGGCGACGACAGCCTTTTTACAAAAATCGACAACATAATCGACACAGAGCTTGTCAAATTAGGTAGCCAACTAAAAGAAAAAATCAGAAGATAATCCCCCCGCCTCACAACCGTTCCCCCTGATATAAAAAAAGATTAATTTTTTTCAAAAAAACGCAAAAATCCGCAAAAAAATGTCTACCTTATAGATGTAAAAAAACTGTAAGGAGCAATTTATGGAATTTCAAACACTTCCCCAAAGGGAATACAAAGACAGATTGTTCAAAGCCATTTTTGGCCGCGACACAGAGGAAAGCAAACGGTGGCGACTGGAACTTTACAACGCCTTAAATGACACAAGCTACACAGACCCAAACGAACTAAAGCTTACGACAATCGAAAACTTCATCTACATCACGATGAAAAACGACGTGTCGTTCCTGCTTGACAGCCAGATGAATCTCTATGAGCAACAATCGACATTCAACCCCAACATGCCATTGCGCGGTCTTCTCTACTTTAGCCAGCTGTACCTCGCCTACCTCAATGAAAAGGACGTGGACATCTTCGGCAAAACCCTCGTAAAAATACCCACTCCGCGCTTCTTGGTATTCTACAACGGCGACAAAAAATTGCCGGATGTGACAAAATTCCGCCTGTCAGAAGCGTTCATAAAACCCGACAAAGACGTTGGAAAGGACTGTGACTTTGAATGGACAGCCACAGTCGTGAACATCAATAAAAATTGCAACAAAACTCTTCACAAAAAGTGTGTTTCGTTATATCATTACTCTAGTTTTGTGGCGCGGGTCAAGGACAACCTTGCTGCGGGAATGGACAAACATGCCGCTGTCGTGAGCGCCGTTGACTTTGCGATTATCAACAATTACCTTGACGGCTTTTTCAAGCGGCAGAGGGAGGACATAATTATGTTCAGCATGACAGAATTTGACCAAGAGGCCTACGACCGCCACCGTCGCCGAGAAGGTTACGAGGACGGAGCGCAAGACAAGGCCATCGAAGCCGCAACCAACCTGCTCAAAATGAAAATTCTCACCCCTGAACAAATCGCGCAAGCGCAAGGTTTGCCGCTGGAACAAGTATTGGAATTGCAAAAACAAATTTCCGAACAAGCGGTGGAAGCGTAGCCCAGCCCTCAACGTATTATGAAAAAACTGCTTCCATTCTTTGCCGTAATTTGCCTGTTTGTCGCGGCGCTGGCGGTTTTCTCTTGCGTAAGCGGCCAGGCGGCAAGGGAACGCGTAAAAGAACAAAACGAGCTTTTCTACCAAAACGCCCTGCAAAGCCAGCGCTACGAGCTTCCCTTTTTTTCGACGGACAAAAACCGGCAGATTGTCCAGCGCCTTGGATACGCCCTTTGCTACGACGAAAAGCGCGAGCAAGCCGACTGGGTGGCCTACACCTTGGACGCCGCCAAACTGGAAAAGAACGCAAAACGGACAAACGACTTTAGGGAAGACTACGACATCGTCACGGGCTCGGCGGCCTTGGACGACTACCGCCGCTCCGGCTATGACAGGGGCCACTTGGCTCCGGCCGGCGACATGGCTTACAGCCAGCAAACGATGAGCGAATCCTTTTTGCTAAGCAACATAAGCCCCCAGCCCCACGCATTTAACGAGGGCGTCTGGAATTCCTTGGAGCAGCATTTTAGAAACTTGGCAAAAAAACACGAAAAAATTTTCATCGCCACCGGCCCGGTCTTTGAAAAGGTTTCCTACCCGACAATCGGCCCAAACAAAGTCGCCGTTCCCGAATATTTTTACAAGGCGGCCTTGATTCAAGACGGAGACGAGTTTAAAATGGAAGCCTACATCATCCCAGCGTCGGCGGGAAAAGAGGACTACAAAAAATACCGGGTCAGCGTTGACCAAATAGAAAAGCGGACAGGCATCGACTTTTTTTATTTGCTTGACGACGCTCTTGAAAACAAACTCGAAGCGAGTGTAGAATAGTAGCGGCATATAGGAGGCAGCGCCATGAACAAAATTTTTGAAATATTCAAGCAGACAAAAATAATTCCCGTAATCACATACCGCGCCGACGCGGCTCCCCTTCCCCTAAATTGTGTCGTAAGAATCCGGCCAGGCGCGGAAGTAAAGCCTAAGCCCCCACTCCTTGCAAAGCGCTACGGATTCCGCCGTGGGAACGGACTTTGAAACCAAAACGCCCACGCCGGCGCGGATAACTTTTTCCGCCATGTCTACAGGAACGCGGCCTGACGTGTAAAGCATGACTTCGCCACGCGGAACGTCGTTTAAAAGCATCCAGCCCAAGGCCTTGTCCAAGGCGGTGTGGCGGCCAATGTCCTCGGCCACAAAAAGCGGCTCGCCTTTTTTTGCAAGGATGCAGGAATGAGTCCCCGCCGTGCGCTTGTGTATAGCGCTTTCGTTTGAAAAAGCCTTCGCCAGTTTGAAGATCCATTCCGGCTCGCAGGGGGCGGCGGCGATTTTTTTTAGCGGAACGGAAGCGGCCGCGTCAAACGCGCGCGAAAGAGAAACGTAGGCCTCGCTCTTGTCCGCGCTCAAATCGATTCGCGCGATGTCCGCTTTTTTTTCTATAAGTCCGCTGGAAAGCAAATGACCCGCGACCAATTCCATAAGGTTTGTGTCAGCGCAAACAAGCGAGGTCCATGCCGCGCCGTTCACTTTTATCAAAAGCGTGTGTTCCTTTAAGAGAAGGATTTCCTTTCTCTCGCTTTTTGAGTCCGAGTAAACGCGGACAATTTTTTGCTCTACAACGTTCATTCAATAACCTCCCCGCGCAAAATCGGAATGCCGTGTTCCAAAACAGGAAGGACGTATTCGACGCATTCTTTCGCCGCCTTGGGGCTTCCAGGCAAATTAATGATTAAGGTTTTGCCGCGAATGACGCTAGCGCCGCGCGAAAGCATCGACCTTGGAGTAATCGTCATGCTGTAGGCCCTGAGCGCTTCGGCGATTCCGGGCGCTTCCTTTGTGGCGGCGCGGAGGGTTGCCTCCCGCATGTTGTCGCGCGGCGAGAATCCCGTTCCGCCGGAAGTGAAAATAACGTCGGGCTTTTGGATGTCGGCGATGTGGCAGAGCGCGGAGAAAAGTCCGTCCTCGTCGTCGGAAAGGAGCGTCACGCCGCAAACTAAGTAGCCGGCCTTTTGCAAAATTTCTTTTATCAAAGGACCGCTCTTGTCCTCGCGCTCGCCGGCGGAACAGCGGTCGCTTGCAACAAGAACGGCGGCGCAAAAGCGGCGGCCTTCCAAAAGCTCAAAGTCGTCGCCCACGCTGACAACGCCGCCTTGGACAACGCTTGCAAAAACGCCTTCGGTCGGCATGATGCATTTTCCTGTCCGCTGGGTTACGTTGCAGGCGGAGTGGCATTTTTTTCCGATCTGGGTAAGCTCTAAAATCGCGCCGCCGCATTTAAATCGCGTTCCGACAGGAAAGGCCTTAAAGTCAAAGCCTTGGACCAAAAGGTTTTCGCCAAAGTCGCCCGCCTTAACGTCGGCGCCGGTCTTCTTAAAGGCCTCGACGCTTTCGTAAGACAAGAGGCTTACTTGGCGCTCGCTTCCGGCGTGCGCGTCGTTTTCCAAGCCGAAATTTTCTATCACCTTGCAAGAGCCGATGTCGGCTTTTGCCGTTCCCTTTTGTGCGCTTGCGCAAACCGCGCGGACTTTTCCTATCATAGTCATCCTCCGATTTCCGACATCAATTTGGAAACCGATTTTTGCTTTAAGTTGAGCGCGCCGGCTTTTGGCTTTGAAGCGAGCGCCTTGTAAATTTCTTCTTGGAGCGCGCCTTTGATTTGCGCCTCGTACTTTCCGCTCCTAAGAATTTTTTTTATGTCAAAAAAAGATTCGTCGCAAAGGCAGGCCTTTAACATTCCGTCGGAAGTCAAGCGAAGCCTTCCGCAAGAATCGCAAAAGGCGCGGCTCATGGGCGTTATGAGGCCTATCCGGCCTTCAAAGCCTTTAAATTGATAGAGGCGAGCGGGCGAGCGCGGAGAGGCCAAACACTCCTGGGCCTTTCCAAAAGCTTCTTCCAAAGCGCGTAAAACAAAATCGCTGGAAAGGCCCTGCATTTCGCGCGCGCAGCCGATTGGCATTAGCTCGATAAAGCGGACGTCCATCGGCTTTTCTTTTGCAAGGAGCGCGACTTTGCAAAGCTGGTCCTTGTTCCATTCAAAGGCGACGCAGTTTATTTTTACGACAAAGCCAAGCTCAAGCGCTCGATCGACGGCTTTTAAAACTTCGGCCGCGCCGTGAACTCCTGTAATTTTATAAAATGTTTCTTCGTCCACGCTGTCAAGGCTAAAGTTCACGCGATTAAGTCCAGCGGCCTTTAACGCCTCAGCGCGCTCGCAAAACAAAAGGCCGTTTGTGGTAAGGCACAATTCCTCGATGCCGGGAATCTTTGCCAACGCGGCGACAAGTTTTTCCGCGTCGCGGCGGACAAGAGGCTCGCCTCCTGTAAGGCGGATTTTTTTTAAGCCCAAGCCCGCCGTCACGTGCGCGAATTTTTCGATTTCTTCAAAAGTCAATATTTCTTTGTGGGGAACGAGAGCGACGCCCTCTTTTGGAATGCAGTAGCGGCAGCGCAAATTGCATTTGTCGGTGAGAGAAATTCTTAGGTAGTCGACAGTCCGGCCAAACGCGTCTTTCACTCGCCGCCCTCCAAAAGCATTATTTTGCCGCTAGGAATCCGCGCGCGGATTTTATTTTGCGCGGCGGAACTTTCTATTTTTTTCCACAAAGATTTTTCGACTTCCCAAGCAATCAGCGCGGGCTCTGCGCGCTCGTTGGGTTCGCAGTAAGCGATGGACGCGTCGCCCTGCGGCCGCTCTTGGATAAAGTAAACCGTATAGGAAAACGCGTCTTCTATCACACGCTTTATGTCGCAAGTAAAAACGTTTTCGGCGGCCGCGTCGTGGCCTTGCGCGCCGTCTTGGCAAAGCTCCAAATAGTGGGCGCGGAAGCCGGCGAACTTTGGGCGAGCGTGTTCTTGGTTAACAAAAACGTCAGGAGCGAGCCCCGCGCCATCTTGGTTGACCAAAACGTCGGCAGCGGCGCGAATCTTTATGCCCCAATCAAGCGCGTAGGCCGCGCCGTCGGAAAGCCACTTTAGGCGGCTTATGTTTTTGCAGCCGGAAAGGCGCGCGGCGGCAACTGTGGCAGGCCTTTCAAAAAATTCGCGCTTGTCAACAGGCCGCGAAAATTTTCCGCGCTCGACAAAGGCGATTTTTGAGCAAAGCCTAAAGGCTTCGTTTCGGTCGTGGGTGACCAAAATCGCGGGCCGTTTTTTTTCTTCCAACAGTTCCAGCAAAAGGCGCTCAAGCTCGGACTTTCTGTTGCTGTCCAAGGCTGAAAAAGGCTCGTCAAGCAAAAAGACTCTTGGCTCGGAGACTAAAAGCCGCGCGAGCGCCGCCCTCTGCCGTTCCCCGCCGGAAAGAGAGGCGGGATAAAGGTTTTCTTTTCCTGAAAGGCCAAAGCGCTTTATATATGCGGCCGCGTCAGTCCAAGCCGTTTGGGATTTTGCCGCGCAAAGAATGTTTTGCAAAAGCGTCATATTGGGGAAAAGCGCGCATTCCTGAAAAAGAAAGCCGACCCGCCGTTTTTGCGGAGCGAGGTTTATACGCTTTTTCGAATCAAAAAGAACGCGGCCGTCCAAAATTATTTTTCCCTTGTCGGGCCGCTCGATTCCCGCAATGCATTTTAGGAGCAAGGTTTTTCCGGCGCCCGACTCGCCAAGCGCGGCGAGAGTTTCGTTAGAGGCCTCAAAGTCTGCACGCAAAAAAAAGTTTCCAAGGCGTTTTTCAATATTAACGATTAGGCTCACCGCGCGCCTCCCCTGCCAGCCGCCCGCTCAGTCGCTAGGTTCATCAATAGGAGCGTCGCCGCCGAAAGCGCGAAAATTATCAAAACCCATTTTAGCGCGAGAGCCTTGTTCCCGCCCTGCATCGCGGTGTATACGGCGACGGCCATCGTCTGCGTTTTTCCGGGAAGGTTTCCGGCAACCATAATCGTCGCGCCAAACTCGCCCAACGCGCGCGCGAACGAAAGAACGACCGCAGCGGCGATTCCCGGAAGCGAGACCGGAATCATTATTCGTGTGAAAATCCAAAACTCGCCCAAACCCAAGGTTCTCGCCGCGGCGATTATCGAAGGATCGATTTGCCCAAAGGCCCCGCGCGCCGTTCTGTACATCACCGGGAACGAAACCACAGTCGCCGCGAAAACGCCTCCGCCCCAAGTAAAAAGCGGATTGATTCCAAACTTAAAAAGAAAATTTCCGACGCCGCCGTTTTTGCTAAAAAGAAGCAGCAAAAAAAAACCCACGACTGTCGGCGGAAGAACGAGCGGAAGCGAAAGAAGGGCGTCCAAAAACGGGCGCGCGCGGCGAGTCGTTCCCACCCCCCACGCGCAAAGGATTCCCAGCACAAACGTTATCAGGGTTGCGGAAAAAGCGATTTTACAAGAAATCCAAAGGGGCGAAAAATCCATCACTTGTCCGCCATTTTAAAGCCGGCCTTTTTAAAAACAGCCGCGGCTTTTTCAGAATGCAAAAAGTCGGCAAAAGCGCGCGCGGCATCCTTGTGTTCACTGGCCGCTATGATTCCAATAGGATAAATGACGGGCGGACACAAGCCTTCTGGAGCATACGCCGCCACGCGAACTTTTTGGCTTGAAGCCGCGTCGGTGGCGTAGACAATGCCGCAATCGCAAGCCTCCTCCTCCACCCAAGAAAGGGCCGTCCTAACGTCGCTTGCGAAATTCGCCTTGGCGCTGACGGAGGCCCAAATACCAAGAGACTCGCAAACGGCCTTTGCGTATTGGCCAACGGGAACGCTTTGAGGTTCGCCAACTGCGATCAATTTTACGGCGGGGCTTGCAAGCTCTTCAAACGAAGAAATCTTTTGCGCGCTTGCCTTTGGAAGAATCAGGACTACTTGGTTTTGCAAAAGATTTGTGACGAAGCCGCTTTCCATAAGATTTTTCTGGACAAGCGCGTCCATTTGCTTTTTGGCGGCCGAAACAAAAACGTCGCAAGGAGCGCCCGCCTCAATTTGCGCCTGCAGCGCGCCAGAGCCTCCGAACGAAAAGAAAAGTTCCACATTGGGATTTTCTTTTTGGTACAAATCTTTAATTTCTGCGCAAACATCGGTCAAGGAGGCGGCGGCCAAAACCGTAAGCTCCGTTTTTTTACCGGCCTTTGAGCAAGAAGCGAAAAGCGTCGCAAGGATTAATACAAGATCGAGAATGCGGCCAAAACGAGAATGGAATGCAAGACAAAAAAAGCGGCCGTCGCGAACTTCTGTCAAACCAAACAATCCCTTTTTCATTTTACGCCTCCGATCTTTTAAACGCGCCCGACTTTCCGCCGGACTTTTCCTCAAGATGAATTTCTGAGATTTCCATCGTTTTGTCAATCGCCTTGCACATATCATATATAGTTAAAAGCGCGACGCTAACGCCGGTCAAGGCTTCCATCTCGGCGCCGGTTTTGCCCGAAAGCTTCACCGAACACTCGCAGCGAATCGCTCCCCGCTCCGGGCAAAGAGTAAAGTCGACGGAGATTTTTGAAAGCAAGAGGGGGTGGCAGAGCGGAATCAAGTCCGATGTTTTTTTTGCGGCCATAATGCCAGCGATTTTTGCGGCGGCCAAGGCGTCGCCCTTTTGGACCGCGCCGCTTGCAATTGCGTCGATGACTTCCTTGCTTGCAAAAATCATTCCGCTCGCGCGCGCGAAGCGGTCGGTATCCGATTTTTGGCTTACGTCAACCATGCAAGCCTTGCCGTTTTTATCGATGTGCGTAAAGCCGTTCGTTTTTTCTTCCATACAAAAATCCTATTTTCCAAAACCGCAATTTGGGTAGACGCAATATTCGCAAGAAAGGCAAAGGCCGCCCTCCCCGTATTGCGCCAAATCTGATGGGCGAAGTTTTTCTTCCGCAAGAACACGCGGAAAAACCAAGTCAAAGACTGTCCTGCCCGCGTACATCACGCAGCCCGGAAGGCCCAAAACGGGAACGTTCCGCCCGCCGCATTGCAAGTACGAAAGCAAGAACATCGCGCCGGGAAGGACCGGAGCGCCGTAAGAAACGATTTGCGCTCCAGCCGCCTTTATCGCGCCCGGAGTCCTGTCGTCGGGATCGACGCTCATTCCGCCCGTGCACAAAACGATGTCGGCGCTTTTTGCTGACGAAAGGATCGCGGCCTTGATTTCATCCAAGTCGTCGCCGGGGAAAACTTGCCCAACAATCTCTACGTCAAATTCCAAAAGTTTTTTTTGAAGCGCGGGGCCAAAACCGTCCTTTATCAAGCCTTTTTTGATTTCGCTTCCTGTCGTGACGAGCGCGATTTTTTTATGCTTGAACGGAACGATTTTTAAAAGCGGCTCGCTTCCGGCGGTCTCTCGCGCGCGCTTCATTTTTTCTTCTTCTATCACAAGGGGAATTATTCTCGTTCCGCAAAGCTTGTCGCCCTTGTGAACTACGGTGTTTGAGTGAATCGTCGCAACCATCATTTGGCCCAGCGAGTTAAGCTCCAAAAGTTTTTGCGAATTGATTTTTAACAGGCCAAAAATTTTTGCGCTAATTTCTATCTTTCCTTCGCTGGGCTGGCTTGCGCTCATCGTTGGGGAATCAGGGCCGCCCATGCAAATGTCGCGCAAAATTTCGGCTGCCTCGTCCTCGTGCAAAAAGCCATCGCGCTTTTCCCAAACGTAAAGGTTTTCTTTTCCGACCGAAAGCAAAACGGGAACGTCTTCCTCGCGCACGACATGGCCTTTCTTAAAGACAGGCCCCTTTTTTACGCCGGGAATTATTTGCGTGATGTCGTGGCAGAGAACGTGGCCGACAGCGTCTTTAGTTTGAACAAGCTTCATCGATAATTCCTTGTAAAAAATATTTTTCCACGCAAGAAAAAATTCCATTCGCGTCGGTGGAATCCATTGTGGGAACGCCTGTTGGAACGCCGCCGCTCGCATCGTCAAGAGTGAAGTCGCTCGCAAGGCAAATCAGGTTTTCTTGATTGCAAGAAGGCCGCTCGCTCACCTCCCGCCGCAACACTTCTATTTTTGGCAGAGCAGAATCCTTTAGGCCTTCGATTATCACAAAGTCCAAGCCGGGACAGCGCGCCGTGAGTCCCTGGACTAATTCTTGGGCGGCGGCAGTCTTGGCCTTGCCATCAATTTCAGGAGCGCAGAGCATAAAGCGCTTGTCGGAAAAGACCGCTGTTCCAAGGGCTCCGGCTTCAGAAAACTTAAAGGTGTCCGTTCCCGGAGCGTCGCTAAAACTGTCGTGGCCGTCGCGCTTAACGACCGCGCATTTATAGCCCTTTGACTGGGCCTCAGAAAGCAAGGATAATACCATTCGCGTCTTTCCGCTGTTTTTAATGCCGCATACGCAAAAGACAAAGGGCTTTAGAAGAGCCAAAAAATCTTGGGGCGCGTTGACGTTGGCAAAAAGTTTTTTGGGCAAAGAAGATTTTTCCACCGCCACAAATTTTGTCGGAGCTTTTTCAAAAAGGCGCGAAAGCTTTAGATCGTCCGCCGCCATTTGCCCTTCCACAACTGGCAGGATAGACTTTTTGTAAAGCGCGCAAAGGGGCTCGGACCGACCGTCGACAAGAGGAACATAGCAGTCGTAGTCTGAACAAACGAATTCTTTTAGATAAGAAGGAATCTCTTTTGCGGCAAAAGGCATGTCAACGGCGCAAACAAAAACCAAATCGCTTTTGGCTTCGCCAAGCGCGCGGCGGATTCCTTCGAGCGGACCCTTTTCGCGCCTTTGGTCAGGCACAAAGCGCGCTTTCGCGCCGGATTTTTGGTCTTGAAGGAATTCAGGCTCCGAGCCGCAGTTTGGGCCTTGAACGCCTTCCGCTTTTCCGCAAATTAAAATTTCATCGCAATCGTCAGCTTCCGAAAACTCAGACACCAGGCGCTCTAAAAAAGTTTTTCCTTCCCAAATAAGCGCCGCCTTGTCTTTTCCCATCCGGGAACTTTTTCCGCCGCAAAGAATCGCAACCGTCACAGCGCCGCTCCCATGTTCCAAACGGCAACTTCGTCTCCCTTGCAAAGCGCCTTGCCTGCCGGAACGTCAACATAAGCGTTGCATTCAAGGAGATTGCTGATTACAGAAGCGGCGTGACTTTGGCTTGGAAGGAAAACGCTTCCGCCTTCCAAACGGGCGCGCAAAAAACGGCGGCGCTTGGAAACCTTGCCGCATTCGTCGCAAAGTTTTGCGCATACTTTTTTTGGAACAAAGGAATCGGAGCCCATCAAAACGGCGGCGGCGCGGTAAAAGTAAATGTCAAAGTTTGCCATCGCGGCGTAGGGATTTCCTGAAAGGCTTAGTATGACTTTTCCGTTCAAGACGCTGGCGGTCGTCGGCGTTCCAGGCTGAACGTTCACGCCAGTAAAAAGAGTCTTGGCTCCGATGTCGGACAAAACTTTTGGAAGGAGGTCTTTTTTTCCGACAGAGATTCCGCCCGTGGTTATCACAAAATCGGACGACTCCAAAGCGCCTTTTAGCGCGATTCTGATTTCGTCTTCGTCGTCAATAAGAATTTTGTTTTGCGCGACGGCCAAGCCCGCGGCCTTTATCGAGGCGCATAAAAGCTCGCCCACGCTGGAATAAATTTTTCCGGGAGCGAGAGGCTCCCCCGCGCGGACAAGCTCGCTCCCTGTAGCCAAAACGCTCACGCGGGCAGGAACGCGAACCCTTAAAAAAGAAATGCCCAAGCTCGCCAGAAGCGCGGTTTCAACGCGTCCGATTCTTTTTCCTTTAGGAAGAACAAGGCTCCCCTTTTTTATGTCCTCGCCTTCCGCGCAATAATTTTCAAAGCGGCGGACGCTGTCATAGACCAAAACTTTTTCTTGGCCGTAGTCGGTGTCTTCTTGCATGACAACCGCGTCAAAGCCTTGCGGAACCGGGGAGCCCGTCATAACGCGGACGGCGGATTTTTTCTTGCAGGGAATTTCCCTCCAATCGCCGGCGCAAAGCTCTCCCGCGACGCAAAGCTCAACAGGATTTTCCTTGCTCGCTCCCGCAACATCTTCGGCGCGGACGGCGTATCCATCCATCGCGGATTTTGCGAACGGCGGAACGTTCATCGGAGCGAAAACGTCTTCAAAAAGAATCCGCCCCAACGCGTCGCAAAGCGCGACTTCCTCAAAAGCCGCGCCTGCCGTTCCGCCGCCAAGAGGCGAAAGATTTTTTTCTAGAATGGAAACCGCCTCTTCAATTTCCATCGCTAGATTTTCTCCAAGCGGACGGCGCAAACTTTAAATTCCGGAATGCGCGCAAAGTCATCGAGCGCGGCGTTGGTAAGCGCGTTGACCGGCGAATCGGCGAAATGGAAGGGCATCCAAGTTTCGCCCTCGGACACCTTGCGGCCCACGCGCGCGGTCGCGGTAATCGAGCCGCGGCGGCTAGAAACGCGAACCTTCTCGCCGTTCTTAAAGCCTAGCCTTTCCGCGTCCTTGTAGTTCACTTCGACAAAGCCCTCGCCGGCGATTTCGTTAAGGCCTGGCGCGCGGCTGGTCATCGCCGCGGCGTTGTACTGGTAGAGTATTCGTCCTGTCGTAAGGAAGAAGGGATATTCGTTGTCAGGAAGTTCGGCCGCCGGCTTGTAGGCTGCCGGGTAAAGCAAGGCCTTTCCGCGGACGGGCTTTCCGACGTGCATGATCGGAGTGCCGAGGCTTTCTTTGTCCTTGCAGGGCCATTGGAGGCTTTGCCCCGCGTCAAGGCGCTGGTAAGAAACGCCGGCCATGCTCGGAGTGAGCGAAGCGATCTCGTCCATAATTTGAGACGCGGCAAGACGCGGCTGCTTGTAGCCCATCGCGTTCATAAGGTCGATCAAAATGTCGGTGTCAAGCCGCGCTTCGCCGGGAGCGTCGACGGCCTTTCTTATGCGCTGGACGCGGCGCTCGGTGTTGGTGAAGGTTCCTTCTTTTTCGGCGTAGCTTGTCGCAGGCAGAACCACGTCGGCATACTGGGCGGTCTTTGTAAGGAACAAGTCTTGGACCACAAAAAATTCAAGGCTCTCAAGCGCCTTAATGATATGCGCCGTGTCCGGATCGGAGACGACAGGGTCTTCGCCGCAAATGTAAAGGCCCTTTATGTCGCCCTTTATCGCGGCCGGAAAAACTTCAGTCGCCTTTAGGCCGGGCTTGGCGCTAAGCGGAACGCCCCAAGCCTTTTCAAATTTTTGGCGGACCTCGTCGTTGTCAACCTTTTGATAGCCGGTGTAGTCTGTCGGCTGCGCTCCCATGTCGCACGCGCCCTGAACGTTGTTCTGGCCGCGAAGGGGGTTTACGCCGCAGCCGCTTTTTCCAAGCTTTCCGCAAAGGAGCGCCATGTTGGACATGCTCATTACGCCTTCGGTTCCGCTTGAATGTTCGGTGACTCCAAGGCAGTAAATGATCGGCGCCTTTTTGGCCGCGGCGTACATTCTGGCAGCCTCGCGCAATTTGTCGGGATCAATGTGGCAAATCTCGCCGACCTTTTCGGGCGCGTATTCTTTGACAAGCTTTTTAATTTCTTCAAAGCCTTCGGTGAATTCATCGATGTAGTTTTGGTCAATGAGCTTTTCTTCTATCATGACGTTCATCATGCCGTTGGCAAAGGCCACGTTCGTTCCGGGACGCAGTTTTAAGTGAATGTCGGCTTTTGAGGCAAGGCCTATGTCGCGCGGATCCACGACGATAAGGCGCGTACCCTTTTCGACCGCCTGGCGGATTTGCATTCCGACAACCGGGTGCGCTTCCTCGGGGTTGGAGCCGACCAGCATTATGCAGTCAACGTCGTGGGTGATGTCGTAAATAGGGTTTGTCATCGCGCCGCTTCCCAAAGTTTTGGCAAGGCCGGCGACGGTGGCCGAATGGCAAACGCGCGCGCAGTTGTCGGTGTTGTTCGTTCCAAAGCAAGTCCTGACCATTTTTTGAACAAGGTAAATGTCCTCGTTGGCGCTTCTGGAACAGGCAAAGCCCGCAAGCGAGTCTCCGCCGTACTTTTCTTTTAGCTCAAGGAATTTTTTTGCCGTGTAAGAAATCGCTTCGTCCCAAGAGGCTTCCTCAAATTTACCGGTCGCCTTGTTCTTGATGAGCGGCTTTGTCAAACGGTCGGCGGAATGGACAAAGTCAAAGCTTCCGCTTCTGCCCTTTACGCACAAAAGGCCGTGGTTTGAAGGCCCGTCCGCCGCCTCGACGTTGACGATTTTATTGTCCTTTACGACAAGGTAGAACTGGCAGCCCGTCGCGCAGTGGGGGCAAGTCGTCAAAACTTTTTTTGTCTCCCACGCGCGGTAGTTTTTCTGCCGCTTTAGGGTGAGCGCGCCGGTGGGACAGGCGGCCGCGCAGTTTCCGCACGACTCGCAGCTTGTCTCCTTCCAGTTTTGGCCAAAGGGCGACTCCACTAAATGGAAGACGCCTGTGCGGCCGCTTTTAAGGGCGTGGTTGGCCGCCGCCTTGTTGCAAACGCTAATGCAGGCTTGGCAATGGACGCACTTTGTGGGGTCGTAGGCGATGTAGGGATTCGAGTCTTGTACCGGGTATTTTCCGGCAAGCTTTGTGCGCGATCCGTGGTAGCCGCTTTCGGTCACTTGGTACTTGTTGCACAAAAATTGCAGGCGGCAGACTCCGTTTTGGGAACAGTTGAGGCAGTCGACGACGTGATTTGAAAGAATCAGTTTTAGCATTTCCTTTCTGTATAAAGAAAGGCGTTCGGACTCAGTCTTTATCACGGCTCCTTCGGTGACAGGAGTTTTGCAAGAAGCTATCAAATGGTCGAGGCCTTCGACTTCGACCATGCAAATGCGGCAAGAGCCAATTTGGTTGATTTCTTTTAAGTAGCAAAGAGTCGGTATTTCAATTCCGTTTTGGCGGGCGGCTTCCAAAATCGTCGCGCCGTCTTGGACCGTTATTTTTTTTCCGTCAATCGTGCAGTTGATCATTCGCCTTTACCTCCCACCATGCAGCCGCAGCCGTAATGGTCGCAGCGCAAACAACGGCCCGCCTCGCGCTTGCCCTCCTCTTCCACCATGGGAATTTCTACATGGGCAAAATCGCAAACGCGCTCAAAGGGGTCCCGCTCCTCAATCATCGCGCGTCCTGTGGGAACGCAATTGTTTGGAAGCGCTCCGGGAATTTTAATGTCGCATTCAACCTTGTGATGGTAGCCAAGGTATTCGTCGATGTTGTAGGCGGCAACTTGTCCCGCGGCGATGGCGTTTATTGCGGTCGATGGTCCTGTGACGCAGTCTCCGCCGGAAAAAACTCCGTCCATATTCTGAACTTGGCAGGCTTCGTCCGCGAGGATTCTTCCCCGCTCCACAGGAACGCCGGCCTTTTCAAACGACTCGGAATCGCTTCGCTGGCCGACGCCCAAAATCAAGACGTCGCACACAAACCTGTAGGGATAGGCGCTCGAGTGTTCGGTCGTCATCATGCCGTTTTTGTCGTAAGGGCCGACGATTTGCGGTTGAAGCCAGACCGCTTGGGCAAGGCCCGTTTCCTTGTTCGCTTCGATATGCAAGAAACTTAGGAGCGTTCTGAAGCGGACTCCCTCTTGCATAGCGCTCCGTATTTCGCTTGGAAGAGCGGTCATGTCGTCGCGCTTTCTTGTAAAGACGTGGATTGTCGCGGCGTTTAAGCGCGCGGCGGTTCGGGCCGCGTCCATAGCGACGTTTCCGCCACCGATCAAGACGACCCGCTTTCCTTTTAAATCCATCGGTTCGCCCTTGGCGACGTTTTGCAAAAAGTCAGCGGCCGGAATAACGTTTGGGAGGTCGGCGTTCTCGATTGGCATTCTGTTTCCAAGCTGCGCGCCGATTCCAAGGTAAACCGCGTCGTAATTTTTCTTCAATTCCTCAAAGGTGATGTCGCGGCCGACTTTCGTTCCGCATTTAATCTCGATGTCGCCGGCTTTGACCAAAACTTCAATGTCGTCGTCAAGCTTTTCTTTTGGCAAGCGGTATTCGGGGATTCCGTAGCGGAGCATTCCGCCAAGCTTTTGGTGTTCCTCAAAGACGACAGCCTTGTGGCCCATAAGCGCAAGGTAGTAGGCGCAAGTAAGGCCTGAAGGACCTCCTCCGACTATCGCGATTTTTTTGCCAGTCTTTACGTTCGCTTTTGGGGGAACGACTTCCCGCGCGTTTACTTGGTCGACGGCGAATTTTTTTAGGCCGCGAATGTTTATCGGCTCGTCGATTATCGAGCGGCGGCACTTGTTCTCGCAAGGGTGCTCGCACACCATAGCGCAAGCCGTCGGAAAGGGATTTTTGTCGCGGATAAGGTTTATCGCGTCGGCGTAGCGGCCTTCTTTTATGAGCGCCACGTAGCCCGGAACGTTGACGTGCGCGGGGCAAAGGGTCACGCAGGGAATCGTCTGGACGAACGACTCGACGCAGCGGCGGCTGTTGATGTGGCTTTGGTATTCGTCCTCAAATTCCGCCATGCTGTCCAAAACCATGTTGGCCGCGACAACGCCCACCGCGCAGTCGGAAGTTTGCGCGATCATAAGGCAGAGGCGCTTCATTTTGTCAAGAATTTCTTGCGAGCCTTCGCCCTTTAGTATCAAAGAAAAAAGTCCGTCAACCTCGGCAAGACCGTCGCGGCAGGGAACGCATTTTCCGCACGATTGGTTCATCGACATTTGCAAAAGGGAGCGGTAAAGGACAAGAGGACACATTCCCGGCGGATAAGAAGTGATTCGCGTCTTAAATTTGTTCAGCACGACGCTCATGCGGGAATTCATGTTTCCCTTTTTAGCAAGTTTACGCATAATGTTTCTATTATATCACATTTTTTGCAAAAAATAAAGTTCTTTTGCCGGAGGAACGCCTTGCAATGCGCGCGGCGGCAGGTTATAATAGTAATGTTAGGAGGCAGCGCCATGAACAAAATTTTTGAGATTTTCAAACAGACAAAAATAATTCCCGTAATCACAATCGAAGACGAAAAGAACGCCGTCCCCCTGGCCAACGCGCTTTTAAAGGGCGGAATAAGAATCGCCGAAATCACTTACCGCACCGACGCGGCTCCAAAAGCGATCAGCGAGCTTAGCGCTCATTGCCCCGACATTTTGGCGGGCGCTGGAACGGTGACAAGCGTCGCCCAAGCGCAAGAAGCGATCGCGTGCGGCGCAAAGTTCATCGTAATGCCTGGCTTTGACAAAGAGATTGTCGAATACTGCAAAAGCCGCGACATTGCGGTCGTTCCGGGAGTGGCGACGCCGACGGAAATTTCCGCGGCCATACAATTGGGCTTGGAAGTCTTAAAGCTTTTTCCGGCGGAATTGCTTGGCGGAACGGATTTCTTGGACGCAATGGCCGGCCCCTTCCCCAAAACTAAATTCATCCCCACCGGCGGAATCACCGCGGAAAACGCCGCCGCCTATTTGGCAAAACAAAACGTCTTGGCGGTTGGCGGCTCGTGGATTGTAAAAAAGGAATTTATCAGCGGCCAAAAGTGGGACATCATCACCGCCGAAGCGGAGAAGGCCCTGCTTATGCTCCATGAAAATCGATAAGAGTTGAGACTTTTGCGGGTGCCAAGACTTTTTGGAAGTTCAAGTCGGGAAGGCCGATGATTCCAAAGTAGTCGGTTACGATTCCGCCGCCCTGCTCTATTACGTTCCTGGCCGCGGCAAGCGTTCCGCCCGTGGCGATTAAATCGTCAATTACCAAGTAATTTTTTCCGCGCTCGATGTCGGCCTTGTGGGCTTCGATTTCGGCGGTTCCGTATTCAAGGGCGTACTTGCAAGAGTATGTGTCTCCGGGAAGCTTTCCCTTTTTGCGAATGAGAATTTGGGGAATTGAAAGGCGCTCGGCAAAAGGAGCGCTGAACAAAAATCCGCGCGACTCGACAGTGGCGACGGCGTCAATCTTTGAGTCCTTGTAAAGCTCGACCATCTTGTCGATGCAGAACTTAAAGACATCGGGCTTTGTCAAAATGCTTGTGATGTCGTAAAAAAGAATTCCGGGCTTGGGAAAGTCCGGCACGCGCCTAATGGCCTTGTCCAAAAATTCAATTTCGCTTGCGTTCATAAAAAACATAGTAGCAAAAAAACGCGCTCTTGTCTATTGCGCGACGGCCAAAGATGGTTTATAATCAAAGAATGTTCCAGCAGAACAAGTGTTTGGCCGAAGGCTGCAAAAAAACGTCTCTTTCCGTCTTTAACTACTACGGCGAGATTGCCGAGGGCGAAAACTATTGCGTGGACCATTTTCCAGACCAGCAAAAAATCAAGGACGACATTTACAATTACATAAACCAGCGGCAAAAAATCGTCGGTCTCAACGCCAGCGGAATCACTTTTGAGAACATCGACCTTACCGACAAACGCTTTTACGGCTGCAACTTTCAAAACTGCCGCTTTGTCAACATTCACTCTACAAAATTCCGCTCAAGAATGAGTTTCTTTGACCATTCGATTTTTTCGGACTGCGCTATGCTGGAAAGCAACATGCAGTTCTGCTCTTTTGGCGGCTGCATTTTCTCCCACATCCTTCTTACGGGAAGCGACATGATCCACGACAACTTTTGCGGAATCCAAGCCTACCAGTCTTCCTTTGACGACTCGGACTTGTACAACTCCCGCTTTATCGGCGCCAAATTGGTTGACACTTCCTTCCGCAACTGCAACATCAAGAACACGATGTTCTTTAATATCGAAAAACAAAACCTTTTGTTCAAGTCGTCCAACCTTCGCGAAGCGATCTTTGACGAGCGCGGAAGCGAAATGTTCCTAAAGGACTCGATGTGAGGCGCGGATGAAAATTTATTTTCACTTGAACTTGGAAGGATTTTCAAACTGCTACGTAATCGTAAACGAAATGTCGCGAGAGGCCATAATCATTGACCCGGGCCAAATCACCACAGAAATAATCAACCACATCGAGATCGGCGGCTACAAGCTGACAGGCGTTTTGATTTCGCACAACCACGGAAGCCACGTGGCCGGCTTGTCCACTTTAAGAAAAATCTACGAGCCCCAAGTATACGCAGCCGACTGGGAAGTCGCCGGAAACGACACCAACGTTCTTAAGGACGACGGCGTGATTCAAGTCGCGGGTATTGACGTTGAATACTTTTCGCTTCCCGGCCACACAAACGATTCGATGGTTTACAAAATCGGAAACGTTTTGTTTACGGGCGACTCCCTCAGCGCCTGCCGAATCGGTTCCACCAACTCAAAATTTTCCGAACGCACTTTGGTAAAAAACATAAAGCAAAAAATTCTTTCGCAAACCGACGACACGGTCATTATGCCCGGCCACGGCCCGCCGACGACTGTTGGCGTGGAGCGCGAGTTCAACCCAAAACTCTCTCAAGCATAAAATGGACTTTAACGCGATAAAACTTAACCCTTCTCAGGAACTAAAACTGCTAAAGGCCCGCGCCGCCTTGTTTGGAAGCGGACAGCCCTTGTCGTTGGACAAGCAAAGCGGCCGCGTCCGCCAAAAGTTTTTGGCAGGGCATCCGATTTTTTTGCAGCCCCTTTTGTGCCTTGCGCCGAATGACTTTGACAAAGAGGAATTTTTGTCCATCCAAAAATTTGAGATTCACTCGCCCAAAGGAGCGGCCGCCGGCCTGCCAACATGTTTTTGGGCGCGGATAACGACAAAGGCGCGGGCCTTGTCCCTGCCCATTCCTTTTGCGCTTGACCATACGTTGGCAAAAGATTTTAGCTTGGAAAAAATTTTCGCGCTCGCCGCGGGCCTTGCAGACAGCGCAAATCGCGCCGGCGCCGCGGAGACATGCGTTTTTGACGGCCTGGATTTTTTGTTTTGCCCCAGTTCCTTTAAGCTTTGCCGCGTTCAAACGACAAAAAACGAATGGCGCCTTTACGACGACGTTTGGAAAAAATTAAAGATTTAGCCTCTTTTTGCCGATATTCTAAGGGAAGAACTTTAAACTAAAGAATAGGCGGCAAGGCTTATGAAATTGAATAAAATCTTATTTTTCGCGGCGGTTTTGACGGCCGGAGCGTATTTAAGCGCGACTCCCTCTTTTAGCGGAGCGATAGGCGGAAGCGCAGGTGGAGATCTAAACGTTCCCCTTAACGGAGACAAGGCGCAGGGAACGATTCCCTTGGCGGCGTACGCTGCGGCCCAGGCCAACATCACGGATTGGGCAATCGCGCGCGGCGAGATCGCGGCTTGGGCTTCAAACCTTGCCTTTAACGACATTTTCGCCGACAGCGACGCCAACGTCCGCCTCAACGAACTTTCGTTTGTGTTGCAAAGAAGAGCCTTTACGGCCACGAACTATTTTTCCGTTTTCTTGGGAGCCTACGAGCCGATCGGAAGCGACGCCTTTTTGATGAGGCACTTTGGCGTTGAGCCCATCAGCTCGCGCCTTACAAAATCATACACAAGCTTGGTCGGAAGCCCGTTAAACGACACAAAGGGAGCCGGTTTGTCTTATGTAGTGAACTTTGACAAGGCGCCCATCGCCACAGGCGTGTCCTTCTATTTTAGCAAGAACAAGGACAACGACTGGGCCATCAATTTGGACGGCCGCTTTGCCTTGGCCACAAACCTTGTGACGCTTGACTTTGTGTTCGGCGTCGGCTCTCCCCTTCAGGACACTTACAAAAACCAAGACGTAGTTTTAGTGATCGACACAATCACATTGCACGGCGGAATCAACTTTTTGGCGGGAAGCAAATACACTCACGGCCTCTTGATCCAGGCGGGCTTGGAAGACGTTGTTGTAAAAGGAAACAACGGAAGCGGCTTTAACGGAGACGAGATTAGATTCTTGTTCGAGCCCCGCCTTAAGTTCAACACCTTTAGCTTTACCCTCACCGCCTACTCCTTTAGCGAAAAAAGCGTAAAGGAACTCGCTTACTTAAGGGACCCCATCGGCGCGGGCTTTACTTTTTACAAAGACGACATCGAAGGAAAGCGCGGAGACATCTGCCTTGGAATCCACAGCGTCTTTTCTGTAAAAGGAATTACATTCGGCGACATCGCGCAAGCAAAAGACTTGAGCAAGGCGATTTACAACGCTTACGTAACTCCGTACGCGGAAATCCCGCTTAGCGGAATCGCAAGCATCGAGACGATAGCGCAAATCGGCGTTCTAGACATAACGGGAAGCCCGTCGCTAAACTTCTCGCTCACCATCGGCGCGAAGAGAGTATTCTAAAAAAAAAGCCCGCGATTGCGGGCTTTTTTTTTAGCGCTTTAGATTTGCCAAGAAGCCAGGCGCTTGCAAGCTTCCTCAACGTCGGCGCGATGGCCAAAGGCCGAAATGCGAATGAAGGATTCGCCGGCGGGGCCAAAACCAGCGCCGGGCGTTGTTACGACCTGGCATTCGTTCAAAATCCTGTCAAAGATGTCCCAGCTTTTCTTTCCGGGGAACTGAACCCACAAGTACGGCGAGTTTCCCGTCCAGAACACGTTGACGCCGGCGGCCTTGAAGTTGTCGCCCTCCACCGCTTTCTTTATGACGCGAGCGTTGTCCAAATAGTAGTCGATGACGGACTTCATTTCCTTAAGCCCCTCCTCGCTTACCGCGGCAAGGGCTCCAGCCTGCGCGATGTTTGACGCTCCGTTAAAGAGCGTTGTCATTACGCGGTTCCAGTCGCGGTTGACAGACGTTCCATCCTCAAACAAAAGCTCGTTGGGAACGACGCTCCATCCGCAGCGGACGCCGGTAAAGCCCGCGGGCTTTGAGAAGGAGTTGATTTCTATCGCGCACTTTTTGGCGCCGGGGATTTCGTAAATAGTTTTGGGGAGCGAAGGGTCGCGGATGAACTCTCGGTAGGCCGCGTCAAAAATTATTATGCAGCCGTTTGCAAGCGCGAAGTCCACAAGTTTTTTCAACTCCTCTTTTGTGGAGACGGCGCCAGTCGGATTGTTGGGCGAGCAAAAGTAAATCAATGTGTTGGGCTTTACCTTGCTCAAGTCCGGGAAAAAGTTGTTCTCCGGATTGCACGGAAGGTATGTCACGCCCGCGTAGCCCGAACCGTTGTTGGCGCCGGCCGCTCCGATGATGACAGATCCGTCAACATAAACCGGATAGCTGGGGTCTTGCACGGCGATCGGAACGTCGCGGCCAAAAAGAGTTTGAATGCGCGCGATGTCGCACTTGGCTCCGTCCGAAATGAAGACTTCGCTTGCGTCGGCCATTCCAGGATAAAAAACCTTGGCGATTTTTTCGCGAAGCTCGGCGTTGCCCTGCTCGTCTCCGTAGCCTGAATAGCCGGCCGCGGTTCCAAGTCCAAGCGAATAGTCGCTCATCGCTTTTGCGATGTGGGGAGTCAAGGGCTCGGTCGTGTTTCCGATTCCGAGGCTGATGATTTTAGCGGCCGGATTTTTGGCCTGATATTCCTTGCGTCGGCGGGCGACTTCCGGAAAGAGGTAACCCGCGGTCAAATTGGCAAAACCTGTGTTTCTTTTAATCATAATGACGCAAGTTTAGCGAAAATTTACGGCGTGGTCAATTGCAATGGCGCTAGATCTTGCACTGGGACAAAGCAAGCCAGCCGGCGCGGGTAAATTCCATCACGTCGGAAATGTAGGCCGCGGCTTGTTTTTTTGTCATTTTGTGAAGAATGATGTCGCAAAAGGCGTTTATGACCGTCGAGGCCATAAAATGAACGGTCATGGAAGAAACTTTTTTTGCGGCAAAGCCCTGCTTTCGCATCCATTTGAAAGTATCCTCGCAATTTTTTGTATACAGCTCGCAAATGGTTTCCTGAAAGCGCTCGTGGGCGCTTCCGCCGGCTTTTGTAAGCAAAAGCGTAAAGGCGTCAAAATTTTCGAACATATAGTCCAAAAAATCAAAGGTCATTTTTGTCTCAAAATCAATGTGTTTCTGCATGTGGGGAGAGTCAAAGCCGGCGTGGGTCTTGGAATCCGCGAACATGACGACTTTTTTGGTCGCCTCCACCGCGTCGTCGACAAGGGCGCAAAAAAAGGCGTCTTTGTCCTTAAAGTGGCGGTACATAGCGCCCGTAGTGACCCCGGCGTTGGCGGCAATTGTCCTTAGCGAAGCGCCGGCAAAGCCTTTTTGGAGAAATTCTTTTTTAGCGCTTTCCAAAAGCGTTTTCTTTGTTTCTATTGAGGAATCCGCCATGGATTTAGTTTGCCCCAAAATCCAAAAAAAGTCAAGAAAAAAAGATAACATTGTTATCAAAACCTATTGACAGATAACGCTGTTATCACTAAGATAACAGCGTTATCGAAAATGATAACGGTGTTATCTAATATCAGGAGACAAAAGAGTTATGAAAGTTTCAAGCATAAACAAGTTTTTTGAAAAAGTCGGAGCCTGGCAGTTGCGCTTTAGATGGCCGATTTTGGCCGCTTTGCTGGCGGTGTCGGCCCTTTGCCTTGCGGGCCTTCCAAAGTTCAAGATGGCAAGCGACGACGAAGCCTGGTTTGAGAATTGGGAGCAAATCAAGGTAGAGTCCGACCAGTTCAAGGAGATTTTTGGAAGCGACGACGCGATTATGGTTATGGTCCGCGCGGACGACGTTTTTAAGCCGGAAGTATTGCAAGGAATCGAGCGGCTTGGAAAGCGGCTTGAACAGGAAGTCCCATACGCCGACGAAGTCACGTCGCTCATGACGGCGGAAATTCCTATCGGAACGGAAGACAGCATCGAAATAAAAAATCCGTTTGAGAGCGGAATCCCCTCCGACCCTACCGAGCTTGAAGCCAAGAAACAGTTCATCCTTAGCCGCGAGTCTCTTTGCGACAACCTTGTTTCCGCCGACGCAAAGGAAACATGGGTCATTCTTTCTTTGGAAAACTACGAGGGCGGAATGGAGTTCGCCGCCGAAGGAATCGCCCGCTACGCGCAAAAAGTGATTCTTGACGAAGCCCAAAAAGCGAACGGCGCCTACGAGCTAAAGCCGATGGGAATGTCCTACAGCGAAATGGAAGAAAACGACGTTATCGAGACAGAGACAAAAATCCGCGTTTTAAGCGGCTTTGTCGTGATGATTCTTTGCCTTTTGCTTTTTGTCCGCTCGCTGCGCGGAGTAATCGTTCCGCTTTTGGCGACCACAGTAGGAATCGGATCAGTCTTGGGCCTTAGCGCGCATTTGGGAATCGTCGCCGACTCAAACATGGTCACGCTTCCGATTTTGCTGGGAATGGCTCTCTCGGTCGGATATTCCGTTCACTATGTAAACTCATTTAGAATGCACTTTAGACGCACGGGCTTGCGCAAAGCGTCTGTCGTCAAGGCGGTGGAAGAAACAGGCTGGCCGATTTTGTTTACAGTCATAACGACGATGGCTTCGCTCGTTTCGTTTTTGTTCGCGGGAATCGAGCCGATCCGCTGGATGGGAGGCGCGTCAACAGCGATTGTTTTTGCCGTTTACCTTTACGTAATTTTGCTGATTCCGATTTTGATGAGCTTTGGAAAGGACGGAAAAGCGCAAGAAGGCGCGGCGCAAAAAACCGGCGCCACAAAGGCCGACCTTGCCTTTGAAAACTTTGGAAAGCTTGTAGAAAAAAGAAAGAAGCTTGTGGCCGTTCTTTCCTTCGCGGCGGTTCTCGCGCTTGTTCCGGGACTTTTTAGAATCACAGTCAACATGGACTACATCGAGATGATGGGAAGAAAGATCCCTTACGTCGCGCGCATTTTGGACACGCTCTCCGGCCCCTTGGGAAGCCTTTACAGCTACGACGTCATGATTCGCGTTGACGATCCGGACGCTTTTAAGGAAGCGGAAAACTTCAAGAAATTGGAAGAGTTGGAAAGCGCGCTGGGAAAACTAAAGCTGACTAAAATTTCCGGAACAAAGCCCCGCGTCACAAGCGGTTGCCAAATGATGAAGGAAATTAACCGAATGTTCAACAACGACCAAAAGGAATTTTACGCGATTCCCGACGACGACGCGGTTGTCGCGCAAAACTTGGTATTTTACGCGCCCAACTTTGACGACTGGTTTGACATAGAAGGCGACGACTACGGAACGACCCGCGTTCACGTGGAGCTTTTGGGATACGACGCGAACATTATAGTTGAGGACATAAACGCCGCCAAGGCAAAAGCGGCCCAGCTTTTCCCGGACGCGAAGATCAGCATCGTGGGCGAGGTTGTCGAATACGCCGAGATGAACCACAAACTTGTAAGCGCCGAGCTAAAATCCTTTTCGTTCTCGCTTGTGGTGATCGCGGTCCTTTTGATTTTGGCCTTCTCCAGCGCTAAGACAGGCCTTATAGGAATGATTCCGAATTTGGCGCCGGTAATCGTGGTTGGCGGCGTCATGGGCTATGTAGGCTATTCGCTTGACATGCTTACGATGACAATCATGCCTATGATTTTGGGAATCGCGGTTGACGACACGATTCACTTTATCAACCACATAAAGTACCACTACGAGCTTACGGGAGACTACGCCAAGTCTGTCGCCGCTTCCTTCCGCGAAATCGGAAAGACGATGGGAATGACGACATTCATTTTGTGCGCGATGTTCCTTATGTACACCTTTAGTCCGATGGGCTGCCTCTTTAGGGTCGGCCTTTTGGCGATGATAGGTTTGGCTTCGGCGCTGGTGGCGGACTACACTCTTACGCCCGCTCTTATACTTTTGACAAAACCATTTTCCGCGCGCGACCGCGGAAACAAATAAACAGGAGGAATGTATGAAAAGATTTAGAACTGTGGCGGCTGCGGCCGTCCTTGCAATGACGGGCTTTGCGGCCTTTGCCCAAAACTTGACCGGCTACGACATCGCCAAGCGCGGCGACGAAGTTGACGAAGGAAAGACTTGCTCTTACACGGCGACGCTGACGCTTAAAAGCAAAAAGGGAGCGGTAAGGACGCGCGAGATTATGTGCCGCAACAAAGATTACGGAGACGTAAAGAAAAGCGTCGTGGTCTTTGTCGTTCCCAAGGACGTAGAGGGCGTCGCCTACCTTTCGTTTGACTATCCAGACAAGGCGGACGGAACCAAGCCCGACGGAGACAGCTGGCTTTTCATGCCCGCGATGAAAAAGACGCGCCGCATCGCCGGAAGCGGAAAAGACGACGACTTTATGGGAACGGACTTTACCTACGCCGACATGGGTGACCGCGGCCTGACTAAAGACGACTTTAATCTTTTGGGCGAAGACACCGTTGACGGAAATCCTTGCTGGAAAGTGGAACTGATTGCAAAAGACAAGAGCGAAAAAACGCAACGAAGAATTCTTTGGTACAGAAAAGACAATTACAAGGTCATCAAGGGAGAGTACTACGACAGGCAAAACGAGCTTGCAAGAATCCTCACTACTTCCGACACGACAAAAATCGACGGCATTTGGACTACGCAAAAAATGTTCATGCAAAACGTAAAAAGCGGCCACTCCACTTTGCTCGAAATGAAAAACGTCCGCTACAACTTGCCTCTTGACGACAAGATGTTCACCGTAAGCGCTATCGAGCGAGGAAGCGTAAGATGAAAAAAATCTCCGCCGTCATTGTGACGGCCGCCGCGCTCGCGCTTGGATTGCCAGTCGCGCCGCGTCTTGCATGGGCCGTCGACTTTTCACCATCAGGCAAAATCCAAGGCTTTGCGGGAGTTGGACTAGGCTTTGACAAAAAGAACGCGGGCGACTTTCTTTTGGGAAACCTGCGCCTTGACGGCTCTTTAAAAATGTACGAGGGCGACTGCTCGGCCTTTATCGACGGCTTTTTGATGGGAGACGCGATCGGCTCGCAGTCGTCCTTCCAGGCGGCGGACTTTGTTTCCGACAACGGAGCCTTCCGCCTGCGCCTAAAGGAAGCTTGGATGGACTACGACGGCGGCTTTTGGGCCTTGCGAATCGGAAGGCAATCGACCGCTTGGGGAAAGGCGGACGGCTTGCAAGTTGCCGACGTTCTTTGTCCAAAGGACGAGAACACGCTTCTCGCGCGCGAGTACGCCGACAGCCGCCTGAGCGTTGACGCGGCGCGCCTTACGTTCAAAAACGACGCCTTTGTTTTTGACGCGTACTGGATTCCATTCTTTGCGCCAAGCGCCCTGCCCCTCGCCGAAAAGAATCCGCTCAAAAGAGTGATGATTCCAAAAAGCGCGAATATGGGCGGGACCGCAATCCCAATCGCGCAAGTGACAAAAAGCAATTTTGACCTTCCTGGTCTTTCGCTAGAAAACAGCGAATTCGCCGCGCGGCTTGCGGCCTTCTTTCCATTCGCGGATTTTTCGCTCTACGGCTTTTACGGCTTTGACCGCGAGCCTTGCCTTACCTACAGCCTTCTTTTGGACGGCGGCGGAAATCCGCAGGCGCTTTCGGTCAACGGCTCTTACAAGCGAATGCTGATGATTGGAGCGGACGCCGCGATTCCGATAAAGGAAGTCGTTCTTAGGCTTGAAGCCGCAGTCTTTCCGCGAAGGACTTTCGCCGCGAGCTCCAAGGAGCAGCTTATGGGCGCAGAAAAGTTCCGCGACAAAAACCAGCTTGTGGCGCTCGCGGGCTTTGACTGGACTCCAAGCGGCTGGACCATCACCGGCCAATATTATTTGGACGCGCTTCTTGACGGTTCCAGCCACTTGGACCGCGACTCTTACAGGCACCAAACAAGCCTAAGCGTTTCAAAGGCCTTTTTCCAGGAAACGCTTGACCTTTCGCTTGCCTGGCTTTTTGGCCTGAACGATTTTGACAGCATGATAA
>JAEEGJ010002034.1_pt1 | contig 167530 bp, 102 predicted proteins | sample 8958761 | NCBI WGS metagenome assembly JAEEGJ01 (sample SAMN16246546, study PRJNA631951) | gut metagenome | biome: gut microbiome; feature: rumen; material: RS-attached | host: Bos | place: Iran: Karaj | collected 2018-10
TCCGCTTGAAGCTTTCGCTGAACCTTCTTCTTCTCCGTTCTTCAATTGTTAATTTTTCCATTGTTGACCCGTTTTTGATTTGGTGATTTTGGTGTTTAAAACGGTCAACCTATTTCAGGCATTGACAAAGGGTTATAGTTTAAGGGTTAAGGTGTCAAAATTAGCAGTTCGAAATCAAGGACCAACAAGTCTGAGTTTAAGTCATAGTCAACAGAAATAGTACCTTATGCGATATTAGTATATATCAGCTTTTCAAGTTCTTTCACAGCGGTGGCGTATTGTTCATTACCGCCGAACAGTTTGGCGATATTGGCAGGCGACCCCATTTTTCTGAACGGGTCCAAACGAAGCACTGCTCGGTTCTCGAGCTGTGAGATGCCGCCGTCAGCATATTTGTCTAACAACGCCTCCAACACTTTTCGGGCTTGTTCACCGTATTTGTTGAACACATCCCGCTTTTTCACATTCTCCGCCCGCTCGCGTCGGGTCAAAGGTTTTTTACCGTATGCAATGTGGCAGATGAAATCAAAATCATCCACCTCTTCCATATTCCTGTCTTGTTTTAAAGCTTGCAAATCAATGCCCTGTTCTCGCAACAAATCTGTTATTTCCGCTTTCTTTTCCGAGGCATTCCAATGGTTGATGAAATCGTCAAGACTGGCGTATGTATCATTGATGTTTTTGCGAGTATAGTCCGTTATGCTTTCCGTGCGAAGCAGTTTCCCATTGGAATCATAAACCGAGACCACCTTGTTAATGACACGCACCGTGCAACCGTCTTTGTCCACAATGGGTTTGGAATATGGCAGAGAAGATTCTTCCACCTTTGGCATCTCTTCTTCGCGAGGAGAGTAAATCACCTCTTGGCCTTTCCCGTAGTTCTCATCCACTTCTATCGGTCCGTCCCAATCGGGATCAGCGAACAAACGGGTGATGTTGCGGAAATCCATAATGGTGAAATGCGTCTTCCCCTCCTTTTCCCGAATACGGGTGCCACGACCCACAATCTGCTTGAATTCCGTCATGGAATTGATTCGCTGGTCAAGCACTATGACTTTCACCATTTTGCAGTCAACTCCAGTTGAGAGCAATTTGCTTGTAGTGGCAATAACGGGATACTTCGAAGAAACAGAAATGAAATAATCCAACTTGGTTTGTCCGTATGTGTCGCTTCCCGTAATCCGCACCACATAATCGGGATTCTTCTTGCACATATCCGAATTCTCATTCACAAGGGCAGTGCGCATCCTGTCCGCATGATCCTCGTCCGCACAGAAAACAATGGTCTTGGCCGTGCGGTCTGTGCTTTTCAGATAGTTAGTGATTTCGTGTGCCACCTCGCGGATGCGGTCTTCGATAATGATGTTGTAGTCGTAATCCGAATTGTTATAGATCCTATCCTCAATAAGATTCCCAGAAATGTCTCTTTGACCCTTGAGAGGGCGCCATTCATCGCCAATATTTGTAGTGATATTGACGACCTTGAACGGAGCTAGGAAACCATCTTCAATACCTTCCTTTAGGCTGTAAGTGTATATGGGCTCTTTAAAGTAACTGATGCTCGACTGGTATCTTGTTTCCTTCGGAGTGGCCGTCATTCCCAATTGAACGGCGTCGCTGAAATAGTCCAATATTTCCCGCCAATTGCTGTCATCCTTGGCACTACCTCTGTGACACTCATCCACGATGACCATATCAAAGAATTCAGGTTTGAACAGTTCCTTGTAATTCTGTTTGCCTCCTTGTCCGATGAGTTGCTGATACAGAGCAAAATAAACTTCGTAGGCCGTTACACTACCCTGGGTTTTTATGTCGTTTTGATACTCCACCTTATGGATAGTACTGGACAAAGGCTTAAAATCCTGCTCTATCGACTGGTCAACCAACACATTACGGTCGGCAAGATAAAGAACTTTCTTTATTAGTCCGGCTTTCAGCAAACGATATACAATTTGGAAGGCCGTATAGGTTTTTCCTGTTCCGGTGGCCATCACCAAAAGGAGTCGCTTTTCACCATTTGCTATGGCATTAACCGTTCTGTTCACAGCATTCCTCTGATAATATCTGGGCGGGAATATGTCTTGTCCCGTACAGAACGGTTGCTTCATCACTTTCATCTCTGTTTCATTCAAGCCCTGACCATCGTGGTATTCCGCAATAAAACGGGCGTACAGTTCTTCTTTTGACGGAAACTCGTCCATAGAGAAGTCTCTTTCTTTTCCTGTAAGAAAATCATACTCCTGAAAACCAAAACCGTTGGAGCTGAAAGCAAAAGGAACATCCATCATGTGAGCATACTCTTTGGCTTGCTGCATACCGAAACTGGCAGAATGCGTGGCATCTTTCGCTTCAACAATGGCTATCGGGGTTGAGCGATTGAAATACAGCACATAATCTGCGAATTTGGGTTTTCCTCGTGAATACAAATTTCCTTTCAAGTTAATCTTTCCATCTGTCAACTTCACTTTGGTCTCCATCGTTATATCCTCAACAGACCATCCTTTTTCCAAGATGGCCGGTGTAATATATCGCAGCTTGATATCCTCTTCTGACAACTGGAGTATTTCTTCTTTCGTCATATTCGTGATAATCTATATTATCGGGAAATGATCTTCTACAATTTTCAGCCGCAAAAATAGCATTTTTCGCCATATAATCTGCACTTCTCCCCTCTTTGTCAGTACGATTTTTCGGGATTACTGACACTATCTGTCACCGGATCCTCGACGGCATCCCCCGCGGTTCACCGGCGCAGCCAGATGACGGTTTCGCCCTCGTTGGTGAAGGAGGGGGACACCTCCACGACGCGGGGAGCCCGGAGACGGCAGACTGCCTCCTTCAAGGCCGTGCCGCGGTTGTAGCCGTGGACCACCACGATCTTCTCCGTGCCGGAAGGGGCCCGCGCGATGCGATCCCGCAACAACGCCAGCGCGTCCTCCACGTACATGCCATGCACGTCAACCCGTATGCTCCTGTCTGTCTTTGCCATCTGCTCTTTGTTAGTTTGTAGGAGTGTTGCGACTCCTGGTGAGTTTTTTTCTGCGGCAAGGATGCCGTGGTTCTTGGTGTTTTTTTCTGCGGCAAGGATGCCGCAGCTCCTAGAGTGCCGCAGTTCCTGGTGAGTTTTTCTGCGGCAAGGATGCCGCAGCTCCTAAGGTGCTGCAAAAGTACACTTTTTTCCTCTCGTGGCTTATGGGCACCCCCTTTAAAACAACGTAGAGACGCACCATGGCACGTCTCTACGTTGGTTATAAGCGGATTGTTTTCCGCGATTATTGCACGTTCTTCAGCACTTCCACGAGGAAATCGTAGAATTTGCCGACGCTCTCGATGTTGACGCGCTCGACGGGGGAGTGCGGGTGCTCGATGGTGGGGCCGAAGGAGACCATATCCCAATCGGGATAGCAGACGCCGAAGAGACCGCATTCCAGACCGGCGTGGATGGCCATCACCTTGGGCTCGTTGCCGTATTTCTCCTTATAGACCTTCATGCAGGTGTTCATGATCGGGCTCTTCATATTGGGGTTCCAGCCGGGATAGGCGCCGGTGAGCTCGATGCCGCAGTCGGCCAGCTCGGCGATGGCGACCATCTTCTCGCCCAAAGCCTCCTTGGCGCTGTTCACGCTGCTGCGCAACAGGCACTTGGCGCTCATCTCACCATTCTCGGCGATGAAGTTGGCCAGGTTGTTGGAGGTCTCCACCAAGCCGGGCATGGAGTCGCTCATGCGCTGCACACCGTTCGGGATGGCGAAAATCATGTTCAGGAACTGGCAGAGGGCCTTGGGCTCGATGATCTGCGCGGGAGCGTCCACAGCCGTCACGGTGAGGCTGAGACCTTCCTCGGTGAGGGCGAACTCTTTCTTCACGACCGCCTCGAATTCCTTGGCAAATGCCTCGAACTCAGTGGCTTTCGCGGCGGGAACGGTCAGGATGGCCGTAGCCTCGCGCGGGATGGCGTTGCGCAGACCGCCGCCGTTGATGCAGGCGACACAGCCGCCGAAGTCGCGGACGGTCTTCTGCAGGAAGCGCGTGGCAATCTTGTTGGCGTTGGCACGGCCGAGGTTGATGTCCATGCCGGAGTGACCGCCGTGCAGACCGGTGACGAAGAGCTTGTAACCCTTCATGCCGGCGGGCGTGGCGACGGTGGTATAGGTGCGGTGGAAGTTGGCGTCCAGACCGCCGGCGCAGCCCACGTAGAGCTCGCCTTCCGTCTCGGAGTCGAGGTTGATGAGGATCTTACCCTTCACGAAGCCGGGTTTCAGGCCGAAGGCGCCGGTCATGCCGGTCTCCTCGTCGATGGTGACGAGCACCTCGATGGGGCCGTGTTGGCAGGCGGGGTCGATGATGGCGGCCAGAGCGGCGGCCACGCCGATGCCGTCGTCAGCGCCGAGGGTGGTCTTGTTGGCGCGCACCCATCCGTTGTCGATGATCGGCTCGATGGGGTCGGTCAGGAAGTCGTGGGCCTTGTCGCTGTCGGCTTGCGGCACCATGTCGCAGTGGGCCTGCAGCACGACGGGCGTGCGGTTCTCGAAGCCGGGGGTGGCGGGGACGGTGAACAGCAGGTTGCCGGTCTCGTCCTGCACGACGGGGATGTTGTTCTCCTTAGCCCATTCCTTGTACCATTTCACCACGGCGGTTTCGTGCTTGGAGGGGTGCGGAGCATCGCAAATGTGTCCGAAAATGTCCCATAATCCTTTGGGATAGAGGTTCAAAAGTTCTTGATTCATTGCTTTTACTATTTATGATTTACGTTTAAGATTTGTATTTCAAAAAGGAGCTGCAAAGATACATTTTTTTTTCGGCAAACCGGGTGGTTTGGACGAAATCATTCAGCATCAGCTCCGCACGTCCATCGCGTCCCGCAACGCGTTGCCTATCAGCATGAACGACAGCACCAGCAGCATGATGGCGACACCGGGGATGATGGCCAGGTAGGCGTTGTTGAGCACGATGCAGGCGTAGTTCTCCTTCATCATCATGCCCCACGACGGGGTGGGCGGCTGCACGCCGAGACCGAGGAAGCTCAAGCCCGCCTCCATCAGGATAGCCGACGAGAAGTTGGAAGCGGCAATCACGATGAGCGTGCCGGTGATGTTGGGGAGGATGTGCTTGACGATAATCCGGAAGTTGCTGTATCCCAAAGCTCTGGCGGATTCGACAAAGTCTTGCTCGCGCAGGCTCAGGAACTGTCCGCGCACCACACGGGCGATGTCCACCCACATCGTGAGACCGATGGCGATGAAGATCTTCCAAAAGCCCTTGCCGAGGGCGAAGCTGATGGCGATGACGAGCAGCAGGGTGGGTATGGACCAGACCACGTTGATGAGGAAGGTGAGCACGTCATCGACCTTGCCGCGGTGGTAGCCGGCAGTGGCGCCCACGAGGGTGCCGATGAAGAGGGCGATGAAGATGGAGAGGAATCCGACGGAGAGGCTGACGCGTGCGCCGATCATCAGCTGGCTGAGCACGTCGCGGCCGTAGCGGTCGGTGCCGAGCAGGAAGCGCTGTTTCTTGACCATCCGTTGGGAAAGGTCGGCTTTGGCGTAGCTTTCGTAATAGTCCTGCTGGAAGAGCTTCGCGGTCACGGAGTCTCCAGTAACGGTGTAAGTATCTATTGGAACAGTCTTGTATTCAGCAGGTTGCCCAAACAGCATCTTCTTAAGGAAATTGACGTGGGGAACATCCTGTTCGGGTTTGAGTTCCAGGAGTTGCACGGTGAAGCCGGGTTTCTGGAGGGCGATTTCGAGTTGTTGGTGGTTGCAGAAGGGGGTGGAATCGGGGGTGATGAGATAGCCGAGGAGGGCGACAATGACAACCAGCCCGATGTATGCCAACGACACGATGGCCTGGCGTTCCTTTTTGAAACGCTGCCACGTGAGCGCCGACAGGGAGACGGCGCGCTCGGTTTCCTTCTTATGTCCGAACAAACTCATAACCGGCGGCAAAAGTACGATTTTTTCAAAACAGGGGCGCCATACGCAACTACGAATCACTGAAGATCCCTGCGTTGCAAGCCGTCGGGTTTATCCTCTCGCAGCCATCCCAAGAATGTTTCGGGCCAACCCGACAACTTTTCGTTCTTGTATTTGGCCATCTTTTCCTGATTCACCCCGAAGCCGTGACCTCCACTTTTCAAGAGCATATAGTGATAGGATGTCTTCAGCGAGTCCGACATTATGGCCGCGTTGTGCCAGTCCACCGTGGGGTCGTCGTAGCAGTTCAGCAAGAAGACGGGGCAACGCACCTTGTCTGTGTGCAGTTCCATGGAGAGGGAGTCCTGCATCACGGGGTCGTGCTGGCGGCGTTCGCCGAGCAGTCCTCTGCGAGAGCGTTTGTGCACGTAGGGTTCGCGCATCGTGACCACCGGGTAGATTGCCGCCACGAAGTCGGGCGCGGTATTGTCGGGAAGCAATTCGGCGCCGCTGAGCACCAGATGTCCGCCGGCGGAGAAGCCCATCGCCCCGACCGTCGTGTAGCCTTTCGATTTAACGGTTTTTAACGCATCTTCCAGTGCGTCCAGCTGTCCGGGGTATTGCGTGCAGCAGCTCCGGCGGATGTGGGTGAACCACGACCACCAGCCGGAGACGGGGTATTCGAGGACGTAGGCGGCATAGCCATTGTTGTTGAGCCACTGTGCCACCTCGCTGCCCTCGCTGCGTTTCGCCAGCCAGTAGTAGCTGCCGCCGGGGCAGACCACCACGGCGGTGTCGGCTTTCCGACCTTCGGGCAGGAACTCCGTCAGCCGCTGACCGAGGGCCTGAGATTCCTGTAACAAGATAACAGTCAACAAGATAATCGGTATCAGTAATCTTCTCATCGTCATACTTTTCGTTGCCGCAAAGGTATATAAAATACAGATACAATATTCTTTTCAGCATTGGATTTTACATCACGTCATGACCATTGAAGAGCGCAGGTTCTACATCCAACTTTGTGCGGATTTACAATTGAGCCACGAAGCATTGGATTCGGCGGATTCAAGACATCGAAATTTTCACTACCTTTGCCTCCGTTAATTATCCCAACCGAAATCCCACTATGTCTGTAAGTGACAACGTATTACATACTGACGAGCCTTCTCACATCCGCATCCGCGGGGCGCGCGTGCACAACCTGAAGAACATCAATGTGGATGTGCCACTGCACAAGATTGTAGCGGTGGCGGGGGTGTCCGGTTCCGGCAAGTCGTCGCTCGCGTTGGGCGTGCTCTACGCCGAGGGGTCGCGACGCTACCTCGAGTCGCTCTCGACCTACACGCGCCGCCGCATGACGCAGGCCGCGAAGGCCGACGTTGACGAGATCCTCTACGTGCCTGCCGCCCTCGCCCTGCACCAACGGCCCGGCGTGCCCGGCATCCGCTCGACCTTCGGCACCGGCACCGAACTTCTTAACAGCCTGCGCCTTATGTACTCCCGTTTAGCCAGTCACCGCTGTCCGAACGGGCACTATCTCCCACCCTCCCTCGCCGTGGCCGCGGGTCAGGAGCTCGTCTGCCCCGAATGCGGTGAGCACTTCTACGCTCCCGGTGCCGAGGAGTTAGCCTTCAACAGCCAGGGCGCGTGCCGCTGTTGCGGAGGGACCGGGATGGTGCGCACCGTTGACAAGAGCACCCTCGTGCCCGACGAGTCGCTCACCATCGACCAGGGAGCCGTCGCGCCGTGGAACAGCCTCATGTGGTCGCTCATGACCGACGTGTGCCGCGCCATGGGCGTGCGCACGGACGTGCCATTCCAGGAACTCACTGACGAAGAGAAAGATATCGTCTATAACGGACCCGCCGTGAAGAAGCACATCTTCTTCAAATCCAAGACCACGAACGAAGCCGGCGAGCTTGACTTCACCTACTACAACGCCACCTACACCGTGGAGAACGCCCTCGCGAAAGTAAAGGACGAGAAGGGGATGAAGCGTGTGGAGAAGTTCTTGAAAGAGGATATCTGCTCGGAATGCCACGGCACACGGCTGTCGGAGGCTGCCCGCGCCCCGAAACTGCGCGGCATCGGGCTCGACGAGTCCTGTCAGATGACCCTGGCACGGCTCACCGAGTGGGTCGATGGCGTGCCCGCCTCGCTGCCCGAGGAGATGCGCCCCATGGCGGAGAGCATCTGCGAATCGTTCCGCACGGCCGCCAATCGGCTGATGGACTTGGGGTTGGGTTATCTCACCCTCGACCGCGCCGCCTCTACCCTCTCCACCGGCGAACGGCAACGGATGCAACTCGCCCGCGCCGTCCGCAACCGCACCACCGGCGTACTCTACGTCCTCGACGAGCCCTCCATCGGATTGCATCCCTCTAACATTGTGGGACTTAACGGTGTGATGCACGACCTCGTGGCCGACGGCAACACCGTGCTGCTCGTCGATCATGACACGCAGATTCTGCAGGAGGCCGACTGGCTCATCGAGCTCGGTCCCGATGCAGGCGCGAAGGGCGGCCTCGTCATCGCCGAGGGCACCATCCAGGACATCATCGGCAACAGCGCGTCCCGCATCGGACCGTTCCTCGCCCCGCAACAAGCCCACGGATGGAGCGAGCCCGACAAGGACCGGCTGTTCGAGTTCGGCAACATCCACTTGTCCACCAAACAGATACACACGGTTAAGCCGTTGGAGGTCGAGATTCCCAAGGGGCGGCTCACCGTGGTGACGGGTGTCTCCGGATCCGGCAAGACGACGCTGATCTTGGAGAGCCTTGTGCCCGCGTTGGAGTCTCTGACCCGCGGGAAACGGATGCCCGACCACGTCACGGACATCCTTGCGGAGGGCATCGAGCATGTGAAGCTCATCGACGCCACACCCATCGGCATCAACATCCGCTCGACCGTGGCCACCTACGCCAACGTCCACGACGAGCTGCGCAAGCTCTACGCCCGCACAGCCGACGCGAAACACCACGGCTACAAGGCTGGCGACTTTTCCTACAACACCGGCGACTTGCGCTGCCCCATCTGCGACGGCACTGGGGCCATCAGTCTCGACGTGCAGTTCCTCCCGGATGTCGATATCCCCTGTCCCGAGTGCCGCGGCTCGCGTTACGCAAAGGCGGCCTACGCCGTGCGCCACACCAACAAGCGCAATGAGACCCGCTCGCTGCCCGAGCTGATGGACATGGACGTGAGTTCCGCACTGGAGTTCTGTCAAGACATGAAGACGGTGTTTCCCAAGTTGGAGGTACTGCAAAGTCTTGGTTTAGGATACCTTACGCTCGGCGAGGAGACTCCGAGTCTGTCGGGCGGCGAGGCGCAGCGGCTGAAGTTGGCCACTGAGATGGGACGGCTGCAGCACGACTCGGTGTTCGTGTTCGACGAGCCCACCATCGGACTGCACCCTTTGGACGTGCGCACGTTGCTGCAGGTCTTCGACACCCTTATCAGGAACGGCGCGACGGTCATCGTCATCGAGCACGACCTCGATGTGATCCGCGCTGCCGACTACATCATCGACATGGGTCCCGGCGGGGGCGAAGACGGCGGAAGGATTGTGGCTACCGGCACCCCGCAGGAGATTGCCGGCAACGGTGAGAGCGTGACGGGAAAGTTTTTAGGGATGCAGCGATGACGATGTTATGACGCGTGTCGGCCATTGTACCGTCAAAGTCGAAAAAAAAGACGGGTCAGACATTCGTCAGAACAACGCTATAATCTTGGGGATGAAGACGATGAGTCCGATTATGAGAGCCGCAATGGCGGAGACCAAAACGGCTGCGGCGGCCAGATCTTTGACCTTTTTGATCCGTTCGTCGCGTTCCGGGCAGACGACGTCGGCGAGGTCCTCGATAGAGGAATTGAAAATTTCCCCTGTGAACACCATTCCGATGGCGAACACCACCGCCACCCATTCAATCGGTGAGATGCGGAACGCGAAGCCCGCCAACACCACGCAGACGGTCGCAAGCAAGTGGATGCGCGAATTGTGTTCTTCGCGGAGGAGGACCCGCAGCCCGTTGAACGCGTAGGTGAAACTTTTCAGCCGCTTGGCGAAGGAGAACTTTTCCTCTTTCATAATTATTGTTTTGGCGGCAAAACTACAAAATCTTTTAATGCGAAGTTTGCGCTGTTATTTGTAGAGACGTGCCATGACGCGTCTCTACATACGATAATTTCAGCATAACCAGTTGTAATCGAAATTTATGTACCTTTGCCTTTTCAACAAAAACACCAATACTATGCTGCAAATCGGAACGAAAGCCCCTTATTTCGAGGGCGTTGACGAAAACGGGAACCCCGTGAAACTGAGCGACTTCGCCGGCAAGAAGCTCGTGCTCTACTTCTACCCCAAAGACAGCACGCCCGGTTGCACCGCCGAGGCCTGCGACCTGCGCGACAACTACCAGCGCTTCCTCGCCATGGGCTACGAGGTGCTGGGCGTGAGCCGCGACTCCGCCGCCTCGCACCAAAAGTTCATCGCCAAGCACGAACTACCCTTCCACCTCATCGCCGATACCGACCTCACCATCCTCAAGGCCTACGAGGCGTGGGGCGAGAAGAAGATGTACGGCAAGGTGACCGAAGGGACGCTCCGTACCACCTACGTCATCGACGAGCAAGGCGTTATCATCGATGCCATCGGGAAGGTGAACACCAAGGCGCACACGGCGCAATTGTTGAAATAGCGGCAGGATGGGATTCTCCGCACGCCGCAGGTGTACGGGAAATCTACTGCTGGTACCGGTAGTGGCCGATGATCTTGAAACTGAAAAGACTGTCTTCCAGCACTTGACCGTTCCCAATATTGTGTATGATCAGGTGTCTTTTGCCATCGGAAGTGCTCTTTTGGGACACTATTCCGATATGGGTGACGCCGCCGCCCAAGTTCCAGCATACGATGTCGCCGGACCGATAATCAGCGGCCTTGTCGGAAATGGGCAATGACGTGCCTTTCCTTCTGAAAAAGGTCATCAGATTGGGCACCCGGCGATGGTCGATATTCGGATCCGGGCTCTTCAGTCCCCATTTTTGCGGATAGAGGCTGAAATTTGCTTTCATATCAAGATGCACCTCTTTCTGCAGGTCGATGCCGAGTTTACGGTAGGCACGAATGACCACGTCCGTGCACACGCCTTTGTCGGCAGGCACGTCGCCATTGGGATAGCTAATCTTAAAATATGCGGGATCGTACTGCACTTGCTGATGCGTCAGCGTCAAGGCGGAGTCGGCCAGACGGCCGTAGAAATCCTGCTGCGCCACAGCCACAACTTGGATGCAAAAGCTCAACAATAGCAGGAACAGTGTTCTTTTCATTGTAATTCTCGTTTCCTAATTATCGCGAAAAAGCTCGTTTTATTGTTTTAATGGTCAAGATTTCATCTCCCTGCGGTAAAGGATAAAAGCGGCCAAATTGAACGCAATGTCACAAACAGTCGCGACATAAGGGAAAATATTCACCTTTCCGTACAAGGTGTCATTGGGAGTAAGATGATTGGAGATGATGTTCGGCAGATAATGCGACGAGAAAAAGTGGATGACGATGAGAATGAAAATCATCGTGATGGAAAGCACCGTCGTGCGTCTTTTGACCAGCATAAGGATAGCCCCAATGGTAATGAGCACAATCAGCAGACAGGTGATCACCTCAACCAAGATGGGATGGTCGGCAAATTGCCAATATCCGCCGCCGAGCACTCTAACCAAGGAAAGGATGTAACCTACGGTGATGGCGAACAAGATTCCGCCATAATAACTTCGCGATTCACCTGACGACACTGTTTCGTCCGCTTCCGTATTCTCCGGATCGTAACGCCACCACAAAAAACCGACGGTGAGAAACGAGGTGACCAGATTCGCCCACTTCCGCACACTATTCATCGTATAATTGGGAATGTCCCATTTCATCTGATTGTCCGCGAAGGAATCAAGATCAAAAAAACGGTAGGAGATGAATGCGGACAACAGATTCATCAGAATGACAGTTCCGACAAATATTGCGAGATGCCCCCATTTGACATTGAACATCCTCGGTTTGCGAAACAGCAGGTAAAAGAGCAGCAGAAAAAGCAGGGATTTCCCAATGACTATGGATATCGGATGCAGCACGGCTTCCAGCGCGAAGAGGAACGGAGTGAACGATGCCCAAACGGCATCAAACATCCAGTAGAGAATGATTCCGAGCAGAAAACAGCGGTAATTCAACGGTTTTTCGGTAGTGGTATTCATATTGTGACACATTTTTGTTTTTTTACGCCGCCTCCGCGAATGGCGCAAAGTTCGTGAACACTTTTCGACGAAAACGGCGCGGCAAAGTTACAACATTATTCATTACTATGACGCATAAATTCCAGATGGTTGCAGTTTGTTGAAAAAATGTACTTTTGCCGCCTGAAATCAACAAACCTATGGATCAACGCATCATCAACATCCTGCTTTGCGACACGTTCCCCGGACTGCTACCGGAGAGCATCCCGAGCCACGAATATCTGTTCGAAAAGCGGTTCCATTCCGTGAACCCAAACATCATCCTCAAGGTGTTTCGCACGCTGGACGGCGAACTGCCGGAACATCCCGTTCCTGATGAAATTCACCTCATCACGGGGTCCAACAACGCCGCCTACGACGACCTGCCGTGGATCTTATCTTTGCGGGAGTGGATTCGAAAGGCCGCGGGGCAGCAAATCCCCCTTGTCGGCATCTGTTTCGGGCACCAGGTCATCGCGCAGGCGTTGGGCGGGTGTGAAGAACGCTTCCCCGGCGGCTGGGGCGTGGGCATCCGCGAGATGGAGATCCTGGATGCGGACTTGCTTCCCTGGTTCCCCGACAGGAAGATGCGCCTTATCGTCAACCACCACGATCAGGTGACGCGCCTGCCGGAAGGTGCCGTCCCCCTCGCCACCAGCGACTTCTGCCGTTACGAGGGGTTCCGCATCGGCCGCCACATCCTCACCTTCCAGGGGCATCCCGAATTCACGGTGGATTACGAACGTCACCTTATCCTCAACCATGCGGAGAATGAGGACGATGCGGTGAAGCAACGGGCATTGGAGACATTGGAGACGATGCAGCCGCAAGGAGATGTTGTGGCGGAGGTTTTGATGGGGATGCTGTAGGAGGTGACGCTCGGAAACGTCGGCTCCTATTGCACTTTCACCCGGATTCCCGCCGAGTGCGACTGGAACTCCGGCGCATACATGCACTCGATGTGCGTGATGCCGTTGCTGAAGTCGCCCGACTGCGTGGCGAAGAGGGTGTATTCGAAAACGTATTTGCCCTTCGGCATCCAGTCGATGAAGAAGTGGGTGGCCGCGTCTTTGGTGGCCTCATAGTACCACAATCCATCCTGGTATTTGTACTGCGAGAAGACGTTGACGGGCTCGAAAGTAGCAGCGCGCATGTCTTTGAGGTGCACAAACTCCATGTCGCGGTCGGCGGTGATGACCACCCGCACGCGCACCTTGTCGCCCTTCTGCAGCGGCTGCTCCGCCGTGATGGCCTTCAGCACTTCGCCCTTGTCGGTGTTCTCCACCTTGTAGAGTTGCTTCTCAATGACCAGATTCTTGTCGTCGCTGCGGGTGATTTTGTCGAGATTCTCGAAATACTGCCAGTAGAGGCCGCCCCACGCAGGACCGTCGGTGCCCTTCTCGATGCGCACATTGGCTTTGTCGGCGGTGATTTCCTCGCCCGCCCAGGCCTTCTTGAAGTAGCCGGTGCCCGCCTCAGCCTGCACGGTCTCGTCGGGCAGACGCACGTTCCCCACGGTGACCGCCACGGTCTTGTCGTCGGCCACCAACGTCTTGTTCAGCAGCAGCGAATAGACGGCCTCGGTGGTCGATTTGGTGGTGCCCCAGTGCTGGGTCTGCTTCTGCTTAAGGAGCCATAACTGCATCTGTGCCAACGACTCTTCGTCCTTCGGTGTGATGGTGTGGAACGCCTCGATCAGCATCGCTTGCCGTTCCACAGGCTGCTCGTACCAGAACCATCCCCCACCCTGCTTCTTCCAGAACATGCCCATCTCCTCGTCGTGCTGGGCCATGCTCTTGAGGTAGGCCACAATTTCCTTCGCCACCTTTTGGTCGCCGTTGCGCCATGCGGTGAGCGCGATCATCGCCTGTATATAGAAGGTCTCATCCTTCCAACCCCTCAACAAAGCCTTGTAGCAGGTGTCGTAGGCGACTTTGTGCTTGGCGGATAACTTGTCTTTGTAGAAACTGCGGGCGTAGAGGTAGTGCGTTTCATCGACGTAAGTGTAGTGGTATTTCTTGCGGTCGAGGTAGCGCTGGTACATCTGCCCGTCCATGTAGGAGACAGCGCTGCGGAGGGTGCTGTTGGCCACGTCGGTGCTGACGCCGAGAGCCTTGAGGTGACCGAAGCCCGCCACGATGTGCCGTGTGATGAAGTCGCAACTCTTGCCGCCGGAGAACCACGGCCAGCCGCCGTCGCCGTTCTGCGCCTGCTGCAGTTTCTTAAGCGTGGCGGCCTCCTCCTTGGCCATCCGTTTGAAGTCGAACATCGCGGCAAGTGCCTGCTTGTTGGCCCCTTCGCGCTGCGCGTCGAGCACCCACGGAGTCTCCTCCAGTATCACCTGCTTGAGTTCCTGGTTCTTCTCCAAGGCGGAGCAGAAGGCGTCGGGACTCTCCACCTGCCAGCGGTTGAAGACCTCCTCGATGACGGGGTTGGCCTTCAGGATGTGGGTGGCGAGGGCGTTGGCGTAGTAGCGGCTGAAGCGCTGCTCGTTGCATTCGTGCGGGTATTCCATCATGTAGGGCATCGCCTGGATGGCGTACCACACGGGATTGGGGGTGCATTCCACCGTCAAACGATAATGTTTGAGGGTATTGTTGGCCGTCGCACCGAATGCATCCCGCAATTTATTGAAGGTAAACGATTTCGTACCTTTGCCCGAGATGTAGAACGGCATCGTTTCGGTCACCATCATGCGGTTGGTGAGCACCGGGAGGGTCTTCTCCTCGCCGTCGCCGGCCACGTCTTTCGGGTCGGTGTTGTGCGCGATGATGCGGTAGGTGACGGCGGGCACGTCCTCGGGGACGACGATGCGGAAATGGATTTCGGAGGAGGAGTTGGCGGGAATCTCGTATTGTTGGGTACCGTCCGTTTTTGCGACGCATAATCGTGCGTCGCCACGGGACATGTCACAAATCATGGCCACCGGTTGGTTGTTCACGGCGTTGAACATCTGCAGTGTCACGTAGCCGCAAATGTTCCGGCCGCTCATGTTCACCACCTTGGCGGAGAAGTCCATGGTGTCGCCCTCGCGGAGGAAGCGCGGCGCGTTGGGCACGATCATCACGTCCTTGGCGGTCTGTACGAACTTCTCGAAACGGCCGGTCATCAGGGCGGGATTATGGGCCACGCCTTGCATCTTCCACTTGGTGAGCGCGTCGGGCATGGTGAAGCTGATATAGACGTCACCGCGTTCGTCGGTGCGCAGCTGCGGGTAGAAGAAGGCGGTCTCGTTGAAGTTGGTGCGGATTTGCTCGGCGGGGGTATCGGATGCGCCACCTGCGGTTTTCTTAGCGGCTGCCATAGGCGCAGGAGCAGCCTCATCGTACGATGCAGCAACATCCTCAACCATATTGAGAACTACCTCAGCCTCTTCACCAGTTTCAAGATCAATACCATTGTCATAGCCTCTTACCCGCACACCATCCACTATCGTCTGGGCACCATCGCTACGGTTGCCGCGCACGGACATCACCTTTCCATAGTAGCGCGTGCAGCTACCCGGGTGAAACAAGAGCCAATTTCTGGGCATGCTGACAGAATAATACAAGGGGATATACCGATAGTTATGTTCGCTAAGGGAAGTTCCGAAATACAGTTCACGGAAACTGCCATCGGCATTGTTCCACGGAGTATAAAATCTCAAGGAATGGTAGTTGTGGCTTCCCAAGGCATCCAACGCCATATCGTACATCGAGCACAGGAGTTCGGCGGGAACAGGCTTCCCGTCTTTGTCGGTGAGGCGAATCTGATACTCCTCCGGACTTCCCGGCAGCGTCTTGTCGCGGAAGCGTAGGAATTCGAAATGGATGTCTTTCATCTTGTCGGTGACGGAGACTGAACGAGTTTCCGCTTCCTTATTGTTTTGATGGACGCACAGCAGATGGACACTCATACCGCCGATGTCGTCTTTCGTCACCGGATAGGTGATCGTACGGGTCTTCCCGCGCAGGTTCACCCACTCCGCAAACACCTTTTCATCATGGGAGTAGATCTCACAAAGGACATTCGCCTCGGGCAGGATGCTGCCGAGGGTAATCGTCAGCGTCTCCCCGATATTGACGGAATTATCCATCGCCACCCATAGCGGCTTGTACGCGCTGCACTTCTTGCTGTCTTCACGATAAATCAGGGTATAATCCTCTGATTCTATGCGATTCCCGTTATTATCCTCCGTATAGAGCAACACCTTGTAGTAACCATCCGGCAAATTCTCGAGGTCTGGGAACGTGAAATAGGCGGCGGAATCCTTGCTCACCTCGACAGCACCTTTCTGTATGGGGACGGACGGCCAGTTCTCCCGCATCCGCTCGTCATGGAAGGCCAGCCACGGGAACTTCTGTCGGATCAGGTCCGTGTCGCTGATTATGACATCCGGCTTCGATCTCACCTCATACATATAACGGTCAGGGGTTTGCAGACGGAACAGCTCATACCTGACGGTGCCGCTCTGCGGTTTTCCCGCCGTGTTGGTCAGCGAAATCCGATATTGGTTGTCCGTTTTCCCAGTCGCTATCTCGCCAGGCAAATCGCACGACAGCAGCAGGTTACGACTACTGACATAGACCACGGTGCTGCCGCTGTGGGTCTCGCCGTTGATGTCGGTGACATCCACCGAAACCTCATACCGGTAAAGCGGGGTATATTGTCGCAAAGTCTTGTCCTCCTCGGTTTGGAAGGTGATGCGGAAGATGCCGTCATTATCGGTTTCGAGGGTGCCGTGCGCCACGTCGAGCGGTTCGGAGGTGGGATGCCACCAGTAGCTGCGCCACCACGGGAACGAGGTGCTGCGGGTCACGCGGTAGCTCACCGAGGCACCGTCAAGCGGGTAACCCGCCAACGCCATCGCGTTGCCCTTTACCGTCACTTCCTGCCCGATGGTGAACGTTTCCTCCGGCGTTTCGACCTTCACCTCGAAGGCCGGTAACTTGTACTCCTCCACGGAAATCGAATGGCTGAACGATTGGTCGGCCACGTAAGCATAAATATGGAACATGCCCGTCAGACCGCCTTCAGGCAAGGTAAACTCACCCGCGATGGATCCGAACTCATTGGTTCTCAACTCAATCTCCTCCACCTGCTGATAATTCGCATCCTTCAATATAACCTTAACGGAGGTGTCGGCGAGCAAGATAGACTTCTCATCTTCATAGATAAACTCGAAAATTCCTTTGAAATAAACCGTTTGTCCCGGACGGTAAAGCGACCTGTCGGTGAAAAGGTGGGCATTGATACGGTCTTTTAAGGAACTGCCACCCCTACTCCACCAACTGAATCGGTGCGTGGTCATAAGGGTCTGACCTTGCCAAGTGGCTGTAAAACCGTCGCATCCGAGATACTGGTTGTCCTTCCGTTCGAACAGGCAGAACCCGTCTCGGTCGGTGGTACAGTTTCTATTTTGCTTGTCGATGTTCATGGTCACCTTGGCATTGGACAGCGGCTCACCGGTCTTTCTGTGCACCGCCAGGACCTCCAAGCCGTTCTCCACACTTCGCGGTAGGAGTTTTATGTCACTTACTTGGAACAAATTGCACTCGCGCGGGGTATTCTTGTCCCACTTCTCCTGGGGCTGATCGGAAACCACAAACCAGTAAACCCCGGCAGGCAGTTTAGGCAGCAGATAAAGTCCTGTGTGGTTCATCATATCTTGATTATCAGGAAGTTCCACAACCTCATCATAGACGTGTTTTTGTGTGGACAAGAATGCGAATATCTTGTTTTGCGACAGTTGCATGGAAGCGGGGGTGGCCTTGACGACCCATACGTACAACTGTTTGCAGTTCGCATAGTTAATCCTCCACAAGGTAGGCTCACCAGTAGGAGAAACCATCTGGTCGCTGGTAAGCGGGTATGCACCGACCGTCCGAACGTGTAACTCTCGGAGGGTCTTGTCCACGTCATCTCGATAGAAGGATTTGCCCGAAGCATTGATAGCAATCTTCAGCCAAGATTCGGCCTTAAGCGGGAGGTCGCGGTTTTGGTCTTCCAAATGGCTCTCGCCGTCTTGAATAAGATCCTGATACTGATTCAGATACAGGTTCCCAATCCGATAAGCGATAAGTCCGTAGCCCTGCATCGACTCGCACTCCTTCGCCCATTTCTCCAAGAAAGAGATGTACCAATCCATCGAATTGTCGGGAGCAAGCCCTTGGTTGCGCATGAAATTGTAACGATCAATGGTCAGCAGGATGAGTTCCATCTCTTGACCCCGATTCAGATAGTGGCGAGTAAGTTCTTGATAAACAAACAGTACCGTCTGCATCATCGTGGAGTTTTCCGTGACATGCAACGGCATTCTGAGAAATTGGTCATTATGCCAAAGCGCATCGCCTGCGAGTGAAAGGTCGGCGCGTTCATTCCGCAACTGGGAGCTGAAATAGGTAAGCGCGTGATAGGCCAGCGCTTCATACAACGTCCTGATATAGGGTTTATTATCCGACTTTTTATTCAACAGTTCCGCATATTCCTTCGCATCCACCGCCTGCAGCATTTGGGCATTGTTCAACGAAAGCAAATACTCTTCGCGTGCACGACGCTGGAAAGTTTTCTCATCCCACTCTTTGAAATCGGTGGGCGTTTCATCAGCGAGTTGGGTGCGCTCACTGATACGGTAGCGATTCCCGTCGCAGTACTCCGAGAGGAACTGCGCCATGCAGCTGTGCCATATCGCGTTGGCCACGGGGTCTTTCTCCGTGAGCGTGATTTGCTCGTTGAGGATGCGGTAGGCGGAGTCCGCGCCGTCGTCGTATTTCTCGCACAGGTCGCGAATCTCTTTCCATTTCTTGGCAATCTCCGACGGAGACTGCGTCTGCCCGAAGGCGGTTATTTGCGCTAACAGTATCATAATCAATGGAATAATGGTCTTTCTCATATTGCTGGATAATGTTAATTTCAATGAAGCGAAAGTACACTTTTTTCGGTTACTCAAATAAATCCCAACTGCCGCGTGGAAGCCAACCACGAATACTGCCTCTGGGACGCCAAGCGCCTGGCCCTTGCATCCGAAAGTCCCGCTATCCAAGGCCAAATCAATATTTTGTTATGGCAATACCAAACATAGTTCCCGCGCAAAACACGCGCAGAAAATAGGTGCCGGACGTCAGACTGGAGAGATTCAAGCGGGTCAACTGTTCTTCCCTATATTGGAGCACCTTCCTTCCACGGACATCGTAAATTTCTACCTCCGTAATCGTTTCGTCACCACCATCCAGCATCAGATAATCGCCAGCGGGGTTCGGATATGCCTTAAGGACAGGGATATTCCCGAAATCAGGCACCGCGTTCGTGGAGGTGTCGATGACAAACACCGTGACCGAGCTGCGCGGGCTGACACACCACAGCGTGTCGTCCTGATAGACCTCCTCCAGATAATAGGTGGTCGTGTCGAATAGAGCAGGCGTCGTGAAGTAAGCACCCGTCGCAATGGGCGAAGTCGCCGTATCGGAGTCGTACCAAAGCACCTCATGCTCGGCAAGCGCAACAATCGTGGTCTGCATCCCTGGAAGGATGTACTGGTCGAAGGCTATCGGCGCAACCACCTGCGGCTGCAGCGCGACATCGCAACGCACTTTCGTGCCGGGCTTAGTCGTCACGGTGAACGTGGCGGTCTGGTAGCAAGGCGCGGAAACTTCCACGGTGTAGGTTCCCGCCATGATTGGCCGGTGATACGCCCCGAGAGGCAGATGCGAGAAGACCTCGGAATGGAACATGTCGTGGTTGATCACTCTGACCATTGCCTCGACGGGCTCGTGCGTGACGGCATCGGTGACCACTCCCCAGAAGCCGTAGTCGCACTCCATCACGTAGCTCAGCAGCGCATCCTTGGTGTTCGTCCAGAACGCCTGCAGCTCCATGGGATCCGTGACCACGTGGGTGAGGCTGGTCTCGATGGTCACTTCGCGGCAACGCTGATAGTAGGTCATATAGTCCTGACGGCTGCCGGAGACGGCATACCAGTCGCCGCCTTCAATGACCGCGCGGCCACCGCTGCCGTACATGTACGAGGTGTCCTGCGCGTGACACAACGTCGCGTAGTTCTGGCAGACATAGCGGAACCAATCGGCATCGGCATGGGGACGCTGGCTTGTGGCCCACGAATCCCAAGGGTAGTTGAGCAGTTCGGCTCCGCAGTGGTAATTGACCGACATGACAAAGTGTTTTGGCGTCACATAGTCGATAATCGCCTGGGTCTCAGGCTGTATATTGGCCGTCGTACCCAAGCCGGGCAAGTGAGGATAATTGCGGTTCAACTGCACATCGTTGTAATTGTGATAGGTCGAATAATCGCCGCCCTGCCAAATCATACTGTTGGAGAGATGGTACGTACCGTCGGGGTTCTCCAACGGACAAATGTACAAGTCCACATTGTCCAGAATCCGCATCACGGCGGAATCCGTGGCAGCATTGTTCAGGATATAGTCGGCCAGATGCAGCATCAAATAATAACCCACCACCTCCGTGCCATGCATCGTCGAAGAGTAGAGGAAGGCCGGCTTGGTGGTCGCCTGCCCCAACGTGTTGCTGATGTGGATGGCAAAGATGGAATGGGGAAGCGTCGGGTGCGGCGTGGTGTCCAGAACAGTGTCAATCCGGCACAAATTGGGGAACGAATCCTGGAAATACTGCAGCAACTGCGTATAAACCTCATAGCTGGGGTATTTGTTCCAGTCGAACATCGCCGTCAGCGTGGTGGCGATATGGCTGCTGTCAACCGTCACCCCGCGAGTCGGATGAAGAATTTCCTCCGGAACGTATTCCCGCACCGACAGTCTGTCTCCTATCATTCCTGAAATACTGTCCATCACAGTCGTAATCTCGGTCATCGTGCCGGAAAACTCCGTTATCGGTCCAATCGCGACGCAGACCGTATCCGAGGGATCGGATTCTTCTTCGTTAACACCGCAATTGTATGTAATGGTGTAGCAGTGGTTTCCCAAGGGGGCGGCGGTATCGGTGTAAGTGGAATCGGCAATATCGGAGGCTATCAGCAGCCCGTCGCGATAGACGTTGACCGTATGACCTGTAGTCACATTGCCATGAATCGAAAGGTCATCCACGCAGAAGATGTACTGGTTGAAGGAGATGCAATGGATGGCGACATACTTCGCTTGTGGTGGGACCAAGAAGGAATATTCCGTCCAGGTGGTCGTGGTGGTAATCGGCTCGCAATGGAGCGGGATGAAGCTGTCGGCATTGCTATCGGTCAGCGAATAAGCCACAACAAACTGTTCGTCAGTAAATTGCGAAGAAAAGCTACGGGCATAGAAGGAGAAGGTGAAGGCTTCCGTGAATTGCAGTTCGGGGCTCACCATCCAATCATCATTATGAATGGTGTAATGGAATGGGCAACCGAAGAACTTGTGACCGGAATGGGCCTGCGCATTGTTGTTGCCCGTGCCGTATATCAGTTCGTCATCCAGCACGATGTAAGCCATCGCCGCCCCTTCGTTCAGAAAGTTCAGTGAGGAGAAACTGGAAGTCGGCTCGCCATCCCCGTCGATGTAGCCCCACCCTACTGTCCCGGGCGTATTGATTGCGCCATACTCGTAAGACTCCACATCATCGGAAATTGTGACCTCCTGTGAACTGTAAGACCCACTCCAAGAGAGCGTTACATCTTCCCCTGCCACTTGCGCAGTCAGTCCTTGCGGAGCATCACAAGGCGAGCTCGGCGGATTCAGCAGGATGCCGGCGGGCATAGTCAAATCATCCATCCACACGCAATCGGAGCCCTTTTTCTCATTCGTGTTCTTGTTGTAGCAGAACTTCAGCACATGGTAACCGGCGGAAACATCACACTGATATTCAGCCCAATCCGCATAGCCCGTCAGCGTGTCCATCGGTTGGCCGTCGAGGTAGAAATAGAAGACCCCTCCGCCGGGTGCGGAGAATATTTTGCGGAAGTAGGAAATCATTCCTCCTTCTGTCAGATAGACAGACAGTTGTAGTATAGAGGCTATATTGTCCTGATAATAGTTCCCGCTCCTGACGCAATACCGACCGTTATGGGCGCCCTCGCTGGTCACCTCCCACAGCGAACGGGTTCCCACGCGCTCCCACTGCAGCGTGGAGAAGTCGCCGCTTTCCCAGTCCTCCACCATCAGCAAGGTGGTGTCCTGGGCGAGCAAGGTCATTACCCCAACGGAAATCAGCATCAATGACAAAAAAAGCTGTTTCAACCGTTCCATTTTTCCACAAATACAATAAGATCACACCATTACAGGATTCTACACGCAAACCGCCTGCAACTCCCGCCCCAGAGCATGCAATGCATTGACAATCTTGCCGCTCTGCGCCGGACGCGGCTTGCTCCTGCCGCAGATGTAATGACCCAACTGCCGTTCGTTGATGCCTGTCAGACGCGACAATGCCGCCCGAGTCAATATCTTATCATAGCAGTACAGTATGCTCTGGATATCCATCTTGAAGACCAGACTATACGATTGGTCGAACACGGCAGGATATTCCTCCTTATCCTCTTTCGCGCAATCCACGAAAAAGTCGATGCTTTCACGCACATAATCAATGAAGCCCGAAAAATCACCGGAAAAGGCAACGACCCAGCCCGGCAACAGTTCGCAACTGCCGCTGTATCCTTTCTCCGTTCTTGATGTTGAAATGACTACTTCTTCCATAATGTCTGCTTCTTCGGAATTAAAAAATCAACCCTGATTGTTTCTCAATGTTTCTCAGCGAGCCGGCGCGGAGGTGGCGACGCTTCCCTACCGAGCTTTGGTCCCTACCGGGACTTTATTTCATCGCCCTTTCATCGGTTTTCATCGTGTCATCGCATGTTCCCCTCAACTGCTAACTACTAACTACTAACTACTAACTGATTTCCGGCTCGCCGCGACCAGCGCCCCGAACACCAGCAACCCGTTGACAATCAGCAGCTCGTAGCCGAACTTGTAGCCGAAGAGCCACTGCTGGGAATGCGTGGCGAGGATGTAGCAGAAGACCGGGATGCCGATGGCGATGACCGGCACGAGCCAGCGGCGCGACTGCGGAATCTCCCGCTTGGTGAACATACCAAACGTGAACAAGCCCAAAATCGGACCGTAGGTGTAGGAAGCCACCATGAAGATGATGCGGATGAGCGCGTCGTTGTGGTGTTGAGAGACGATGAGAATCACCGTCAGGAAGAGCATGGAAATGACGAGGTGGACGATTCTGCGGACGTTGATCTGCTGCTTCTCTGTGGGGAAACGCTTCTCGATGTCGAGCAGGTCGTAGCAAACCGTGGTCGTGAGGGCCGTGAAGGTGCCGTCCGCGCTGGAGAAGCCGGCGGAGATGAGTCCGAAGACGAAGACCAACGCCCCGACCTTGCCCAGGTAGTTGAACGCGATCTCCGGATAGATACGGTCGGTGGGGAACTGGCTGACATCCACACCGTTGTGCTGCGCGAAGACCAGCAACATGCCGCCAAGCAGCAGGAAGAGGATGTTGACCACCACCAAGATGCAGGTGAACGAGAACATGTTGCGCTGCGACTCCCGCAACGACTTGCAAGAGAGGTTCTTCTGCATCATGTCCTGATCCAAGCCCGTCATGGAGATGGTGATGAACATGCCGCCGATAACCTGCTTCAGGAAGTAGCTGTTGTTGCGCCAGTCGGTGTTGAAGACGGTGCGGCAGTCGGTGCCGTCCTTGCCCACAGTGGCCATCTGCGCCCAAATGTCGCTGAATGAGCCGCCCATGTTGCGCATGATCACCACAATCGTAATAATCAGTGCGCCAATGAGAAACGTAGTTTGCAGCATATCCGTCCACACCACCGTCTTGATGCCGCCGCGGAACGTGTAAAGCAGGATGATGGCAATCATCACGATGGCCGTGGCCCAGATCGGGATGTTCCAGCCATCGAAGACAAAAATCTGCAACACGAAGATTACCAAATACATACGCAACGCCGACCCTAGCAATCGCGACAGGAAGAAGAACAGCGCGCCCGTCTTGTGCGCCTCGTTGCCGATGCGTTTGCCGAGGTACTCGTAGATGGAGGTCACGTTGAGCCGGTAATAGAGCGGCAACAGCAACAACCCGATGACGATGTAGCCGAGGATGTAGCCGAAGACGACTCCCAAGTAGGTGAACTGCGTGGTATAAACGTCGCCGGGCACCGACATGAACGTGACACCCGACAACGAACTGCCAATCATGCCGTAAGCCACCACTAACCAGGGTGACTTACGGTTTCCTGTGAAGTAACTCATTTTGTCCGTTTTGCGGGAAGTCAACCCCGTAATCACGAACAGCATCACCACATAAAGGGCGAAGAATGTGAAGATGAAGGTCTGCACTTGTTTGTACTTTTATTTCTTAGAATCAATCAGTCTGCATTATTCTTACCCATCACTTAACTGAGACGTAAGACTTGAGACTTGAGACTTTGAACTTTGACTATGGCCCAGAGCTAACTACTAACTACTAACTACTAACTACTAACTACTAACTGCTAACTACTAACTGCTAACTATTTCACGCCGGGTTTTCCGAGCAGACGGAACATATTCTTCTTGTACGCTTCCACGCCGGGTTGGTCAAACGGGTTCACGCCGAGCATGTAACCGCTTACCGCACAGCTCATTTCGAAGAAGTAGATGAGTTCGCCGAGGTGGTACTCGTTGATTTCCGGCACGGTGATGCAGAGGTTCGGCACCTGACCGTCCACGTGCGCGAGGCACGTGCCCTTGCGGGCGATCTGGTTGATTTCGTGGATGGTGCGGTGCTGCAGATAGTTCAGGTTGTCGAGGTTCTCGGCATCCTCGGGGATGTTGACGCGGTGGTGGACCGCATCGATGGCGAGGACGGTCTCGAACATCTGGCGCGTGCCCTCCTGGATGTACTGTCCGAGGGAATGCAGATCGGTGGAGAAGATGGCGCCGGCGGGGAAGATGCCCTTGTGCTCCTTGCCTTCGCTCTCGCCGAAGAGCTGCTTGAACCATTCGATGAAGTAGAACAGCTGCGGCTCGAAAGAGGCGAGCAACTCCACCTTCAATCCGCTCTCATAAAGCAGGTTACGGACGAGGGCGTATTGCAGAATCGGGTTCTGCTCGTACTTCGGGTTCTCGGCCACGAACTTCTGCATGTCGCGGGCGCCTTGCAGCAGCTGGCGGATGTCGAAGCCGGCCAATGCGATGGGCAACAGACCCACGGGGGTGAGCACGGAATAGCGTCCGCCCACATCATCGGGAATCACGAAGGTGGGATAGCCTTCCTTATCGGCGAGGGTTTTCAGGGCGCCGCGGGCCTTGTCGGTGATGGCCACGATGCGTTCCTTGGCCGCTTCCACGCCGTATTTCTTCTCGCAGTGCTGTTTCAGGATGCGGAAAGCCAGGGCGGGCTCGGTAGTTGTGCCCGACTTGGAGATCACCACCACGGAGTAGTCGCGGGTGTCGAGAACGTCCAGCAAATCGTGGAGATAGTCCTCGTTGATGTTGTTTCCGGCGTAGAGGATATGCGGGTATTTGCCTTTCACGTAGGGGGCGAAGGAGTGCTGCAGCGCCTCGATGACAGCGCGGGCGCCGAGGTAGGAGCCGCCGATGCCGACCACCACGACCACCTCCGACTTCTCCACCAGATGGGCAGTAACCGTCTCAAGGTCTATGATTTCCTGTTCCGTCACATCGCTCGGAAGCGTGACCCAGCCGAGGAAGTCGTTGCCGCGGCCAGTCTTGTTCAGCGCGGTCTGCAAGGCAGCTTCCGCATCTTTCTTTCTATTCTCAATTTGCTGATTGTCAAGTGCAAACATTGCATCTTGAAAGGTAAATCTGATATTCATAACGATATTATTTAACGTAAAACTTCTCGGTTTTAGAGACGGCAAAGATACATTTTTTATTCGTTTATGGTTTAAGGGTTATGGGTTAAGGGTTAATGTTTAAGGGTTAATGTTTAAGGGTTATGGATGATAATGTTATCGTTCGGCGATGATAACGTTATCGTTCGGCGATGATAACGTTATCGTTCGGCGATGATAACGTTATCGTTTCACGCATCAAAAAAAAGTGTACTTTTGCAGCTTGTTATTCTGGCAATTTTTCAACGTTAACGTATCAATAATCAAAAACATGGCAGAAAAAATCTTATCGAAAGTGAAACCCGGTGTGGTTTACGGCAAGGATCTGCAAGAGATCTTCCGCATTGCAAAAGCTAACCAATTCGCTCTCCCGGCCGTGAATGTGGTCGGCACGGATTCTATCAACGCCGTGATGGAGGCCGCCAAGGCGGTGAACTCCCCGGTGATGATCCAGTTCTCGAACGGCGGCGGCGTCTTCTGCGCCGGCAAGTCGCTGAGCAACGACAACCAGCAAGCGGCCATCCAAGGCTGCATCTCCGGTGCTATGCACATCCACCGTATGGCTGAATTGTACGGTGTGCCCGTGGTCGTCCACACCGACCATGCCGCCAAGAAGCTCCTTCCCTGGATCGACGGGCTGCTTGACGAAGGCGAGAAATACTATGCCGCCCACGGCAAACCGCTCTTCAGCTCCCACATGCTCGACCTCTCGGAAGAGCCGCTGAAAGAGAACATCGAGATCTGCAAGAAGTATCTGGCCCGCATGGCGAAGCTGGAGATGACCCTCGAAATCGAGCTCGGCATCACCGGCGGCGAGGAAGACGGCGTCGATAACACCGGCATCGACAGCGCGCGTCTCTACACGCAGCCCGAGGATGTGGCTTACGCTTACGAGGAGCTGAGCAAGATCAGCCCGAACTTCACCATCGCCGCTTCCTTCGGCAACGTTCACGGCGTCTACAAACCTGGCAACGTGAAGTTGGAGCCCATCATCCTGCACAACTCCCAAGAGTACATCCAGAAGAAGTTCAACACGCAGCCGAATCCCGTGAACTTCGTGTTCCATGGCGGCTCCGGTTCCGAACCCGCCAAGATCAAGGAGGCCATCAGCTACGGCGTCATCAAGATGAACATCGACACCGACACGCAATGGGCGTTCTGGGAAGGCGTGATGAAGTACTACAAGAAGAACGAGGCTTACCTGCAGGGCCAGATCGGCAACCCCGAAGGCGAGGACAAGCCCAACAAGAAGTACTACGACCCGCGCGCGGTTCTTCGCGAAGGCGAAAAATCCATGGTCGAGCGCCTCAAGGTGGCGTTCAGCGATCTGAACTGCATCGACAGACTGTAAAGATTAACGTTTTTTAGCTTTATAAGGATATTGCTAATGTAGGGCTGCCACATTACGACAGCCCTACATTCATTAACGGAAAGAATGCTGTATTTGTCCTTAGACTATGAAAAATAAAATTGAACCAAACAACAACACAGGGTTGGATTCCCTTGTAAAACAAATTTCAACAGTTCAGGAAGTGCTGCAAGGCATTGCGGCGCACGCCATCAACCTCTCATTGACCGCCCGCAACTGGCTGGTGGGGTACTATATTGTGGAATACGAGCAGCACGGTGAAGACAGGGCGCAGTATGGCGACAACCTCTTGAGAACAATCGCCAAACGTTTGAATAGAAGAGGATTGGGTGAACGGCGGCTATACGAATTCCGACAATTTTATTGTGTTTACCCCTATATAGGTGAAATTGTGTCATCTTTTTTACATGTCCAATACCCTTACGAAAAATTGCGGTTACCGACCGCAATATTACAAGCCACTGATATCAAGCAGTTTGAAAAATTGCGGTTGCCGACCGCCAAATTGGAAGACTGGCAAACGCCACCAGAGAGACTGTTCAACAGACTATCAGCCTCGCACCTCATTTTTCTTTCAAACATCAAAGAAGATCTGAAACGTGCTTTTTATGAGCAAGAGGCCATCAGAGGATGTTGGACTGTGAAAGAATTGGAACGGCAGGTGGCTTCGTTATATTACGAACGCATGGGAGCCTCCAAGAACAAGAAAGCACTACAACGTCATGTGGCGGAGAATGCAGGCATCCTCATGCCTAAAGACATCATCCATGACCCCGTTTCGCTTGAGTTCCTTGAGTTGCAGCAGCAAGAGGTATATACTGAAACAAAACTGGAGAAAGCCATTCTCGACCATTTGCAGCATTTCATGTTGGAAATGGGGCGTGGATTCTGTTTCGAAGCCCGGCAGAAGCGCATTCTGATCGATCAAGATTACTTCAAGGCCGACCTTATTTTTTACCACCGCATACTGAAATGCCATGTGATTGTGGATTTGAAGACAGACCGTTTCCGTCACGAGTATGCCTCGCAGCTGAACATGTACCTCAATTATTATCGGCACGAGGTGATGCAACCCGATGACAACCCGCCCGTAGGCCTGCTACTCTGCACAGACTACGGTGAAACCACCGTCCGTTACGCCACCGAAGGCCTATCGCAGAACTTATTCGTGAGCAAATACCAACTGCAACTGCCCTCTACGGAAGAACTTCGCCGCTACATGCTAGAAAACTTTGATGACCAGACGATAGCCAAATACAAAGAGCAACAGCGGCAGAGTTTCTTACCGAGCCCTGCGGTCCTATCGAGCTGCAATGAGAGCCAATAGCTAACAGTCAATGTATCACTCCTACTTCCTTCCGAAATCCGCGGGAATCTCTCCCCACAGCGGGGTGTTCCATTTGTAAATCGGCGTGTCATAGGTGTTGTTGCGGAGCCACTCCTCGGCGCGAGCCAGCAACTCAATGACCTCCTCGTTCTCCTCGGTGGGCAGAATCACGGAATTGTGCTTCTTCTTGCGGACCCAGGAGAGCGCGGTCATGCTGTCGGTGTAGATGGGGATGTCGAAACCGTGCTTCTTAATGAGGGAAAGGCCGTGCACGATCGCCAGAAACTCGCCCACATTGTTGGTGGCGCGGGGAAACGGCCCTTTGTGGAACCACTCCTTGCCCGTCTCGGTATAGACCCCGCGGTACTCCATCACCTTGGTCACGGAATTCCAGGCCGCGTCCACCGAGAGGCTGCGCAGAATCGGCTTCGGCTGATCCTGCATCAACAACAGCTGCTTGGCGGAGTTCTTGGGCGACGGATGCTCTTTGTAGTACTTCTCATAGCCCTGCTTGAAAGCGGTTTCCGCCTCTCCCCTGCTCTCGAACGACTTGTACTTCGCATTCTCGAACTGATAGACCTGTTGTTTGCAGTCGTTCCAGTTGTCATAGACGCCCGGTTTCTTGCCCGACCACACGACATAATATTTTTGTTGCTTTGCCATTCTTCAAATTTGTTATTTTTGCCGCCGGATTCTCCGAAATTTTTGGACGGCAAAGGTACATAAATTTCAAACACAAAAACGGAATCCCACCTGATGTAGAGATGTGCCATGGTGCGTCTCTACAACAAACAAGAAATTAGACAAATATGAGAAAAATAAACTTCAAACACAGTCTTTGGACGGTCATGGCCGCCGTTCTGATCGTATCGACACTGGTTTCCTGCGAGCCCCACTCGCGCAAACATGTCTGCAAGAACTTTTCCATCGAGGTGAATCATCCGTTCCCGAACACCAACTGGGCATTCGAGGAGGAGGTGTTGGACTTTTCGTTTGACATCGAGGACACCGCTACCCTTTTCGACATTTCGTTGGTGTTGCTCTACGACACCGCGGTGAACACCTTGAAAGACATCCCGCTCACCCTCACGCTCAGTTCCCCCGACGGGATGAAGTCCATCTGCGCCAGCCACTTCCTGCTGGACGCGCAGACGAACCCCGACATCAAGATCACTTCTGGCAGCAACGCGGAGCTCAACGTGGTTGTCTATCCGAAGCGCAAGTTCAAGGTGCCCGGCACCCACACCCTGACCGTCTATCGCCGTGCCGAGAAGGCCGACAACTACGGTTTCCAGAGTCTTTCGGCCATGGTGAAGGTGGCGAAGTAAGCCTAGAGACCCAGCCCTTTTTGTTAACAATCGGCTGTTTGTAAAATCCCGGTCGCCCCTCTTGACAACCCATGTCCCGGAGTTGTATCTTTGCGGTATGAAGACGAAACTCCATTTCACCCGGGGCGAATGGGCGGCAGCCCTCTTTTTGCTCACTGTCATGACAGCGGGCAATCTTTACTATTTCCTGTGCGACATCCATCCCAAGCCGTCCTGCGATGTCCACCAATACGAAACGCAATTCCAGCAGTTCGCTGAGCATCAGGCCCGTATGGCCGACTCCGTCGAGGCGACGAGGCAACGGACGTATGGCGAGCAGCCAAGGTCCCGGCCCGACACGCTCCTCCCGTTCAAGTCGCAGCCCCGCAAACCGATGTACGACATCGTCAAGCTCGACCTCAACAGCTGCGACACGGACGCCTTGGTCACCGTGCCGCAATTCGGGAGCAAACGTGCCGCGAAACTCGTGGAATACCGGGAAAAGCTCGGCGGCTTCCACAGTCTCTCGCAGCTGCAGGAGGTCTATGTCCTGCAGAACATCGACACGGTGAAGCTGAAGGATTATTTTTACATCGACAAGAGGGAACTCCGGAAGTTGAACATCAACACGGCCACCTATCAGGAACTCGTGTCGCACCCCTATATCGACGCCTACCTCACCAAGCTGATCATCCACCATCGCGAGAAAACGGGTCCCATCCGCAACCTCGGGGAGCTGCAGCAAATCACCCACGCCTACCCGGAGCTCATCGACCAACTCCGCCCCTACCTCGACTTCTAAACCCATAACCCATAACCTTTAACCATTAAACCTTAACCATTAAACCTTAACCATTAAACCTTAACCATTAAACCTTAACCATTAAACCTTAACCATTAAACCTTAACCATTAAACCTTAACCATTAAACCTTAACCATTAAACCTTAAACCTTAAACCTTAAACCACCCCCCAACCTGTTCATATCTTGTTGATAACTTTTCAACCCGCAATTGTTAATTAGATTGTATTTTTGCGGCTTGTTTTGGAAAGATTCAATTATTCACATAAAATCAGGTATTATGAAAAAGTTTCTATGCATGATGCTTATGCTTATCACTTTGGGCATGAGCGGGTTCGCGCAGGTCTTGTCGGACTACATAATGACGACGGGCACTGACGCGACCAAGTGGCAGACCCTGACCACCACAACGAACCTGATTACCGGCACTGGCGACAGCAAAGCCTCCGCCGTGACGGACATCGGATTCACCTTCAATTTTGCGGGAACCAACTACACGCAGTTTTCCGTGAATTCAGACGGCAACTTGCGCTTTGGCGCCGCAGTGACGGGAACCGGAAATTATTCCACCCCGTTCAGCAGTACCAACGCCAACTCCAACAACCCCAAAATCAACATGATGGGTTGCGACGGCTACATCACCGACAGCGGCTATGTGTATCACGAGGTGATCGGCACCGCACCCGACCGCGTGTGCGTGATTGAGTTCGCCACCTCCACCTACAACACTGTATCGAGACCTTCCCTGCTGCGCTGGCAGGTGCAACTCTTCGAGGGCAGCAACAACATCCAGATCGTGTATTATTCCGCGATGCCTCCCATTCTTCCCAACGTTGCCCGTCAGCCGGGTATGTGCGTGAACAACACGGACATCATCCTGATAGACAACTACCACAATGCCGCCCACTATACAACCGGCCAGTCAACGAACAGCTGTCCGATCACCACTTGGCCGGATGTGAACCGCTACTACCTGTTTACCATCTCAGACTGTCCCACCCCGGGAAACTTCAACGCTGCAACATTAGGTTCCACCAGCGTTAACCTCACCTGGACATCGGCAACAGGCGGCACCGATTTCGTGTTGCAATACAAGACGCCCACCACCGACTGGAGCAATGCCACGACCGAAAACGCCTACGACACCACCTATAACCTGACGGGGCTGACTCCCAGCACAACCTACCAACTCCGTGTGGCCCAGCTTTGCAACAGCGACACGAGCAACTGGGCCTACCTGACGCTGACCACGGCCTGTGCGCCTGTCGCCACACTGCCTTGGACCGACAACCTCGACTCCTACCCCGGCAGCACCTCCGGCAGCACGAACAACCTGCCATACTGCTGGAGCTACCTCAACACCGCCACCACTTCTTCTTCAAGCTACAAGGGCTACCCCATCATCTACGCCAGCGCAACCTACGCCGCCTCCGGCAGCAACTCCCTGCGCTTCTACTCATATCAGACGACCGGCACCTACGGCGACGAGATGGTCATCCTGCCGCAAATAGACGCCGACCTTTACCCTGTCAACACGTTACAACTTTCCTTTGACGCACGCAACTACTCCACATACACGTTCAAGGCTTACATCGGGGTCATCACCAACCCGTCGCTCCAGAGCACATTCGTGGTGTTAGACTCCCTTGAGACCACCTCCAACACCTACCAAACCTACGATTTCCCCCTGAACCAATATACCGGTCCGAACGGCTACATCGCCATCCTGGCGAAACAGCCTGCCTCAAGCTACAATGCCGGATATATCGACAACTTCGTGGTGGATGTGATTCCGACCTGCCCCAAACCGAAAGACCTCACGGCATCCAATCCCACGCTGACCAGCATCGACCTGTCGTGGTTGGAAATGGGCAGCGCCACCACTTGGGAGATCGAATATGGTCCGATGGGATTCGCGCAAGGAACTGGCACCGTGGAGACCGCCACGACCAACCCCTACACCATCAACGGCCTGGAGCCTTCCTCCGGTTATGATTTCTACGTTAGAGCGAACTGCGGAGGAGGCGACCTCAGCGAATTCAGCACCAAGACCACTGCCGCCACGGCATGCGCCCTCGTCTCGACAATGCCGTTCACCGAGGACTTCGACGGCTATACGGGTGTCACCACCAACACCGTGGATGTACTGCCCTACTGTTGGAGCAAGCTCAACACCGGCACCACCTATCCTGGCTTGCCGAACATCTACGCCAGCGCAACATACGCCGCATCAGGCAGCAACTCCCTGCACTTCTACACCTCTTCCTCATCCGCCTACGCGGACCAAACCGCCGTGCTGCCACAGATTGACATCACGACATACCCCATCAACAGTCTGCAACTCACAATGGATGTCCGGGCGAGTTCCTCTACCTCTCCATTCGTATTAGTAGTGGGTGTTATGACCGATCCAACCAATGCCACAACCTTTACTGCCGTGGACACTATCGATTGGCAAACGCTTGCCTACACCACCTTTGAGATTCCGCTCAGCCATTACGCAGGCACGGGCAGCTACATCGCGGTGATGGCACCGAAGCCGACCTCTGGCACCAATTACGGATATGTGGACAACGTGGTCGTGGACCTGCTGCCCACCTGCCCCATTCCAAGACATCTGACAGCCACCAACGTCACCACAACCAGTATCGAACTCTCCTGGGATGAGATGGGTACCGCTACAAACTGGGACATTGAGTACGGTCCGATGGGTTTCACGCCCGGCCACGGAACTGTAGAGACTGCTTCCTCGAACCCCTACACGATCAACGGGCTGAATCATTCCACCGGATACGACTTCTATATTCGGGCGAACTGCGGTAGCGGTGATGTTAGCAATTATACGAAGAAAATAACGATTGCAACCGCCTGCGCCCCGTATACCAATTTGCCCTTCATGGAAAATTTCGATGCCTATCCGAGCAACACGTCGGGTACCACATCGCACCTGCCCTACTGCTGGAGCAACATCAGCACCAGTACTAGTTCCTCATACGCTGGATACCCCATCATCTATACCAGCGCGACCTACGCCGCCTCCGGCAACAATTCCCTGCGTTTCTATACTTACTATTATACCTCATCCACTTCCACCAGCGATTATGGCGATCAAACCGTCATTCTTCCTGAAATAGATATTACAACCAACCCCATCAACACACTGCAACTCAGCATGGATGTTCGTGACAACACCACCTCATACGCTTTCCAACTGATCGTAGGTGTGATGACAGACACCACGTTCACTCCTGTGGACACTATCAACACGTCTTCCACCACATACGCGAACTATATTGTTGATTTCAGTAACTACAACGGCAACGGCAACCGCATTGCTATGTTGGCAAAGAGACCTAACACCAGCGGAAGCTACAACTATGGTTACGTGGACAACATCATTGTGGAGCCCATCCCCGCTTGCCAGCGTCCCTCCAGCATCTCGGCCGTTTCCACGACAAGCGATACGGTGTTTCTCTCTTGGACAGACAGCTATGGTAGCCTCTGGGATTTGGCATACGGTCCCATCGGCTTTGACCCCGACAACGCCACCGAAGCCACCCTTGAAACCGGCATTGACACTAACGCCTTTACCGTTACAGGACTGTCTTATGGCACGGGCTATGAATTCTATGTCCGTTCCGACTGCGGCGGTGCTGTCAGTGCATGGGTTATGAACCCGGCTGTCGGCTATCCTTACACCTACGTCATGGGCATTTCCGGCAGCGACACCCTGACGAGCTGCGGCATCTTCATTTCGGACAACGGCGGTCCCAATGGCGACTATGCGAACAGCTGCAACTACACGTTAGTCGTTTTCCCATCCGAGACCGACTCTGTGGTTTCCATCTCCGGCACGTTTGACGGCGAATCGACCCTCGACTATTTGAGTGTCTATAACGGTGTCGGCACCGATGACAACAACCTCTTGCAGAAAGTGATCTCCGGTGCCACCGGCAACGTGGTGACATTCGGACCGCTCAACTCCACCACCGGGCCGCTCACCCTGCTGTTCCACTCCGACGGCAGCGTCGTGAGACCCGGTTTCATGGCACAGATCTCCTGTGTGGAGCCACCCGCCTGCCCGCAGCCGTTCGACGTGCATGCCGTCTATGTGAGCAACAACGAGGCCACCGTCACCTGGGGTGTGCTGGAAGGCGCCTCCTCGACATTCGAATTGGCATTCAGCACTGCCGCAGGGTTCAACCCCGACACTTGCACCAACATCATCACGGTCAACACCAACGAATACACATTCACCGGTCTTACCGCCTTCACCAATTATTATGTCGCGGTACGGACAAGCTGCGGCACGGATGCGAGCGAATGGAGTGTCGTGACGCACTTCCGGACCGCTTGCGACCCGATAACCTCGCTGCCGTTCATCGAGAATTTTGACACTTACACCGGTTCGACATCCGGTTCCTCGAACAACCTGCCGTATTGCTGGAGCTACATTAACAACGGCACTTCCACCACTTACATCGGTTACCCGATTGTCTATGCCAGCGCGACCTACGCCGCCTCCGGCGACAACTCCCTGCGGTTCTACACTTACACCACTTCCGGCACCTACGACGACCAAATCGCAGTTTTGCCGAATATTGACGCGACGAGCCATCCGATAAACACCCTGCAGATGTCTTTCGACGCCCGTATCTACTCCACCTCCTACACGCCGTTCACATTAGTGGTGGGTGTCCTCTCCAATTCCACGGACAAGACAACCTTTGTGCCCGTTGACACCATCGAGGTCACATCCACCACCTATCAGCACTATGAGTTTGTATTCAACGGATATGAAGGCAACGGCACCTACATCGGCCTGATGGCACCGCAATCCACCACCACCTACAACGCCGGCAACGTTGACAACATCCTTGTGGAGCCGATACCAAACTGTCCCAAGCCCATGGACGTCACCGCCACCGGCGTCACTCCCACCAGCATGACCCTGACCTGGACGGAGGTCGGTGAAGCCAACTCCTGGGAGGTCGAGTACGGCCCTGTCGGATTCACTCCGGGCAGTGCGGCCGGGACTGTGGAGACCGTCACCTCGGAGCCTCCGTTCACGATCTCCAACCTGACTCCGGCAACGACTTACGATGTCTATGTCCGTTCAGACTGCGGCGGTGAATACAGCCTATACTCCACTAAGCTCACCGTTTTCATCCCGTGCACGGCCCTCGACTCCCTGCCCTACGTGGAAGGCTTCGACACCTACGGCACAGGCACGGGCATCTATCCTACCTGCTGGGACAGAATTAACACCTACAGCACCACCACCAATTATCCCTACATCACCACCACCCACTACGACGGTGTGGGTTCCCTCTACTTCTACGCCGGCACTTCCGGCACCTACAACATCGCGGTCTCCCCGATGATCGACGAGAGCATTCCGGTCAACACGCTGCAGACCACCTTCATGTGGCGCGCCTCCAATGCCACATCCCGCTTGGAGGTGGGTGTGATGACAAACCCGGCCAATGCGTCCACCTTTGTGCCGGTTGACACGATTGTCGCCTCTGCGACCTCCACGTGGGAGGGGTTCGAGGTTCCTTTCAGCCAATACACCGGCGAGGGTCACTACATCGCCTTCCGGGTTGCCTACAACAGTTCCGCAACCGGTTATGGCTACCTCGACAGCGTGGTCATCGACCTGATTCCCTCCTGTCCGAGACCGTTGCACGTGACCGCATCCAACATCACCACGAGCAGTGTTGACCTCTCATGGGATCAGAATGGCAATCCCAATTCCTGGGTGATCGAGTACGGCCCCAACGGTTTCGCACCGGGCACCGGCACCGAGGTGACGGCCACGACCAACCCCTACACGGTCACGGGACTGGACCATTCCACGGTGTATGACTTCTACGTCACGGCAGACTGCGGCGGTGGCGACGTCAGCCAGACTTCCTTCGTGTATTCCGCAGCCACCGCCTGTGCTGCCATTGACCAACTGCCTTACACGGAGAACTTCGACGCATACGGTACCGGATCAACGGCCTATCCGCTCTGCTGGAACAAATACACTACCTACACGGCTTCCACCAGTCTGCCCTACATCAACTCCACGCACTACGCCGGCGTTGGTTCGCTCTACTTCTATTGCACCTCCGGCACCTACAATGTCGCCATCACACCAGAATTTGATGCCACCATCCCGATCAATACGCTGCAAGCCACCTTCATGTACAGAGCCACCAACAGCACCGACTTCCTGATTGTGGGTGTGATGAGCAACCCCGCCGATTTCAGCACCTTCGTGCCAGTTGACACCGTTGCTCCGACAGGCACAGCCAGCACATGGACGGAGAAGGAGGTTGTCTTCAACGGATATACCGGCAACGGCCACTACATCGCCTTCCATAACGGAAACCCGACCGCCAGCTGTTACACCTACATTGACAACTTGTTCATCGACCTGATCCCGTCATGTCCGAAGCCGCAGAACGTGCATGTGGTGAACGTCACCACCACCAGTGTCGAGTTGGGCTGGACGGAGGTCGGTTCGGCCACCGCTTGGGAGATTGCCTACGGCACGCCCGGCTTCAACCCGAACAGCGCCAGCGCCACTGTGGTGACAGCCTCTTCCAACCCGTTCACGATCAACAACTTGAACAATTCCACCGTGTATGAGTTCTACGTCCGTTCCGCTTGCGGCGGCACCGACCACAGCTACTGGAGCACCAGCGCTCAGGGTTCCACCACCATGGTGCCTGTGGGTCTGCCCTATACGGCTGATTTCGCTGATTCCAACGACACTTGGGTGCTGAACGGCGGAAACTGCACCAACTACTGGGTGAGAGGCACCGTCAACAACGAGGCTTCCCTGTTCGTGACCAACAACGGTACCACGCCGGGATACACGATTACGACAATCTCCGCAAATGCTGCGCAGAAGTTGTTCACTGTGGGCACGAGCGACACGATCACCATCACCTTCGATGTGATGGTCGATGGTGAAGGCGGCTACGACTACCTGAAACTGTTCCTGGCACCTGCCTCCACGCAGTTCCTGCCCTCCACCACGGCACCGGGCACCGGGGACTACGCTCATCGTGACTATTCCACCAACGCTTACAACTTCTACGCAAACGGTTACGGCACGCAATCTTCGTATCCTTACGTCCTGAACAAGCTCACCGACACCATCCATGTGGTGGCGAAGATGCCCAACCCGAATGCCACTCCGACCTCCTCGTCCACGGCTTTGTTAGCCCTCGTCTGGAGAAATGACGTCAGCGGTGGTACTCAGCCGCCTGCCATCGTCAAGAACCTGACGGTGACGGCCAGCGGTTCCGGCCCGGTCATCACCGACCCGACCGTGGCCACCAACGCCGCCGAAAACATCACACCGACTTCCGCCACGCTGAAAGCCACCGTCACGAACCCCGACAACGTGACCATCACGGCCAAGGGCTTCGAATGGAAGGCCACCACGGGCGGCACCTACACGCAGGTCACGGCCACCAGCGCCACAAGCGGCTACTCCTACGACCTGACCGGCCTCACCCCCAGCACGGGCTACACCTATCGTGCGTTCATCACCTTCAACGGCCAGACGGTCTATGGCAACGAGATGACCTTCACGACCGCCGAGCAGGGACAGGAACCTTGTGACGTTCCGACGGGCCTGACCGCCTCCGACATCCAAGGCGAGTCCGTGACCATCACGTGGAACAACGATGCCAACGTGAACAGCTGGAACATCCAGTACCGTCCGATGGGCGGACAGCTGAGCACCGCCACCTCCAACACCAACAGCTACACCATCACCGGTCTGACCGGCGGCACCACCTACCAAATCCAGGTGCAGGCCAACTGCGGCGACGGCAACCTCAGCGACTGGTCGTCCGCCATCAACGTGACCACCACCGGCATCGCGAATTGGTTGGAGAACAGCGTGACGTTGTTCCCGAATCCAGCGAAAGAGTATGTGGACATCCGCATCGACGGCGACCTCAACGTCACGATGATGGAGGTTTACGATGTCTATGGCAAGCTGATCAACACGGTCAACGTCATCGACAACCCGACCCGCATCAACGTCTCCTCCCTCGCCAACGGCATGTACTTCGTGCGCGTCACCACCGAGGCGGGCTCTGTGACCAAAACCTTTGTCAAGAAGGGTTAAGGGTTAAGGGTTAATGTTTAATGAACGGGTACCGGTAACTTATCGGTGCCCGTTTTTCGTTCAGGTAGTTGGTTACGCTGCGCGTAATGAGTTTGGTTACGCTGCGCGTAATAGTGAGGGTGCGCTGCGCGCAGAAATCTGGGAAAATCTGATTAGAAAATCAGAGAAAATCTGATTGATTACATCAACCATTAACCCATAACCTATAAACCTTAACCCTTAAACCTTAAACCTTATACCCTAAACCTTAACCCTTAAACCTTATACCCTAAACCTTAAACTTTAACCCTTAACCCTTAAACCATAAACCCCTTGTTCATATCTTGTTGATAACATTCCGCCCGCCATAACGGGTAAAAGTTGTATCTTTGCGGCTTGTTTGAGAAAGACTATAATTTATAATATTCACCAATTTAAAATTTCAAACAGTATGAAAAAACTACTACTATTGATGCTGACAGTCCTGTTGGGATTAGGCTCTTGGCAGGCATCGGCGCAGCAAACAGTGGAGATTGGCACGGGCACAGGTACCACGTACTATGGTCCTTTCAACTCCCTCTGGGGCTACTCTTTTGTGGAGCAGATTTATACTGCCGAGGAAATTGACATGACCGGCACTATAACCTCCATCAGCTTCAACAACTCAAGCTCCGGCCAGACCAACAACATCACGGTCTATATGAAGCTTGTGAACCGCTCCTCCTTCTCGTCCTCCTCCGACTACGAGACGGTGACGGCGGCCGACATTGTTTACAGCGGCAGCCACAATTTCGCAAACGGATGGAGCGAGATCACGCTGGACACCCCGTTCGACTATGACGGGGCCAGCAATCTCCTGATTGCCGTACACGAATACACAAGCGGTTACTCCACCCAGTATTTCTATTACACCAGCACATCTGACTACAAGTTGATTTCCTTCCATAGCGACAGTGCCGATCCCGACCCGTACAACTTGGGGACCTACAGCGGAAACTCATACGCGCAATCGTATCTTAACAACATCCGGATGGAAATCATGCCTTCCGGCAACAACTGCTACACCCCTCTCGCTCCGGCCATCTCCAATGTCACCCCCTACGGAGCCACGCTGTCATGGACTCCCCGCGAGAACCAGACCGCATGGGAGGTTTTCTGCGGCAGCGGTGTGACGGACCTTGACCAAGTCTCCTGGACTCCAGTCACCGACACGTTCTACACCTTCACAGGTTTGACTCCCGCCACCAACTACACGGCCTACGTGCGCACCGTTTGCGGCACGGAGGTCAGCAACCCCCGCCAAGTGACTTTCGCCACGGAAGCCACTTGTCCCAACGTGCCCAGCAGCGTCGTAGTGAGCGGCATCACCGCCACCACGGTGGATGTGAACTGGGCTTCCGACCCTGCCGACAACGCTTGGGAAGTGGTAGTCGTCCCTTCTAACATGGCTCCCGAAACCGGGACGCCGGAAGCGACCAACACCCGTCCTTACACCGTTTCCAACTTGTCAGACAACACCCAATATAAGGTGTATGTGCGCACCGACTGCGGCAACGGCGACCACAGCTACTGGTCCAGTCCGGCCACCTTCACCACCCTGCCGTACTGCTCAGAGCCTCTGAATGTCAACGTCAGCCAAATCACCGCCAATTCCGCATTGGTGAGCTGGCAGCCCGCCATCTATGGCGCCAATAGTTATACCGTCGGGTACAAACTTTCCGGCGAAAGCGATTACACCTCGGTGACGGTTGACGGCACCCAATTCATGCTCTCTAACCTTGACCCCGACTCCACCTACAACGTATTCGTCTATAGCAACTGTGATCTGGGCACCGCCGACTCTGTGCACAAGACCTTCATCACGCGCCACTGCTATGCAGGCGGCGACATTGCCATCGGGGAAGGCACCACCACCAACTACTACATCCCGGTGAACAACTACTACCATTACACCTACTCCCAGCAAATATTCCTGGCTTCGGAGATGGGCGGTCCCACTGAAATCCACAGTGTCTCGTTCCAATATTCCTATAGCTCACCTACCACGGAGAAGAACAACGTGACCATCTATCTGGGACACACCACCCAGAGCAGCTTCTCCGGGACTTCCGACTATATCCCCGCCGCCGGCCTCCAGCAGGTATATACCGGCAGCTTGAACTGTCAACAGGGATGGAACACGTTCACCTTCACCACCCCCTTCCAATACAACGGCACGGACAATCTTGTACTCGTGGTGGACGACAACTCCGATGATTACGATGGAATCTCCTATACTTTCTATGTGCACAGCACTGGAAACGACTACCGCTCTTTATACTATTACAGCGACAGCAACAACCCTGACCCCAGCAACCCTACCGCCGTCAGCACCAACTCAAGCCGCAGCACCAACAGAAGCAATGTCGTCTTCGGCGGTGACTGCGACGACGCCATCACTTGCATCAGACCGAATGTGTATGTGACGGAGACCAGCGAGTCCAGCGTCACCTTGGACTGGGCGCCCGGTTTGAACGAGAGCGCTTGGGAGGTTGAATATACCACCGACACCACCTGGGTCAGCGCCGGTACCGCCAACACGCATCCTTACGAGGTGAGCGGCCTTAACTCCGACACCCGCTACTATTTCCGTGTCCGTTCCAACTGTGGCAGTGACGTGAGCGAGTGGTCTGGAGCGAATGCCCGCACCGGATGCGGCCCCATCACGCAACTGCCTTACTTCAACAACTTCGACGAAGTCATCTCCGTTGACGGCACCGCCTTCATCACCTGCTGGAGCCGTTACACTACCAACCCCGAGCGTGTGGTCCGTTGCTACGGCAGCGCCACCCACAGCGGTTCTTACGCCCTTGACTTCAACTACTCTCCTTCCTGCACCACGGCAGCCGTCACCCCGATGATTGACGCCAGCATCCCGTTGAACATGGTGATGCTCGACTTCTGGGCGTACAGCAGTCTCGGCCAAGGCTGGATGGAAGTGGGCACGATGAGCGACCCCAACGACTTCTCCACCTACGAGTTCTATGACACCGTCCGCCTGAGTGCTGCCAGCACCTGGGAGAACCTGATCATCGACTTCTCGAACTATACCGGCAACAACCAGTACATCGCCTTCCTCGAAATCAACGGTACAACCACCTCCTACATTTTCGACGACTTCACCATCAACTACTCCACCAACTGTTTCCACCCCACCAACTTGGCTGTGGAAGACTACACCAACACCACCGTCACGCTCTCCTGGACAGAAGCGGGCACTTCCACCGCATGGGACATTGAATACGGTCCTGTCGGCTTCGCCCCCGGCACCGGCACCACGGTCTCGGCTGGCACAAACCCCTTCACGATTGACAACTTGACCCCGGCCACCACTTACGACTTCTACGTTTCCGCCAACTGCGGAGGCGAGACCTCCACTCCCTTCGGTCCGGTTTCCGCCACGCCTGGACAATACGTTTTCGGCACCTCCGGCAGTGACACACTCACCACCTGCGGCGTGATGCTCTACGACAACGGCGGCGCCACGGGTGACTACAGCAGTAGCAGCGATTTCACCCTCGTTCTCTATCCTGAAAATCCGAACGCCGTGATGGCGGTCGTCGGCACTCTCAACACAGAGTCCTGCTGCGACTCCCTGAGCATACGCGACGGCGTTGGCACTTCCGGCCCATGGTTGGCTGGTTACAAGGGCGAGAACCAAAACGTGAACGTCATTTCGCAAAGCGGTCCTCTGACCCTTATCTTCCATTCCGACGGTTCTGTCGTGAAATCCGGCTTCGCCATCACCGCCACCTGCGTGACCTGCTATCCCCCGACTAACATCGTCGCCTCCAACCCGACGTTGGACGGCAACACGCTGACCTGGCACGGCAATGGCGACAGCTATGTGCTCTTCCTGAACGGCGACATGACCAACGGCTATAACGCCACTGACACCACCTTCACCTTCACCGGATTGACTTCCAACACTTTCTACAGCGTGCAGATTGCCGCCATCTGCGACGGCGACACCTCCATGCTCTCCAGTGCGGCCACGTTCGCCACGGGCTGCGACGCCATCACCGTCACGGCCGACAACCCCTGGGTGGAGAACTTCGAGAGCTATCCCGGCAGCGGCGTGCAGCAATTCCTCTGTTGGGAGAGACCCGTCACCGAGGTGGTCGACAACGGCACCGCTCCGTTCGTCTATTGTAACTACGGTCAAGCTGCCCATTCCGGCACCAACACCGCCGAGATGAAGGGCAGCATCAACATGCTGGCACTCCCCGAGTTCACCAACAACCTCTCCGAGCTTCGCGTCTCCTTCTGGGCCACCGGCTACAGCTACAGCAGCACGAATGTGGAAGTGGGCTACATGACGGATGTCACCGACTCCTCCACCTTCGTTCCCGTATTCGCCAATGCCGGCGTACCGGGTGCGCGCGGCGGTTCCGGCGGCGGCAACGGCAACTACATGGGACCGTTCAGCTTCAGCGGCGTCTCGGTCTCCAATGCGAGAATCGCCCTCCGCTACACGGGTCCCGGCAGCAGCTCCGGCTGGAATGTCGATGACTTCACGGTGGAAATCGCCCCCGCTTGCGAGTCTCCTTTGAAGAGCAGCGTGACGGCCACCAACATCGGCGGCCACGTCGCCACCATCACCTGGGATGACCCCAATCCTAACCATACGGCCTGGACGGTTTACTACAAGAAGACTTCCGAAACCGACTGGAGCACGGCTCCCGCTTCTGACACCACCCTCGTCCTCACCGGTCTTGACCCGCTGAGCCAGTATCAGGTGTATGTGGTCACCAACTGCGGCACCCCCGAAACCGATCCGGATGCCACCCACACGATTAACTTCACCACCACGGTCGCTTGCCCGGCGCCCGCCAATCTGACGCTCGCCAGCATTTCCACTGACGAGGCCACGATCACTTGGAACGGCACGGCCAGTGCCTACAACGTGGAATACGGCGAGACCGGCTTCACCCCCGGCACCGGCACCACGGAAGTGGCCTACACCGAGTCCATCACGCTGACGAACCTCGACCCGAGCACGAGCTACACCGTTTATGTGAACAGTGACTGCAGCGACAACAACGACAGCCTCTCCACCACGGTCTCGTTCTCTTTCACCACCACGCAAGTCCCCGCCCCGCTGCCTTACACAGCCGACTTCACCCAAACCAACGAGTGGATTCTGAACAACGGCACCTGCGCCAACTACTGGACCCTTGGCACGGTGGACACGGTTTCCTCCATGTTCGTGACCAACAACGGCACCACCCCGAGCTACAATATTTCAAGCTCTTCCACTGTCACCGCTGAGAAGCTGCTCGCCGTGGGCGACAACGCCTCTGTTGTCATCAGCTTCGACGTGAAAATCGGCGGAGAGAGCAGTTGGGACTACCTGAAAGTGTTCTTCGCCCCTGCGGAGAGCACCTATCCGGCAGCCAATTCTGCCCCGACTTATGCTTCCTACAGCTACGAAACCTACGCTATGAACTTCCAGAACTACCTTGCGCAGACAGGCTATACCTCCTATCCTTACAAGCTCAATCTGACTCAAGGCAACACCCTCCACGTAGTGGCTGAGATGCCGAACCCGAACCCGAATGCCACTTCCACATCCACGGCGAAACTGGTGTTTATGTGGAAGAACGACTCCTCCGGCGGTACGGATCCCGGCGCGATCATCAGCAATGTCACCGTCGAGGCGAACACCTGCCCGGCGCCCACGAATCCGACGGCTGAAAACGTCACAGCCACCTCCGCCGACATCTCCTGGACCGCCAACGCCGACGCCACTGCATGGGTACTGGAATACCAAGCCGCAGGCAGCTCTACATGGACTGTCGAGAACGTCACCACAACGCCCGCATACACCCTCAACAACCTGACGCCCAACACCACCTACACCGTACGCGTGAAAACCGACTGTGGTGACGAGGAATCCGGATATGCCACGCTCACCTTCACAACCGCATGTGCCGTTGAGATTGCCCCCTACAGTGAAGATTTCTCCGGCTTCAACTCAAGTATGTCACCCTGCTGGGAAAAATTCTCGGGTCTGGCAAGCGATGTGTTTGCCGGCGGCGCGCTGACATCCACCACAAGCGGTTGGGTCTTCTCAAGCTCCAATGCGTTCCCGGTGGGTCATCCGAAAGTGAACATTTACGGCTCTTCCTGTAAATACTGGCTCGTATCTCCTGCCATCGACTTAAGTCAGCTGAGCAATCCTACATTGACGTTCGATTTGGCCTTGACCGACTATGCCAGTGCCGATCCCATCGAAGACACGACGGCCCAGGCTGATGACAAATTCATGGTGATTATCTCTACTGACTTCGGCGCCACTTGGACGGCCGCCAACGCCACCGTGTGGAACAACACGGGTGATGGCAATTATGTGTATAATGCTATCAGCCACACGGGTGACAGCATCACGATTTCCTTAAGCCAATACGCCGGACAAACTATCCGCATCGCTTTCTACGGTGAATCCACCGCATCTGGCGGTGACAACGACCTGCACATTGCCAATGTCGTGGTGGACAATGTCGGTTCCGGCCCCGTCATCACCGACCCGACCGTCGCCACCAACGCCGCCGAAAACATCGCGACGACTTCCGCCACGCTGAAAGCCACCATCACGAACCCCGACGGCGTGACCATCACCGCCAAGGGCTTCGAATGGAAGGCCACCACGGGCGGCACCTACACGCAGATTGCCGGCACCGGCACGGACAACACCTTCACCGCCAACCTCACGGGCCTGACGCCCAACACCTCCTACACCTACAAGGCCTTCATCACCTTCAACGGCACGACCGTCGAGGGCAGCGAGATGACCTTCACGACCCTCGAACAGGGTGTGGAGCCCTGCGATATTCCCACAGGCCTCAACGCCACGGATGTCCAAGGCGAGTCCATCACCATCACGTGGGACAACAACGCCAGCGTGAGCAGCTGGAACATCCAGTACCGTCCGGAAGGCGGACAGCTGAGCACGGCTTCCACCCAGACGAACAGCTACACCATCACCGGACTGACCGGCGGCACCACCTACCAAATCCAGGTGCAGGCCAACTGCGGCGACGGTAACCTCAGCGACTGGTCCTCTGCCATCAACGTGACCACCACCGGCATCGCGAATTGGTTGGAGAACAGCGTGACGTTGTTCCCGAATCCGGCGAAAGAGTATGTGGACATCCGCATCGACGGCGACCTGAACGTCACAATGATGGAGGTTTACGATGTCTATGGCAAGTTGGTCAACACGGTCAACGTCATCGACAACCCGACCCGCATCAACGTCTCCTCCCTCGCCAACGGCATGTACTTCGTGCGCGTGACCACGGAGGCGGGCTCTGTGACCAAAACCTTTGTCAAAAAGGGTTAAGGTTTAAGGTTTAATGTTTAATGAACGGGTACCGGTAACACTATCGGTGCCCGTTTTTTTCTTTCAGGTAGGTTACGCTGCGCGTAATAATTGGGTACGCTGCGCGTAATAGTGAGGGTGCGCTGCGCGCAGAAATCTGGGAAAATCTGATTAGAAAATCAGAGAAAATGCCGACACTCTCGTTCGCACACTATTTTCGACACGGCACGCCGTGCCGGGGCGGGAGCAATTCCCCTTCTATTTTAGAAGGGGTGCCCGAAGGGCGGGGTAGTAATATGGATATCATAATTCCTAAGGGGAATTGTCCTTCGGCCGCAGCTGTCCGCTGTGGCCAGAACTTTCTTCACATTTTTGTTTTTTCTTCTTGTTTTTATTAACATACGAAACTTCAATCCGCATATTATCAGATTTTAACGGGACACTAATGCCATTAACCCATAACCTATAAACCTTAAACCTTAAACCTTAAACCTTAAACCTTAAACCACGCGGCAAAGATACAACGAAATAAAAATTGTGGGAAAGAAAGAAAGTTTGAAAACTAACACTCAAATCCACACTCTGACAGACAGCATGTTATGGACAAAAAAAGAAAGTTTGAAAGGTTAACCATTCAAACCCACAGAAATGGAGACGCACGATCTACACAAGACCTACACAAGAGTTGGATTATTGAACGTCTTGCGTCTCGTACACACTTCAAGATCCTAATTTCCAAGCCCGACAAACCTCTGTTCATAAAATGTTAAAAACTCGTGCGGCAGCGTTGTTGTCGCATGAACTGAAAAAACGTATCTTCGCGGGCTTTTTTTTTTAAACTATCATTCGAGGAATACATCAACTAACCGTTTAATATTATTCACCAAATTCAAAAAAACATGAAGAAAAACGTATTGTTTTTGACATTGTTTGTCGCAATGTTGACGTTCGGTGCGAGGGCGCAAGTCCCTGTGTTCACCGAAGGCTTCGAGGGTTCGTCCATTCCTGCGGGTTGGACCACTATCGACGCCGACCAGGACGGCTTCGGTTGGGAACACTCTTCTGTTCAAGGGGACATTCCTGGCCATACCGGATCAGGTGCAGTTGCTTCGTATTCGTACGACAACCTCGCCTACGAAGCGCTCACTCCTGATAACTGGTTGATTTCACCGGCTATCAGCTTGAGCGGCACCAGTTCGCTTTCTTTCTGGTTCCTCGTGGCGTCGAGCTATCCCGGCGACCACTACGGTGTCTATGTCTCCACCACATCGGCCACGGACACGTCGGCGTTCACCCTCGTGTATGAGATGACCCCGACTTCCGCCAACAGCAACTGGACGCAGCAGACGGTTGACCTGACCAGCTATGCCGGCAACACGGTCTATATCGCGTTCCGCCATTTCAACTGCACGGACATGCTCCTCATCGGTTTGGATGACATCACCGTCAGCACGATGACCACAGAGCCGACGCTTACGGCCACACCCAGTGCTTTGGATTTCGGCATTGTGAATCCTAACGACTATTCTGCCGTGGCAACTGTTCAGGTTCAGCCCTATAATAGCACGGCATCAATCGCTGCTACTGTTGGTGCTCCTTTTGAGATTTCCACCGACAGTATTTCATTCGCTTCCACCGCATCTCTGCCAGCTGCTGGCGGTACGTTGTATGTGCGTTACGCCCCGACAGCCGAGGGAAGCCACCAAGACAGCATCGTGCTTACCGCAGGCTCCCTTTCTTGCACGGTTATGCTCAACGGCACCTGCATTGATTGCAGCAACATCACTCTTCCCTTCAGCGAGAGCTTTGAGAATGTTGACGGCCTTTCCTGCTGGATGTTCGGCAGTGCCAATTCGGCTAATTCCATCACCCTTTCCACTACGGCCTCCGACGGCCAATATTCCCTGCGCTTCTCCTCCTTTAACAGCGCGGACAACTACAACCAATATGCCGTGACCCCCGAACTGCCTGTTACTCCCAATAAAATGGTCTCTTTCGAATATAGGAGTTCCAACACCTCTGCCGAGCTCTTCAGTGTCGGTTATTCCACCACCACACCTACGCTCGATGCTTTCATTTGGGGCGATACCATCTCTTGCTCAAACAACACGACTTGGACGCCGTACATCAACATTTCCATCCCCGGCGATGCGAAATACATTGCCATCAACTATTTCTCGAACTATCTGTATTATCTCTATGTTGACAATTTCCTGGTGCAGGAAGTCCCGTCTTGTCTCGCGCCCAGCGACCTTGCTGTCGGCAGTGTGACCAGCAATTCGGCTGTGCTTCAATGGGAAAGTCCCTCCGACTATTTCAATGTCTATTATAAGGTAGCCTCCGACACCGTTTGGGAACAGGTTCCCAGCGTGAGCGTTGACACCATGGGCTACGAGCTCACAGGTCTTGCCGCCGCCACCACCTACGAGTGGAAAGTCGCTGCAATCTGCGATGATGGCACCGAGCTGGTTTCTGGCATTTCCTCCTTCACCACGGAGTGCGCCACCTTCCTGGCCCCCTTCACCGAGAACTTCACCACCAGCTTGCCGATGTGCTGGAATCGCTACTTCGGTCTGGCTTCCGACGCCTTCGCCGGCACAAACCCCACCAACACCACCTCCGGCTGGATCTTCAACAACACAAACGTTTTCGGCCAAGGACACCCGAAGATCAACATTTTCGGCACAAGCGCCAAATACTGGCTGGTGACCCCGCCCATTGACTTGAGCAACCTGTCCGAACCCACGTTGTACTTCGACCTCGCCCTCACCGACTACAACTCCGCCAGCCCCATCGATGATGCGAACGACCAACAGGACGACAAGTTCATGGTGATTATCTCCACCGACAACGGTGCCACGTGGAGTGCCTCCAACGCCACCGTGTGGAGCAACGACAGCACGGCCGCCCATGTCTATAACCAAATTTCCACCACGGGCGAGAACATCAACATCTCCCTTGCCAACTATATCGGCCAAACCGTGACCATCGCCTTCTACGGCGAATCGACGGTCTCCAACGGCGACAATGACCTGCACATCGACAATGTTGAGGTGAGAGATGCCATCTCCTGTCCGAAACCCACCAACTTGACGGCTTTCGGCCCGAACGACACCGTGACCCTCAGCTGGACCGACACGCTCGGTTCCTCTTGGGAAGTGGCTTACGGTCCTGCCGGCTTCGGTGTTGACTCCGACACCGCCACGCTGATCAGCGGTATCACGGAGACCACCGTCCAAATCACGGACCTCAACGCCGGTATGATGTACGATTTCTATGTCCGCACCAACTGCGGCAGCGAAGTGAGCGACTGGACCGCACCGGTCACGGCCTCGCCCAACACCATAGCCATGGGCATTTCCGGCAACATGACGATTTCGAGCTGCGGTGCCACCATCACGGATGACGGCGGTGCTTCCGGCAACTATTCCAACAACTGCCACTATGTACTCACCATCTATCCTGAAACGGAAGGCATGATGGTTTCCATCTCCGGTGTTTTCGCCGGCGAAGGCAGTGCCGACTACCTGAGCGTTTTTGAAGGTACAACCACCAACAGCAGCGCCCTGATCGAGAAAGTCTATTCTTCCATGAACGGCGCATCCTCCGGCACGCAGATCACCTTCGGACCCTACACGTCCACGTCCGGCCCGCTGACCCTGCTGTTCCACTCCGACTTTTCCGTGTCATATCCCGGCTTCGTGGCCACTTCCACCTGCGTGGAGCCTCCCGCCTGCTCCAAGCCCAACACCTTGGTGGCTGTCGCTGCCGCCGACCAGGCCGTGCTGACCTGGAACTCCACCGGCTCGGAGTTCAACGTCTATTACAAAGCCGCTTCCGACTCTGTCTATACGGAAGTCTCCAACGTGACCGACCTCACCTACACGCTGACCAACCTGACCGCCAACACCGAATACAGCTGGTACGTGGTGGCCCTTTGCGGCGACACCAACCTGCAGAGCGCGACGGCCAACTTCTCGACCCCGTGCAACACGTATGTCGCCCCCTTCATGGAGGACTTCAACGCCGCCGCCTCGAAACCTGACTGCTGGAACATCTACTCTGGCCTGGCTTCCGCCGTCTTCGCCGGAACTTCCTTGCAGCCCTCCACCAGCGGCTGGTATTTCACCAACGCGAACGTGTTCGGCCAGTATCACCCCAAAATCAACATCTACGGCACCGGTGCCAACTATTGGTTAGTGACTCCCGATATTGACCTGAGCACCCTGAACACCCCGACCTTGACCTTCGACCTGGCCTTGACGGACTACAACAACACCGACCCGATCGAGGATTCCACAGGTCAGGCTGACGACAAGTTCATCGTGGCTGTCTCCACCAACTACGGTTCCACATGGACGGCCGTTTCTGTCTGGGACAACACGGGCAACGGCGACCACTCCTACAACCAGATTTCCACCGCTGGCGAGGAAGTCTCCATCTCCCTGGCCCAATATGCCGGCCAGACCATCCGCATCGCCTTCTACGGCGAGTCCACAGTTGCCAACGGCGACAACGACCTGCACATCGACAATGTGGTGGTTGCCGAGATGAGCAACTGCACGAAGCCCACCGGCCTCGCAGTGTCCAACATCACGGAGAGCACCGCTGACCTCACCTGGACAGCCGGCGGCGACGAGACGGAATGGAACATCGAGTACAAGGAAGCCAGCGTCTCCACTTGGAACACGGCCACGGCCACTTCCACCTCCCACACCCTGACGGGCTTGATGGCCAACACGGAGTATAACGTGCGTGTGCAAGCCGTTTGCGGTGCCAATGAATTCAGCAACTGGACTAGCACCTCGTTCACCACAGCCTGCGGTACCTTCGTGGTGACCGACGCCGCCCCGTATGCGGAGAGCTTCAGCAGCGAGCCTTCCTGCTGGAACCTCAACGCCGGCGCAGATCCGATGTCCTGGAGTGCCTACAGTCCCTATATCTATCATAGCTACGGCACCTACACTGCGGAGGCGATTGCTCCCACGTTTGACATCACCGCCGTCACTAACCCGTATCTGAAATTCTCCCATCAGCACACGGACTATGAGAATAGCGGAGTATCTGACTCCCTGAAGGTGTATTACCGTGCCACCAGCAGCGATGCCTGGACCTTGCTGTTCTCCACAGGCAATGTGGCCTACGACTGGACGGTTGACTCTGTGGCACTGCCCGCCGCTTCCGCCACCTACCAGATCAAGTTCCAAGTTGTCGGTATGGGTGAAGATGCAGACGGTTGCAGCATTGACGATGTGACAGTCTATAACGGCACGGGCTCCGGCCCGGTCATCACCGACCCGACTGTCGCCACCAACGCGGCTGAAAGCATCGCGCAGACCACCGCTACGCTGAAGGCTACCATCACGAACCCCGACAACGTGATCGTCACGGCCAAGGGCTTCGAGTGGAAGGCCACCACGGGCGGCACCTACACGCAGGTTGCCGGCACCGGTACGGGCAACACCTTCACCGCCAACCTCACGAACCTGACGCCCAACACCTCCTACACCTACAAGGCCTTCATCACCTTCAACGGCACGACCGTCGAGGGCAGTGAGCAGACCTTCACCACCCTGCCCGAGGACACGCCCGAACCGTGCGACGTGCCCACCGGCCTTTCTGTCAGTCCAACCGGGAGCAATCCGAACAATCAAACATACTCCGTGACGGCAACCTGGGACAACAACCCAGATGTCTCACAGTGGAACATGCAGTACCGTCTGCTGGAGAGTTCCGATGATTGGACAATGGTCGTTGTGAACAGCAATACCTGTCAGATAGATAATTTGGTGTACGACGAAACGTATAGTTATCGTGTTCAGGCTGTATGTGACGGTGGCAACACGAGTGACTGGTCCGATGTTATAGAGCTGTTGGTTTATGCTCCTGCTGTTAACGACTATCTGCAGAGTAGAGTCGCTCTCTACCCGAACCCGGCCAACGAGTACGTTGACATCCGCGTCGATGGCGACCTGAACGTCACGATGATGGAAGTCTATGACGTCTATGGCAAGCTGATCAACACGGTAAACGTGGTTGAGAATCCGACCCGCATCAACGTCAGCGGCCTCGCCGACGGCATGTACTTCGTGCGCGTGACCACCGAGGCGGGCGCCGTGACGAAGACGTTCGTCAAGCGTTAATGGATAATTGACAATTGATAATTGATAATGAACGGGTACCGGTAACTTATCGGTACCCGTTTTTTTCTTTCAGGTAGGTTACGCTGCGCGTAATAATTGGGTACGCTGCGCGTACAGATTGGGTGCGCTGCGCGCAGAAATCTGGGAAAATCTGATTAGAAAATCAGAGAAAATGCCGATTGATTGCATCAACCATCTAACCCATAATCCTTAAACCATCACCCTTAAACCATCACCCATCACCCATCACCCATCACCCCCTGTTCATATTTTGTTCATATCTTCTTCCTATCATTTTTGTCCATCGTATTGAATAATTATTGTAATTTTGCAGGTCCGTTTTCCTGACGAAGGAATAACCACTAACTACTAACCACTAACTACTAACCACTAAACACTAACTACTAACTACTAATTGAAATTATTATTCACTAAATCCAAATATTATGAAAAAAATTCTACTAGTGTTCATGACAGCGGTGCTGTGTATGCCGCTGATGTTGAATGCGCAGCTGACTGCGACATTCGGAACCGGAACGAGCCACTCCAATACAGGCGGTTCTGCCGGATCCCCCATGAGTAGTGGAGCCGTGTACTCCTACACCCAGAACATCTATACCGCAGCGGAACTGACCGCCGCGAATGTTCCGGCGGGCGCCACCATTATCGCCATAGAGTTCTATAACGGGACTGGCGAAAGTGTGGTAATGGAAAACTGCTGCACCTATATGGGGCACCGTTCCACCACGAGTTTCACCAGCGCAACTGACTACACGCCGTTTAACCAACTAACGTTTGTGGATTCCAGCAACTGGGTTTCCACGGGCTTGGGATGGTTTACCGTAAACTTGACCAATCCGTTCATCTGGGACGGCACAAGCAATTTGCTGGTGGCGGTCACCTACGGAGGAGCGGTCGTAGGCGATACGAATTGCGGGTACAACTATACGGTTCAGTCGGAAAGCCGGCATTGGAGGAGAGGCTGCAGAATAACGGATGGTCCCGTTGATGCGGAATATGCTTCCCATGCGGATTGGCCCGGGGGCACTTCGCCCAGTGGGGGGGCCTTCACCACTCCGCCTGCTGTTTCCGCCAACCGTCCTAACCTTCGCATAACATACATTTTGTCAAGCTGTCCGAGCTTAACTCCTACGGTGGCCAACATCGGGCTCTATTCCGCCGACCTCAGCTGGATCAATTTCCAACAATCCGCACTGAACTGGGATCTGCTGTACGGCGAAGCCGGCACTTTCGACACGATCAGCGGCGGCACCTCCATCACGAATGTCACGGATACGTTCTACTACATGACCGGTCTTTCCTCCGGCACGATGTATCAGGTCTATTTGAAGTCCCACTGTTCTTCCGAGACGGGTTCCTGGTCTGCGCCGCGCACCTTCACCACGCTGGCGGCCTGTCCCACGCCCATCAACCTCACCTTGATGAGCCACACGGCCGAGGAGGCCACCATCTCCTGGATGCCCGGAGCCACCGAGTCCAGCTGGGAGGTGGTCTGCGTGCCTCACGGCGACCCTGTCTATTCAGGCACCCCGACTGTGGTGTACAACTCCCCTTACACCATCTCCAACCTCATCGACAACACCCCATACGACGTCTATGTGCGGGCTGAATGCGGCAACGGCGAATACAGCTACTGGACCTCCGCCGTCACCTTCACCACCGACCCGTACTGCACTGAGCCCACAAACGTGCACGCCACGCAGGTTGTGGGAACTTCCGCCCTCATCAGCTGGAACTCCGCCCCTGTGGGTGCCACCGGCTACACCGTGGGTTACTCCGAAGCGGGTCTGGACAACTGGACCACCATCCCGTCCGTGACCGGCACCTCCTACATGCTTTCCGGTCTTACCCCCAACACGAGCTACGACGTGTTTGTCTTGACCGAATGTGACCAGGGCGACGCGGACTCTGTTTTCGCCACATTCACGACGAACTGTCTGGTGGGCGGCGACCTGCAAATCGGCGACGGCACCACCACCAGCTCCTATATTCCTTCCTACAGCACATACGAGAACGGCTATTCACAACAGCTGTTCACTGCCGCTGAACTGGGTGGAGCCTCTCAGATCAACTCGGTCGCCTTCGAGATGACGGCCGTAAGCCAACAGCGAAACTTCAAGATTTACCTGATGCATACCACCAACACCAACTTGTCGTCAGGATGGTTGCCGGCCAGCAATGCCACGCTGGTGTACGACGCTCCGCACACCTTCGTGACCGGTTGGAACACGTTCAACTTCAGCACCCCGTTCAACTATGACGGAACCAGCAACCTGCTCTTGATTGTAATCGACGAAAACACCACCTGGACCAGCGGTAACACCTGGCGGACACACAACGCTTTCTCCGGAAGTGCCCGCTACACCTATCAGGACAACACCCCGTATAGCATCACCACCACCCCCAGCGCCACAGGTACCGTTCTGAACACCCGTAACAATGTCATCTTCGGCGTGCCTTGCGACAGCATGGCCACTTGTGTCGCCCCCAACGTGTATGTGGCTGAGTTTGATGCCCACAACATCACGGTGGATTGGGCTCCGGGCAACACGGAGAGCTCCTGGGAATTGGAATACAGCACCGACGGTACCAACTGGATCTCGGAAGGCACTGTTTCCACCTCGCCTTATACCATCAGCAACTTGACGGAGAACACCGAGTACATTGTCCGGATGAGAAGTATTTGCGGTGGCAGCGACTACAGCGACTATAGCACAGTAAGTGTCCGTACTGCCTGTGCCGACTTGACCACGTTGCCGTTCATGGAGAATTTCGATTCCCACACAGGCTCCACCACCACTTCGGTTTCTTCCAACAACCTGCCTTATTGCTGGAGCTACCTCAACGAGGGCACCAGCACCTCCTACTCCGGCTACCCGATGATTTATGCCAGCGCGACCTACGCCGCTTCCGGCAGCAACTCCCTGCGTTTCTACACTTACACCACTTCCGGCTCCTACGACGACCAAATCGCCATCCTGCCGCCTGTCGACACCGACGTGAACCCTCTGAACACGCTGCAAATCGCCCTCGATGTGCGCGACAACACCACCACCTACCCGTTCCATTTAGATGTGGGTATCATGACGGATCCCACGGACCGCAACACGTTCGTCACCATCCAGACCATCACCACCTCCATCACCACGTATGAGAACTACGAGATACCGTTCAACCAGTATTCGGGAACGGGCAAATACATTGCCCTGAGAGCCAGCCAGCCGACCAGCGGCTACAACTACGGCTATGTCGATAACATCCGCGTGGAACTCATCCCTGCATGTCCGAGACCCATCAACGTGACCTCTTCCGCTGTGACGACCAACAGCATCACGCTGGGTTGGACGGAAGTCGGTTCCGCCACCTCTTGGGTGATCACCTACGGTCCCACCGGCTTCACGCCCGGCACCCCGGCTGCTATGACGGAAACGGTCTACGAAAATCCTTATACCGTCACGGGCCTGAGTGCCTCCATGGGTTACGACTTTTATATCCAGTCCGACTGCGGCGGCGGCGAATACAGCAACATGTCCAATGTCCACACAGCGGCCACCCTGTGTGACGTGATCACCGCGCTGCCGCTGATGGAGAACTTCGACTCCTACACTGGCGCCACCTCCACTTCGGTTTCCGTCAACAACCTGCCGTACTGCTGGGACAACTACAACACCGGCACCAACACCTCTTACTCCGGATATCCGATCATCTACGCCAGCGCGACGTATGCCGCCTCCGGCAACAACGCCATGCGCTTCTACACCTACAGCACCACCGGCTCCTATAGCGACCAAACCGCCATCCTGCCGGAAATTGATGTGAACACCTTCGCGATGAACACGCTGCAGCTCACCTTCGATGCCCGTCAGAACACCACCAGCTACCCGTTCACCTTGGTGGTCGGTGTCATGAGCGACCCGACAGACATCTCGACGTTCACCACCGTGCAGACTGTCACCGTCTCTTCTACCACCTATAACACCTTTGAAGTACCGTTGACCAGTTACACCGGCACCGGCGCGTATATCGCCATCAAAGCCACGCAACCGACCTCCGGCTACAACTACGGTTACGTGGACAACGTCATCGTGGACATTGCCCCGCTTTGTGCGAAGCCCACGGGCGTTACGGCCAGCAACCTCACGGCTGACGGTGCGGACATCAACTGGCTGCCCGGCGGCGACGAGACCGGCTGGGAAATCGTTGTGGTACCTGCAGGCATGAGCATCACCACCGGTACGCCCGAGCCTGTGAGCACTCACCCCTACACGCTCACCAACTTGAATCCCAACACCGCCTACGACGTGTATGTGCGCGCGGACTGCGGCACGGGCGTTGACTTCAGTTCCTGGAGCCAGGCCTGCCACTTCACCACCCCGCCGTTGTGCAGCGCCCCCACGGATGTGACGGTCAGCCAAATTGCGGGCACCTCCGCACTGGTTTCCTGGACTCCGGCCATCTTCGGCGCCACGGCCTACACCGTCGCCTACACCGAGACCGGCATGAACAACTGGTCCTCCCAGTCCGTTACCGGGAACCAGCTCATGCTCACCGGCCTCACCCCCGAAACCGCCTACACGCTGACGGTGACCTCCGAGTGCGATGAGGGCACCGCGCCGGTCGTGACGAAGACCTTCGCGACCCCGTGCCTCTACAGCGGCTTCACGCAGGTCGGCAACGGCAACTCCGGCAGCTACCACATCCCGTTGAACACCTACTACAACTATTCCTATACGCAACAGCTCTATCTCGCCAATGAAGTCAACACTTCCGGCGACATCAACTCCATCGCCTTCCAATACATCTACTCCACGCCCCAAACCAAGTCCAACCAGTCCATCTACTTGGCCGAGACGGACCTCACCACCCTCAACGACTGGATTCCGCTCGATTCGCTGACCCTGGTCTATAGCGGCACCGTCACCTACAACAACAGCGGGACGGACAACTGGCTGACGATCCCGTTCACCACACCGTTCAACTACAGCGGCAACCGCAACCTCGTGGTGGTCGTCAAGAACAACGACGGCGACTACACGACCAGCAACAGCAACACCTTCAACACCCATTCCGCGACAGGGAAGACTTTGGAGTATTACAACGATGACGACGCGTTCTCCTTCAACAGCCCCGAGTCAGCCTCCTCCTACTCCTTCCGCAACAACATACGCTTCGGTCTCGCCTGCGACCCGACGGTGACCTGCATCGCCCCCAACGTCTATATCACGGACGCGACGGAGACCACCCTGACGGTCGATTGGGCGCCCGGCAACAGCGAGTCGTCCTGGGAGTTGGAAGTGAGTGCCGACGACTCGACCTGGACTTCCGAGGGCACGGTGACGACCTCGCCCTACACCATCACGAACCTGCTCTCCGGCACCGCCTACACGGTCCGGATGCGGAGCGACTGCGGCGGCGAGTACAGCGACTGGAGCATGGCCTACGGCACCACCGCCTGCGCCCTGATTTCCACGCTGCCCTTCACGGAGGACTTCGACTCCCACCCCGGCAGCACCGCCACTTCGGTGTCCGTCAACAACCTGCCCTATTGCTGGAGCTACCACAACGAAGGCACCAGCAGCTCGTACTCCGGTTACCCGATCATCTACACCAGTGCGTCGTATGCGGCTTCCGGCAGCAACTCCCTGCGCTTCTACACCTACTCTCCCACGAACACCTACGACGACCAGACCGTCATCCTGCCCGCCATCAATGTGAACACACTGCCGATGAACACGCTACAGCTCACCTTCGACGCCAGAGCACTGGGCACGAGCTATCCGTTCAATCTGGAAATCGGTGTGATGACGGATCCGACGGACATCAACACCTTCATGGTCGTCTCCACCATCACCACCCAGTCCACCACCTACACCAACTACGAGATTCCGTTGAGCCAATACAGCGGCCCGGGCGCCTACATCGCCATCCGGGCTCCGCAACCGTCCGCCAACTACAACTACGGTTACGTCGATAACGTCGTGCTGGAGAACATCCCCACCTGTCCGAAGCCCACGCAAGTGCATGTGGTGAGCTCCACGAGCACCAGTGTCGAGTTAGGATGGACGGAGAACGGCACGGCCTCTAACTGGGATATTGAATACGGTCCCGTCGGCTTCGCCATTGGCAGCGGCACCGAAGTTTCGGCCAGCACCAACCCGTTCACCGTCAGCGGTTTGAATCCCTCTACCGTCTATGACTTCTACGTCAGGGCCAACTGCGGTGGTGGAGACGTGAGCAACTACGCCTCTGTCCTCACCGCGAACACCGAATGCGAACCCATCAGCCAGCTGCCCTACACAGAGAACTTCGACGGGGTGAGCGGTGCCACCACGACATCCATATCCACGAACAATCTGCCGATATGCTGGCACAACTTGAACCAAGGCACGAGCACCAGCTACTCCGGCTACCCAATTGTTTACAACACGACCAGCTACGCCGCCTCCGGCAGCAACGCCATGCGCTTCTACACCTACACGACTTCCGGCACCTACGACGACCAGATGGCCATCCTTCCGGAAATCGATGTGAACACATTCCCGATGAACACCTTGCAGCTCTCCTTCGACGCCCGCAACAACTCCACTTATACCTTCACCTTGGTGATTGGCGTCATCAGCAATCCTACTGACAAGACAACGTTTGTGCCCGTCGATACCCTTATCACCAACACCGGTTCATACGGCACTTACGAATTCCCGCTCAACAATTACACAGGCAACGGCCACTATATCGCCCTTATGGCTCCGAGACCCGCTTCAAGCTACAATTCCGGATATGTGGACAACATCGAGGTGGGGTTAATCCCGACCTGTCCGAAGCCTCACAACCTGCATGCGGTGGACGTCACCATCAACAGCGTTGAGTTAGGATGGACGGAGATGGGTTCTGCCACTTCTTGGGAGATTGCCTACGGTGCACCCGGCTTCGACCCGGACGACGCATCGGAAGCCACAGTTGTCACGGCGAGCACCAACCCGTTCACGGTGCAGAACCTGAACAACTCCACCAACTATGAATTCTACGTCCGCTCCTTATGCAGCAGCACTGACGTCAGCTACTGGAGCTCGAATCTGGAGGTTGCCACCACCATGACGCCCGTCGCGCTGCCCTACACCGCCGACTTCTCCACCAACGACGCTTGGGTGCTGAACAACGGCAGCTGCACCAACTACTGGGTTAAGGGCACTGTCAGTGGCACCCCCGCGCTGTTCGTCACCGACAACGGCACCACGCCGAACTACAGCATCACCTCTACCTCTGTGGTTGCCGCCCAGAAGTTGTTCACCGTGGGCACCAGCGACACCATCACCATCACGTTCGATGTGCAGGTGCAGGGCGAGGGTTCTTACGACTACATGAAGCTGTTCCTGGCACCCGCCTCCGCACAGTTCCCCGCTTCCACCTCTGCCCCGTCTTCCGGCGACTACGGCTACAACAGCTACAGCACCAACGCCTACGACTTCTACACCAATGGCTATGGTTCGCAATCCTCCTACCACTACGTCATGAACATGGCCTCCGGTACCGTTCACGTGGTGGCGAAGATGCCCAACCCGAATGCCAACCCGACCTCTACCTCCACGGCCTTGATGGTCTTCGCTTGGAAGAATGACCTCAGTGTCGGTACACAACCCCCGGCCACCATCACGAACTTGAGCGTCACCACCGACGGCAGCGGTCCTGGTCCTGTCGTCACCGACCCGACGGTTGCCACCAACGCCGCCACCGCCATCGAGACGACTTCCGCCACGCTGCACGCCACCATCACGAACCCCGACAACGTGACCATCTCCGCGAAGGGCTTCGAATGGAAGACCACCACGAGCGGCACCTTCACGCAGATCGCGGGTACCGGCTCGGGCAACGGCTTCACCGCCAACCTCACGAACCTCACGCCCAACACGGGCTACACCTACAAGGCCTTCATCACCTACAACGGCACGACCGTCTATGGCAACGAGATGACCTTCACGACCCTCGAGCAGGGCTCGGAGCCTTGTAACGTGCCCACCGGCCTCACGGCCTCCGACGTGCAGGGCGAGTCTATCACCATCACCTGGAACAACGACGCCAACGTGAGCAGCTGGAACATCCAGTACCGTCCGGAAGGCGGACAGCTGAGCACGGCTTCCACCCAGACGAACAGCTACACCATCACCGGACTGACGGGCGGCACCACCTATCAAATCCAGGTGCAGGCCAACTGCGGCGACGGCAACCTCAGCGACTGGTCCCCGGCCATCAACGTGACCACCACCGGCATCGAGAACTGGCTGGAGAGCAGCGTCAACCTCTACCCGAACCCCGCGAAGGAGTACGTGGACATCCGCGTTGACGGCGACCTGAACGTCACGATGATGGAGGTGTACGATGTCTATGGCAAGCTGATCAACACGGTCAACGTCATTGACAACCCGACCCGCATCAACGTCTCCTCCCTTGCCAACGGCATGTACTTCGTGCGCGTGACCACGGAGAAGGGCATGGTGACGAAGACGTTCGTCAAGAGGTAATCTCCGCATATCACAAGTGTCTGCGCGTATAACCAACGGGTATCGGTATTTTACCGGTACCCGTTTTTTAATACCCCATTCAATTTTCGCCTGTTAAAAACTCAAATTTCGCATGTTTGTTCTCCAACGATATGTACCTCAAGCAAGCGAAACTTAATCACCATTAGGCCGCGTGTTGTAACGTACATGAATGCCGTTGGGATTGTCAAACGTGAAACCTTCCCCGCACACCTAACGGCGTGCGTCCTCCATCGCGATCGTCCATCCCTACCGAGCCCGGCAGACCTAACGGCCTGCCCAAAGTGAAAATTCGATTAGTGTATTAGTGAACTAATGCACTGCAAATATAATACACAAATGCCCGTTTCCGTCAATTGTTGATAACTTTTTTTCTCACTGATTGGCAACACGTTATAGAACAACAGCGGTTAATAACCTCTAAACAGGTGCCAAAATTTCGCAGAAAATCGGCTTTTTTTCCGCAGAATCGAATGGCTCTGACATACGAACCCGACAGGGAGAATCCAGGCGACAGCGGAGACGAAATAGTGAGCGTCTCTACTGAGGCGGGTATAGGCAAGCACTTGGACCGTAATAGCACCGCACCAGCGCATGACTTGAACAGGGTCAGGCAAGCTCTTCGCAAGCTCAAGGGCTTGCTTAGGGCTTGCCAACCCCTTGCCATATACTTGCCAACCCCTTGCCAACCCCTTGCCAAAGGCTTGCCAAACCCAATGCCGGTCCCTTGCAAACATGCGAAATTCGAGTGAGAAAAACGGCGTAGTGACGAACGTAATACAAACATTTTTTCAACCATTGAAAATCATACCACAAAATTTGTATATTTGCGGCCTTAAAAATATTAGGTTGAGAAAGTTATAAATATTTATAAATCAAACAATTAATAAAAGTAAGATGAAAAACAAAGGACTGATTTTATTCTTCACCATCCTAATTGCGTTGGTCTGCATCTACTGTCTGTCGTTCTCATTCGCCTCATGGCGTGTGGAGAGCAAGGCGGCGAAGTTCGCCAATGACCCCGCGGTCCTCGAGGAGGTGAAGAGAATGGCAAACGGTGACGTTATGCTGGAGAAACATCTGACCGATTCCGTGGTGGATGCCCGAACCCGCCAGTATCTGACGGGCATGAACGACAAGAAAGTCTATCTCGGGAACACCTACAAACAGTGCAAATACAAGGAGCTCAACCTGGGCCTTGACCTTAAGGGCGGTATGAACGTGACCCTTGAGATCTCGATGCCCGACGCTGTGAAGAGCCTGGCCACCAACACTGACGACCAGCTTTTCAAGAACGCCTTCGAGAAAGCGCAGACTGAATACGCCAACACCGTGAACGGCGACTTCATCGACATCTTCGTGAAGAACTTCAACGCCGAGAAGAAAGCGCTGAACCTCAACAACGCCAACCTGCGCACCTACTTCGGCGAGCGTTCCGGTCTGAAGAACGCCTCCGACGCCGACATCATCACCTACATCCGCAAGGAGAGCAACGAGATCGTGGACCGCACCTTCAAGATTCTGCGTACCCGTATCGACCGTTTCGGTGTTGCCCAGCCCAACCTGCAGATGCTGCAAGGCGGCCGTATCCTCGTGGAGCTGCCCGGTGTGAAGGAGCCCGAGCGTGTCACTGACCTGTTGAAGAGCACCGCAAAGCTGGAGTTCTGGGAGGTCTATAACGACGTGGTCGGCGGCCGTTCCATCCAACAGCGCTTCGCCGAGGCCGACGCCAAGTTAGCCCAGCAGCTCAAGAACAAGAAGGAGGCCGCTCCCGCCACCGAGGCTGACGCCGCCATCGACGCCGCTTTGGAAGGCGACACCACCCTCGCCGCAGCCGAGAACGCTCTCCCGCCCGTTGAGGACGAAGACGAAGAAGAAGAAGACATCGAACTCGGCGAAGGCGCCATCCTCAGCCACGCCGTCACCGGCGGCGGCATCGCCATCGCCTATTTCCGCGAAGCCGACATGCCCAAGATTGACCAGATGCTGCCCGAGCTGAGCCGCATCCTCGGCGACCCGAACGTCGTCTTCTACTGGGGCTCCCCCGAGAAGTTCGACACCATCTCCGGCTACCCGCTCTATCCCCTCAAGAAGAAAAACGACCGCGTCGGACCGCTGTTGAGCTCCGAGACTGTCGGCGGCAACCGCGTGGTGCGCACCGCCCGTCAGGATGTTGACCAAAACAACCGTGTGGTCGTCACCATGTCTATGGAAGACCAAGCTGCCGACGAGTGGCGCAAGATCACCCGCGAGGCTGCCAACAACAGCACCAAGCTGACCTGCATCGCCATCGTGCTCGACCAGTTCGTCTATTCCGCCCCGACGGTGCGTTCCGAGATTCCGAACGGTAACTCCGAGATCTCCGGTAACTTCACCATCGAAGAGGCCAAGGACCTTGCCACCGTGCTGAACTCCGGTAACCTGGAGGCTGGCGTCAACATCGTCCAATCCGAAATCGTCGGACCTACCCTTGGTAAGGAGTCCATCAAATCCGGTTTGCTCTCCTTCCTCGGTGCTTTCCTGTTGGTCATCATCTACATGTTCCTGTACTACAGCCGCGCCGGTCTGGTCGCTGACCTCGCCCTGCTGCTGAACGTTTTCTTCATCATCGGCGTGCTCGCCTCCATGGGCGCCGTCCTGACGTTGCCTGGTATCGCCGGTATCGTCCTGACCTTGGGTATGGCCGTTGACGCGAACGTGATTATCTACGAGCGTGTGCGCGAGGAAGTGCGCGCCGGCAAGGGCATCCGCGTGGCGGTGGACGAAGGTTTCAAGAACTCCTACTCCGCCATCATCGACGGTAACGTCACCACCTTGATTACGGCTATTGTGCTGTACATCTTCGGTTCCGGTCCCATCCAAGGTTTCGCCACCACGTTGATCATCGGTATCCTTTCCTCCCTCTTCACCGCCATCCTCGTTTCCCGCGTGATCATCGAGGCCCGTCTGAAGAAAGGCAAAGACTTCTCCGTGGGCACTGCCGCCACCATCAACGCTTTCACCAACACCCATTTCGACTTCCTCAAGGTCCGCAAGGTTTGCTACATCATCTCCGCTTCCTTGGCCGTCATCTCCATCATCTCCTTCTGCACCCTCGGTCTGCAGCGCGGTGTTGACTTCACCGGCGGCCGCAGCTACGTGGTTCGCTTCGACAAGGATGTCGTCACCAAGGACGTCCGTGAGGCGGTCATCAAGGAATTCGGTGGTTCTCCCGAGGTCAAGACCTTCGGTAGCAACAACCAGGTGCGTATCGTCACCAACTACAAGATCGAGAGCAACGACGTGAAGGTTGACGAAGAGTGCCAGCATAAACTCTTCAACGCGTTGAAGGGCTTCTATGACAAGCAGAACCTGAACGAGTACGACTTCACCCACCTGACCAACGACGAGCGTGGTATCCAGTCCTCGACCAAGATCCAGCCGACCGTGGCCAAGGAGTTGCTGCGCAACGCCATCTGGGCGGTGTTGGCCTCCCTCGTGCTCATCTTCATCTACATCGCCATCCGTTTCCGCAACTGGCAGTTCGGTATGGCCGGTGTCTTCGCCCTGTTCCACGACTCCTTCCTGACCATCGGTATGTTCTCCCTGTTCTACAAGGTGCTGCCGTTCACGATGGAGATCGACCAGAACTTCATCGCCGCCATCCTGACGGTCATCGGTTACTCCATCAACAACGTGGTGGTTATCTTCGACCGTGTGCGTGAGAACATGGCCCTCTATCCGAAGCGCAGCAACTACGACAACTTCAACAGCGCCATCAACGGCACGTTGGGTCGTAACGTGAACACCGCCGCCACCACCTTGGTCACCCTGTTGGTGATCTTCATCTTCGGTGGCGAGGTCATCCGCGGCTTCGTGTTCGCCATGTTCCTCGGTATCGCCTTCGGTACCTACTCCGGCATCTTCGTGTCCAACCCGTTGGCCTACGACTTGCTGAAGCTGAAAAAGGACAAGAAAGGCCACAACGAGGAGAAGAAGTAATGGATAATTGAGAATTGATAACTGATAATGAAGGGGGATCCGGAAGGGTCCCCCTTTTTTGGGTTTAAGGGTTAAGGGTTAGGGTTTAAGGAACGGGGATCGGTAGATTTATCGGTACCCGTTTTTTCATTTAGGATACGCTTCGCGGAATAAATTGGGTACGCTTCACGTAGAAATCTTGGAAAATCATAGAAGAAAATCATAGAAAATTTGACCTTAAACATTAAACCATAACCCATAACCCTTAATCCTTAAACCTTAAACCTTAAACCTTAACCTTACCCCCTCAACCTTAAACAAAAAAATCGTATCTTTGCCGCTTAAATTTTTTGGAATGAGAAACGACAACGACAGACGAAGAAACCACCACAGAAACGACGGAGCGGGCCCTCAAAGAGAGAACAACGCAAACGCAAATATAGCTGACAACAAGAACGTTGAATCCAGCCCGGAAAAGAGCGAGGCGAAGCAGGACAAGCCGCAGGAACAACCCGCGAAGGAGAAGGGCAATGCCGCAAAACCGCAGGGACAGCCCGCAAAAGAGAAGGGTGAAGGCGGTGGCAAGCCCCAGAACGGGAACGGAGGCAACAAGGCCCAGAACGGGGATAACAAATCCCAAAACGGAGGCAACAAAGGCCAGAACGGGAACGGTGGCAACCGCAAAGACAACGGCGGCAAGAACAACAACCGCCGCGACCGCAACAAGGCCAAAGGTGAACGACTTCTCAAAGACCCGACCCTCGACCACAGCGATGACGAAAGCGACGAAGACCGCGAATACTACGACACCCTCACCGCCGAGGAGCTGGAAGAGGTGACCAAGATGATGCGCAAGAAGACCGCACCCATCGACAAGCAGGACCTAGAGAGCAACGTGCCTACCGGCGAGGACTGGGAGCCCTACCTCAATATGGACATCCGCACGGGCGTTTCCTACGAGGCCGACCAGATTGCCGGCAACATCTTCCATACCCGCGGTTTGAAGGACACCCCGAACCCCGAGCGCGCCCACTGCGACAAATACCAGTACAGTTCCTGCAAGCTGCCCTCCTATAACTGGATGGACAAGCTGGAAATCGGGCTCGACTATCTGGAGTTCCCCATCGCGGAGGTGCGTTTCAAGAACAGCCACAAAGACTTTTACCTGCTGCCGCCCGGCGTGGTGTTCAAGGTGGGCGACATCGTGGCCGTGGAGTCCAGCCCGGGCCACGACATCGGCATCGTCTCCATGCTCGGTCTGCAGGTACAACGGCAGATGCAGGCCAAGCGCGTGAAAATCGAGAATATCACCAAGAAACTTTACCGCCACGCCCGCTACGCCGACATCGAGGAGTGGATTGCCACCGTTGACAAGGAGTACGCCACCATGCTCTCGTCGCGCTATACGGCTTGGGACCTCGACCTGAAGATGAAGGTCAACGATGTGGAGTACCAGGGCGACGGCACGAAGGCCATCTTCTACTATTCGGCCGAGGAACGCGTGGATTTCCGCGAGCTCATCAAGATTCTGGCCGAGCAGTTCCATATCCGCATCGAGATGCGGCAGATCGGCGTCCGCCAAGAGGCAGCGCGATTAGGCGGCATCGGCTCCTGCGGCCGTGAGCTCTGCTGCTCGCAATGGCTCACCAACTTCCAGTCCGTCTCCACCAGCACCGCCCGCACCCAGCAGCTCTCCCTCAACCCGCAGAAGCTCGCCGGCATGTGTGGCAAACTCAAGTGCTGCCTCAACTTCGAGCAGGAGACCTACCAGCGCGAGCTCAAGGAGTTCCCCTCCGCCCGCACCGTGCTCAAGACCCAGAAGGGCAAGGGCATATACAACAAGATCGACATCTTCAAGAAACTCGTGTGGTACGCCTACGAGGACGACCCCAACAACCTCTTCTCCATCCCCCTCGACCGCGTGAAGCAGATCATCAAGATGAACGAGCAGGGCAAGATGCCCGAAAACCTCGAAAGCTTCTCCATTGTCAACCAGAAGAAGATGGAGGAGGGCGGCAACGTGAGCGCCGAAGAACTCAAACACATCGCAGATTCCTAACGGCTATGAAACGGACCCTCTTCTTTCTTTTTGCAACCTTGACGCTGCTGTTTTCCAGCTGCCACCACAAAATCTATTACGGCGATGTCAAGACGCTGCCGCATGAGAAGTGGGCGGTTGACAAGCCGCTGTATTTCAAGATGAACATCGAAGACTCCATGCAGTACTACAATATGTACATCCAGCTGCGCAACACCACCGACTTCGCGACGCAGAACTTCTATGTCTTCATGAAAACGAAGTACCCTGACGGCCACAGCGAGCAGGACACGCTCGGGTTCATCCTCTGCGATAAGTTCGGCAACTGGACCGGCAAGGGCAACGGCCGCCTGAAGGACAACAAGTTCCTCTTCCAGCCGAAAGTACGCTTCCCCTTCAACGGCGAATACACCTTCACGGTCACGCAAGGGATGCGGGAGGAAGTGGTGGAAGGCATCGAAAGCTTCGGGATATTGCTGGAGAAGTTTGAAGACAGTTAGTAGTTAGTAGTTAGTAGTTAGCAGTTAGCAGTTGTACCGAAAATACATATTGAAAAATATTCCTTAAACAGTCCCGGAGGGACAAGAGCTCGGTAGCCAGGGGTAAGGCGCGAGGCACGAGCGCTGCCACCCCTGAGACCCCGAAGGGACAAAACGCACGCAGTGCAAGTAACCCCACACAAGCCGAAGCCGCAGTATGGGGCAATGATAACGAAAACTATGGCACCATCATACCCAATCATCTCCTGGCCAACGGAATATGCGGAGACCATACTCCCGCTACGTGAACGCTCTGATGTCCACGGATATTCCGATGTGCATCTCCAGAGCGCCATTCGCAGTAGCGACCTGGAGTCCATGCTCCGCTGTGAGGTGTCGATGCCCGTACCCTGCCGTGCCATCCCATACGAGCCGGCGATGGCATTGGTGGACGAGGAGAACGCCCTCTGCGTTGACGTGGAGATTGACGCGCCGTATCATGGATGGTACCGATTCCCGATGCACTATACGGAAGGTAAAGACGGGGTTCGCGACGGCTACTTCAACAACTGCGGCTGGGCGGTGGTGCGGTTCACCGAGCGGCAGGTGTGCGAACAGCCCGACGCCTGCGTGGAACTCCTCCGGCGGATTGTCGCCATATTGAAAGGAGGGAACGGGAAACTCGACGGAATCGTGAAACCGCAGAAACGGTGGACACAACGGGAGGCGGTGACCATGGAACGAAACCTCCTTCGCGAGAAATACCTCCACATTCAGTCGTTCGGGATGCCCGACTATCTCGGGGATTTGGTGGCGTCCGTCAAGGCGGGGCACTCCCCCACGCCGCAGACGCAACATCCTGACATCGTCTTCAGCGAAGCCACGCACACGTACGCCGATGCCCGCAACACCACGGGTTCCGCCGACTACACCTCCGTGACCACCCTCATCGAGAAGTTCTTCCCGCTTTTCGATGAAGAGGCCTACATCGAGAAGTTCATGAAAGAATCGGGAAAAAGCCGCGAGGAGGTCGTCCGCAAGATGCTTGAGCCCTCCGAGCGCGGCACCTTCATGCACCAGCAGATCGAATACTTCCTGAAGGGGAAAACACACGAAGAGGAGTTCAAGGAGTTCCGACTCTTCCGCAAGTTCCACGAAGAGCAGATTGTGCGACGCGGGCTTTCCTTTTACGATGCCGAGAAGATCGTCACACTTCCACAGTACGGCATCGCGGGCACTGTCGATGCGCTCTTCCGCAAGCCCGACGGCAGCTTCGTGATGGTCGATTGGAAGCGCAGCAAGAACCTCATCATCGACGGATACCCGAAAAAATACGGTTCCGGACGGGGACTATCCATCCTCGCCCATCTTGACAACTCCAGCTACTACCACTACGAGCTCCAGCAGAGTTTCTACAAGTACATCCTCGAAACGGAGTACGGCATGAAGGTCTCCTCTATGATTCTCTGCGTCCTCCACCCCGACTACGACCGGTACTATACGATTAAGTTATCCGAATACCGAAAGGAGGAGGTGGAGGAGATGTTGGCGGCGCAGGTGGCGGTGAGCAATTAACAGTTAGTAGTTGTACACTCCCTGGAGAGAATTACTCTACATACCATAAACATTAAACCTTAAACCTTAAACATCATACCCTTAGACCATGACCTTCCTCCAGCAACTTTCCGACGCCATCGACATCCAGCAGCAACGGCAGGACCAGGAATACAACGAGCTGATGAGCAAGCCCTTGCAGGAGCGTGTGAGCCGCGGGTACACCATGACCAACCTGCATGCGGAGTTCGAGTTCTATGACGGGGCGCCGACACGGTTCACGCCCGCGCCGACCGGCACGATGCGCTACATCGACCGTGTGCGCATCCGCTGCGAGTACAACATCTCGAAGTTCCGCGAGGGCACGCAGGTGCGACTCAGCCATGGACCGCTCTCCTTCGTGATGGAGATCGAACGCGACGACGTGAACGACTTCACCCTGCGCTCGGGTGCCTTCGAAGTGAAAAACAACCTTTTGGACATCCGGGATTGTCCTCGGGACGGTTGGGAAATCAACGCCGTGAACTCCGACATCACCTACCGGCTGCTTCGTGCCACCTGGGAGAACCTCTACAGCCATCCCGACTTCTGCGACCACCTTGAGCGGTTTCTCACGGGGCAGTTCCGCAACCAGTACCGCGAGTCGCCGTCGCCCACGTGCGGCAATCCGTCGCAGAACGAGGCCATCCGCAAAGCGTTCGCCTGCAACTACTTCCACCTCATCCAGGGGCCTCCCGGCACGGGCAAGACCTTCACCATCGCGAAAATCGTCTATTTCCTGATGAAGATGGGCAAGAAGGTATTCGTGACCGCACCCACCCACACGGCCATCAACAACTGCCTCAACGCCATCGCCAACGAGCTGCAGGACAAGCGGTTCGTGGTGAAGGTCGGGGAGCGGCACCAAGCCGACGAGATTCTCCACAACCCGCACATCACCCGGAAGACGTCGTTGAAACTCCGCGACTACCAGAGCAATCCGGAGCTGTCGCAGGCGGGGTTCGTAGCCGGCGGCACCCCGTTCGCGCTCTGCCACCCTGCCAGCAAGAAGCTGGAAGGCTGGCAGTTCGACTACGTGATTGTCGATGAGGCGGCGCAGATGAGCATCCCGCTCGCGCTGCCCGCCATTATGCACGGCCGCCGTCTCATCTTCGTGGGCGACCACCAGCAGCTGGACCCCATCGTGCCGCAGGACACCGGCAACAAGTTCTTCGACTGCAGTATCTTCGGGCAACTTGCCGACCTCTACCCGCAGGACGTCACCCTGTTGGACTGTTCCTACCGGCTCAACGAGAGCCTCATCCACATCCCGAACCAGCTGTTCTACGACGGGCGCATCACAGCGGAACACGAGCTGCAGCGTCCCTACACGGCCTTCACGTGCGATGCCGCGCCGCAGATTGTCAATCACCCGTCCAACGAGCTGCTGGTCGTGCACCACGAGTTCGACTCGCTCGGGCGCTCGCCTTTCGAGGCCAACCTCACCGCCAGTATCATCTGCGACCTGCTGGCCAACGGCGTGCCCGTCGGCGAGATCGGGGTGATGAGTCCCTACCGAGCACAGATCCGCGAGGTGAAGCGGGCGTTGTTGGAGCGGTGCGGGCAAGAGACCGCCGCCGCACTCTTCGTCGATACGGTGGAGCGGATGCAGGGCCAGGAAAAGGACTACATCGTCTATACCCTCTCCAACTCGAACCCCGCGGAAGTCGAGGACCGATTGGAGTTCTTCTACAGCCCGAACCGGCTGAACGTGGCCGTCACCCGCGCCCGTATGAAATGCGTGGTCATCGCCAACGAGAAAATTTTCGCGTTCTGCGGGGAGCTGCTGCAGAGCCCGTCCACTCCCCCACCCTTGCGACATGGCGCGGAGGTTTTCCGGCGGTATTATGATGCGGCCACGAAACTGGAGCTTTCACCCCAAGCCGATGAGGAATGGTAACCGTGACATTAAAATCCACCCTCAAACCATAAACGAAAAAATTGTATCTTTGCCGCCGATTTTATTCTAACTAAAATAATATAATTGTATGGCAACAACTGCTGATTTTAAGAACGGCCTCTGTATCGTTCACAACAACGAATTGTGGACCATCGTTGAATTCCTGCACGTGAAACCCGGCAAGGGCAACACCTTCGTCCGCACCAAACTGAAAAACCTCAAGACGGGCCGTGTCCAGGAGTTCCGGTTCGACGCCGGCATCAAGATCGAGCTCGCCCGCGTGGAGCGCCGCCCCTACCAATTCCTTTACAAGGAAGGCGACAACACCTATATCTTCATGCACACGGAGACTTACGAGCAGCTTCCCATCGAGAAGGAGCTCATCAACAACCCCGACCTCCTCAAGGAGGGCCAGGACGTGGAAATCATGTACCACACCGACACCGACACCCCGCTCACCTGCGAGCTTCCCCCGTTTGTGGATCTGGAAGTCATCGAGGCCGACCCCGGCGTGAAGGGCGACACCGCCACCAACTCCCTCAAGCGCGCCGTCGTGGAGACCGGAGCCGATGTCTATGTGCCCCTCTTCGTCAATGTGGGCGAGAAGATTCGTGTGGACACCCGCACCAACAAATATTCAGAACGCGTTAAAGAGTAATCTTTCAGCATGATTCTTCATCAGTCGCTGAGCATAGACGAACTGATACAACTGATTGGACATCCTGTCACCGTCAAGGGGGACAACTCCGTGAGGGTGACAGGAGTCAATGAGTTGCACTCTGTCCGCAAGGGGGATCTCTCCTTCGTGGACAGCGAGCGTTACTACGTCCGCATGCTTGCCAGCGAGGCCTCCGTCATCCTCATCAACAGCGCGGAGACCGAGTGCCCCAACGGCAAGACGCTGTTGGTGACCGACGACCCGTTGCGCGACTATCTTGCCGTGGTCAACCACTTCGTCCATTTCACGCCGCAGGAGAGTCCCATCCATCCGAGCGCGGTCATCGGCGAGGGCACGGTCATCCAGCCGTTGGTCTTCATCGGCGAGAACGTGCGCATTGGCAAGAACTGTGTCATCCACTCCAACGTGAGCATCTACGCCGGCACGGTCATCGGCGACAACGTGACCATCCACTCCAACAGCACCATCGGAGCCGACGCCTGCTACTACCAGAAGCGGCCCGACGGATGGTTGAAGCTGACCTCCTGCGGCGACACCTACATCGGCAACGATGTGGAGATCGGCTGCAACTGCTGCATCGACCGCGGGGTGTCGGGCACGACGTACATCGGTGACGGCACCATCTTCGACAATCTTGTGCAAGTGGGTCACGACACGCACATCGGCAAGCGTGTGCTCCTCGGCGCGCAATGCGGCATCGCCGGTTGCACCTACATCGACGACGACTGCAAGATCTGGGCCAAGGCTGCCGTCAACAAGGACCTCTATGTGGCCAAAGGTACCGTCCTGCTGGCTCTCTCGGCCATCGACAAGGATGTGAAGGGGGAGGGCCGCACCCTCTTCGGCATGCCCGCCACCGACGCCAACGCGAAATGGCGCGAGATGGTGATGCTGCGCAAGCTGCCGGAGCTGTTCAAGGCTGTGGAAGAGCTGAAGGCACGACTGTAGTTGCGTGACATACAGCGTTTCCAAGCACAAAAAAATATTTCATCACTGTTTAAGGAGCGTACAGTCTCCTTTTTTTGTTGTGCCATTTCATCAGATTTTTTTGCTTTTCTCGAAAATATTTTCAGAAACGCTGTCCGTATGTAAAAAAATTATACCTTTGCACCCGCAAAAAGCGAACTCTAATTCATTTTTTATAAACCTCAATTAAAATTAAAAAATTTATGAGAAAAAAAGTTAGAAATGTGATCATCATCGGTGCTGCTGGTCGTGACTTCCACAACTTCAACACCTTTTTCCGTCACAACAAGAACTACAACGTGGTGGCCTTCACCGCCGAGCAAATCCCCGGCATTGACGACCGCATGTATCCGAAGGAACTCGCCGGCGAGGATCTCTATCCGAAGGGCATCCGCATCTATCCCGAGTCCAAGCTCGCCGAACTGATCAAGGAATTCGACGTGGACGACTGCGTGTTCGCCTACAGCGACAAGCCTTATGCATACGTCATGGGCATCAGCGCCATCGTGAACGCCGCCGGCGCCAACTTCTGGCTCATGGGCCCGAAGGACACCATGGTGAAATCCAAAAAGCCCGTCATCGCCGTCGGCGCCACCCGTACCGGCTGCGGTAAGTCTCAGACCTCCCGTAAGATCATCGAATACCTCGTTGGAATGGGCTTCAGAGTGGTCGCCGTGCGTCACCCCATGCCTTACGATCCCGATTTGAACAAGCAAATCGTCCAACGTTTCGCTTGTGTCGATGACCTCAAATATCAAAACTGCACCATCGAGGAGATGGAAGAGTACGAACCTCACGTGGTCACCAAACGTAACGTCATCTACGCTGGTGTCGACTACGAAGCTATCCTCAAGGGTGGCAAGACCAAAGATCCTCAAACCGGCAAGTGGGTTGAGATGGCTGGTGCCGAGAACGATCCCGACGGCTGCGACATCGTGCTGTGGGACGGCGGTAACAACGACTTCCCGTTCTACGTTCCCGATTTGACCATCGGCGTTGCCGACCCGTTGCGTCCCGGTGCTGAGGTGAGCTACTATCCTGGTGAGGTCGTCGCCCGCATGGCTGACGTCATCGTCATCAACAAGATCGACTCCGCCTCTTTGGACAACATCAACACTGTCCGCGCCAACCTGCGCAAAATCAACCCGACGGCCAAGCAGATCGACGCTGCTTCCATCCTCACGGTTGACAAACCCGAACTCCTCAAGGGCAAGAAAGTCCTCGTTGTGGAAGACGGTCCTACATTGACTCACGGTGAGATGAAGATCGGTGCCGGTACGGTTGCCGCTCTGAAACACGGTGCTGAGCTCGTTGACCCGCGCCCGTACGTCGTTGGCAAGCTCGCCGAGACCTTCAAGATTTATCCGAACATCGGTACCCTGCTGCCCGCTATGGGTTACGGCGCCGAGCAGATGAAGGACCTCGAGAAGACCATCGCCAACACGCCTTGTGACGCCGTCGTCGTCGGTACTCCTATCGACCTGCCGCGCTTCATCAAGATCAAACAACCCGTCGTGAAGGTCGGTTACGAACTCCAAGAGATCGGCACTCCCACTTTGAAGGAAGTTTTGGACGAATTCGTCGCCAAACACAACCTCAAACCCAAAAGACGCAAAAAATAATCTTTGTGTTTCATATTATTAGGATGAAGGCGTGCCGGTCGGCACGCCTTCATTGTTTTAATTGTCACCTGTTTTTTAGTCTCAAAAAAAATTAAACCTCGCCACCGTGCGTATGTCTAAAAAGTGTATTTTTGCAGCAAATTAAAATTGGAAAGGATATAAGATGAAAAAGATATTTACGCTTTTGGTTATGATGTCCGTTTTGATTGCTAACGCTCAGACAATCAAAATATTATACAACGGAAACGAGTTAAACGATGCCGACACGGTGTTTGTGCCTCTCGACGGACATGGCGATGACACGGAGGCGTTCTTCGGTTACCAGAACATGACCAACAACGCCGTCGAGTTCCAAATCCGCAAGGAGGTGATTTCCATGAACGAGGAGGCTGACATGATGTTCTGCATTGGTGACTGCTATACGGGAGTACTCTCTCAGCCGCAGACCCTGGCCGCCGGTCAGATTGTGAGTGAGAGCGATCCTTTGGCTTTCCACGCCATCTACTCCGGCAGCAACCAGCCCGCCTTGGTCAAGTACACCTTTTTCCTGACCAACAACGAGAACGACAAGATCTCCTTCTACATTGCCTTCGGTTCCGGTTCCTCAATCCGCCCGAGCGATATGGTGAAGATTCTGAACGCCTATCCGAACCCCGCCACTCGCGTGGTGAACATCGACTATGCTGCCCCGTCGTCCGACGCCCACCTGGTCATCAAGAACCTGACCGGCCGCGAAGTTTATCGCACTCCTGTCAGCCAGACAAGCAAGAAGCAGGTTGACATCTCCGGATTCAACGCCGGCGTCTATCTCTACGGTGTCGAAGCTGGCGGCAAGATGATCTGCACCAAGAAACTGTTGGTAAAATAGCCGTTCACTCCCGCCCCACCCTCTATTTTCCTGAAAGCCATGTTCAAACAACACTGGCTCGGTGCCGTGCAGTTTCAATGGGATGCTGTGGCGCAGCCTAACAATGGCTTGACGCTCGTCTTTTGTGCCCTGTTGCTCTTGTTCACTTTGATACTCGTCACCTTCAGGAGAAAACTCATGCTGATTTTCAGAGCTCTGTTTTCCCAACGCCACCTATCTATCATCCAACGAGAAGGGAAGCTGCTCGAAGACCGGATTTCCTCGTTCGTACTACTCTTCGACATCATGACCATAGCCACCGGATTGGTCATGTTCTGCACCGTCTACATTCCGCAAGCGATGTCGAAGCTGCCTTTCATCGCCTACATCGGAATATTCTTCGCCCTGCTGTTTCTCGCGTACATTCTCAAACTTCTCTGCAACGAATTGTACGCCAACTTGTTCGGAAGAGTGAAGGAACGCACGTCCATCAACCAATACAAATTCATCTTCATGACGGACCTTTCCGTCGCCATATTCCCCCTGCTGGTCATCATCCAATACACCGGGATTCGTGCCTTCTATTACGTGATTGTGGGACTGTTAGCCGCCCTGTTCGCTGTATGGCTTTACAGACTGTCAAAAATAAATTCTAACAACATTCACAGGTTTCATTTTTTTCTCTATTTTTGCACCCTTGAAATTTTACCTTGGTTGATATTCCTTAAGGTATTGTTAGTAATTTGATTTATAATTGGTTATAAGAAAAAGAACTGGTCTCTATAAAAATCGGAAATGAAGATAAAAAACATATTAATCTCCCAAAATGCGCCGGAGGACATCGAGAGATCTCCTTACGGGGAACTGATTCGGAAGTACAGCATCAACATCGACTTCTACAAGTTTTTCAAGATCAACTGCACGACCGCGATTGAGTTCCGGAAGACGCACATCAACATTCTGGAATTCGAGTCCATCGTCTTCTCCAGCACCAATACCATCGACAAGTTCTTCGAGTTGTGCAAGGACATGCGCCTGGAGATGCCCGAGTCGATGAAGTATTATTGTGCCACCGAGTCCATCGCCCTTTACCTGCAGAAGTATGTGCCGTACCGCAAACGCCGCGTCTTCGCCGCCAAGGATGCGCAAGTGACCAGCTTCTACGACCTATTGGTCAAGAACAAGACCGTAAGCATGCTGATTCCTTGCGGACAGGACGGCATTTCGCCGCAATTGGAGGCCGTGCTCGCGGAAAATGAGATCAAATACGCCCAGGCCGTTGTGTTCAAGATCGAGCCGGCCGATTTGGCCCACGATGTCGACATCGACAAGTACGACCTGATTGTGTTCTTCAGCCCGAACGGTGTGAAGTCGCTGCAGGCCAACTACCCCGACTTCCAGCAGGGAGAGAAGGCGTTCGCTGCTCTTGGCAAAGCTGCCGAACAGGCCATCGCAGAGGCGGGTTGGACGCTTCACGTTTCCGCCCCCTCCAAGCAACACGCCTCCCTCACCGAAGCGTTGGACGCTTTTCTGAAGGAATATGCCAACCGCAGACGCTAAATTCGTATTCCCGCAGACCTGCCGTCTCAAATCCTCTCCGCAAATCAGGGATGTGGTGCTGCAACGGCAGTCTGTCTTCCATTTCCCCATAAAATGCTGCTATAGCATCGTTGAGGCATCCGGCACCCCCGGATGCCAGATTGCGTTTCTCGTGTCCAAGAAGCGTTTCCGCCATGCCGTGGACCGCAATCGCGTGAAACGGCTCATGCGGGAGGCCTACCGCCTCAACCGTCACGACCTCATTCCTCCCGACGGGCAATCCCTGCGACTCTGCTGGATGTTCGTCGGCACCGAATTACCGGATTTTCCCCACGTAGAGACCGCCGCGAAGCAAATTCTCCGCGACTTGCAACAGCGACTCCACTCTTAGCCCCCGACCATGAGGAGACTCTACCAAGGATTTAAGAATCTGCTTGCGAAACTCTTAATAGGGATGATACGGCTCTATCAAGTCACCCTGTCACCCTTCATCGGGCGCGCCTGCCGTTATACGCCTACCTGTTCGAACTACGGGATAGAAGCCATCCGCAAGCACGGTCCCTTCAAGGGTAGCTGGCTGACACTCAAGCGCGTGCTCTCCTGCAACCCTTGGGGCGGCAGCGGCTACGATCCGGTGCCGTGAATGGGTTAAGGGTTAAGGGTTAAGGGTTAAGGGTTTAAGGTTTAGGGTTTAAGGTTTAGGGTTTAAGGGGTAAGGGTTATGGGTTATGGATTAAGGGGTATGGTTAAACTTTTATCGTGAGGATGTCGTTCCAGTCGGTGGTGTAGTTTGGCGAGAGGTGGTTGCGGTTCATCCGGACGCCTTCGAAGCCGGCGGTGGCGACCACCACGGTGCGCTGTCCCTGCTTTTCATTGATGGAGTCGAGTGCGAACATCAGCCTGTCGTGCTTGTCGCGGTCCACCTCATCGAAAAGGACCGTCTGCACGTTGTCTTTGGGCGAGAATTGCGAGAGGATAACACCCGCTTTTTTATAAAAGGTGCCCTGCCGGAAGATGCCCGCGGTGGTCCGCACGGCGAGGTCAACGAGCTCCACCGTACTGTCGGAAGGGGCATGCAAGGCCACGTATTGGTTGTCATAATGCTGTTCTTGGTCGTGCCGGAAACGGTTGGTGAGCAGGAAGACGTGCATCGCCTGGCAGACGCTTTTCTGCTTGCGTAGCTTCTCGGCCGCCATAGAGGTGAACAACGATATCTGCTGCGTGAGCTCATCCAGCGTGCTCAACTCGGTGCTGAAGCTTCGGGAGACCATAATCTGCTGTTTATCGGGAAGATGGGATTCGAACTCGATACAGGGCCTGCCGTGCAGCTCGTACCACGTCCGCATCCCCCCGACATGCATTTTGCCACGCACGAAATCCAGGGGCTGCCGGGCGAAGTCGAAAGCGGTGTTGATGTTGCGACTCTTGAGCATCACCGAAAAACGACGGCCAATTCCCCAGACATCCTCGATGGGGAACTTGCGGAGCACCTTCTCGATATCCTGCGGCCGGTGCATATAGCAACTACCACGCAGCTTCGGGTACTGTTTGCAGAGCTTGGAGGCGATTTTCGCCAACGTTTTCGTGTGCGAAATGCCGACACTGATGGGAATCCCGGTATCTTTGCGCACTTTATTGGAGACGTAGTGGCCAAAAGCGTCCAACTGCTCGTCTTGAATGCCGCGCAAATTAAGGAACGACTCATCAATCGAATAGACCTCTGTTTCCGGGCAGAGAGACTTCAGGGTCTGCTGCACGCGCCGAGACATATCGCCATAGAGGGCAAAGTTGCTGGAGAAGACGGCCACATTGTGCCGTTTGATGAGGGTCTCCAGCTGGAAATAGGGATGCCCCATCTTGATGCCGAGTCGCTTAGCTTCGTTGGAGCGTGAAATCACACACCCGTCGTTGTTCGACAGGATAATGACCGGTTTCCCTTCCAAATCAGGACGGAAGACCCGCTCGCAGGAGACAAAGAAGTTATTGCAATCGGCGAGACCGTACATAATATTTCGGTGTGATGCCCTTCAACCGCTTCCGGACGCAAGCCTCAGTTCAGATCCCAGCAAAGGGAAAGGATGTCCCTGAACGGAAGGTGAAGGCGTTCGGCAGTGGGTTGGTGGCAGATGTGTCCGTCGTGACAGAGGATTCCCTGCATGAGTTCGGGGGCGCGTTGCAGTGCGTAAGGCAACGACGGGGCATGCGCAAGGGTTTCCGCCAAAGGCAGGACGAAGTTGGAGAGGGCGATCTGGAAGCCGGCTTCCGAAAGGGTCGCGCGGCGGATTTTGTCAGGTGCAGGAAGCCCGTCATCACCGTGCATCAAGTCAAGGGCTATCATGGTAATTTTCCGCTCGTTGACGGCTTCGATATACTCCGGAGTGAACATTTCCGGGGAGAGCATCGAGAAAAGGGTCTGCTTCTCCTTGGCGAGTGCGATCTGGTCGAGGGTGAAGGCATCGAACTTGAGGACGATGTTGCTCAGCATTGACAAGTCGGCATAGTGCCGGGTGAACTCCGCACCTGCGTCGGCATAGTCGGCGTCGGAGAATGGGTTGTGGTTGCCGAAGCCGTACTGCACGTAGATCTGCAGTTGCTGTTCGACCAGCGACTTGACGGCATTCGGGGTGAGGAACCCACTGTCGGGAAACGTCGATTCGGGTTTGGCAAGCGCCAAAGTGCGTTTGCGCGTGGGGGTCTCGATGGCGGCTTCCCACGCCTGCGTCTCCGTGTGCGGTGAATCGTGAAGAATGATGTACTCGGAACTCATCGTTATCGTGGTTTAGAAAGTGAATTTTCGTGTCTGGTCGTCAATGCGTTCGATATGAACGGGGGTGTATTCACCGTTGAGGAGCGGTTCCACCATCTCGGTCCATTCGATGAAGCAGTAACTGCCGCTGTAGAGGTAGTCCTGGAAGCCGATGCGGGTAGCGTCATCAGGGGTGTCGATACGGTAGAAATCGAAGTGATAGATCGGTTCGCCGTCGCGTGTCCAGTATTCGTTCACGATGGCAAATGTCGGGGAGGTCATGCCGTCCTCCACCCCGAGCTGCCGGCAGATTTCCTTGATGAGGGTAGTCTTGCCGGTGCCCATCTCGCCGAAAAAGCCGAACACACGCTCCTGCGGGCAGACCTCCAACAGTTGCCGTGCCACGTCCGAAAGCTCCGATTCCTTCGCTATTACACTATGTCTCATACAGTTATTGTTTTCGATTCGGGAATACGAATTTGAAAGGGCAAAGGTACATTTTTTTTGTAATTTTGCCACTTCAATATTATGGACTATTCCATAACCGGACCGAATCTGTTTTTAACCTTACTCCAATCCAACCCTATGTCAAGCCAAAGTCAAAAGAACGTCAGACCGAGCTCGAAGACCAAACTTCCGGCGCACGATCCGTGGTTGAAGCCGTACCGTGCAGCACTTCAGCGCCGCATGGAGCGGGCCGCCCTGCGCGAGTTGCAGCTCACCGACGGCAATTACCCGCTCTCCGAAATCGCCAACGCCCATCTCTACTACGGTCTTCACCGCACCGACGACGGCTGGGTGTTCCGCGAGAAAGCCCCCAACGCCACCGCCATCTATCTCTACGGCGATTTCTCCGGATGGCAGATCCAGCCGCACTTCGCCCTCAAACCCCTCGGCAATGGCGACTGGGAGCTGGAGCTTCCCGACTTCGCCTTGAAGCACGGCCAACTCTACAAGCTCTGGATGGTATGGTCGTCCGGTGCCGATGAGCGCATCCCCGCCTATTGCCGCCGCGTGGTGCAAGACGAGACCACCAAAGTCTTCTGCGCCCAGGTCTGGGAACCTGAATCGTACATCTGGAAGCACCCTTCTCCGCCGAAACCCACACACCCGCTCATTTATGAGGCGCATATCGGAATGTCATCGCAGGATGCGAAGATTTCCTCCTATCATGAATTTCAAGAGACGGTATTGCCAAGGATTAAAGCTTTGGGTTACAATACGATACAGCTTATGGCCATCCAGGAGCACCCTTACTATGGGTCGTTCGGCTACCAAGTTTCCAACTTCTTCGCGCCGTCGTTCCGTTTCGGCACGCCCGAGGAGCTGATGGAGCTCCTTGACACGGCCCACGGCATGGGCATCGCCGTCATCCTCGACATCATCCACTCCCACGCCGTGAAGAACGAACGGGAGGGTATCGGCCGCTTCGACGGAAGCGACAGCCTGTACACTCACCACGGAGATCGTGGGCATCACCGCGTGTGGGACTCCCGATGTTTCGATTACGGCAAAGAGGAGACGCTCCGTTTCCTGCTCTCCAACCTCAAATACTGGCTGCAGGAGTACCATTTCGACGGTTTCCGTTTCGACGGGGTCACCAGCATGAGCTACCTCGACCACGGACTTGGTGTCGATTTCCTCGAATACGCACAGTATTTCGACGGCAACGTGGATGAGGATGCCCTCGTCTATCTCACGCTGGCCAACCAGCTGGTGCGCGAGGTGAACCCGCAGGCCATGACCATTGCCGAGGACGTAAGCGGCATGCCCGGCATGGCGTTCCCCGTGGAGGACGGCGGCATCGGCTTCGACTACCGTATGTCGATGGGCATCGCCGACTTTTGGGTGAAGACACTCAAGACCCGCAGCGACGACGACTGGAGCGTGGGGGAAATCTATTTCCGCATGACCGACAAACGTCCCGAGGAGCAGACCATCAGCTACGCCGAGTGCCACGACCAAGCGTTGGTAGGCGACAAAACGATGATTTTCAGAATGATAGACAGCAAGATGTACACCTCTATGTCGGTGCTGACTCCCGATATGACGGTGGATCGCGGCATTGCCTTGCACAAGCTCATCCGCTTGGTGACCTTAACGTTGTGCTCCGGTGGCTACCTTAACTTCATGGGCAACGAATTCGGCCATCCCGAGTGGATTGACTTTCCGAGGGAGGGCAACGGCTGGTCGTGCCACCATGCGCGCCGCCAGTGGAACCTTGCCGACGATGAGATGTTGAAATACAGCGGGTTGAACCGCTTCGACCGCGATATGATCCACTGCGTCACCGAGCAGCGTATGTTAGAGAACCTTCCCGAAATGATTTGCCAGAACGAGGGCGACAAAGTGTTGGCTTTCCGTCGCGGCAACTGTCTGGTTGTCTTCAACTTCCATCCGAACAATTCCTATTCGGACTATGCCATCGCGTGCCCATCTGGCGAATACCGCATCGTGCTCAACAGCGACGACCCGCGCTACCACGGATTTGGCAACATTGACGATAACGTCCATTACCTGACCGACACCTACAAAGGCTCAACGCGCGTGCGGCTCTACTTGCCGCCCCGCACTGCCGTAGTCTTGAGTTGCCAGAAAAACGTGTAAGGCAAACGTATTAGGTTAAAACTCCCACGTCTCACGTCCCACGTCAGATGTCTCGAATCACAAGCTGAAGGACTGCCTCCCACAGCACGATTCCCGTCGCTACGGCCACATTCAGCGAGTGTTTGGTGCCGTATTGGGGAATTTCCACGGCCGCGTCGCATATCGGCAGCAGCCCGTCGCTCACCCCGAAGACCTCATTGCCGACCACGAGCGCCACTTTGTTGTATTGGGAGAATTCGAAGTCCTGGAGCATCACCGACCCGTCGGTCTGTTCCACCAGAATGATGGCATAGCCTTCCGTTTTCAGCTTTTCCACGAGGGTGGTCACGTCCTCTTCGTATCCCCAATCCACACTCTCGGTCGCGCCGAGGGCGGTTTTGGCAATCTCTTTCTGCGGAGGGGTGGCCGTAATGCCGCACAGGTAGAGTTTTTCCACATTGAAGGCGTCGCAGGTACGGAACGCCGATCCCACATTGTGCATACTGCGGATATTGTCGAGCACCAGCACGACAGGGTTCTTCCCCTGTTTCTTATATTCTTCCGGGGTCACTCGCCCCAGCTCGTCCATCGAGAGTTTCTTCATATTTCCGTTATTATTCCCTTAAACGAGTAACCCTAAAACGCGTATTCGCTCTCGTACCCCATTTTTGCGGGGTCGTCGACGCCATCGTTGTTGGCCGCACTGTCGAAATAGGCAGCGCCCTGCGAGAAGTTCTCGTTCGGGGTGATGCCGACGCTGGGGGAGGCGTAGCTGCCACCCTCGCCGAAACTGCCTTCGCTGACATCGCAGAATTTCGTAAACTGGCTTTGGAAGCGCACTTTCACATTGCCGGTACTGCCATGACGGTTCTTCTCGAACATAATCTCGGCCATACCGTCGGCAGGCGTGTTGTCCTCGAAGGTGTCCAGATGGTAATACTCGGGACGGTAGATGAATAGCACCATATCGGCATCCTGCTCGATAGAGCCAGACTCACGAAGGTCGGACAGTTGCGGGCGTTTGGAGCCGCCACGGGTCTCCACGGCACGGCTCAGCTGCGACAGCGCGATGACCGGCACGTTCAGCTCTTTGGCCAACGCCTTGAGGGATCGGGAGATATAGCTGATTTCCTGTTCGCGGTTGCCGCCATGCTTCGAATTGTCGGAGCCGGCTTGCATCAGCTGCAGGTAGTCGATGATAATCATCTGGATGTTGTACTTATGTTTCAGGCGACGGCATTTGGCGCGCAGGTCGAACACCGAGAGCGCGGGGGTGTCGTCAATGATGAGGTTCGCGCTGTTGAGCTTGCTCACATTCTCCCAAAGCTTGCTCCACTCCACATCCGAGAGCGTGCCCTTAGAGATGTGGTCGGACGGGATGCCCGATTCGATGGAGAAGAGACGGTGAACCAGCTGTGTGGCAGACATTTCCAGCGAGAAGAAGGCGATGGGCTGGTCGAAGTCGATGGCGGCGTTGCGGGCCACGGAGAGCACGAACGAGGTCTTACCCATACCGGGACGCGCGGCCAGGATCACCAGATCGGACTTCTGCCATCCGCCGGTCTTCTCGTCAATGGCCCGGATGCCGCACGGCACCCCCTGCAGTTCCTCCTGCGACTCGCGGATCTCGGTCAGCTCGTTCAGCGCGCTGCTCACCACATCGCCAAGTTCCTTGCTGTCGCGGTGCAGGTTGCTCTCCACGATCGAGAAGATTTTCGTCTCGGCCTCGTCGAGCAGTTCCAAGACGTCGCGGCTCTCGTCGTACGAGTCGGTGACGATGGTGTTGCACTGCCGGATGAGCTCGCGCAGGATGAACTTCTCCATCACGATACGGGCGTGATACTCCACATTGGCGGCGGAGTTCAGCCGGTTGGTGAGACCCGCCACGTAGGATGCGCCACCCGACAGTTCCAGCTGCTTGTTCTTCTTAAGCTGGTTGGTGACGGTGAGCACATCGATGGGCTGCGAAGCGGAGAAGAGCTGGCGTATCGCGGTATAAATCTGTTGGTTGGCCTCCACATAGAACATCTCGGGGCGCAGCATCGACAGCACCTCGGTAACGGCATTGTCATCAATCATCAAAGCGCCGAGCACGGCCTCCTCGAATTCCACGGCCTGCGGGGTAAGCTTGCCGGTGGTGCCCAAGAGCGTATCGATGCGGTTGTATGACATTGTCCGGCCGGGCCGGTTGGTGGTAATCGTTTCGTTATCCATATCTTACACAAAATCGTTAATCGTTTTTTCGGGACGGCAAATATCCGAAAAAAAGGGTGGTTCCCAACGGCAAATTATCAACATTCCATAAACCGAGTTATGAACAATTCGGAATATTATGTATCTTCGCGCCACAAAAATAATGAGTATGAGCAACGACCAAGTATCCAATTCCGTATGCCCTCATTGCGAGGGCGTTGACGTGATAAAAAACGATTATAACCCCACGTTGGAAACCCTCTTCAACCACGTCAGTGTGCGCGAGTACAGCGACCGTCCCGTGGAAGAAGAGACCTTGAACCTGATCCTGAAGGCGGCGTGCAGCGGCTCCACGATGGGCAACATGCAGCTGTTCAGCGTCATTGTGACCCGCGACGAGGCGATGAAGGCCAAGCTCGCGCCGTTCCATTTCAACCAGCCGATGGCGACATCCGCGCCGGTGATCCTCACCTTCTGCGCCGACTTCCGCCGCTTCAACCAGTACTGCCGGTTCCGCAATGCCAACACCGAAGCCTACAGCAACTTGCAGAGCTACCACTGGGCCGTCACCGACGCGCTCATCGCCGCGCAGAACGCCTGCGTTGCCGCCGAATCCCTCGGGCTCGGCTTCGTATGGCTCGGCACCATCACCTACAACGTCGACAAGTTCGTGGAGGCGCTGCAGCTGCCTAAGCACGTCATCCCCGTGGCCTGCATCCCGATGGGCTACCCCGTGAAGAAACCCGCCCTGACGCAGAAACTGCCCGTGGAGACCTTTGTGCACCGGGAGGTTTACCGCGACTACGACGAGCAGCGCATCGACGAGTTCTACCGCGAGAAGGAGAACTCCGAGGAGACGAGGCAGATTCTCGCCGAGAACCCCGACTGCGACAACCTCGCGCAGGTCTTCACCAAGCACCGCTACACCCAGCCCGACAACGAGCATTTCGCGCAGGTGCTGAAGGAGACGCTGGAGCGGCAGGGGTTCACAATGTAGAGACGCGCCATGGCACGTTTCTACGGATCACCGTATTCATTCTACATTCTACATTTTACATTCAGCATTCATAATTCATAATTCATAGTTAAATGAACCGTCTCATCCTCCCCGCCCTTATTAGCGCCATCCTGCTGGTGGCCTGCCGCACCGACAAGACCCAGACGACCCTGAGGCAGTCAACCCGCGTCTATCTCAACTCCGAGTACGGATGCCATGAAAGCACCTGGCAATTCCGCTACGGCAGCCAATGGTACGCCGCCACCGTGCCGGGAAACATCCACGACGACCTGCTCGCCAACAAACTGATCCCCGACCCGTTCTACGGCGACAACGAATCGAAAGTGCAATGGGTCGCCGACAGTGTCTGGGAGTACCGCGCCGTCTTCAACGGGGTCTGCGGCCAGAAGGGCGAATACCCCCACAATGAGTTGGTATTCGAGGGTTTGGACACCTACGCGGAGGTTTTCCTCAACGGCGAACGTTTGACCGCCTCCACAGGGGATACGATGACGAACAACATGTTCCGGACGTGGCGTTTCCCGCTGCCCGACAAGCTGAAGGAGACTGGCAACGAACTGATTGTCAGATTTCTGCCGACCGAACCGTTCGACAGCGTCGCAGCTTCGAAACTGCCGTACAAACTCCCCGACAACCGCGTCTTCACCCGCAAGGCGCAGTATGAGAGCGGCTGGGACTGGGGCCCGAAGCTCAACACCTGCGGCATCTGGAAAAACGTCTATATTGAATCTTGGAATGTGTTAAAAGTCAAAGACTTTTATGTAAAAGACACAGAACCGTCCCGCGATTCCACCCGTCCGTGGATTGCCGAAGTGGAGGTGGAGGTCGAAGCCGACAAAAAGGTCACCACCTATATACATCTGGATATCACCGACAAGGACGGTTACAGCCAGCAGATCCAGCACAAGGCGCAGCTGCACAAAGGGACGAACAAGGTGGTGATTCCCGTCACCATCGAGAATCCGAAACTATGGTGGCCGAACGGCGCGGGCGAACCGCACCTCTATTACTTCACGGTAAAGGGCAGCCGTGTTGACAATGGCCTCGTGCACACACATGGACTGCGCACGGTGGAGCTCGTCCAGAAGCGCGACAGCATCGGCGAGTCGTTCCAGTTCATCGTCAACGGCAAGCCGCTCTTCATGCGCGGTGCCGACTGGATTCCCGCATCCTCGTACCCGGGCACGCTCGCCCGCAGCGAAGGCGACGACCGCTACGCCGAGCTCCTGAAGCAGGCCAAAGAGGCGAATATGAACATGATACGGGTTTGGGGCGGCGGACTCTACGAGCACGATGCCTTCTACAACTATTGCGACCAGATGGGGCTTTTGGTATGGCAGGACTTCATGTTCGCCTGCAACATCTATCCCGGCGACGAAGCGTTTATGAACAACGTGAAGGCCGAGGCCGAAGAGCAGGTGAAGCGCTTGCGCCACCACGCCTGTATCGCCACATGGTGCGGCAACAACGAGGTGCACAACGGCTTGGAAGATTGGGGATGGAAGGATGCCTTGGGCTATACTGACCAGCAATATTCGGAAATGTATGAGGATTACGAGCAGCTTTTCGAGAAGATGCTGCCGAAAATCTGCATGGAAAATATGCACAAACCTAACTACGTGCACTCCTCGCCGACTTACGGCTGGGGTCACCCCGAGTGCACAACCCACGGCTGCAGCCATTACTGGGGCGTCTGGTGGGGCGAGCTGCCGTTCGAGATCTGGTGGGAGAAAACCGGCCGCTTCATGACGGAATACGGTTTCCAAGCCTATCCGGAAATGTCGCTTTGGAACGAATACATCCCTGAAAACGAGCGTGTTCTGAAATCCCCGTCTATGCGCAATCACCAGAAGCACGGTCGTGGGGTGCCAATTATCCTGAAGGCGATGGAAGATCTATACGGGTTCAAGGACACCAACAATCTCAACAAGTTCGTCTATATCAGCCAGTTAGTACAGGCCGACGGCATCGCACAGGCCATCGAGGCGCACCGCATCCAGCACGAGAAGTGCAGCGGCACGCTCTTCTGGCAGCTCAACGACTGCTGGCCCGTGGCCTCCTGGAGCTGCATCGACGTGGCCGGGAACCCGAAGGCACTGTACTACCGTCTGCCGCAGCTGTACGCCAATGTGGCCATCGCCTCGCGCCATATCTCGCAAGACACGATAGAGCTGTATCTGATCAATGACGGCTTCATAACAGTGAGCGGACAGTTCGACTGGACCATCCAGACGATGGACGGGCAGCTGGTCAATTCTGCGGGTGCGCTGACCTCCGCACCGGTGAACAGCAGCGTGAAGGCCGCCACCGTAGTACTTCCCAAGGGGGTAAAAAATGCCGGCAACGTCTATTTAGAAGCGACTTTCACTCCCCAAAACGCCGATAAAGTCTCCTATCTGACCTATTTCGTGAAGCCCAACGCGTTGAGCCTCTCCCCCGCCCCGATCAGCGTCAAGACGGAATACGGCGATCACTGCGCCGAAATCCATCTGTCAGCCAAAGCGTTGAAGAAGGGCGTGCGCATAGAAGAAACACACGGCTATTCCGTGCGTTATTCCGACAATTATTTCGATTTGAAGCCCAACGAAGAGGTCGTGGTGAAGGTGGAATATCCGCTGTTAGAGGAGAAACCGGCGTTCAAGGTGATGAGTTTGAAGTGAAGTAGAGTTTGGGATATGAGGCAAGCCAATCTCATCTTGATTTAATATCCAGAAGCAAACAGTTTAATCACAAACAATTGAATATTATGGCATATCATTTCAGAAATTTGGTTTTTGAAGGCGGCGGTGTGAAAGGCATCGCCTACGTCGGGGCGCTTGAAATTCTCGACGAAAAGGGAATCTTGAAAGACATCCAACGGGTAGCGGGGACCTCCGTGGGCGCCATGATTGCCGTCATGGTCGGATTGCGTTACTCGGCCGAAGAGATGCGGCAAGTCCTTTGGGATCTGAAATTCAAGAAGTTCTTAGACAAATCGTTCGGTGTGGCCAACTTTAAAAGACTTATTTCGGAATACGGATGGTACAAGGGCGACTATTTTAGGAATCTGATGGTCGATTTAATCAAAGCGAAGACCGGCAACGGCGAGATCACATTCAAAGGGCTCGCCGAAACAAACAAATTCATGGATATCCACTTGGTGGGGGCAGACCTCTCCACCGGTACCTCCTTGACGTTCAATGCCCGAAACACGCCAAACGTCAGTATAGCGGAAGCCGCCCGCATCTCGATGTCCATCCCAGTGTTCTTCGCCTCGGTGACAGGTGCAAAAGGGGATGACAATAGGAAGGACCATGTCTTTGTGGACGGCGGACTTTTGGACAACTACTCCATCAAGACTTTCGACAAATACAGCTATGTATTCGACAAGGAGAAGAATGCCCGTCGCACCGAATACTATGACAAGTTCAATCGGAAAAAGAGCGTGCTGAAAGACCTCGACGGCGACGTGTATGTCTATAACAAAGAGACGTTGGGCTTCCGTCTGGACGCTAAAGAAGACATCTCGATGTACCGCACGCACACCCCGGCGATCCGCAACAAGATCACCAGTTTCTTCACCTACACCAAAGCGTTGGTGACCACGCTCATCGACTTCCAAAACAACGTCCACCTGCACAGCGACGACTGGCAGCGCACGATCTATATCGACACCCTCGGCGTCCGGGCCATCGATTTCGGAATCGAAGATAACAAGAAGGATGATTTGTTAGCCTCTGGTCGCCAATACACCCTGGACTATCTGAAGTGGTATGACAACGACGAGGAGAAAGCCAACAAATAACGACTTCTACCTTGACGAATCAATGTAATAACACAAAAAGGCGCCTACAAATTCGTTTGTAAGCGCCTTTTTCAGGTCGACGTTGTCGAGACGCGCCATGACACGTCCCTACAACGTTTCATCAATCATTTTCTTGAACCAGGTGGCCCGATCGGCACCCTCGCCCGTGTTGAGAAGCACGGTTTCGCCGTTGTGGATCTGGCCTTCTTCCAAAGCTTTATAGAAGCCGGCAAGACATACGATGGAGGCGGGTCCGAAGTAGATGCCGCGCTCGTCCTTGACAATCCGGCCGTATTTAGCTAACTCACTCTCCTTCATGCGAAGGAACGTACCGCCACTCTTGCGCACGATGGGTGCGACAATCGGGTACATGCCGGGATTGCCGGCGGAGAGGATGGAGACCATCGTCTGTGAATTCTGGATGACGGGGTAGTTCTTTTCGTACCCTTCCGGGAATCCGGCCTTCACGGCACTCTCCCACCCCTGCACCATCGGGTCGCAGGTATCCTGCTGAATCAACAGCATCCGGGGCATCTTGGTCTCCGGGAAGGTGGTCTGCAGGTCGCGGATGCCTTTGTCGAGCGCGATGGGGCCCGTGCCACCTGCAACCGCCTGAACATAGACGTCGGGCATCTTGCCCAACTGGCGAAGATACTCGAAGACCATCGTTTTCTTGGCCTCCACGCGAATGGGATCGATGTTGCCGGTGGAAATCAGCACGTGGTTCTTCTCGTGAAAGTCGTTGGCCTCCTTCTTGGCATCGCCGTAGGTGCCGTCACACACGACTACCGTCTGGCCATAGGAGCGGATGGCATTCACCGTGTCCTCGCACGCGTCATGCGGCATGAAGACCGTGAACTTGATGCCGGCCTCGGCCAAGTAGCGGGCGTATGCCGTGGCGGTGTTGCCCGTGGATGCCACGCAGAACTCCTTCACGCCGTTCTCTTTGAAGAGGGAGGCGGCCAAAGAGGCGGCGATGTCCTTGAAGGTGTTGCTGCCACCGTTCAGGTCGTTGCGATAGACCATCACCTTGCAGTCCACGCCGTGTTTCTCCCGGGCATATTTCTCCAGAAAATCCCATTCCTCCATCGGGATGGCACCTTCGCCGAAAGTGACGATGTTCTTCTTGTCCATCACGGGCAGGAAGTCGAAATAGTGGTAGAAGTTCTCAGGATGATGCTCCGGCTTCGTTAACTCCGTGATTTTGTGATAATCAGCGCTATAGACGACATCGGCGCGTTTGCAGCCGCACTTGCACTGTTGGTTCTGGGAAAACCAAGTGGCAAAGTCGGGGATGACTTCGCCACATTGGGTACATTTCAGGTGGTATTTGTTCATTTAATTGACAATTGATAATGGATAATGGACAATTGATAATTAGCAGTGCCTTTGCCAGATAACTACTAACTACTAACTACTAACTACTAACTGCTAACTACTTAATCAGCGCCATATCTGGAATGGGTTTGTCGTATTCGCCTTTGGCCAGACGCTCTTTGATGTCACGGAAGGCGTCAAGGGTGCGGTTCACATCCTCCATGCTGTGGGCAGCGGTGGGGATGATACGGAAGATGAGCATTCCGGGAGGGATGACGGGATAGGTGACGATGGAGCAGAAGATGTTGTAGTTTTCGCGGAGGTCAACGGCAATGTTGGCGGCCTGATCGACACCGCAGTACAGATGCACAGGGGTGACGCACGCCTCGGCAGGTCCGATTTCGTACCCGAGATCGCGGAACCCTTTCTGCAAGGCGCGGGTGATTTCCCACAGATGGGCTCTCAGACGGTCGCCCTCCTCGCTGCGGATGATTTCAAGACGTTTCAGACAGCCGACCACGATGGGCATCGGGAGCGATTTGGCGTACATCTGGGAACGCATGTTGTAACGCAGGAAATTGATGATGCTCTTTTCGGAAGCCACGAAGCCGCCGATAGTGGCCATGGACTTTGCATACGCCCCGATATAGACGTCGATGTCATCCATCACGCCGAAATGCTCGGAGGTGCCTCTACCGTGCGGGCCCATCGCGCCGAAGCCGTGGGCGTCGTCGATGAGAATGCGGAACGGGTACTTTTTCTTAAGGGCCGCAATCTGGTCGAGGATACCGAGAGCGCCGGTCATGCCGAACACGCCTTCGGTGATCAGCAGCACGCCGCCGCCCTGTTCCTCGGCGATCTTGCAGGCGTTGCCGAGAATACGCTCGCAATCGACAATGTCGTTGTGACGGAACTTGAAACTTTTTCCGAGATGCAGGCGGATACCGTCGCGCAGGCAGGCGTGGGCCTCGGCGTCATAGACGATGACGTCGCGTCTGCACACCAACGAGTCGATGGTGGACATGATGCCCTGATAGCCGAAGTTGAACTCGAAGGCGGCCTCCTTGTGCTCGAAGTCGGCCAATTCGCGTTCCAGCTGCTCGTGGAGGGCGGTCTGGCCGGTCATCATGCGGCTTCCCATCGGATAGGCCATACCCCAGCGGGCGGCACCTTCCGCGTCAGCTTTGCGAACCTCGGGATGATTGGCCAAGCCGAGGTAGTTGTTGATGCTCCAGCAGAGCACCTCCCTGCCGTTGAAGCGCATGTGAGGGCCCAATTCGCCTTCCAGCTTCGGGAATGCGAAATAGCCGTCTATCTTTTCACGGTACTGCCCGATCGGGCCACCGGATGACTCCTTGATTCTTTCGAAAATGTCTTTCATATCGTTCGTTTTTTTATTTGTGATCGGTGAATAGTGATTGGTGAACTGTGATCAGAGATCCGTGTTTCGTAATCGTTGAGTAGATGCAGTCGTTTGGCAAGCATCCATCTCCTCAAAAATTGCGGTGCAAAAGTAGCAAAAAAGTAGTCACACGGGACTGTTCTCCGCATTTTTTTTATTTCCGTCACGCATATTTGCAATTTATGTACTTTTGCCGCCGAAAATTCCCACAGATGGTCAAGAACAACGACATTGAATACGCTTCCCCAGAGGAAATCAAACGCTTCCAAGAGAGCAAGTTGCGCGAGGCGTTATCCTACTTGGGCGCAAACTCCCGCTATTATCGGCGGATGTTCGAACGCTACAACATCAACGCAGGCAAAATCCGTTGCATCGAGGACCTCGTGAACATCCCGTTCACCGAAAAGAAGGACCTCCAGCTTTTCAACGAGGACTTCCTCTGCGTGCCCAAGGAGAAGGTCATCGACTACATCACCACGAGCGGCACGCTGAGCGACCCGGTGACGTTCTGCTGCACTGAGAAAGACCTGCAACGGCTGGCTTTCAACGAAAAGAAAAGTTTCGAATGCGCAGGGCTGCAGCCTGGCAACATTCTGCAGCTTATGGTCACCCTCGACAAGCGGTTCATGGCCGGACTGGCTTATTTCCTGGGATTAAGGGAGTTGGGAGCCTCCGTCATCCGCGTGGGGAACGGCATCCCCGAACTGCAATGGGACACCATCCAGCGCATCCGCCCCGACAGCATCATGTGCGTGCCGTCGTTCATCCCTCGACTCATCCAATATGCTGAAGACCACGGTATTGACTACCAGAATTCGAGTATTCGGAAAATCATCGGTATCGGAGAGAGCCTCCGCAACCAGGACTTCTCGCTCAACCTCTTGGGCCAGCAAATCAAATCGAAATGGAACGTGGAACTCTACGCCACCTACTCCTCAACGGAGATGGGCGCGACGTTCAGCGAGTGCGAGTACGGTGTGGGCGGCCACGTGCACCCCGAGCTCATCATTGTGGAGATTATCGGCGAGGACAACCTGCCGGTACCCGACGGCGAGACCGGCGAGGTGGTGGTGACGACTCTCGGTGTGGAGGGTATGCCACTCCTGCGCTTCCGCACGGGTGACGTATGCGCCAAAATCACAGAAAAGTGCCCTTGTGGCCGGAACAGCTACCGTCTCACCCCGTTGGTAGGCCGCAAGAACAACATGATCAAGCTGAAGGGCACCACCCTCTACCCGCCGGCCCTGATGGACGTGCTCAACAACACCCCGTTCGTGCAGAACTACGTCATCTACGTGCAGGATTCGCAGCAGGGCACCGACGAGGTGGTCGTGAAAGTGGGGCTGAACGCAGAGGTTGTGGCCGAGAACGCGCGCTTCAAGAACCACCCCGAAGAAATCGTCAACGAGCTGAAAAACCGTTTCAGAGCACACGTGCGGGTGGCTCCAGTGGTGCAAGTCGCCTCCGTGGAGGAGGTCCAACGCATCAACTTTCCACCGAGTGCACGGAAACCCGTGAAGTTCGTGGATTTACGGAAAAAAGACCGTTGACGAAGTGCTATGGAGGTGTACGAATCACGGATTTCTGTTCAACGTTTACCAATCACCGTTCACAAAAAAATTGTATCTTTGCGGCCGCTTAAAAAAAGGCTAAACTTCGGACGGTCCGAGCCGTCCATCCCAACATCGAAATAATATAAAACAATAGAAAAATGAAAAAAATGTTCACTCTCGGAATGGTTCTTGCGCTTGTATGCCTGGGCTTTTCCGCAAAATCACAGACAGAAATGACAAATCAACAGAAAGCCAGCTACGCCATCGGCCACAATGTCGGCAATGGCATGAGCCACGACGGCATCGAATTGGATTACGAAGCATTCGTGCAAGGCGTCAAAGACGCTTACGCCGGGACCAACAAGTTCACGGACGAACAGATGCAGGAGATTTTCATGCAGCTCCAGCAGGACATTCAGGCCAAGAAACAGAGCGGCACCGCTGCCGAAATCGCGAAAGGCGCGCAATTCCTCGCTGAGAACAAGAAGAATCCTGATGTGAAGGAAACCGCTTCCGGCCTGCAGTACATGGTGCTGCAAGAGGGCAAGGGCGAACATCCGAAAGCCACCAGCAAGGTCACCGTGCACTACACCGGCAAGCTGATTGACGGTACCGTGTTCGACTCCTCCGTGGATCGCGGCGAACCCATCACCTTCGGCCTCAACCAGGTGATCCCCGGTTGGACAGAAGGTCTGCAGCTGATGACCCCCGGCTCCAAATACCGTCTCTTCATCCCCTACAACCTCGGATACGGCGAACAGGGTGCAGGCGGTGCCATCCCCGGCGGCGCCACGTTGATCTTCGATGTGGAACTGATTTCATTCGAGTAATTCAGATGTTATTTTGTCTGATACCAGTACCGCATCAGATATAATGATAATGATTGTAGAGACGCAATTTGCGTCTCTACATTGTGTATAAAAGTTAGCATCAAGCATTTCCGTTTCCCCTGCTTCAATAACCTATAACCTATAACCATTATGAAACTAGAAGCCCAAATCGCCACCGCGTTACAAAACGCCCTGAAACATCTTTATAACATCGACATAGAGGCCGACCCCGCCCTCGTGCAGCCCACCCGCAAGGGATTCACCGGAGACCTCACCGTGGTCGTCTTCCCGTGGGTGAAAGTCGCCCGCAAGTCGCCCGATGCATTGGGTGCGGAAATCGGGCAGCAACTGCTCGAGAATCTGGACTGCATCCAGGATTTCAACGTGGTGAAGGGCTACCTGAACTTACAAATCAAGGAGTCATTTTGGATGGATTTGTTGGAACAAGAGTCCGACAATGAAGGTTATGGGTTGAATCCGACTCAAGAGGAAGCCCCCGTGCTCATCGAGTACTCTTCGCCAAACACCAACAAACCGTTGCACCTCGGACACATCCGCAACAACCTGCTTGGCCATTCCGTGTCGCAGATCCTCAAGGCGTGCGGTCATCCCGTGGTGCAGGTCAACTTGGTCAACGACCGCGGTATCCACATCTGCAAGTCGATGCTCGCGTGGCTGAAGTACGGCAATGGAGAGACCCCGGAGAGTTCCGGCATGAAGGGAGATCACCTTGTCGGAAAGTACTATGTCGTCTTCGACCAACACTATAAGCAAGAGCAGAAAGAGCTCGTGGAACAGGGACTTACGGAAGATGAGGCGAAGGACAAAGCTCCGCTGATTCTGGAAGCCCGTGAGATGTTGCGCAAGTGGGAAGCGGGTGACCAAGAGGTCCGCGAGTTGTGGGCGAAGATGAACGGCTGGGTCTATGCCGGCTTCGACCAGACTTACGAGCGGCTGGGCATCCACTTCGACAAGACGTATTACGAATCCCAGACCTATCTGCTCGGCAAGAGCTTGGTGCAGGAAGGCTTGGACAAGGGCGCGTTCTACAAACACGAGGATGGTTCCGTGCGCGTCGATCTCACAGGCGAGGGTCTTGACGAGAAGGTGTTGCTGCGCAAGGATGGTACTTCCGTCTATATGACGCAGGATCTCGGCACCGCGCAGCTGCGTTACGAGGAGTTCCACCCGCAGAAGATGATCTACGTGGTCGGAAACGAGCAGAACTACCACTTTGATGTGCTCAAGCTGGTGTTATCCAAGAAGTTGGAAAAACCGTTCGGAGACTTCATCTACCACCTCTCCTACGGGATGGTGGAGTTGCCGTCGGGCAAGATGAAATCCCGCGAGGGCACGGTGGTCGATGCCGACGACCTGATGGATGACATGTACGAGGAGGCCAAGACGAGCACCGAGGCACTGGGCAAGTTCCAGTTTACCCCCGAGGAGGCCGACAGACTCTACGAAATGATCGGCTTGGGCGCCCTCAAGTACTTCATCCTCAAGGTGGATCCGACCAAGAACATGCTCTTCAACCCGGCGGAATCCATCGACTTCAACGGCAACACGGCACCGTTCATCCAATACACGCACGCCCGTATCCGCTCGATGCTGCGCAAGGGTGCGGAGAGCGGCATCGACCTCGCCGCCAAGCTGCCGCAACTTTCTCTTAATGAAGAAGAAAAAACGTTGATCAACCTGCTGTACCAATATCCGAAGACAGTGCTGGCGGCTGGCGACAATTTCAGTCCCGCGCTCATCGCCAACTACTGCTACGACCTAGCCAAGCAGTTCAACCATTTCTACCAGGACACCCCGATTTTCAAGGAGGAGGACGCGGCAAAACGCTTGCTGCGCCTCAAACTCTCCCGCTGGGTGTCGCTCGTGCTGCGCAGCGGCATGGGACTGCTGGGAATTGATGTTCCGGAAAAGATGTAAGATTATGAACGCGAAATTCGACGATTTAAGAGAAAAATATCCCGTTTTCACCTACGAGGGGTATCAATATGGCATCGAAAACGGGGACTTGCACCTCGTTTTCCATTTTTCAATAGGAAAGGAAATTAAGTTCTCCCCGAAGATGGTGCTTTCCGCCGGAGAGCATACGCCCGACTGGAACAGCTTCGACCTCAAACAGTTGGAGGGCATTGTCTTCCATATCGGCATGATCGAGCTGATCAGCTACTGGAAGTGCACCTGCAGCCCGACCATCCTGGTGAAGCCCTATTCGCTGAACGAGGACCAGCAGTGGTGGTGGCGCAAGCTCTACTGGTACGGACTCGGCGAGTTCATGTACAAGAACAGCATCGAAACCGACCACTTGCAGTTCATGGACTTTGCATTCCCCGAAGAGGCTCGACCGGTGTCGGAGCTCCCCTACCCTATGGCGCAAGACACTGATTCCGTGATTGTTCCCATCGGAGGCGGCAAGGATTCCGTGGTGACGTTGGAGGATTTGCGGACGACTCGCAAGGTGGTGCCGTTCATCATCAACCCGCGCGGCGCGACCCTCGACTGCGCCCGCGTGGCCGGCTTCGACCGCGAGGAGCAGATTCTCGTCCTGCACCGCCAAATCGACCCGAAACTGCTGGAACTCAACGCGCAAGGATTCCTCAACGGCCATACGCCATTCTCCGCAATGCTGGCCTTCTACTCGGTGCTGCTGAGCGCGGTCACCGGCATCCGCGACGTGGCCCTCTCGAACGAGTCGAGCGCGAACGAGCCGACCGTTCCCGGCACCAACATCAACCACCAGTATTCCAAGTCGCTGGAGTTCGAGACCGATTTCCGCGACTACGTCCGCGACTGGATGGGCGACAGCAACCACTATTACAGTCACTTGCGCTCGCTCAACGAGCTGCAGATTGCCGAACGTTTCGCCCGATACCCGCAGTATTTCCCCGTTTTCAAGAGCTGCAACGTCGGCAGCAAGGAGAACAAATGGTGCGGGCATTGCCCGAAGTGCCTCTTCGCCTACATCATCCTTTCGCCGTTCATCCCCGAAACGGAACTGCTGAAGATTTTCGGGCACGACTTGCTCGACGACCCGACCCTGGAGCAGACCTTCGACGAGCTGTCGGGTCTCTCCAAGATCAAGCCCTTCGAGTGCGTGGGCACCGTCCGCGAAGTCAATGAAGCCTTGCGTCGCATCTGCAACTCGCACGGAGACAAGTATTTGCTGAAGCACTACATCAACGCCACGCTCGCGCAGATGGAGGACGACATGCTGGAGGAGTATTACAATATGGCACCATAGTCAATTAGTAATTGGTGAATTGTGATTGGTGATTAGTGAATAGTGAGTTGTGATTTGTGAATTATGAAGAAAATAGTACTTTCTCTTTTTTTTGTTTTGCACTGCGATAGTTGGTTTCTCGCAGGCTAAACTGGATTATACGGCTAAGCCGAAGGCGGAGGCGAAAGGTTTTTCCGCCAAGGGGTTGTCGGCCACGAGCGCGCAATTCCTCTACGAGTTAAAACAGGCGGAGGCCACGACTGACCGCTCCGCCAAGGCGTCCGCGTATGCCAAACTGCAACGCGATTATGACCTTGTGCAGGGGAAAGTCTCGGCCATTCAAGTGAACCAGCGCTTAAAGGCCAAAATATCCACCAGATGCCTCAATGTGACCGGATCTCAAGACTGCTCGATTTTGTTATCCACTTCGGGCAGCGAGACAACGGATTTCACCACCGTACTTGGCACCCACACCTATTTAGCGATGGAAGATGTGGACTTTTCGTTGTCGTTGGATAATTTCCAGGGGCAGACCGTGCGTATTGCGGTGCGTCACCATAATTGTGCCACTATTGCCGCAACGCTATTCTTAAATGGTTTCTCTATAGAAGTCGCGGAAGATTCCGTTTCCGTGCCCTCCTACGTGGATGCCATGGGTTATATGGTGACGACGAATGGTCTTCAACTCGACATTTCCGGCGCAGAGGGTCATTCGTTGGAGATTTACGACCTCACCGGCCGCCTCGTCATGAGTAGCCTGAGTACCGACGGACACTACCATTTGCCCTCCGCGGGAGTTTACATTTTGCGCATCAACGGTTTCAAGCCGCGCAAAGTGATGGTGATGGGCCGATGAGTTGGGATGCGTGACATTGGGCTGTAGGAAGATGCGACCTTTTGTAAAATAGGCTTACACCTGCTGTAAGATTTTCTTACACTATTTGCGAACCGTAATGTGCTGACTATCTAACAACCAGCACATTACGGTTTTGGCATTCTTTTGGTATGTTCTTATCGGAATTGTAGAGACGCGCTATGGCACATCACTACAACGTCAAAAACGGAGAAACATGTCAAGAAGAACGACCATAGCCCTATTGATGACACTCTTGTGCGGGACGGCGTACGCGCAGGACACGGCAGTGATGACCCTGCGCGATTGCATCCATTACGCGCTGTCGCATTCTGCGGAGATGCGCGTGATGCAGGCCGACCTCGGCGACGCGCAGTTAGCCCGCCGCAACGCTATCCTCAACGCCTTCACCCCGGTGATCAGCGGCGATGTTTACGCTTACTCCAACTTCGGCCGCTCCATCGACCCCGAGACGAACACCTACAGCACCACCACCTCCTTCCACAATGGTTACGGTGTCTCTGCCGGCATCACCCTCTTCAACGGATTCAGAGCAGTCAACAACTTGAAAATCACGAAACTGGCAGAGTCGACGGGCGTGACGAGAATCCAGCAGAGCGAAGACCGGATCCGTCTCGCCACGATGGAGGCCTACTGCAATGTGCTCTATTACACGGAGTTGTTGAAAACGCTACAGTCGCAGACGGAGACGGCGGAGACGGCCTTGCGGCTCGCACAACGGCAGAGGGAGTTGGGGCAGAAGTCGCCGGCGGAGGTACTGCAGATGGAGGCAGACCTCTCCGACCGCAGGTACAGGTTCATCGTCTGTGAGAACCAACTTCAGAACGCCTATATCACGTTGAAAGACATTATGTTATATCCGACAGAACAGCCGTTCTCCGTCGCGGATGTGGAAACGGATACGGTGCTGTCGGATGCGGTACGTGCAATGGAGGTGGATCGGGCGGCGGAGCGTCTGCCGGCCGTAATCATAGCCGAAAATGAGCGGCAGACCGCCCGCCTCGCCCTCAAAACCGCGAAGTGGCAGCTGCTACCGTCGCTGTCGCTGAATGGCGGATGGTCCTCGACCTACTTCACCTACCCGGGGCGCACGGACTACGTGCCCGTTCCCTATTGGAAGCAACTCTCCGACAACGGAGGCGAGTACGTGCAGTTGTCGCTGAGCATCCCGATTTACGACCGATTGTCGCGGCAGACGGAAATCGCACGGCGACGCAACGACTGCGATCGTGCGGAAGCCCGATACGCGCAGGCCCGGCAGACCGTGGAGGCCGAAATCCACCGCGCTCTCGCCGACCGCGACGGGGCCGCCGCCGCCCTCCGTCAGGCCGAGCAGCACGCCGCCCTCCAGCAACAGCTCTACACACTGAGCGCCAGACAGTTCGAGCAAGGGCTCATCTCCGCCCTCGACTACCGGACCGTCGCCGACAACCACCTGAACACCACCGCCGAACTGCTCAACGCGAAGCTGCAGCTGTTTCTGAAGACGTGGGTGGTGCGGTATTACGCTGGTATCAGCTTCAATAACCTATAACCCATAACCAATAACCATTAAATGGACAGACAGATAGAACCAACCAAAGGAATCCGCAAACTCTTCACCCGCAAGGCGCTGCCCTACTGGGGCGGGGCGCTGCTGCTCGTCTTCATCGGGTGGCTGGCACTGCGCGACGACGCCAGGAAGTTGCGTGTGGGCGGAGAAGCCATCACCGTCAGCGAGGTGCGATGCGGCGAGTTCAACGACTACATCCGCATCAGCGGGCGCGTGGTGCCGATGACCACCGTGCAGCTCAGCCCGTTGGAGGGCGGCGTGGTGCAGGCAATCGTCGCGGAGGAGGGCGCGCACGTCCGCGAGGGCGACGTCATCCTGGTCCTCAGCAACGAGAGTCTCGACATGCAGATCCTCAACGCTGAGGCCGACCTCGCCGAGAAGGAGAACATCCTCCGCAACACGATGATCCAGATGGAACAGCAGAAGCTGAGCCTCCAGCAGGAGAAACTGCAGCTGCAGATGGAGGTGCGCCGCAAGAAACGCACCTACGAGTCGCAAAAATCTCTCTATCAGGACAACCTCATCGCCAAGGAGCTGTTTTTGCAGGCCGAAGAGGATTACCAACTGGCCCAAGACCGTCTCAGACTGGTGGAGAACCGTGCCATGCAGGACAGCCTCTACCGGTCGGTGGAGATCCGGCAGATGCGCGAAAGTCTGGAGAACATGCGACTTAACATGCAGATGATACGCAAACGCAAGGAGAACCTTACCATCAAAGCCCCGATTGACGGCGAGCTGGGCCTCGTCGATGTGGTGCTCGGACAGTCTGTCGCGATGGGCAGCAAGGTCGGACAGATCAACAATCAGGACAACTACAAGATCGAAGCCCTGATTGACGAGCACTACATCGACCGGGTGACAGCGGGGTTGGAGGCCGACTTCGAGCGGCAGGGCGGCAAGTGCAACGTGCTGATACGCAAGGTCTATCCCGAGGTCCGCGACGGCAAGTTCAAGGCCGACTTCAAATTCGCGGACGGCCAGCCGGAGCACATCCGCAACGGTCAGACGTTCTACCTGAACCTGCAGCTCGGTCAGCCGGTGGAGGCGGTGCTCATCCCGCGCGGCGCCTTCTACCAGAAGACCGGTGGCAAGTGGATCTACGTCGTCACGAAGGACGGTACCAAAGCCGTGAAGCGCGACATCCGCATCGGTCGCCAAAACCCGCAGTACTACGAGATTTTAGAGGGGTTGGAGCCCGGGGAGAGGGTGATCACGTCATCGTATGACGGGTATGGGGAGGCGGAGGTGTTGGAAATGCGATGAGACGATGAAAATCGTATCTTTGCCATTAAGAAAGTATTAATAATAACCGAAAGATATATGAAGAGTTACCTCAAATTCCTAAGCAGAAACAAACTCTACACCGCCGTGGAGGCGGTGGGGCTGAGCGTGTCTCTCGCGTTTGTCATCATCAGCTTCTGCTACGTGATGCAGCAATATGCCGTGCCGCGCGAGAACCCCGATCGCGAGCGGATATACGCCGTGGGCAGCGATAATATGACCAATGCTTACGGCATGAAGGAAATCATTGGCGACAAACTTCCCGAAGTGGAATGTGTGACCCAGTTCTATTTCCATAACGACCAGCTTCTTAGGGCGGAAGACGTGTCGTGTGTTGGCAATTGCTTGTTCTGCGACCGAGAGTTCTTCAACGTATTTCCCGTCCAGTTCAAGGAAGGTGGTCCCGACAATCTCACCAAAGCCCATGTCGCCTTCATTTCGGAAAAGTTGGCCTCCAAAATGGGAGGGGAAGTGGTTGGCAAACAGGTGATTGCGGACGAAGATACGCTGACGGTGGTAGGGGTCTTCTCCGATTTGGGTAGCTCCTTGTTATATGATGCCGATATCATTGGCCACATTGAAACCTGCAAGTGCATGGCTGTTTACAGAGAACATTCGCTTTACTATCAGAATGCTATCCATACTTTCATGAAGGTGGTGCCGAATGTTGACCGTGTGCTTTTAGAAGAAAAGGTGACTGAACTTTGCAAGAAGACTTATGGTGATTTGTTTACCGTTTTTTACGAGGAAGGCATTACGGTTATTCGGCTGGATGAAATCTTTTTCAGCGACACAAAATGCCATTTGCAACAAGGTGACAGGTCGATGCTCCGCAACGTGGTTGTGGTCGGGCTGCTGCTGTTGCTTTCCGCTCTCATCAACTATGTCAACCTGAATGTGGCGCTTGTGGGAAAACGTGCGAAGGAGATGGCGTCGCGGCGATTGCTTGGTGCGCAGAAGTCGGCTGTCATCGGACGTTTCTTGGCCGAATCGTTCCTGTTCACCCTCTGCTGCTTTATTGTTGGTTTGCTGTTAGCCGACGCAATCGTGCCTTTTGTCAACGATTTGTTGAGGGCAAATGTGGCGGTGCGCATTCCGTTCACGACAGGTTACCTTCTTTCCTATCTGCTGATGGTGGCGGTGGTGTCGCTGCTGGCTGGTATTTTGCCTGCGGTCATCGTGTCGCAGACCAAGCCCATTGATGTGGTGAAAGGCACCTTCCGCTTCCGTTCCCGCAAAGAGTTGTCGCGGATCTTCATGGTGGTTCAAAACGTCATCTCCATTGTGCTGATAGCCTTGGTGATTACGATGCAGTTGCAGATGCGGCACATGGTGAATCGCCCCGTCGGTCTGCAGACGGACAACCTCTATTTTATCAGTTCCAAGTTGGATGTTATTCCTGAAAAGACCGCTTTCATCGACGAGCTCCGCAGTTTGCCTTGTGTGAAGGAATTGGCTTTTACTGAGAATGTTCCGGGCGTTTCAACCACGTATTTCCTAATGGCTAAAATGGGCGAGACGGAAAAAGACACTAGGGTCGCTTCGTTTAATTGTGACTCGGCGGCCTTCCGCATGTTGGGTTTCCAAGTGGTTGAACAGTTTCATGAGCCGGGAGAGATGAGTTTTTGGATGACGGAAAGTGCCGTAGCCGGCATGACGGGACTGCCGCGTGGAGTCTATAACTACGACACGGTTTTTGCTTGGCAGCAAGACAATATCGGTAATGATGTGTGCGGTGTCATTAAAGATTTCAACATGTTGGATGCCCTGCATGCTGCCGACGAAGATTTTACCATTGTCTTTTGCAATGACAATCCTATTTTTGTGGGAAGTGCTCATCCGTTGTTGGAAATCGTGGGCGACCACCAGGATGCCAAACGTGCCATTGATGCGGTTTACAAAAAGCACTGCGAGAAGGTGTTAGGCACCTATATGGAGCCGGAATACAACGATTTCCTGAAGAATGTTGTTGCCTCGAAATATAACAAGACAAAGCGGCAGATGCGCCTCATCGAGCTGATTATGGGCATTTCGGTGCTGTTGTCGTTGCTGGGTCTGGTGGCCATGAGCACCCATTTTGCCTCCGAACGCGAAAAGAGCATCGCCATCCGCAAGGTGTTTGGCGGCACCTTGGAGAGCGAAAACCGCCGCAATCTGAATGAGTATGTCATCATGATACTGATAGCCAACGTGATAGCGATTCCCTTGGCCGTGTGGCTGTGCGGACGTTATTTGGAGGACTTCGTTTACCGCATTGATCTGCATCCCTGGATCTTCGTAGTGACGGTGTTGCTGTCGTTCGTCATCGCCATCGGCTCTGTCCTCTGGCAGACGCTCCGTGCCGCGAGGACGAACCCTGCGGAGGCGCTGAAGAAAGAGTGAACGGCGAACAATTGTCGGCGAATTGAACGAATTATGCGAATTATATCAAGACATATTCCTTGAGCAGCCCCGGCAGGGGCAAGAGCTCGGTAGCCCTGGCATATAGAAACATCAATAATACCTTACAATATGATACAAGTACAAAACCTCACCAAAATCTTCCGCACGGAAGACATCGAGACCCTCGCGTTGGACGGGGTGTCATTCACCATCAACGACGGCGAGTTCGTCGCCGTGATGGGGCCGTCGGGCTGCGGCAAATCCACGCTGCTCAACATTCTCGGCCTCTTGGACAACCCCACCGAGGGCACCTACGAGTTGCTCGGTCAGCAGGTTGGCAGCCTGAAGGAGAAGGAGCGCACCAAGTTCCGCAAGGGCAACATCGGCTTCGTGTTCCAGAGCTTCAACCTCATCGACGAGCTGAACGTCTATGAGAACATCGAGCTGCCGCTGCGTTACCTGAACATCAGTGCCTCGGAGCGCAAGGAGCGGGTCACGGCGATGATGAAGCGGATGGCCATCACCCACCGCGCCAAGCACTTCCCACAGCAGTTGTCGGGTGGACAGCAGCAGCGCGTGGCCATCGCCCGCGCCGTGGTCGCGAACCCCAAGCTCATCCTCGCCGACGAGCCCACCGGCAACCTCGACTCCAAGAACGGCAAGGAGGTGATGGACCTGCTCACCGAACTGCACAACGAGGGCACCACCATCGTGATGGTCACCCACTCGCAGCGCGACGCCGGCTACGCCGACCGCATCATCAACCTCTTCGACGGCAGGATTGTGGAGGATGTGCTGCCGGAGTTGTAATTTGTGACGAAGATATGAAGAGCTACCTCAAATTCCTAAGCAGAAACAAACTCTACACCGCTGTGGAGGCGGTGGGGTTGGTCGTGAGTCTCGCGTTCGTGATCATCATCGGCAGCTACGTGTGGCAGCAGTACAGCATCACACGCGAGAGCTCCGACCGGAAGGACATCTACACCTTCGGAACGCCAAACTGCACGGGGCTCACCTACGCCTTCCCTGACGAGCTCCTTGCGCGGGTTCCCGAGGTGGAGGCGGCGGTGCGCTATTGCGGGTGCCAGACGACGGTCGCCCAGTTGGGGGACGAGTATGTGCCGGTGAATGCGGTTGCCGTGGAGAAGGACTTCTTCACGATGTTCCCGCACCTCGGCCGCTTCGTCGAAGGCGGTCCAGAATGCCTTGATGCGCCTTCGAATGTGATTGTTTGCGAGACCTTTGCACGGCAGCACGACCTGAAATTTGGTCAGACAATCCGTATGGAAGGAGAAGAGTATCTCGTCGCGGGCATCATCAAGGATTTTGAAAACACCATTTTCGAAAACAGCGATCTGATTGTCAATGTACGCCATCCCGCCAACCGGTTTGCCACCGAATCGCCCTACGACGGTTTCGGTACGACTATCACCTTTGCGAAAATCGCTAAAGGCACTGACCCACAGGTGGTCTACGACAAAGTGAAAAAGGTCTGCAAGGAGATTTATCCTCTCCATTACGGTCATGGATCCTTCTTCGAAGAGTTGGAAATGACCCGATTCGACCAGCTGTTCTTCAAAGAGGATATTAACAGCTTTTTCAATCAAGGAGACCTTAAAACGCTGAAACTGCTGGCACTCGTCGGGCTGTTGTTGCTGCTTTCAGCGGTGTTAAACTACATCAACCTTTCGTTCGCGCTCACGGGGAAACGCGCCAAGGAGATGGCCACTCGTCGCCTGCTCGGAGCGCAGAAAGGGGAGATTGTCTGGAAATATGTCGCTGAATCATTGGTGTTTACAACGGTGTGCTTCAGTTTCGGACTCTTGTTGGCCTATCTGTTGGCACCGTCGGTCAATGCCTTGCTCAACAATCCCGATGTGCCCATTCGGGTACGGATGTCGTTTACGTATATCTTGGCCTATCTTGCTGGTATCTTGGTGGTTGGTGTACTCAATGGCATCATTCCGGCCTTGTTTGCCAGCCGCGTGCAGCCCATCGATGTGGTGAAGGGCACTTTCCGCCGCAACACGAAAATGGTGTTCAACAAGGTGTTCATCGTTGTTCAAGGCATCTTTGCGGTTTTCCTCATCGCGATGGCCATCGTGATGGAGGCGCAGTACCGCACCTCGCTCCACCGTCCGAGGCACTGCAACACACAAGACAAATACTATTTGTTCGTGCCCACTCAAAAACCTCAACCACAGTTGTTTGAGAAACTTGAGAAACTGCCCTGCGTGAAGCGGATTGGCCGAAGTGCGGGTGCCCCTGGTTATCTTTTTGGGATACAGTATAATTGGACAGAGGACCGGAACATCACGTATTGGCATTTGCAAATGGATACGGTCGCCTTTCAGATGCTTGATTTTGAAATACTTAAAGATTACAAAACCCCAATTTACAATTCAATCTGGTTTGGTGAGCGGGCTTTTGCCGCTACAGGTTTCAGCGAAGAGGACCACGTCATCAGTAATCCTATTACACCGGGAAAGAAGGAATGCGAGCAGGTGGCGGGTGTGATTCGTGATATTCCCGTCAACAACAACAATATGGGCGAAGAGGCCAATGTCATCATCAGCGTTTTGAGGGAGGAAGATGTTCCGGTGGCTGGTTTCCTGATGGAGATTGCAGGCGACCATTCGGAAGCCGCGAAAGCCATCACCAAGGTGGTTGATGACTGGTGTGGCGAACAGCAGATGTTTTATTATGCCAACGGTTTTATTGACGATTTCTACCGTGATGCGTTGAAACCCGCCAAGAACAACATGCGCTTGTTGGAGATTTTCATGCTGTTGGCCGTGCTGATTTCGCTGCTCGGGCTTCTGGCCATGAGCACCTACTATGCGGGCGAGAATGCCAAGGGCATCGCCGTGCGCAAGGTGTTCGGGGGCACCGTCAAGAGCGAAACATGTCGCACCGTGCAGGAGTATATGCTGCTGGTCGCGGTGGCCTGCGTCATCGGTGTACCGATAGCGGTCTGGGCGGCACAGCGTTACTTGGAGGGCTTCATCGTCAGGCTGGAGCACTACGGTTGGATCTTCTTCGTCGCCGTGGTCATCTCCCTCGCGATGGCCTTTCTCTCTGTGTTATGGCAAACCTTGCGCGCCGCGAAGACGAACCCTGCGGAGGCGTTGAAGAAAGAGTAGGAACGTGGTGCCCCGGTTTGTGTTTCCAAGTATTTTGAAACAACACGCATTGGTGTCATAATATTTTGTACCTTTGCTGAGGTGAGTCGAATGTCGATGAAAGCGTATAGTGTCCTCTTTGTCAGCACGTTGCGCCCATGATGAGAGCACGATTACTCGATTCATATTCGAATGATACCCAATTGATATTCGATTGATATTCGATTTTTTTCGAATATCAATCGAATACCAATCGAATACCAATCGAATATCAGAGGGCACATCTACCTGCCTGCATGGGCGCATCTATATGCCTGACACGACGCAATGACTTGGGAACAGCGAAAGAACAATATTATATCATCAGTAAAACCGAACATGTTATGGAAAAAAAAGGAATCACTTTCACTGGGAGTCTCCGCTCGGACGGAATCACCATCTATCAGAAACAGGGCAAGACCATTATACGCTCGTCGAGCAGGAGCACATCGAAAGGCTTTACGATAAAGCAGTTCATACAGCGGCAGCGGATGCGCCATGCCATCGCTTTGTGGCGGGAGCTGGAGCATTGCTATCCGATGTTCACCGGAGCCAAATCAGCCTACAACGGCTTCGTGTCACTGGCCAACCGTCTGCCCGCCGTCTTCGTCACCAAGGACGAGGCCATGCGTCATCCGTCGTTCCTTATGCCCGGCATCCCCGTAAGCGACGGCATCCTTTCGGAATTGAAGCTGCGACTGGGCGAGGTGGACGGCACGGCAGCCTTGATAACCAACATCGAAAGGTATGAGACACCTTTTACGGAAACGCTAAAACTTTACATTGCCGAACAGACCAACGAATATAATTTCCCAAGAGTGAAATTCCGTATGCGAAACGTCTTGAAGGAGGAGCTGGTTGAAACGGGAAACGGTCTGGCCTTGGTGGGGGATGAGTTTGCCGACGACAACAAGGGCTGGGCGTTGGTGCTGGTGATGGGCGACCGTTGCTCTCCGCAGAGCATCGTCACGCGCTGCACACTCTACCGGCAGTTCACCACCGAAGAGGTGATGAACGAAGCCGCCAAGACCTACGGCCCCATCAAGGAAAGTCCTTTCCCGTCGCCGAGGAGATAGATGGCGTGTAAAGAATCCTTACACTGCTGTAAAGGATGTTTACACTTTTCGCGGTATTCATATTGTATTCTGCTAAACGTCAATGAATTCACAGTTTGGCACGGTTGCTGTATGGGATTTGCTGCTATAGATTTACCATTATGCGAATCATCCAAAAATCCAAAACCGAGATGGTCTCCGCCATCCTCAACATCGTCGGGCTGGCCGCCGCCTTCGCCGCCCTCTACATCATCCTCGTGCAGGTGCATCACGACCTTACATACAACAAGGCACTCAAAGACAGCGACCGGATCTACTGTCTCTCTATGCCGGACTGGTCGTCGGGGGGCGATGCGTATATGACCTTCGTCAACCGCCCGATGTCGGAGGCCATCATCAAAGCCGTGCCCAGCGTTGAAGCGGGCGGATGCGCTGCCATCAAGGGTGGCGATGTCGTCTCCGCACGCACAAGCGAAGGAGAGTCGCCCGTCGAGCTGAGGGTCACCAGCTTCTCCAAGCCCGCCATCGATGTGTTTGGCTTTGAGCTCGTTGCCGGCAGCTTGGACAATTGGATTAGTAATAAGGATGCGGTGATGTCCGAGTCGACAGCCAAACGCATGGGCTTGCAAGTGGGCGACCATTTCCAATATGGTTACTGGAATTGGGCGGATGTCACGGTGGTGGCCATCTACAAGGATATGCCCGTCAACAGCGACCTCTCCTCCTTCGACTTTATTCTGAACGTGGGTGAGGCGGGTATGGACGACTGGAGCCAATGGGGTTGGAACTATTTCATCAAACTTAAGGAAGGTGCTGATTTGAAGGATTTTGAGGCGGCGGCTAAAGCAGTTGCCATCGATAATTGGGTGAAAGCGCAAGGAATCAAACTGGAGGGCATGAATGAAAAGGAGAAAAAAGAGTTTGACAAGGGCTGGAGTCCTCATTTAGTGAAACTGACAGACACCTATTTTGCCGACAATGTCGGACATCCGGGCAAGTCGGGCAACCGCAACACGACGATTACGCTGCTGGTCATCGCCATCTTCGTCATCGTTATCGCCTTTATCAACTACATCAACTTCTTCTTGGCGTTGGTGCCGCTGCGGTTACGAGGTCTCAATACACGCAAGATTTTAGGTAGCAGTCGGTTACAGTTGATATTGTCATCGGTGGGCGAGTCGGTACTGATGGTGGCGGTCGCCTTGGGGTTGGCCATAGCTATAGTCACGCTGTTCCGGCAATCCTCCTTGGCCGTCCTCATCGACACCCCGTTGTCGTTCAGCCAAAATTGGAGCATCGCGGTGTTAACCGTCGGGTTGGCGTTGCTCATTTCGGTGGCCGCCTCCATCTATCCCGCGTTGTTCGCCACCTCGTTCAACCCGGCTTTCGCTCTGCGAGGTTCGCTCGGAAGCAACCAGAAGGGTGAAACTTTCCGCATCGGGTTGATCGGGTTGCAGTTCACCGTCTCTATAGTGCTGATTATCTGCTCGATATTCGTACACGAGCAGCATCGTTTCATGATGAAGCACGATATGGGATTCAATCAGGAATGTCTGCTGCAGTCGCACCTGACGTTTGAACTTGCCAGCGATCGCAACACTGTGGAAAGCCAGCTGATGTCGGATCCTGCGATCAAGGAGATTGCCTGGGGCGACGGCCCGTTTGTGGCCGACAGTCGCATGACGTGGAACCGTCCGTTCAAAGGCGAGCAGGTGCATTGGCAGGTCTATCCCGTCTCGTGGAACTTCCTGCGTTTCATGGGGATAGACATTGTGGAGGGCCGTGACTTCACCTTGGCCGACGAGCAGTCGGAAGACGGGGTCTATATCATCAACGAAACGGCGCAGAAGATGTACGGTATCACCACCGAAGACCGTATCCAAGGGCACAGCGGCAACCCAGCTGAGGTTGCGGGCATCTGCAAAGACTTCAACTTCTCCTCGCTGCGCAACGAAATCGGGCCGTTCGCCTTCTACATCTACGGCAAGGAGCCGTGGAACCCTTGCTGCCGACTCTTCATCCGCACCGAGACGGGCGTTGACACTGCGGCCGTAATGGCACGCACGTTGAAAGCCCTCAACGATCTGGACCCTGTGATGGACGATGGCTTCTCGGTTTGGGTGAGACCGTTTGGGAAATCCATTGTGAACCAATACAAAAAAGAAACCAACCTCTCGACTTTGGTCACGTTGTTCACCGTCTTGGCCATCGTCATCTCGCTCATGGGCGTGTTCGGGTTGGTGATGTTCGAGACGGAGCACCGCCGCAAAGAGATTGGCATCCGTCGCGTACACGGGGCCACGGTGAAGCAGATTCTGGCGATGTTCAACTCCCGCTTCGTGAAGATCGTGCTGGTATGCTTCGTCATCGCCGTGCCTCTCAGCGTGTTCGTGATGCGCCGCTACTTGGAAGGTTTCGCCTACCGCGTGCCGCTGCACGTCTGGGTGTTCGCGGTGTCCCTGATCGCAGTGCTGGCCGTAACCGTCGCGATAGTCACCTTGCGCAGTTTGCGGGCCGCCACGGTGAACCCAGTGAAGTCGTTGAGGACGGAATGATGTTATCCCGCCGAACTCGCAGAATAGAGCAGATGTTTTTTCTGCGTAAGTCTGCGAAATCTGCGAGAATACAGAAATCCACCAACCAAATTATTTTTTTTCGGTAATTTTATTTTTGTAAAATGGAAAAATCATTATCTTTGCAATTATTATAATTATAATAATCATTCGGATGATAATTTTGCAAAAGTATGATATACAATAACTTGAAGAATCCATTCGTGGTTGTGAGGAACATTCCTGAAGCCCTTTTTTGCGACAGAAATGCGGAGACTGACTTCTTGATTAAGCAGATTGAAAATGGGAGGAGTACGGTTCTGGTGTCGCCGCGCCGCATGGGTAAGACCGGGCTGATACAACATTTGTTTCGTCAACAAAAGTTAGTTGACGATTATGAGACCTTTTTTATAGATCTCTATGCCGTGACATCTTTGCAAGAAATGAGCTACCTGTTGGGCAAGACTGTTTTTGAGCGACTCAAGTCGCAAAAAGAGAAACGTATTGAATCTTTCTTTCAAATTATCAAGTCGTTACGAGCAGGTTTCAAGATAGATTCTTTGACGGGTGAGCCAAAGTTTGAATTGGGGATCGGTGCTGTGGAAAATCCGGCCACAACCCTTGAGGAGGTTTTTGCCTATCTGGAGTCTGCGGAGAATCCTTGTGTTCTTGCATTGGACGAATTCCAGCAGGTGGCGGAATTTCGTGAAAAGCGTGTTGAAGCGTTGTTGCGAGGATTGATTCAGCAATGCTCCAAAACATCGTTTATTTTTAGTGGAAGTAAGCAACACACGATTTCTCAAATGTTTCAGTCAAAAGCCAAGCCTTTCTATCAAAGCGCACAACTGATGGACTTGCGTCCTTTAGAATTGGAGGTCTATACGGATTTTGTGACACGATTGTTCACTGAATATGGCAAATCTATTGAAAAAGATGTAGTTGAGCAAGTGTACGAGAATTACGACGGCGTTACATGGTATATGCAAATGATGATGAACGAACTGTTTTCAATGACGGAAGATGGAGGGAACTGTTCTATAGAAGATATAGAAAAGGCGAGACAAAATATCACAGAAGTACAGGAGGGGGGATATAAATCTCAACTTAACAACCTGTCAGACAAACAGAAAAGAGTCCTTCAAGCCATTTCCAAAGAGGGTGTGGTGGATTCCGTCACGTCGGGGAACTTTGTACGTCGGCATGCCTTGGAGTCTGCCAGCTCCGTCCAATCTGCGATAAAAGGGTTGCGCGACAAGGAAATAATTTCTCATACCGACGGCCATTATCGTATTAATGACTATTTCTTTAGCGAATGGCTTTGTGAGAACTATTAACCCAAAGTTATAATGATTATGCCCAAACTCAAATCGAAAATATTGGTCGTGGATGACAACGCGGGGGTGCGCGCAACGCTGAACATCCTGCTGCCGCCGCGCTTCGAGGCGGTGGAAACCGTCGGCACGCCTAAAGTGCTGATTTCCACCGTGCGCAGCTTCCGTCCCGATGTGGTGCTGCTCGACATGAACTTCGAAACCGACATCAACACCGGTAACGAAGGCCTCTACTGGCTCTCTGAACTGCGACGGCAATTCCCCGACATCCAGGTGGTGCTGATGACGGCCTACGCAGACGTGCCGCTCGCCGTGGAGGGCATGAAGCGCGGCGCGTTCGACTTCATCGTGAAACCGTGGGAGAACGAACGTCTCATGGCCGTGCTGGAGGCCGCCTGCCGACAAGGGAAAGCCGACAGTCAGCCCATAGCAAAGCACCATCAACCGGCGATGCTTTGGGGCGCGAGTCCCGCTATGACGGCCATCCGCCATACAGTGGAGAAGGTCGCCCCAACGGACGCCACGGTGCTGATCACCGGCGAGAACGGAACCGGCAAAGACGTGTTGGCCAACGAGATACACCGGCTGTCGTCGCGGGCGGCCAAACCGATGGTGAGCGTGGATATCGGGTCGCTGTCGGAGAGTCTGTTCGAGAGCGAGCTCTTTGGACACGTGAAAGGGGCTTTCACCGACGCGCGCACCGACCACACGGGCAAGTTCGAGCAGGCCAACGGCACCACGCTCTTTCTCGACGAAATCGGGAATATCCCGTTGCACCTGCAGTCCAAGCTCTTGCGGGTGCTGCAAAACCGCTGCGTCACCAAGGTCGGCGACACCAAGTCCGTGCCGATCGACATCCGGCTGGTTTGCGCCACCAACAAGGACCTCCCCGCGATGGTGCGCGACGGCCAATTCCGCGAAGACCTCTACTACCGCATCAACACGGTAACGTTGCAGCTGCCGCCCCTGCGCGAGCGTACAGACGAGATCGAACCGTTAGCCTCCTTGTTCATAGAACGTTACGCCAAGAAGTACCGTCGCAATGTGACGGGTATTTCGGAGGGTGCCGTGGATCTGCTGCGCCGATGCCGCTGGTCCGGGAATGTGCGTGAGCTACAGAACCGGATTGAGCAGACGGTCATCTTAGCCGAGAACGAAGTGTTGCAGCCAGACGACTTCCAAATCAATGATTCTGAGCTGAATACGATGGCCATCCCCATTCAGGCAGAGTCCTTGGAAGACGCCGAGGAACAGGTCATCCGCAACGCCGTCAAGAAGTACAACGGCAACCTGACCTTGGTGGCCAAAGCATTGAATATCAGTCGCCCGACATTGTACAACCGTTTGAAAAAGTACGGAATATGAGCACATGGGCATGGATAGGGATTCTGGCGGGCAGCTGCCTCATCGTGGCCATGCTGACGGCCTTGTGGGTCTCCAAACGGAACCGCGACAAGGTGGCCTACATGATGGATTCCTTGGAGGACGGTGAGACGAATTTCCGTTTCCGCGACAACACCGCCATGAACCGCGAGCTCAATCGCATCCGCAGCATCGTGGAGCGGCAAAGTGTTCGGAATGAGGAAGTTTCGTGGAGCAAGCTCTTCCGGGTCATCACGCACGAGATGATGAACACGGTGACCCCGATTGCCGCTCTCAGCGACGCACTCGCCAAGGACGACACCCTGGATGTGAAGGCGGGGTTGGAGACCATCTCTTCCTCCTCCAAAGAACTGATCCGTTTCGTGGAGTCCTACCGAACCTTCACCAAGGCCGCACCGCCTGTCTGTAAGACACTGCTGGTCAGCGAACTGATAGACAGGGTAGTACGTCTGAATGAAGTCAAAGCTCACGAATGCAATGCGGTTCTTACCAGCGCTGTGGAACCTTCCGACCTAATGCTCTACGCCGACGAATCGCAGCTGATGCAGGTCTTCAACAACTTGATTAAGAATGCCTTGGAGGCAACAGCCACGGCAATCAAATTAGAGGCAGGGTTAGACAGCGAGGATCGCACAGTGATACAGATGCGCAACAACGGAAAACCTGTGCCGTTACGGCAACAAGAGGAGATCTTCGTGCCGTTCTATTCCACCAAATCCGGCGGCAACGGCATCGGGCTGAGTCTCTCGCGGCGTATCATGCAGCGGCACAATGGATCGTTGGTGTTGCGCCAAAGCGACCGCCACCAGACGGTTTTCGCACTGATTTTCCCGTGAACCGTGTTCAATATCTCTTTATTTGCTATCTTTGCCGCCTCTTTCAAGACTGCTTCCTTGAGCAGCCCCGGAGGGGCAAGAGCTTGGTTGCAATGGACGAGGTTAAACGTTTTCGAGAAACAATAATCAATGATGCAGTAAATAACGAAGAAATGAAGAAATTTGCAATTCTGATGATACTGGCCGTGATGGCGGTCGCGGCAAGCGCCCAAAACGTTGATGGCGGCGCGAACGAGTTAATGAAGAAAGTCTCCCTGCAATACCAAAAATACAACACCTTGCAGTTCCATTACACGTTGAAGACCACCAAAGACGACAAGACGTTGGGCGTCAGCGAGGGGGATTTCTACCTCAAGGGCAACAAGTACAAGACCAACTTTGCGGGGGTCCAGTATTTCTGCGACGGCGTGTCCATCTGGAGCTATGACAAGTCCGCCAACGAGGTTTCCATCTACGAGTATGACCCCGACGACGACCAGAACCTGATGAACCCGCAGCGCATCCTCAAGGATTGGAGCGCACAGTTCCGCGCCAAGTTCATCCGCGACGAGTTCCAGAACAACGTGCAATACAGCATCGTTGATCTCACGCCGAAGACCGCGCAGTCGTACTACCGCATCCGCGTCTATATCGGCAAAACCTCGCTGAAGATAGCCAAGGTGATGGTTTACGAGAAGGACAACACCATCTACACCTACAATATCGAGCAGTTCAAGAGCGATATCCCGCTGGACGACAAACTGTTCGTGTTCGACAAGACCAAACACCCCGGCGTGGAGGTCAACGACATGCGATAATTTTTTTCGGCAGACCCTATCGGGTATGCCGATTTTTCTTACTTTTGCGGCTTGTTTTGAATAATAAAAATCGAACGATATATGACATTGATTAAATCCATTTCCGGAATCCGTGGAACCATCGGAGGAACCATTGGCGAGAACCTCACACCTGTTGATGTTGTAAAATTTACAACAGCCTTTGCCACTTTCCTGTTGGAGAAAAGAGAGTCGACTGCATTCTCGCAGTCGGGCAATGACAATCTGCGAGACGCAGATTGCTCCAGGATGCGTATGGTGGTCGGGCGCGACGCCCGTATCTCCGGCGACATCGTGAACCGGCTGGTTTGCAGCACCTTGCAGGGCATGGGCATCGACGTAATCGACCTCGGGCTCTCCACAACCCCGACGACGGAGATGGCGGTCATCCAGCAACATGCCGACGGCGGCATCATCATCACCGCCAGCCACAACCCGATGCAATGGAATGCCCTGAAGCTTCTCGACCGCACCGGCGAGTTCGTCTCCGGCGAAGAGGCCAAGCGCATCGTCGAGCTGACGGAATCGGATGAACTGTCGTATGCGACTTACGACAAACTCGGCGGATACCAGCTGTACGAGAACGCCATACAGGACCACGTGAACGCGATTCTGAATCTTCCGTTGGTCGATAAGGACGCCATTACCAAGGCCAACTTCAAAGTGATTTTGGACACGGTGAACTCCACGGGGGCATTGGCTCTGCCGGTACTGCTCAAAGCGTTGGGTGTCAACGATGTGACTATTCTCAACGGTGAAATGAACGGTGTCTTCGCGCACAATCCCGAACCGATTCCCGAGAACTTGGCGGGCATCTGCAATGCCATGAACCGCTCCAACTACGATGTCGGCTTCGTGGTCGATCCTGATGTCGACAGGCTGGCCATCGTCAAGGAGGACGGCACGCTGTTCGTGGAGGAGAACACCCTGGTGGCCGTGGCCGACTACGTGCTGCAACATACGCCCGGCAACACCGTCTCAAACCTCTCGTCCTCCCGTGCGTTGAAGGATGTCACCGACAAGTACGGTATGACATACACGCCTTCTGCTGTCGGCGAGGTCAACGTGGTGGAGATGATGAAGAAGACCAACGCCGTCATCGGCGGCGAGGGCAACGGAGGCGTCATCTATCCCGAGCTGCACTACGGTCGCGACGCGCTCGTGGGCATCGCGCTCTTCCTCACCTACATGGCCAAGAGCGGCAAGAGCTGCAGCCAGATCCGCGCCCTCTATCCCGACTACTGCATCGTGAAGAAGAAAACCGAGCTCGGCAGCTCCGTTGACTTGAAGGCGATATTGGCCAAGATAGCCGAGAAGTACGCTAACTACCAAGTGAATACGGTCGATGGCGTGCGTGTCGATTTCGACGACAGCTGGGTCCACGTGCGCAGCTCCAACACCGAGCCCATCATGCGCATCTACGCCGAGGCCCTCACCCCGCAGGTCGCCGAGAACATCGCCAACAAACTGATGTCTGACATCAAGGAGATGCTTGCGAGTTAGCAGTTAGTAGTTAGCAGTTAGCAGTTGTACCGAAAAGTCAGACATATTAAAACATAATTCCTTAAACAGTCCCGAAGGGACAAAACGCACGAAGTGCAAGTAACCCCACACAAGGCGAAGCCGCAGTGTGGGGCTCCCCCACAACGAAAGCGCAGCGCAGTGTGGGGACGATGATGAGATGATAAGATGATGAAACGAACACATATCCAGACAATCACCATGTTGCTGGCCCTGGTTTTGGGGACGGCGGGTATGGTGTGCGCACAAAGCGAGGCGGTTCAGTACGGTAAGGAGAACTTGGAACGGGATTACTGCACGGGCTACACCATCACCGTTAATACCGGGAAGCAAAACAAGCCTACCCTGTATCTTTATGCAGCACAGTTCGGAGGATGGCAGTTCGTGGACAGTACCGTGGTGGAAAACGGAACCGCCGTGTTTTCATCGAAAATCGCCAAATCCAATAAAGAGGCTTCATCACTGATTCCAAAGGGATTCTATAAAGTTGTGGCCCGAGACGTCAAAACGGTGCTTCGGGATGATGCCGACAAACAGGAACTGTTCGATACGGTTGTTGTTGAGTATTCCACTTCGCTGATTCTGAACCAGCAGACCTCCATCGAATTGACGCTTGACCCTTCCCGTAACGAGTATGAGGCGTTTGACGTGCGGAATTCGGAAGAAAACCAAGTGTTCTTTTCCACGATGCGGATGATAAACAGAGACATGGGGTTTAGCAGTTATCAGGATTTAGATGGAGAGCTTTACTCCACAATGCCGAAGTCCCTCTATGCTCAGGTTTTCCATTTGAACGCAGAAATCTTCCCGGCAGTTGTCGCTGCTGATTTCGACTATTCTAAGATAAGCAAGTCGGATTACCACAAGGTGCTCTCCCTGGTGGATTTCACCGACGGCCGTATTTGTCACTCTGTTTCCGGCTTTTTCTTTTTTACACATAAGTATTTGACCTCTGACAGCTTGGAGTCCGTCGATGAAATCATCACCGAGGTGGACACCATCCTCACTCGTGCGGCGCGCGGCGGACGCTATCAGTGCGGAATGTACGCGCAGTGGCTGTACGGCATCTTCGACAAGACCGGTGACCCGTACTACGAGCCGGTGATGCTGCACATCTACGACACCTACGACCACGGCTGGATTCCCGAGGACCAGGAGCGGCGCATCAAACGGCAGACGGACCGCATCCGCAAACTCGCTCCCGGTGCGCAAATCCCCGAACTCACCGCTTACGATATCGACGGCAAACAGCACTCCACCAACGAGATACAGACGAAATACACCATCCTCTGGTTCTGGGATCCCGATTGCGACCACTGCCAGGAGATGACCCCGATTCTGCACGACCTTTACCAGAAACGGGCCGACGAACTGGATTTCGAAGTCTTTGCCGTGGAGGTCAACGACGACTACCCCCGTTGGAAAGCCTTCTCCGAAATGAACAATCTCAGCGATTGGATCAACCTCAGCACCTCCATGGGCGAAACCAGCGTCGATTACATTGAATACTTCGACATCGTCACCACACCGGTGATTTTGTTGATCGATAATGAAAAAAATCATGCAATAATTGCACGGCAACTTACGTTAGATGCAATTGTCCGCGCAATGGAACGATAACCTGTAACCCAGTAACCAAAAATAATTATGAAAAGAACGTTTATTCTTCTGTTGTTATCCGCCTTCTTCTTAGGCCTATCTGGCGTTTCCGCCCAGAACAACACGCCGAAGAATCTGCAGAAGTCAAAGAACAATCCGGCCAATTACCGCGATGCGGACGGCCACGAACTGATTTTCAACATCAAGGATTCCAAAGACACACTGGTCTACCTGGTCATCCACTACAACGACAAGCTGATCTTGAAGGACTCCGTCAAGCCCGCCGGCAAAGGGAAGTTCGTCTTCAAGGGCACCGACCGCTACGACGACGGCATGTACTCGCTGGTCTCCATGGACAAGAAGCTCTACCTCAACTTCATCCTCGACAACAACCAGCATTTCACCTACAATCTGGACACCACGATGGACGTGAACAACTTCTCGGTGGTGAACTCTCCGGAGAACGCCGAGATGCTGCGTTTCCAGAGAAAGACCTCCCAGGCTTCGAAAGACGCCAACGAATGGTCCAAGAAACGCAAAGAGTTCGAGGATGCCGGCAACACCGACAGCGCCAACGTCTATAAGGAGAAACTCACCAGCCTTAACGACGATATGACCGCCTTCATCCAGGATCTGATCGACAAGAATCCCAACTTCCTCTTCTCCAAGATGCAGAAGTCATACCAGAACATCGACGTTCCCGAGTTCAAGAACGAGAAAGGGGAGAACGACATCCAGAAACAGGCGGCCTACTACCGGCTGCACTATTGGGACAACGTGGACCTCGGCGACCACCGTTTCATCTACATTCCCTCCTTCGATCCCAAAATGAAGGACTACTTCCTGAAAGTGCTCTATCATCAGGAGGCGGACACCATTAACAAATACATCGACATCTTCCTGAAGAAGACCGAGGCGGACACGTTTATGTATCATTATTGCTGCGACTGGCTCTCCTATCAGTTTGAGACCAGCAAGGTCATCGGTCACGACGCGGTGTTCTACCACATCGCGATGACCAACCAGATGGCCGGCAAGTGCTACTGGCTCGACGAAGACGTCCTGGCCAAATACCAGAAGCGTACCGCCCGTCTCGCCCCCATCCTCATCGGCAACATCGCGCCGGAGCTCATCATCCCCGACACCACCATGACCGAGGATATGACCAAGTGGCACTCCTCCTACCGGATGAGCAAGCCCTACACCATCCTCTGGTTCTACGACCCCGACTGCCCGACCTGTAAGAAGGAGTCCAAAAACCTGCGGGCGGTGTATGACTCACTCCAAGCCATCGGCAAGCGCAACTTCGACGTCTATGCCATCGCCAACGATGCCGACATCGACCGCTGGAAGAAGTACGTGAAGGAGAACAACTATCCTTGGCTGCAGGTGGGTGGCAACAAGGGCAACCTCGACTACCTCGAGTATTTCAACATCTACGAGATGGGCAACCCGGCCATGTTCATCATGGACAACAAAGATCACCGAATCATCCTGAACAAGCGCATTGAAATGTCCAACATCCCGCAGTTCCTTGAAGAATACGAGAAGATCGAGGAGTACAAGCGGAAAGAGGGCCAGTAGGCCTGCTGCCTCCGCATCATCTCATACACCACGGCAGGGCAACAGAAAACCCTGCCGTTTTTTTATGCCTGAAGACGTGCAATTTCGTTGTCTGCGCATATCCGTAATTTGTGTACCTTTGCACCGCCAAATTTTCAAGAAATGAGTGATACAGTGACCCTTTTGGACAAGACGTTTGTCAAATACATCAACTCCGATGAAATTGACGAGGCCATCACCAAGGTGGCACGGGAAATCATGCTGGAATACCGCTATGACGATCCCATTATGCTGATTACCCTCAACGGGGCGATTGTTTTCGCCGTGGATCTGCTGAAGCAGCTCGACTTCCCTTGCCGCATCACCTGCGTGAAGATTTCATCCTACAGCGGCACCGAATCCACCGGCACCATCAACAGCCTCATCGGTCTCAACGAGGACGTGCGCGGCAAACGCATCCTCATCTTGGAAGACATCGTCGATACCGGCCGCACCTACGTCCACCTGCATCAGATGCTTATGGATGCAGGCGCGAAGGACGTGCGCATCGCCACCATGACGATGAAACCCGACGCCTACAAGGCCGACCTCCCCGTCCACTATGTGGGCCTCAACATCCCCAACAAGTTCGTCGTCGGCCGCGGCCTCGACTACGACGGTTACGGCCGCAACCTGCCCGACATCTATCAGGTGGTCAGTGAATAGCGAATATATTCCTTAAGCAGCCCCGAAGGGGCAAAAGCTCGGTAGCCAGGGGTAAGGCGTGAGGAACAAACGCCGCCACCCCTGGGACAGAAGGAGCAATCTTTTATTAACCCCACAATATGAAACAAATCAACATCGTCATGTTCGGTGCCCCCGGCAGCGGCAAAGGCACCCAGGCCAAGCAGATGGCCGAGAAATTCCAACTTGAACACGTCTCCACCGGCGACCTGTTCCGTTACGAAATCTCCCACAAGACCCCGCTGGGTCTCAAGGCGCAGGAGATCATCAACCGCGGCGACCTCTGTCCCGACGACATCACGTTGGGCATGCTGCGCAACCATATCGAGAAACACGCCGACAGCAAGGGTTTCATCTTCGACGGCGTGCCGCGCACCATCAAGCAGGCCGAGATGCTCGACGACCCGTCCTTCTTCACCGACCTCGACATCACCAAGGTCATCTACCTGAAGGTGGAGATGGAGGAAGTGCAGCGTCGCATCCTCAAACGCGCCGAAATCGAACAGCGCGCCGACGACACCCCCGCCACCGTCAAAGCCCGCGTGGAGAACTTCTTCGCCCAAACCATGCCTTTGGTTGATTACTACGAAAAACAGGGCAAGTTGGTGGAAATCAACGGTATGCAGGACATCGAGCACGTCTTCTCTGACATCTGCAAAGTCATCGAAACGCTGTAATAGTTAGTAGTTAGCAGTTAGCAGTTAGCAGTTAGCAGTTGTGTCGGGAAAGCCCTGACATATTAAAACATAATTCCTTAAACAGCCCCGGAGGGGCAAGAGCTCGGTAGAGCTGATAACCCCACACAAGGCGAAGCCTCAGTGTGGGGTTGATAGAAACAATAGAATATGGATAATCAAAGAGAGAGACACCCCCGCCGCATCGCCGTCCTCGGCTCGACGGGATCTATGGGCACGCAGGCGTTGGAGGTCATCGCGCTCCACCCGGATGTGCTGCAGCTGGAGGTCATCGCGGCCAACTCCAGTGCAGACCTGCTGATCGAGCAGGCGAAAAAGTACCATCCCAACATCGTGGTGGTGGTACAGGAGGAGGCTTACCGCACGGTGAAAGAGGCTCTGGCCGACGAAGATGTGAAGGTCTTCTGCGGCGAGGAATCCTTGTGCGATGTGTGCGAGATGGACTGCGTCGATATGGTGCTGTCGTGCATCGTGGGCATCGCGGGATTGCGTCCGGCGTACCGCACGGTGGCCTGCGGCACACCGTTGGCCATCGCCAACAAGGAGACCTTAGTGGTCGCGGGCGAGCTCATCATGCGCACCGCCAAAGAGCACAACGCCCCGGTGCTGCCAGTCGATTCCGAACATTCGGCCATCTTCCAGTGCCTTGCTGGCGAGCAATACAACCCTGTCGAAAAACTCATCATCACCGCTTCCGGCGGCGCGTTCCGAGGCTACACCAAAGCGCAGCTGGAGACGGTCACCCTGCAGAGCGCCCTCAAGCATCCCAACTGGAGTATGGGCCCGAAAGTGACCATCGACAGCGCGAGCCTGATGAACAAGGGATTGGAGGTCATCGAGGCCAAGTGGCTGTTCAACATGCCGTTGGAGAAAATCGACGTGCTGGTGCATCCGCAATCGGTCATCCACTCTATGGTGCAGTTCGAAGACGGTTCCGTGAAGGCGCAGCTCGGCGTCCCCGACATGCGGCTGCCCATCCAGTACGCCCTCTCCTACCCTCTCCGGTTGCCGCTGCCCTACGACCGGCTCGACTTCACCAAATACAGTAATCTCACGTTCGAGAAGCCCGACAGGGAGGTGTTCCCGTGTTTGGATATGGCCTACAAAGCCTCATCCCAAGGCGGTGGAATGCCTTGCGTGATGAACGCCGCCAACGAGGTCGCGGTCAAGCGGTTCATGCAGGAGAAGATCAAGTTCACGGACATCCCGCACATCATCGAGAACGCGTTGGCCACGGCGCCGAACGTAAAGCCGAAGACCATTGAGGATTACATTGCCTTGGACGCCGAAACGCGGGCGAGACTGTAACCACCACACCCCATCCTCACCGAAAAGCCCCATTTATATGAGATACACATTCCTTGAGCAGTCTCGAAGAGACAAAACGCGCGAAGCGCAAGTAACCCCACACAAGCGAAGCGCAGTGTGGGGACTCCTGATCCTTACCGCCTCACTGCTCGCCGGCTGCAACGGCGACAAACTCTCATTCGTCGGCGACTACAGCTACAAACTCTCCGGGGAGGTGGAACTGAAAGCCACGGATGGGGAGGTCTCCTACCGTCTCCTCCACCGCAACGGACAGATGAACATTCTGAAGGACAAGTCTCAGAAAAACCGTTACCTCATCACTGTGAATGAGATGAACGGCGGATGTTACACGATGAACGCCACGTTGGACGGGGACAAGCTGCAAATCGACCGGCACGAGTTCACCACCAACGTCCTCTCCACCAGCAGTCTCCCCGACATTGACATCACCCAAGAGGAGGATCCGACCATCGTCTATCGGATAGCGGCGTCAGGAGGCGGCACACGCAATGGTGACATTCTGATAATCAAGGAGGAATGGCAAGGCGCGCAGAGCGGAAACCCAGATGCCACCATCCGCGGTGCTGAGATGACCATCATCGCAGAAAGAAATTAGCGTATGAGAAGTTGTGCGACCATTCTTCTAACGGCAGCGCTGCTTCTTTCGCTGGCAGCGTGCAAAAAGAGTGCTCCCAAGCAGGAGCGCACCGCCATCCCCGTGCAGGTGATGGTGGTCGATACGGTGGCGGGTGGCATGACGCGCACCTACGTGGGCGAAGTCGAAGAGAACCTCTCCGTATCGGCCAGTTTCCCTACAGGCGGGCGCGTGGAGCGCGTGTATGTGCACGAGGGCGACCGCGTGCGCGCGGGACAAATCCTCGCCACCGTCAACAGCGCCACCGCACAGAACGCCTACAACTCCGCCAAGGCCTCGTTGGAACAGGCCGAAGATGCCTACAAACGGCTTAAGAAAGTCTATGACCAGGGTAGTCTGGCAGAGGTGAAGTGGGTGGAGATGGAGACCACTCTGGAGAAAGCTCGCTCATTGGAGCAGATTGCCCGCAAGCAGCTTGAAGACTGCACGTTGACGGCTCCCGTCGCGGGGGTAGTGGGCAGTTGCAACGCCAAGGCGGGAGGCTCGCTCCTGCCCGGCGAACCTGCCGTCACCATCCTCGACATGGGCAGCGTCTCCGTCACCTTTTCTGTGCCCGAAAGCGAAATCAGCACCGTGAACGTCGGCGACATGGCCTGCGTCTGCATCCCCGCCCTCGACAACCGCACGATGACCGGACGAATCTCCGACCGCAGCGTCAGCGCCTCCCGCGTGTCGCACAGCTACCAGGTGAAAATCGCCTTCCCCAACACCGACAAGTCGCTGCTTCCCGGAATGGTCTGCAAAGTACTGCTCAACCAATCCGACAACCAAGGATATGTGGTCCCCGCCAAATGCGTCCAAACCCGTCCCGAAGGCCTCTCCGTCTGGGTGGTGGAGAACGGCCGCGCCCAGCACCGCCTCATCACCTCCTCCGACTTCGTGGCCAACGGCGTCCTCATCTCCTCCGGCCTCCACCCCGGCGACACCGTCATCACCGCCGGCATGGACAAACTTTACCTTAATGCAGAATTAAGAATCGAGAATTAAAAGCCTAATTATCAATATAATTCCTTGAGCAGCCCCGAAGGGGCAAGACGCGCAAAGCGCTAATAACCCCACACAAGGCGACAGCCGCAGTGTGGGGCGGTAAAAGAACAAAAGACAAACATCTGCTAACTATGTCAAACCGTCACCACATCCTCTCCGCCATGCGCAGCCACAAGATCATCTTCTTCATTGTGGCGTGTTTGGTTGCGTTCGGGATGTTCGCGTTGACAAGGCTGAACAAGGACGAGTTCCCGCAGTTCACCATCCGGCAGGGCGTGGTGGCGGCGGTCTATCCCGGCGCGACAGCCCAAGAGGTGGAAGAGCAGGTCACCAAACCGCTGGAGCGGTTCTTGTTCACCTACGCCGAGATCGACAAAGACAAGACCTACTCGGTGACGGAGAACGGCATCGTGTACATCTATGCGGAGTTGCGTGTATCGGTGACCGACAAGGACGGTGCCTGGTCGAAGATTCGCCACGGACTGCAGCTGTTCAAGAAGACCTCACTGCCAGCGGGCGTCTTGGAGATCGTGGTGGTCGATGACTTCGGCAACACCTCCTCGATGCTGCTGACCGTCGAGTCCCCCGAACGTACTCCACGCGAGCTGGAGCATTACGCCGAGCAGCTCTGCGACCGACTGCGCAGCATTCCCGAGATGGGCAACATCAAGATCTTGGGGAAACGCAACGAGGAGATCGCCGTGTTGGTGGATCAAGAGAAGTTGGCGGCCTACGGCATCAGCCAACGGACGCTGCTGGTGGAATTGGCCACCCAGGGGATGCGCACCGTCGGCGGCAGCGTGGAGAACGAGGCCGGCGAGGCACAAGTGCATGTCTCCATCCCGTATCAGTCTGAGTATGAGATCGGTGAGCAGATTGTCTTCACCGACCCGATGGGTCATCACGTACGACTCCGCGACATCGCCGACATCCAGCGCCGTTACGCCGAGCCCACGAGCTATATCAAATACAACGGTGGCTCCACCGTGCTGATTTCCATGGAGATGGCTCCCGGCAACAACATCGTGGCCTTCGGCAAGAAGGTGGAACAGGAGATGGCCAAATGCAAGCAGACGTTCCCGCCGGATGTCGATATGCACAAGATTACCAACCAGCCCTACGTCGTCAACAAATCGGTGATGTCGTTCCTGCGCGACCTGCTCTTCTCGATCCTCGTAGTCATCGCGGTGATGCTGCTGCTCTTCCCGCTGCGCACGGCCTTGGTCTCCGGCTCCAGCGTGCCCATCTGCACCGCCATCACTATGGGACTGATGTACATCTTCGGCATCGAGCTGAACACGGTGACGTTAGCCGCCCTCATCGTGGTCTTGGGTATGATCGTGGACGACTCCGTCATCGTCATCGACGGATACACGGACATCCTGCAGAAAGGGTATTCGCGCTGGTATTCAGCCTTTACCAGCACCAAAGCCTTGTTCGTCCCGATGTCGTTGGCCACGCTGGCCATCTCGGGTATGTTCTTCCCGATGACGCATATCATCACCGGCCCGTTAGGCGACTTCGTGCAGCTATTTCCCTGGACGGTGGCCTTCGCGTTAGTCTGCTCTATCTTCTACGCCGTCTGGATAATCCCCTATCTGTCAACGGTTTTCATCAAGCGTAACAAAGACGGCATCGCGCCGAACCGATTCGAGGCCGCACAGAACCGATTCTTCGTATTCTTGCAGGAACGTTACGACATGGTGCTGACCCACTGTTTCCGACACCCTGCCGTTGTCATCTTTCTGGCTCTCGGGGCCATCACGCTCGGCGGTTTCCTGTTCACGAGGCTGCAAATCCAGATGCTGCCGAAGGCCGACCGCAACTGCTTCGCCGTGGAGATGCACCTCGCCGAGGGCAGCACATTGGCGCAGACCGAGGCGGTGGCCGACAGTATGGAAGCGGTGCTGCGTGCCGACCCGCGCGTCACGTCCGTCACCTCTTTCATCGGATGCTCCTCACCGCGCTTCCACGCCACCTATGCCCCGCAGATGGCCCACAAGAACTACGCCCAATTCATCGTCAACACCACCTCCGAAAAGAGCACCCTGAAGCTCATCCGCGAATACGGTCCGAAGTACGAATACCACTTCCCGAACGCCTACGTCCGCTTCAAGCAAATTGACTATCAGGCCGTAAGCAATCCCATAGAGGTTCGATTCGCCGGCGAGGATTTCGATGCGATGAAGTCCGCCGCCGACTCGCTGAAGCTGTTCCTGCACACGATGCCGGAGCTCACGTGGGTGCACTCCGATATGGACGAGACCTCCCAAAACATCGGGGTCACCCTGAAGAGCGACGAGGCCACACGCCTCGGGGTGACGCAGAGCATGCTGTCGCTCTACCTCTCCTCCGCGCTCGGCGGGCAGAACCTCACCAACGTGTGGGAGGGCGACTACAAGGTGCCGGTGATGCTCTACACACGACAGAACGGCGACTCGCTCGACTACCAGGAGTTGGAGGACTTCCTGATTCCGACCTCGGTGCCGGGGACCTGGGTGCCGCTGCGGCAAGTCGCCGACGTGAGCCCCGAGTGGCGCGACGCGGTCATCCACCGGCGCAACAGCATCCGCACCGTCACCGTGGGTGCTGACCTCAACTACGGCTACAGCCAGCCCGACGTGATGAAAAAAATCGACCAATACGTCAACAAGCAGTTAAAACCGAATATTCCCGACAATGTAGAAATCAGCTACGGCGGCCTGACCGGCATCAACGGGATGGTGATTCCCGAAATCGCGCTCAGCTTTTTGGCGGCGGTGCTGGTGCTCTTCGTCTTCCTGCTCTACCATTTCGGGCGGTTGGACATCGTCTTCCTGACCCTTTCGGCCAGTCTGATCTGCGTCTTCGGGGCGTGTCTCGGGCTCTGGCTCTTCGGGCTGGACTTCAGCATCACGGCGGTTTTGGGTGTGGTCAGCCTCATTGGTATCATCGTGCGCAACGCCATCATCATGTTCGAATATGCGGAGAGTCTGCGCAAGGTGCACCGCAAGAGCGCGAAGGAGGCCGCCTTCGAGGCGGGCCGCCGCCGTATGCGACCCATCTTCCTTACCTCCGCCACCACCGCATTGGGCGTGATGCCGATGATCATCGCCCACACCAACCTCTGGATGCCGATGGGCGTGGTGATATGCTTCGGCACCATCTTCTCCCTGCCGCTGGTGGTAACCGTACTGCCCGTGGCGTACTGGCAAATCTTCAAGTAATTAGTAACATAGGTTCGTGAGCTGATGAACATAGGTTCGTGGGCCGATGAATATAGGTTCGTGGGCCGATGAATATATGTTCGTGAGCCGATGATAACGTTATCATAAGCCGATGGCTCTATACTCATAAGTCGAAGCTTTGAAAGTTTTGCGTTTTAGATGTAGAAAATTGTTTTACTTTTGCAGCGTTTTTTCAGGTCATGATGTTTAACGGACTTCGCATCATAGATGTAGGTAACATAAAGTGTGAAAAATCAGAAGTCCCCTTGAATATGTATAAGACGCGAATCCTCATAGCGATACTACTCACGGCAGCGGGGCTGGCGGTGTCTGCGCAGCGTTTCCCCCTTGACAGTTGCATGCTCTCGTTGGACAGCTGCAAGGCGTTGGCGTTGCGTAACAATCTGGAAATCAAGAACGCCGCGTTGGATGTGGAAGCTGCGCAGGAGGTCAAGAAGCAAGCGTTCACGAAATACTTCCCCAACGTGAGCGTGATAGCGGGCGGCTACTACGCGGCAAACCCGTTGTTCGAGTACGGCATCGACGACATCGAGAACGCCAACGCCCGCCAGTGGCTGCACAACCTCTACTACGAGTACGGCGCGGCGATAGGCCTCCCCGACCGCATCTCCCTGTGCGAAAACGGGGTGATGGCAGGCGCGACGGTTGTCCAGCCAGTCTATATGGGCGGACAAATCGTCAACGGCAACAAGCTGGCGAAAGTGGGGGTGGAAGCGGCGGAATTGCAAGGACAGCTTACCGAAGACCGTATCCTTCAACAAGTGGAGGAATACTACTGGCTGATTATCTCGTTGCAGGAGAAAAAGAAAACGCTTCAACAGGCTTTGACTTTCCTGGATACGCTTCGCCGTGATGTAACTACGGCGGCTGAAGCTGGACTGGTCTCTACTAATGATGTCCTGAAAGTGAAACTCAAGTGGACAGAAATCTATAACAATCGTGAAAAACTCCAAAACGGCATTCGATTAGCCACCCTTGCCCTCGGTCAGACGATTGGACAAGACACGGGAATCCTCATACTGACCGACACCATCGGGGAGATTTCAGAATGGGAGGCGAGATGGACGGATCCAGGTGCCGCCGTTATGAGTCGAAAGGAGACACAATTGCTTGACAGACAAGTTGATGCCGAGGAGTTGAAGAAAAAGATGGCATTAGGAGAGACGCTGCCGCATTTGACGATTGGCGGAACAGCTTCTTACGGTAATTTGGTGTTCGACCACTACTCCGCCAATGCGCTGGCATTCGCAACGTTGCAGGTTCCGCTGACCGGTTGGTGGGAAGCCTCTCACAAGCTGAAACAGCACGACATTCTGGTTCAGAAGGCGAAGAACGAGCGAGCGGATCTCATGCGAAAGATGTACTTGGAAACCTTGCAGGCGTCCAACAACGTCGATGAAGCCCACAACCAATACAAGTTGATGGAATTGGCCCTGCAAGACGCGGAAGCCAACCTCCACGATGTCAAAGCCGACTACGACGCCGGCCTCGTCCCGGTTTCCGACCTCCTCGAAGCCCAAACCCTCCTCCTCCAAGCCCAGAACCAGCTCACCGACGCCCACATCGACCTGAAAATCAAGGCCGAGCACTACAAAAAATTGACCCGTTAACAAACTAAAATGAACGACAGAGCCCACACATATATAAATATTTTCCTTAAGCAGCCTCGGAGAGGCGACACGCACGCAGTGCAAGTAACCCCACACAAGGCGAAGCCGCAGTGTGGGGCGAAGCCGCAGTGTGGGGCGAAGAGCAGTGAGAGGCGAAGCCGCAGCGCGAATCCCGTCAAAGTGAAAGTAAAGTCAAAGTGAATATGAAACACACCATCCTCATCCTCGCCGCCCTCATCACCCTGGCGGCAGCCAACGCCCAGCAGCGCACGGACTCCGTGCATGTGGCGCACTACGACCTTAACCTCTCGGTCGTGGACTTCGCCGGCCACACCATCGACGGCTACACGGACATCACCGTGGTGTCGAAAGTCAACAACCTCACGCAGGTGCGCCTCGACCTGAAGGCACTGACCACCGACTCCGTGTCCGTCAACGGTGCGTCGGCCACATTCTCGCACGTCGGGGAGTCGCTGCTCGTGACCGTACCCACAATGCAGAATGGGGACACAGCCACCGTACGTGTCCACTACCATGGAACACCCGCCCATGACAGCTACTTCGGCGGGTTCTACTTCAGCGGCCAATACGCTTACAACTACGGCGTTGCGCTGAACGACGCCCCCCACGCTTACGGCCGCTGCTGGTTTCCCTGCATGGACGAGTTCACCGACAAATCGAGCTACAGCTTCCATGTCCGCACGGAGAACGGCAAGCGGGGCATCTGCAACGGTCTGCTGACCGACTCGCTGCAGCTTGCCGACGGTACTAGGCTGTGGACCTGGCAGTTGGAGGAAGCTATCCCGACCTATTTAGCCTCCATCGCGGTGAGTGACTTCAGCTGCTACGCCGACACGTTCCACGGCATCGAGAAGGTGATTCCCATCGAAATCTACACCTCGCCGTCGCTTCATCCCAACGTTGCCGCCTCCTTCGTGCATCTCAAGGATGTGTTGCGGAAGTACGAGGAGCATTTCGGGCCATACCGCTGGCCGAGAGTCGGTTACGTGTGCGTTCCCGCCAGCGGCGGGGCCATGGAGCACGCCACCAACATCGCCCTGCCCAATGCGGCGGCCAACGGAACCCTCGTTTACGAAGGCACTATCATGCATGAGCTCTTCCACCATTGGTTCGGCGACCTCATCACCTGCGAGCGGCCCGAGGAGATGTGGATCAACGAAGGCTTCGCCGACTACTCCGAATCGATGATCCGGGAATGGCTTTACAACACCGACACCTACAACGCCTACGCAGAAAACATTAAGAGCGAGCACAACAACACCCTGATAAACCTGGCCAAACAGGACGGCGGCCTCTATCCCTTGGACAGCGTGCCGCAGGACCACACCTACGGAATGCACTCTTACCAAAAAGGCGGTCAGGTCGTCCACACCTTGCGCGGCTATATGGGCGACTCGCTGTTCTTCAGCAGTCTGAGTCAGCTGCTCGACCATTTCGCCTACCAGAACATCAACTCGCACGAGTTTTTCACCTACTTGACACAACTCTCCGGCATAAACCTGATGAATTTCTACGAAGACTGGATTCACCAACCCGGTTTCCTTGACTTCTCGGTGGAAGACATCCAGGCGCACGGTTGCGGAGTTTATTCCGTGAAAATCAGACAAAAGGGCTACGGCACCTACCATTTGGGCACGAACGTTCCAGTGGACGTGACATTCGTCTCCCAAGATATGGAAACGTACACCTTTAAAGGGCAAAGTGTTACTGGAGACACCACCGAATTGATGGCACTGTCACCGTTCGAGCCGGCATTCATCATCCTCGACTACCACGACAAGTTGAACGACGCCACCATCGACGACACCAAGACAATCGGCGAAACCGGAAGCATCACTTTCACCGACACGCATTGCAGCGCGGACATCAGCCAAATCACCGACTCAGCACTCATCCGGGTAGAGCACCACTACGTAGCACCGACCGCCCCCGATCCGCTGCCCGAAGGTTTCTACAAGTTTTCGCCAAACCATTACTGGACTGTCCATTACGCCGGAGGCCCCATTGAGGGTGTCTGGAAATTCCGCCTGATGCGCGGCACCAACCAGCTCGACCAAAATCTTCTTGACGGAGGCTACGACCTCGAGAACCTGAAGCTGATGAACCGTCCCGACGGCCACTCCGCTTGGACATCCGTGCCCTTCACCCGCACCGGCAGTCCCTACAATTCTACGATCACGACGACCGATCTGATGCCCGGAGAGTACTGTTTCGCCATCGCCGACGAGGATGTCTCGGTCACCGACATCGAGGAGGTGCGGCTGAACCTCTACCCCAACCCAGCCTCCAATACCATCACCCTGCGCACCGACGCTTCCAAAGCCGACAAAGCCGTCATTTACGACTCTGTCGGTCACAAAGTCAAGACATTAAAAATCAACGGCGACCTACAAGAGATCAATGTAAGCAGCCTTCAATCAGGGAACTACATCATCGTTTTGTATCACAAAGGGAAGTCCGTCGCTCGCACCCTGTTCGTGAAAGCGATATAGGAAATGCCGTTTTTGACACCTTAAAGTTGCTCAGAGGAGATAACCAAAAAAACGTATCTTTGCGCATTGAATCTTTAACACCTAAAATTATGATTACCAACCCCAACAACGGAAAATTCGAGCTGCTGACCCTGCCCTACGCGGAAGACGCACTCGCGCCGGTGATCTCCGCTGAGACCATCCGTTTCCACCATGGCAAGCATCTGCAGGCCTACGTCAACAACCTCAACGCCGCACTGCCCGGCACTCCTTTGGAGAACCTGCCCCTTGAGGAGGTTGTCGTGAAAGCTGAGGGCGGCATGCGCAACAACGCCGGCCAAACGCTCAACCACAACCTGTACTTCCTCCAGTTCGCAGCGAAACCCGCCAAGTCCGCCCCGTCCGGACTCCTTGCCGCCGCCATCGACCGCGACTTCGGCTCCGTCAACAACTTCATGACCGAGTTCGTGCAGAAGGGCGTGTCGCTGTTCGGTTCCGGCTGGGTGTGGCTCGCTGCCGACAATCAGGGCAAGCTCCAAATCACCCAGGAGACCAACGCCGGGAACCCGCTCCAACGCGGACTCCACCCGCTGCTCACCTTCGACGTGTGGGAGCATGCCTACTACCTCGACTACCAGAACCGCCGCGCCGACCAGCTCAAGGACCTCTTCACCATCCTCGACTGGACTGTGATTGAGAACCGATACGCCGAAGTGCTGAAATAGAAACGGTTATGGCTGCACGGAAGAAGACCACCGACAGTGTCATCTCGTTAGACACATTCGGCAGTGCCAAGAACTACTGGCTCTGCTGGGTGAAGTCGTCGCTGTCGCATCTCTCCTTCGCCAATACCGTGCAGAAACGACTCAACCGTCCCTGCGCCTATATCGGGAGCATCAACTTAGAGGATATCCATCCGGAGCTGAAGTTCCCGATGTACTTCAGCGCATTCAGTCAGGAATACGACATCAACTTGGTGATTTTATCCAACAAGACCACCGCCCCGATATCGTTGTCCATGGAACAGCAGAACCCCCTGTTCGGCGGACTGCTGTTCGAGGACGACTACTACCTCTTCAACAATCAAGGACTTACACGAATACCGTTCTCGTATCCGCAGGCCGACTACATCCTGATGCTCTCCGCCGACAAGCAGGCCGACATCGAGGACTATGTCCAGATGCTGCCGCTTTTGGCCGATGACCGGATTTTGTGCCAGAATACGCCGCAGCTTATTGCCCAAGAGCAGAAAAAGAGCAAGCAAGTGCTTGACTTTCTGCAGTATTTGTTCTACGAGTCCGAGTCCGCCATCAAAGATTACCGAAGGAAGAAGCTCTTTCAGAAGCTGCATCACAAGATGTCGGTTGCGGAGTCGAACTATGGCAAGCTCAAGTTTCCGATGGAGGACAACCGAATGATTACCAGCAATTTATTACGCAGAGAGGATTATTAACGATGGAGGACGAAAGACAGACAACAGTCGGTATGTTCGACCGCACGGAGCGGTTGCTCGGTGCGGAGACGATGGCGCGGCTTGCGGCCGCAAGAGTCATCCTCTTCGGCGTGGGCGGTGTAGGCGGCTGGTGCGCCGAAAGCCTCGTGCGCAGCGGCGTCCGGCATCTCACCCTCGTGGACTGCGACACCGTGAACGTCACCAACCTCAACCGGCAGGTGCAGGCCACGACCGAAACTGTCGGGAGGTTGAAGGTCGATGTTCTCCGAGGGAGACTCCTCTCCATCAACCCCGACGCCGAGATTGTCACCCGCGCGGAGGTCTATAACGCGGACACCGCCGACAGTTTCCATCTCGAGGACTACGATTTCGTGATAGACGCCATCGACAGTCTCTCGCCCAAGGCGCACCTCATCCTCCACGCCACCGGTCTGCCCGTGACGCTGTTCTCCTCCATGGGCTCGGCCCTCAAGCTCGACCCGACCAAAATCCGTGTCGATGAGTTCTGGAAAGTCAGCTACTGTCCGCTCGCCCGCGGCCTGCGCAAGAAGTTCAAGCACTGGCAGCAGTTCCCGAAAAAGAAATTCCAATGCGTATATTCCCCTGAGGTCCTTGAGAACCGGCCCACCGACTTCGAAGAAGAGACCACCCCCGACGAATTCCACAAAGTAAGCACCAACGGCACCGTCGCCCACATCACCGCCATCTTCGGCTTTATGCTGGCGGGGCTTGTTGTACAACGTATAATGAACAATTATCTCGTAAATGCCTGTTATATTAAAAAATAATTCCTTAAGCAGTCTCGAAGAGACAACACGCACGAAGTGCAAGTAACCCCACACAAGGCGAAGCCGCAGTGTGGGGCTCCCCACGATAAGGCGTCAGCCTCAGTATGGGGCCCTCTATACCAAAAACCCACAAACATGTTAGAACAAACCATCAACAACGACATCAAAGCGGCCATGTTAGCCCGCGAGTCACAGAAATTGAACGCGTTACGCGCAGTGAAATCCGCCATCCTGTTGGCCAAGACCCAGAAGGGCGGCGGCGCAGACCTCGACGAAGAGGCCGAAATCAAGATACTGAAGCAGTTAGTGAAGCAGCGCCAGGAGTCGGCGGAGACCTACCGCGCCCAGAACCGTGAGGACCTGGCCGCCGAGGAGCAGTACCAGCTCGACATCATCAAAGGCTACCTGCCGCAGATGCTTTCCGACGAAGAGGTCGAAGCCACCCTCAAGGGCATCATCGCTGACAACGGATTCAGCGGCATGAAAGACATGGGCAAAGTGATGGGCATGGCCACCAAGACCTTTGCCGGCAAGGCCGACAACAAGACGGTCTCCGACATTGTGAAACGGCTGTTAGCCCAATAGGCGATGCGGTACTATATCGTGGCGGGAGAGGCGTCTGGCGACCTGCACGCCTCCAACCTCATCAAGGCCATCCGGCAGATTGACCCAGCGGCGGCGTTCCGCGGCTGCGGCGGCGACCTTATGCGCGACGCCGGCGCGGAACTGCTGCTGCACTATAAGGACATGGCCTTCATGGGGTTCTGGGAGGTTTTCGTCAACCTCAAAACCGTATTGGGGAACATAAAACGCTGTAAGACAGATATTATGGAGTGGGGTCCTGACGTGCTTGTGCTCGTCGACTACCCCGGTTTCAACCTGCGCATCGCCGAATTCGCCAAGCAGCGCGGCCTCAAGACCGTCTATTACATCTCGCCGCAGATCTGGGCCTGGAAGAAGGGGCGCATCAAGCAGATCAAGCGCGACGTGGATGAGATGATGGTGATTCTGCCATTCGAGAAGGCGTTCTACGCCAAGAACGGCATGGACGTGCACTATGTGGGGCACCCGCTGTTGGATGCCGTGAGCCGCGACCTGCCCGAACGACCGGAAGTCCGCGATTTCCGGAAAGACAACGGGTTGGACGACCGCGAGATTATCGCCCTGCTGCCCGGAAGTCGTCGGCAGGAAGTCAACGCGCTCCTGCCGCAGATGCTGACGATGGCGGAGATTTTCCCGCAGTACCAGTTCGTGGTCTCCACGGTTTCTTGGTTGCCGAAAGAGTTGTACGACAGACATTTGCAAGGCCATAACGTGCGCACCGTCTGCGGCAACACCTACGCGCTGGTCGCCAACGCGAAGGCCGCGATTGTGGCATCGGGAACGGCCACCTTGGAGACCGCCATGATCTGCACCCCGCAGGTGGTCTGCTATGCCGGAAGCGAAATCTCCTACCTGATAGCCAAGCACTTGATATCGGGAATCAACTACATATCCCTGCCCAACCTCATCATGGACGCGCCGGTAGTGACCGAGCTTATCCAGCACGACTACAACAGGGAAAGACTGGAAAAAGAACTGCGCCTTATCACGGAGGACGCGGAGAACGTCGCCGCCATGAAGGCGCAGTATAAGGAGTTATACACGAAACTTGGCAGCGGCTCGGCTTCGATGAACGCCGCCGAGGTGGTGGTGTCCGCCGCCAAGAGGTAGTCCTACCAAATCAGCTTGAAGCCCGTGCTGTGGACGTTGACAATCTGCACGTTAGGCTCGCTCTTCAGCAGCTTGCGCAGCCGCGTGATATAGACGTCCATGTTGCGGCTGTTGTAGAAGCTGTCCTCGCCCCAGATTTTCTTGAGTGCGTAACTGCGGTAGAGCACGTCGTTGCGCTGTTCGTAGAGCATGTCGAGGAGGGCTCCCTCGCGGGAGGTCATCTTCTGTTCCTCGCCGTTGATGATGAGGACGTGGCGTTTGCGGTCGAAGCGGATGTTGCCGATATTGACCACCTGGTCGCCTTCCTCCTCTTGCGCGCCCGTGCGCCGCAGCAGTGCCTGCATCCGCGCCAGCAGAATCTCCATCGTGAACGGCTTGGTGATGTAGTCGTCTCCGCCGATGGAGAGTCCCTTGATCATATCTTCCTGCATCGTCTTGGCTGTCAAGAAGATGATGGGAATCCGTTTGTCCATCTTGCGGATTTCCTGTGCCAGCGTGAAGCCGTCCTTGATGGGCATCATCACGTCGATGAGGCAGAGGTCGAACTCATTGGTGCAGAAGAGTTCGTAGGCGGCCTCGCCGTTGTTGGCGTGCTTCACATCGAAGCCCTTTCCAGTGAGCACGGTGGTGAGCACCTTGCCCAAATTCATATCATCCTCGGCCAAAAGTATGCGTTTGTTCTCCATAATCGCGAATATTCAAATGAAAGGGCAAAAATAAAAAAAATTTGGAACGCTGACCGTTTATTTTTATTAAAAGGGTTTTATATGGTACGAATATCAAAAAAAATCATACCTTTGCGACCGTTTTTGCCAACGAGAATATTGACCATAAGTAATTGTAATATAAACTGATATGGAAATTATAACCACTGTTGAGAGATTACAGGAGGTGGCTATGCGCGAGCGTGCCGCCGGCAAGACCCTCGGTATGGTGCCCACGATGGGCGCCCTGCACGAAGGCCACCTGTCACTCATCCGCCGCGCCCACGAGGAAAACGACGTCGTGTTCTGTTCCATCTTCGTGAACCCGGTGCAGTTCAACAACTCCGAAGACCTGCAGAAATACCCCCGCACATTGGAGGCCGACGTGCAGCTCATCGGCGACCTGGCCGACTACGTGTTCGCCCCCACCGTGGAGGAGGTCTTCCCCGTGGCGCCTACCGAGGTCTATGACTTCGGTCCCGTGGCCAACGTGATGGAAGGTGCCGCCCGTCCGGGCCATTTCAACGGCGTGGGCGTCATCGTGCGCCGCCTGCTCGAATGGGTGCGCCCGCACAAGTCCTACTTCGGTGAGAAGGACTACCAGCAGATCGCCGTCGTGAAGGAGATGTGCCGCCAGTGCCGCATCCTCTCCGAGATTGTCCCCTGCCCCATCGTGCGCGAGCCCAACGGTCTGGCCATGAGTTCCCGCAACCGCAGACTCTCGGTCCACGAGTTCGAGACCGCCGCCAACATCCACCGCATCCTCGAGGCCTCCAAGCAATGCGGCACCGTGCAGGAGATCAAGACCTTCGTGGAGAGCGAGATCGGCAAGATCCCCGAGTTCCAACTCGACTATTTCGAGCTCGCCGACGCAGAGACCCTCCAGACCGCCGACACCCTCGACAACCCGCACGGTGTGATGGGATTTATCACGGTCTATACCGGCCCCGTCAGACTTATCGATAATGTAAAATATTAAAAAAATAATTCCTTAAACAGCCTCGAAGAGGCAAAACGCACGAAGTGCAAGTAACCCCACACAAGCGAAGCGTAGTGTGGGGCAAACAAAGACAAACGAAAAATGAACATTGAAATCCTGAAATCGAAAATCCATCGCGCCACCGTCACGGAGGCCAACCTCCACTACGTGGGCAGCATCACCGTCGATGAGGCGCTGATGGAGGCCGCCAACCTGATCGAGAACGAGAAGGTGCAGGTGCTGAACGTCAACAACGGCGAACGTCTGGAGACCTACGTCATCACGGGTGCGCGCAACTCTGGCGTGATCTGTCTCAACGGAGCAGCCGCCCGCAAGGCCGCCGTCGGCGACACCGTCATCATCCTCTCCTACGCCTCCATGGATTTCGAGGAGGCCAAGACCTTCAAGCCCGCCATCGTCTTCCCCGATGCGGAAAACCATATTTAAAATAATAATTCATTGAACAGCCTCGAAGAGGCAAAACGCACGAAGTGCAAATAACCCCATACAAGCGAAGCGCAGTGTGGGGCCTCCAAAAAACCACCAACCTGTTATCAAGAAAGATATGTACAAACTCATCCTCATAAGACACGGACAAAGCGAATGGAACCTCTCGAACCAGTTCACCGGCTGGACGGACGTGGACCTCACGCCGCAGGGCGTTGAGGAGGCCAAGCAGGCGGGCCGCGTGCTGCGCGACGAGCCCGGATTGGACATCCGCTACACCTACACCTCCTTCCTGAAACGCGCCATCAAGACGCTGAACTATGTGCTGGAGGAGATGGACCGGATGTGGCTGCCCGTCTATAAGACCTGGCGGCTGAACGAGAAGCACTACGGCGCTTTGCAGGGACAGAACAAGAAGCAGGCCGTGGAGATCTACGGCGAGGAGCAGGTCACCAAATGGCGCCGCAGCTACGACGTGCAGCCGGAGCCGCTGGCCGACGACGACCCCCGCCATCCGAAATTCGACGTGCGCTACCAAGACATCAAGTTCAAGGCCGCCCGCCCCGCCACCGAGTCGCTGATGGACGCCACCAAGCGCATCATCCCCTTGTGGAACGTCAACATCGTGGAGTCGCTGCGCGAATACAAGCAGGTGCTCGTCGTGGCCCACGGCAACAGTATCCGCGGCATCATCAAGTTCATGAAGAACATGTCGAACGAGGAAATCGTGAAGCTCAACATCCCCACCGGCGTGCCTTACCTCCTGGAACTCGACAACGAAATGCAGGTTGTGAGCGACCGCTACCTGGGTCTCTCCGACGAGGAACTGAAGGCCAAGCAGGATGGCGTGGCCAATCAGACGAAAGCGTAGATTTAATCGCAGAAAACTGCGGAAAGGCGGAAATTTTGCGGAAATATACAACAAAGCCCCGGGGAACTCTCCGGGGCTGGTTGTTTATAGTGAAAGGGTAAAGGTTACCGTCTTCCGCGGGCCTTCATCGCCTTCATCATCCCTCTGGTCTTGCCGGAGCCGTTGTTCACGGCCTTCATCACCTTGCGGATGTCGTCGAACTGCTTGATGAGGCGGTTCACGTCCTGAATGTCACGACCGGAGCCGCGGGCGATACGCTTGCGCCGCGAGCCATTGATGATGTCGGGGTTGGCGCGCTCCTCGGGAGTCATCGACTGAATCATCACCTCGACACTCTTGAAGACATTGTCGTCAATGTCCATATTGCGCACAATCTTGCCCATGCCGGGAATCATGCCCATCAGATCCTTGACGTTACCCATCTTCTTGATTTGCTGGATCTGCTGGTTGAAGTCGTTGAAGTCGAACTGGTTCTTGGCCAACTTCTTGGAGAGTTTGGCGGCCTCCTCGTCGTCGAACTGTTCCTGGGCGCGCTCCACGAAGGAACGGATGTCGCCCATGCCGAGGATACGCTCCGCCATACGTTCGGGATGGAAAACGTCGAGGGCCTCCATCTTCTCACCGGTACCGATGAACTTGATGGGTTTGCCGGTAACCTTGCGGACGGTAAGGGCCGCACCACCGCGCGTGTCGCCGTCGAGTTTGGTGAGAATCACACCGTCGAAGTTGAGCTTTTCGTTGAAGGCTTTGGCCGTGTTCACGGCATCCTGGCCGGTCATGGCATCCACGACAAAGAGAATCTCGTGCGGGTTCACGGCATCCTTGATGTTGCCGATCTCATCCATCATCTCCTTATCGACTGCGAGACGGCCGGCGGTATCGACAATGACCACATCGTAGCCGTAGTCCTTCGCGTGCTTGATGGCATTCTTCGCAATCTCCACGGGCTTCTTGTTGTCAGGCTCCGCATACACCTCCACCTCGATCTGTTTGCCAAGCACCTGTAGCTGGTCGATAGCGGCGGGACGATAGACGTCGCAGGCCACCAACAACGGCTTCTTGCCGCGCTTGGTCTTCAGCAGGTTGGCGAGTTTGGCACTGTGGGTGGTCTTACCGGAGCCCTGCAGACCGGCCATCAAGATGACAGCGGGCGAACCCTTGAGGTTGATGTCCTCGGCCTGGCTGCCCATCAAGGCGATGAGCTCGTCGTACGTGATCTTGACCATCAGCTGGTTGGGCGACACGGCATTGATGACGTTCATGCCGATAGCCTTCTCCTTCACGCTGTTGGTGAACTCCTTGGCGATGGCGTAGCTCACGTCGGCATCGATAAGCGCCTTACGAATCTCCTTGGTGGTCTCGGCCACGTTAATCTCGGTAATCTTTCCCTGACCGCGAAGCACTTTGAACGAGCGTTCCAGCCTTTCTGATAAACTTTCAAACATTATGGTGCACTTTTAGTTTCGTTATACAATGCTATGCTCTCCGAATTTCGGAAAGCGGCGGCAAAGATACACTTTTTTAGGGAACAGTCAACAAGGCGTAACCAAGAGTCATATATACTGTTTGTTACTATAACAAAAAAATGTATCTTTGCCGCCTCAAAATCCACGGACATTTTTTATAGGATGTCTTTGGCTTTGAATAAATTAAGCTTGTTAAAAGAAGTTAAACGATATACACTATGAGCGAAAAAAACGGCAGAAGAGTCGTCATCACAGGCATGGGTATCTGGTCCTGTCTCGGAACCTCCTTGGACGAAGTAAAAGAATCTCTGTTTCATGGCGAGTCGGGCATTGTCTTCGACCCGGTGCGCAAAGAGATGGGGTTTGAATCGGGGCTCACGGCACTTGTGAAGAAGCCCGTGCTGAAGGGCATCGTGGATCGCGCCCACCGCGTGTTCATGCCCGAGGAGGCCCAATACGCCTACATGGCCACCGCCGACGCCCTGAAGATGGCCGGCCTTGACGCCGCCTATATGGAAGCCCACGACGTAGGACTGCTTTACGGCAACGACAGCAGCGCCGACGCGGTGGTGAACAGCGTTGACACGATGCGTGAGAAGAAGAACACCCGCATGGTGGGGTCCGGCGCCATTTTCCAGTCGATGAACTCCACCGTGACAATGAATTTGGGTTGCCTGTTCAAGCTGCGCGGCATCAATATGACGGTCAGCGCGGCCTGCGCGAGCGGTTCCCATGCCATCGGCCTCGGCTCGTTGCTCATCAAGTGGGGACTCCAGGACTGCATCGTGTGCGGCGGTGCTCAGGAGGTGAACCCCTTCTCCATCGGCAGCTTCGACGGCATCGGAGCCTTCTCCAAACGCGAGGATGCCCCCGAGCAGGCCTCCCGCCCGTTTGACGCCGACCGCGACGGCCTCGTGCCCGGCGGCGGCGCGGCCACCGTCATCATCGAGAGCTACGAATCCGCCGTCAAGCGCGGCGCCCCCATCCTCGCCGAAATCCTCGGCTACGGATTTTCCTCCAATGGCGACCATATCTCCTCCCCCAACGTGGACGGTCCCCGCAAGTCCCTGCTCATGGCCCTCGAACAGAGCGGCGTCAGCAAGGAAGAGATCGGCTACATCAACGCTCACGCCACCTCCACCAGCGTCGGCGACACCAACGAGGCCAAAGCCATCTACAGCGTCTTCGGCGACCAGATGCCGCCCGTGACCTCCACCAAAGGTCAAACCGGCCACGAGATGTGGATGGCTGGCGCCAGCGAGGTCATCTACTCCATGCTCATGATGAAAAACCGGTTCATCGCCGCCAACCTCAACTTCGACCACGGCGACGAGGACACCTCCAAGCTCAACATCCCCGCCCAACGCCTCGACGACCAAGACTTCAACATCTTCCTCTCCAACAGCTTCGGCTTCGGCGGAACGAACTCCACCTTGATTATCAAGAATTTGTGATTTGTAAGTTGTAAATTGTGAATTGTGAATTGTGAATTGTGAATTGTGAGTTGAGAGTTGTGACGATAGACAGAACAAGACAATAATAAAGAATAATAATAAAACGTACTACAATGGAAAAAGACGAAATGATCAAAAAGATGGTTGAGATTCTCGCCGACGAGTTCGAGGTTGATGCCGAAACCATCCAACCCGAAGCCAACATCAAGGAGACCATGCACCTCGACAGCCTCAGCCTTGTCGATATGGTGGCCCTCGTGAACGAGGAGTTCGGCGTGGAAATCAAGACCCCCGACCTTCCGACCATCAAAACCTTCGCAGACCTCTACGACTATGTCTTCACCCGCATGTAAGGTGACGGACATTACCAGCCTTATTCCGCAACGGCCGCCCATTCTCATGGTGGACGGCTATTTTTTCGAAGACGACCTCCACTGCCGCTCCGAACTGACTGTCGCTGCTGACAATATGTTCCTCGGCAAGGGAGGTTGTGTTGCGGAGGAGGGTTTGCTGGAGCATGTCGCGCAGACCTCGGCCGCCCATATCGGCCATATCCGTAAAATGGCAGGGCAATCGGTCACTCTCGGCTATATCGGCGACATCAAGCGCGCCGTCTTCACCCCGCCGATGCCCGCGGCCGGCGACACGCTGCATACGAAACTGACGGTGGTGTCACAGGTGGGCAATGTCACGCTGGTGTCGGCAGAAACCTCTGTCGATGAGCGCGTTGTCCTGACCTGCCGGATGAAATTAGCGAACGAAAACGAAGGCGACGCACAATGACACTGAACGGAACACTTTACCAGACTCTGCAAGACGAGGGCGCAGCAATCACCCTCCAACTGTGTGACAGCCACCCCGTGTACGAAGGCCATTTTCCGGGCATGCCCATCACTCCTGGCGTGCTGACCTTAGGGATGATACGCGAGTGTGCTGAGCGGAGAACCGGCCGAGCATTGCGTTTTTCCTCCATCAAAAGCTGCCGGTTGGCTGCTATGGTCCGTCCGGGCGACGTCCTGAAGCTGACCATGGATATCACACGTGAAGGCGATTCTCTCAAAGTGAAAGCCTCGCTGACCGGTGCAGAGAACGAAGAGGATCTACGGCTTCAACTTGACGCGGAATTTCTTTAGACATGACTGAAAAGACGGACACGATTGTGATCGGCGGCGGCTTCGGCGGCCTGACCTGCGCTTTGGCCCTCGCCAAAGCGGGCAAGCGCGTACTGGTCTTGGAGCAGAGTCCCGTCCTCGGCGGCGCATTCCAAAGCTTTCGCCGGCGCGGGCAGATCCTCGACACGGGCTTCCACTTCGTGGGCGGTGCCGGCGAAGGCGAGGTTATGTACCCCATCGTCACCTTTTTCGGGCTGGAAGACCTTCCTTGGCAACGTCTGGACGACGACTTCGTGGAAATCCACCGGCACGGCAAAACATTCACCCTGCGGCGCGGTCACGACCAGTTCGCCAACGCCCTCTCCGTGCAGTTCCCCGACGACAAAGCCGCCATTGACGAGCTCGTGCGCCTGATGCACAACATCAACGAGCGCATCTACGAAACCGTGCTCCCCGAAAAGGGCACCCGCATGAACGAGCTGATGGCCGTTCCCGCCAAAACGTATCTCGAAACCCATTTCCAGAGTTCCGAATTGCGCGACATCCTCTGCGGGCAATGCCTCACCACGGAGCTCACCGACGAGCTTCCGCTCTACGCCTTCATCCAGTCGCTCAACTCCTTTATCCAGGGTGCTTACCGGCTGAGAGGCGGCGGTGAGACGCTCATCAACAAACTGAGAGACAACCTTCTGACGGCCGGAGGGAGTATCCTCACCCGCAAGACCGTCATCGGATTCGAAATCGGTCAGGATGGGAGAATCTGCTCGGCGAAATGTGCCGACGGCACCGACTATGCCGCAGACACGTTCATCTCGACGCTACATCCGGCACAAACCGTATCGCTCATCCCCGAATGCCCCCAAATACGCGGTGTCGCCCGCCGGAGGGTACAGCGGTTGCAGAATACCGTCGGGATGTTCACGGTTCAGCTTGCCCTGAAACCCGGCACGGTGCCCTACCGCAACCGGAACATCAGCATCCTCGAAGGCGACGACCTCTGGCACACCCCCTGCGGCCAAGACGCGCCCGTGCGCAACCTGCTGGTCAGCTACTACGCTCCCGACGAAGGAGATTACGCCTACGCCCTCGACCTGCTGACGCCGATGGCGTGGGACGCCGTGAGCGAGTGGGCCGACAGCACCGTGGGACACCGTCCCGAGGAATACAAAGCGTTCAAACGACAAAAGGCGGAAGAGTGCATCGCCTTCGCGACCCATTACCTTCCTGAGTTGCAAGAGAATATCGTGGACTACTGGACCAGCACTCCCCTCACCTACCGCGACTACACGGGCATACCGCAAGGTTCTGCATTCGGGGTACGCAAGTCCTGCATGAATCTAATAGGCACCGTCACATCGCCGGTTACCGCTTTCCCGAACCTGTTCTTAGCCGGACAGAACCTCATGCTGCACGGCATGTTAGGCACCGCCATGAGTTCCCTGCTGGCCTGCAATCTGATCTGCGGGCGCAATCTGCTGGAGAATCAGACGAGCACCTTCAGCAGACCCGCCACCACCATATAGCGCAGTCCTTTGCCGAGAAACATCAGCATGGTGGTGGGCAGCACGCGCGTACGCATGAGGCCGAGGGCTATCGCTATGGGATCGCCGACCACTGGCAGCCAGGCCAACAGCGCAGCCAACGAGCCGTACTTCTCCACTTTCTCGTGCGCTTTGGCCAACGTTTCCTCCTTGACATTCAGCCACTTCTCAATCCAAGACCATTTGCAGAGACGGCCTAACAGGTAGCATGTCATGCCGCCAATGGTGTTCCCGAGTGTCGCGACAAGCACTACCGTCCAGGGCGAGTAGTCGAGCAGCAACGCACCCGCCACCAACGCTTCCGACGAAAACGGGATGACCGTCGCCGAGAGCAGGCAACCGAGGAACAGTCCAAACAGTCCTAAATCCTTGAGCATTTCGGATAGTTTCGCAAAAGGGAGCGTCTTTTCTCAATGGAGGCCAGCGACACGCTCATCAAGGGGGCCACCGCTCTCGCGATGATTGCCGGACTACTGGGCATCCGGCACTGCATCACCATTCCCGCGTTTCTCGTTCTGCGGATTCTTCCGAGGACGTCCCCGACGTCTCTTTTGCCCGGCCGGCTGTTCGCCGGACTGGCCTTCCGCATCGACAGGATTGTCCGTTTCATTGTCCGCAGACGTCTCCACCGGTTCTGCGGTTTTCCCGATTTCGGCAGCCACCGGGGCCATCTTTCTCGACACCTGCTTCGGCATCTCAATATGGCGGACGTAGATATCCTGTTGCGGGAACGGGATTTCCACGTGATTGGCGTTCAGGGTGTTATACACAATCTCCTTGATACGTGACGTCACCGCAGCCTTATCCTCCACCAATGTCCAGCAGACCACGAAGAGATCGACACTGCTGTCGCCGAAGTCATCGAACACCACTTGGAAGCCCTGCTTCGGATCGACGGAGAACTTGCCGTTATTATTCTTCGCTATGAGCGACGAAAGGCTTTTGACGAGCATATTGCGCACCTTCTCCACATTCACGCCGTAGGCCACGCCCACAGGAATCTTCGTCAGGACATAGCCGTGGTTGCGGGTCAGGTTCTTGAAGTTCTTGCTGAAGAGGGTGGCATTCTGGAAAGCGATGACACTGCCGTCGAGGGTCACGACCTGCGTGCTCTGGTAGTTGATGCTATCGACCTTGCCCTGGATGCCGTCGCATTCGATGTAGTCGCCCACACGCAGCCTGCCGGCCATCAGCGTGACGCCATAGACGAAATTCTCCAGCAGGTCCTTCATAGCGAAACCGAGACCTGTAGCCAAGCCGGCGGCCACAATGGAGATTCCCTTACCCGAGACCTTGAATATCATCATACAGGCGATAAGGTAGAAGCCCCACACGAGAATCGAAATCACATTGTTGACCAACGTGGCATTGCCCGGTCCTTGCAGATCTTTTTTCCTCCGCTTGCGCAACATCTTGTAGAAGGCCTTGATGGCATAGTTCAGATAGCGGAAGATAAAGTAGAGCTCCAGCGCCAAGCATATCTTGAAAAGCGAGAGTTCGATGATTCCCGGCTTGTTGAGGAATACGAAGAGGAAAATCTTCCGGCAGATGGAGGACATCTCGAAGATGCTGGTCGCCCAGTAAACGCTGAACGGCACAGAGAGCACCGCCAGAATCGGCAGCGCGGCTTTGAACAGGAAGTCGTAGAACCAGGTCTGGCCGATATATTCGCCCTTGACCATTTTCGGTTGAATCTTCTTGAAATAGCGGGCTTGTTCAGCATCGTTACGGAGTTCCTCGGCGTTGTTGCGGGCGATTTTGCGCGTCAGATGCTTCTCTTCGTACAACTTGGCCAGGTCGTAGAAACAGGTGATGGTCTGGATGGCGGCCAACTGGATCATCCACCAAATCATAATCTGCACTGCCATAAGGGCGAAACCGAGCCATGCCGCCACGCACGAAACCACCATCACGATGAGCGACACCACAGTGTAAATGAGGTCGCTGTCGGGCAGTTTGGCCACCTTCCGTTTCAGCACCCAGAACTGCCAGATGGTGAAAAGCAGCATTATCGGCGGGTAGATAAGGTTCACCAAAGTATTCGGTATCAATATAATACGGAACACAATGACGATGAATGCCATAATGATGAACGGCGTATAGGAGCGCACTCCGGCGCGTATCTGCGAGTCGTCGAGACGGATAATCAGCGAGACGAGGATGACTTCCAGCATCCAGGCGAAGAACATCATCAGGTCGATGGCCATCAGGACGAAATTCTGAGTCACGAAGAAGCGGGCGATGCCGATGGAGATGGCGAAGATAGCCACCCCGCAGGCGATGGTGATGAACGGGCGCTTGTGTTGGTCCTTGAAGCGGGCGCGCCACTTCCTGGGCAGCAGCCAACGCATGATGACATAGCTGAGGAGGCTCGCCACCACGATGTAGAACAGCATGAACACGCTGATGCTGTAGATCACCGGTCCGCGCCATTCCGACTTGCGCTCAAACGGTTTGTAGCGGTCGCCCAGATCTTTCTTCGCCAGCATATAGTAAAGGCGTAAGCGTTTGATTGTCTGGAAATAGTTGCCGCCTCCGTTCTTGAAGATGTTGTTCTGGATCTGCTCGTAGCGCGACATCGCGAAGGCATTGAGTTTGCCCATGCGCTCGGTCACCCGCTCATAGTATTCCTGGTCGAGCTCCACATTCTCCAGCATCTTGATAAAGTTGTCGCGCAGGGCGATAGCATAGTCAAGACAGGCCTCGCGGTCCTCAAGTCCTTGTTTGTCAAGAATATACAGATTCTTTGTAGCGGTATCCAAAACCACTTTGGGGAGCATCTCCCGCACGGAGTCGGGCAGACCGCCGAGTTCGCCGTTGGGCAGGACGCGCGGCGGCAGGTTCTCCAGTGTCTTGATGAGAGCGTTGTAGCGTTCAATCTCGCTGTTGATGCGCTCCTTCATCTTGTCGTAGGGGGCGTGGTAGGTCTTGAGCTTGCGGTATTGCTCGGTGGCGGCCTGGCAGGCGTAGGCCATGTCGAGCGTAAAGTCGCTGTTTTGGGAGAAGAGCATCAGGGCGATCTGGTTACTGCTTTGCATCAGGTTCACCAATCGGGAGTGCTGTTCGACGTTGCGTTTCTCGAATCGGGCCATGATGGCCTGCTGCTCGTTGTAGGCCTGCGCCAACTCCGCGCGGAGCACGCCCAGCGTCTGCGGCAAATCCTTCTCTTTCAGCACGGCCTGCGCCTGGAAAACGGTCAACACGGCGATGGCCACCAGTATAAACACTTTCTTCATAACGTTCCTGTTTTGAAAGTGCAAAAGTACGATTTTTTAGATAACCATCTGTCAACCGTCGCCAGGAATGGCGAGATGTTTGGTTCAGAACTTTACGCGCACACCGCCGAGCAGGTTGATGCCCGCCTGCGGGAAATAGTAGGCGTCGTAGTATTTCTCGTCCCCGATCATGCCCGTGTAGAGCGCGGCATTGGTCTCGTACTTGGTGTTGAAAAGATTGTTGACATTCAGGAAGAGCTCCAAATCTTTCAGCACCCGGAAATGGAAGGTGTACGAGAGACGCAGGTTGGTGTAGGTGTAGGGTTTCAGGATGTAGGCGGCATCCCCGGAGTTGTCCAAGTACTGCTTGCTGACGAACTTGGTGATGAGGCTGATGTTAAAGTCGTGGAGCGGGGTGAAGGTGAAGTCGTTGCCAATCACGACATTCGGGGAATAGGCGATGGGCGTGTTGCCGATCTGTTGTTCCACATAGCCACCGTTCTCCCAATCCTCGATGTAGTGCGTATAGTTGAGAATGCGGTTGAGGCTGAAACCGCCGTTGACGTGCCACGTGAAGAAATGCACAGGCTTGTAGGCGGCGGAAAGCTCAATACCCACACGGTAGCTCTTGTCGACGTTCGTCATGAGCGGATCGCCGGTTTGGTCGAGTTCGCCGGTGCGCACCAGCTGGTTCTTATAGTACATTCCGTACAGCGTGGTGTTGAAGAAGTACTTGTCGTTGTAGTTCATATAGCTGAACTCCAAGTCGTAAAGGGTTTCGGGCACCGGTTTGCGGTCGTCGGGGGCACCCACAAGGTCATTACGGGTAGGCTCGCGGTTGGCTGTGGCGAAAGAGAGGTCAAAGCTGTGCTTCACCTTGGGACGCTGCATGAAATAGTGCAACGCCACCTTCGGGTTCACAAAATTCCAGTGGTACTCCTGCGGGATGGGCGTCAGCTCGTCATTGACGCCGTCGATGGTGTAATCCACCCGACGGTACTGCAACTCGCCGGTCACGCTGAAGTTCTTGATCCAGTAGCGAAGGTTGGCGAAGCCTTTGCTCTGCAGCTTGTCGCCCGTGCCGCGATACCACTCATACATCGGCGGGCACTCCACCACCCTATCGGGCTGCACCCACACGATGTCACCATAGTGGTTGCCGTTGTAGTTGCTCACATCCACACCGGCCACCCAGCGCAAACCTTGCTCAGTATGGTTCTTAAAAACCTGTGAACCGGTATATTGTGCATGGAGTCCATAGAAGTAGTTGTCCAAATATTTCTGGGTGACGAGGTCCGTGCGGTTCTGATCTTCGTGCAGTTGTTCAAGTCCGTATTTGTAGATTTTCTTGTCATCCTTATACTGCTCGTAATAGCCGAAACCGCGGGTCAGATAGGGCATCACCTGCAGACTGTGACGCTGGAGGCCGTCCTGGCGAACCCAGTCTTTGAGATACTCCAACTGGTAGAAGGTCTGGGTGTAATGATCCAAGGAATTCTCATAGTAGTGGCGCACACCGTTGTCATCGTAGTACTCGCCGCAAGAGTTGTAGGTGCGGTTGGTGGCAAGGCTATCGTATGGCACGCCGTTCCAGGCCAAGCCGGAAATCTCTTTACCATACAACATGTGGAAACGCAGCTTGCCATTGTCTTTGTTCTTCTTGAAATTATAGAGACTGAGTTCCGCCGTGAGGAAACCGGAGTTGAGGCGCACGCCGGAATAGTCAATGTATCCGTCACTGCGAATGTCGGAGAAGGAAGCGAGCATGGAGAAACGCTTGCCGATGAGGCCGGTACCCGCACTCACCATATTGTCAAACGTATTGAACGAGCCGTATGCGGAACGTGCTTCTGCAAAGGGTTTGGTGGGGATGCTGCGGGTCACGAAATCCACACGGGCACCGTAGGAGGTGCTGCCGTCGGAGGTGTTGGCACCGCTCTGCACACTCACGTTCTCGATATATGCGCCCATATCGGGCAGGTTCACCAACCAGGAGCCCTGCGACTCGGCATTATTGATGGTCACGCCGTTGAGGGTGGTGTTGATACGGGTCTGGTCGATGCCACGGATGAACATATAAGTGGCACCCAGACCGTTACCCGATTCGGAGGTGACGACCACGGAGGGCATCATTTCCAGCAGGTTGTTGACGCTTCCGTTTCCCTGCTGGGCACGGATTTGCGGCATCGACATCGTGGTCACGTTAGCCGACCGCTGGACCGTGGGTTTCTGGAACTCGATGGTCACCTCCTGCACTGTGCCCTGCTGCACCGTGTCAGGCTGTTGCGCAAAAAGTGTCGTGGGAACGAGCACAAAACAGGTTATGGCAAACATAGCCAAAACGGCTTTTAAACTTAAGCCACAAACCTTAAACTCTAAACTTTTAATCATAACTCTAACAGTTTGGTTATTAATAAATTAAACAACACTGAAAGAGGGATAAGAGGACGTTGTGAATCTCCCTACGGCGGCATTATCCGCATCAGGTTCAACGGGTCTGATCTCAGCCTTACGGCACCCCTTTCAAAACGGCGGCAAAAGTACAATTTTTTTGGAAACCGGGAAATGAAAATCAGCTTCTGATAATCCGCACCTTTCCGGTAGCCTGTGTCTCTATATTATTATAGGTAAACTGAAGCTCATAGCTATAGACTCCCTCGGGACAGCTCGCTCCGTCCCACGTGTTGGCGTAATCCGAGCTCTGGAATACCACACGGTTGCTCTTGTCGCGCACGACGAGTCTTGGCGAAGCGTAATTCTCCAACCCTTCGATGACAAAGAAGTCGTTGACCCCGTCGCCGTTAGGCGTGAACAGGTTGGGGATGGAGAGGTGGGCGGGCAGCGACCAGTCCACGCTGTCGTCGGAAAGGTTCTTGAGCACCGGGTCCGCCGCCAACTGTTTGGCCAGCGTGGAGTTCGGGGGGAGCACCTCCTGCCGCACATTGGTCTTCGGGGTTTCAGTCTGCGGAGACGCGCCACGGCGTGTATCCACGACGGTGGAGGATGCTTCTTGGGATGACGAGCCACGTCGCTGTTCCATAACGACGGCAGGCTTCTCATCTTGTTGAGAGACCCGGTCGTGCGTTTCCGCCACTACCGGTGACTCTTCCTGTAGAGAGGCCATATTTTGTGTCTCGGCGGCAGCCTCCTGCGGTTGTGCCGAGGCAGTTTGTTCCGTGCCGTTCATCGCTGTCTGTTTCCCATTATGCTGATAACGGAGCAGCCCGAACGTCAAGCCGCCCCCGACGGCCACGACGCCCACGGCCGCGGCCACCCATTTCCAGACCGTCCTGCGTGACCGGGCGACCGGGATCTCCGCATCCAGCCGCTCACTCAAACGCTTCCAGACCTCCTCCGACGGCTGTTCACTGTAATTGTCCAATATCTCTTTTATGTCCATATATGCTGATTTTTGACTTGTGATCTTTGACTTGTGACTTATGACTTGTGATTTTTGACTTTTGACTTGTGATTTTTAGTTTAATCGTACACACTTACGGTCCGCTGCAACTACTAACTACTAACTACTAACTACTAACTGCTAACTACTAACTTCTAGCTCCTTGAGCATCCACTGGCGGGCGCGCATATAGGCGACACGCACGGCGTTCTCCTTCTTGCCGAGCATATCGCTGATTTCCGTGAACGAGAAGTTCTCGACGGCTCTGAGGTTGAAGACCACACGCAAGTTCTCAGGCATCCGCTGGAGCTTGTCCACGACGAGCCGTGCTTCCACCATTGTGGTGATCGTCTCCTCTTCGCCAAACTCGAAATCATCCCCCAACGTTCCCACGAATTGTTCGTTACGGAACCGTCGTATGGAACGGTAATGGCTGATGGCGCTCTTCACCATCACCGAGTGCATCCATGTCAAGAAGGAGCTGTCCCCTTTGAACGTCTCCAATCCCTTGAAAATCTGCATAAAGCCCTCCATCAACATATCCTCAGCCTCCTCGTCCGAATTGGCGAACCGTCGGCAAATTCCGAACATTCGCGACGCGTAGCGGTCATACAACTGCCGCTGACTCAACCTGTTGTTCTGCAAACAACCGTTGATAATGTTCTCGAGTTCTGAATCTACTTCCGTCACATCCAACTTGGTCGCACGAAGTCCCGATTTTGTTACATGGAAAATGAAATTTTATTGTATAGACTTCACAATTGCCTCAACCTCACGCAGATAGTCACGTTTTTCTTCTTGAGGGGCATACACAAAACCGTCAATGGTGATACAGGAGGCGTTGTCGGGTGAGACCTGGGTGAAGCTGTAGAAGGGGCCGCCCATCTTGTCGCGGACGGTTTCCCACAAGCCTCTCAGTTCCACACCGTTATGATATCTAAGCTGCAGTTCTTGGCGCATGGGGTAACCCTCAATATTGGCCACTAACGGATAGGCACCGGCCACCGCACCCTGGATGTAGGCCTTGGTGATACGGTCGCGCTCCGCCACGATGTTTTCCGTCGTGAGGTCATACTTGGGAGACTTATAGATCATGACGAAACGGTCGTTTTTCGGGGTGCGGAAGCAGAGCCAGAGGAAGTCCTCCTCCTCTCGGCCCACAAAGTAGCCCTCCGGAATCGTCATCGAGATGTCGAACTTCTCCTTGATCTTCTTCTCGACCACGGGGTTGTTCAGCTTGCGGTGCGCGTTCTGCAGCCTGGCGATGTCGTTGTCGTACATAGCCTTCACGATTTCGTCCTGGTGTGCGAGGAAGATTGCGAGACAGGAATCCTGGTTGTTGCCCCGGATTTTGACGTGAATCTGCGGTTTGGTGAGCGGGTCGCGCGCAATCTCGAACATATTCCCCGAATAATCAGGGTTATAGTCGAACTGTACGATGTTACGATGCCGCATAAACGAGGCCTTGTAGTCCGCGTTGGAGCAGCGGATGACATCGAACATCGGCTCTATCTGGTTAATGGCGGGCTGCGGTTGCTGGATGACCTCGTAGATGGCCTTCATCGCGGCTTTGGACCAGTAGCCTGTGTCGATGGCCAGAATCATCTCCCCGGCCTTACCCGTGGAGAAATTGTCAACCTTGATGCCCGAAGTGCTCGACTTATGATGGCAGGAGACCATCGTCAGGAGCGCTAATATCACTGCGAAATAGCTGATTCTCTTCATATTTCTGAAATTTTATTTTTCTATTGTTTTATATTCGAATTATTGCTATCTTTGCCGTGCGAAAACAAACCGCAAAAATAAAACAAAATTTATAAACCTAAGACAAAAAAAATGTACACCGAACTTTTTTATCGTATTGCATTGAACAAGACGGAGGGTGTGGGGAAGGCCTTCGCCAAGCAGATCCTGATTGCTTCCGGCTCGGCCCAGAACGTGTTCGAATTCCCGGAATCTTGGAAACGGAAACTGCGGAACCGCAAACACGCCGAGCTGAGCATCACCCTCACCGACAAAGTCAAATATCTGGTCGAACGCGAGTTACAGTTAATGGAGCATCATCACGTGAGTCTCTGCCACTATCTGGACCCGTCATACCCGAAACGGCTGAAACGGTGCAACGACGCACCGGTTTCGTTCTACTACAAAGGCAGCGGCGAGTTCAACCCCGCCCGGATATTGGCGGTGGTGGGCACGCGCAACGCCACCTCCTACGGCATCAAAGGCCTGACCAAGATCCTCAACGAGCTGAAAGAAAGCAACATCTCGACAGTCAGCGGACTGGCCTACGGCATCGACACGGTGGCGCACGAGGAGTCGCTGAACCTCGGGATGCCCACGTTGGCCGTATTAGGGAACGGGTTGCACACCATCTACCCCGCGAGCAACAAGTCGCTATCGGACAGAATCTTGGAGAATGGCGGAACGCTGGTCAGTGAGTTCGACTTCGACACCGGTCCCGACCGGATGAACTTCCCCGCGCGGAACCGCATCATTGCGGGCATGGCCGACGCGGTGCTGGTAGCTGAGAGCGCGATCAAGGGCGGCAGCATCATCACGGCGCACATCGCCAACTCCTACAACCGCGACATCTTCGCCATCCCCGGCTCTATCTTCGACGACATGCACGCGGGCTGCCACGACCTCATCCGCCGCAACATCGCCGCCATCGCCACCTCCGGCAAGGACATTCTCGAAATGATGAACTGGGATATGGCCTCCTCCCCGCAATCCGTGCAAACACAGCTGTTCCCCGAACTCTCGGAGGAGGAGGCGTTTGTCTATCGTTTCGTGGAGACGGGCAAAAAGAGCATCGACGAAATCTCGGAGCACTGCGCCGAGTTCAGCCCCTCGAAGCTTGCCGGCATCCTGCTCACGATGGAACTCAAAGGGGTGCTTTTCGCCCTGCCAGGGAAGAGCTACAGCACGAGTATATAACTAGTACAGGTCGATCCACTCGTACGGGTTGCCCATATACTGCAAGAAACGTTCGAGATCGGCACGGGCGATCATAAGCGAGGCGGTGTTGATGCACGGGTGGAAGCTCACGCGTTCCGCCTGCTGCAGCTGACGGTCGAGAAAGACGTGCACGTGGTGTTCTGTGTCGTTGATGAGCCCGAACGGGGTCACGGAACCGGGCGTCACACCGAGATACTTCATCAGCCGCGGCTCCGAGGCGAAGCTCAGCTTGCCTTGGTGCAGCTGTTTCTCAATGTCGTGGATGTTCATGTCCTGATCGCAGTCGAGGCAGACCAGATAGTGCTGGTTGCCCTTGTGGTTGCGGAAGAAGAGGTTCTTGCAGTGCTTCGCGTCGTGCCCGGCCCAATATTGCTTGGCAATCTCGATAGTCGGGGCAGGCGGGTGCTCCAAGTACTCGTAAGGGATATGCAATTCGTCCAACAACTTATATAATCTCGGGTCTCCGTTCATACTGTTTGGAATTTGGCGGCAAATATACACTTTTTAGTTAGTAGTTAGCAGTTAGCAGTTATTTCGAACCATAAACAGTAAACAGTAAACAGTAAACCATAACCCTTAAACATTAAACCTTAAACATTAAACCAAAAAAATCGTATCTTCGCCGCGTTGTCTTCCATTTCGAGAATCTCCAGCTTATGAGAAAAAAGATATACGTTTTGACGATGGTTTTCGCGCTTTTCGGGGTTTTCACCGCGGTGGCGCAGTGCGTGCCCGTTCTGATCACCCCCGACAATCCCTGGTTCGAGGACTTCGAAAGCTACCCGCACAACGCCGCAGTGCCGCTCGATACGTGCTGGGCGACCCCGGAGACCTTGGTTGTGGACAACGGCACCTCCCCATTCGTCTATACCGGCTACCCCTACGCCTGCCACTCCGGCAGCAACTCGCTGGAGCTCAAGCGGAGCCCCGTCATGGTGGTGTTCCCCGAGTTCGCCAACGACATCGACAAGCTGACCATCTCCTTCTGGGGCAACACCAGCGCCCAGAACGCCTGGTCGGCGGGCACCCTGACCCTCGGCGTCATCACAGACATCAACAACCCCACGAGCTTCATCCCCGTCGATACCATCCCCGCCACCGCCTTCGGGCGCACGGGACAGGACGCCCCCTACACCAACTTTATGGGCGAGCACTCGTTTGCCGACGTCACGCCGCAGCCGGGGATGCGCATCGCCCTCCGGCTCACCAACACCCAACGGTCGTGGAATCTCGACGACTTCACGATCACCGCGGCCTTGGAGCTCCAAGCCGACAGTCTCCCCTACTCCGCCACCTTCGGCGACGATGACCCCTGGTGGCTGAACAACGCCGACGCTGCCAACCGCTGGACCGTCGGGGTGGTTGAAGGGAGCAGCGACACCGCGCTGTTCGTCACCCACGACAACAGCACCCCGGGCTACGACATCGCGGTGGCCTCCACGGTGATGGCGGAGAGAGCCCTCGTGATGCCCGCCGCCGACACCGTCCGCGTGGATTTCGACGTGCGGGTAGGCGGCGAGAGCCATTTCGACTTCCTGAAAGTGTTCTTAGTGCCGGAAGAGGTGGAGTTCACCGCCGGACGCTATAACAACGCGCAGTCGCAGAGCCTGTACGCCGACTACGCCCTCGACTTCACGGCCTACAAACCCCAGAGCGCGGGCAGCGACGGCTACCCTCACCTCTTCAACCTGAGCGACGGCACCGTCCATGTGACGGCGGGCATGGCGAACCCCGCACCCGAAGGCCGCGCCAAGCTCGTCTTCCTGTGGCGCAACGACAACACCACGGGCACGCAGCCCGGCGCCATCATCTCCCACGTCTCCGTAATGGAGGGGGCGCCGTGCAAGACCCCAACAGGTCTGCTCGTCACCGGCCAAACGAACGACTACGTGACCATCGGATGGGATGCCGACCCCGACGCGGGGCTCTGGGAATGTCAATACGGGCTCGTGGATAGCGACCTTGTCGTGACCCTCACCACCGACACCAACAGCATCACCATCGAGAGAAGTCCCGAGATGCCGCACGGCAGCCTCACCTACTGGCTGTTGGTGCGGGCCGACTGCGGGGGCGGCAACGTGAGCGACTGGAGCGACACCCTCACCGCGCAGATCCTCAACGTAGGGGTCGCGAGCCCTCTGGAGAATTGCGTGCGAGTGTTCCCGAATCCGGCGCAGGAAGCGGTCAATGTACAATGGACAATGTATAATGGACAATTAGACGGGGAATTGTACCTGTTTGATGTATATGGTAAATTCGTGCAAGTTGTACCGGTCACCTCTGAAATCACCCGCATCAACGTCAGCGGCCTCGCCGAGGGTATGTATTTCGTGCGCATGACGACGGCGGCGGGGACGGTGACAAAGGCGTTCGTCAAGAAGGGTTAAGGTTTAATGGTTAAGAGCGGGTACCGGTAGCGTTATCGGTACCCGCTCTTTTTCATTAACCCATAACCCTTAAACCTTAAACCTTAACCCTTAAACCTTAAACCTTAAACCCAAACCCATCCCCCCTGTTCATAACTTGTTGATAACATTCTCTTGACAAAGGCGCAAAGATATTGTATTTTTGCGCTTTAATTATTTTTATGGTATTTTGAAATTTCTAACCTTAAAATCATCCTATATGAAAAAAGCTTTACTATTGATGCTGACACTGCTGACGATCGGCTTTGCAGCCGCGCCGGTGGCAGCGCAGACCGTTTGGGACGGCACCGCGGACATCTCGTGGTACGACGCCTCCCAGAGCTCCTTTGACATCTCCACCCCGGAGCAGTTGGCGGGTGTGGCGCAGTTAGTGAACAGCGGCACCTCCTTCAACGGCATGACCCTGAACCTGACGGCCGACCTTTGGCTGAACAGCACCGGCTCCACCGCCAACAACTGGACACCCATCGGAGGTTCGGAAACCCCCACATCGGAGAGCGCAAGCAGCGGCAACAGCTTCCAAGGCGCGTTCAACGGACACGGCCACGGTATCTACAACCTCTACTGCGACAAGACCAACTACTTCCATGCGGGTCTTTTCGGCTGTATCCAGAACCCCTGCACGATTGACTCCCTGGTGATGTACAATCCCACGGTGAAGTCGTGCGGCATGATGGGCTGCCTTGTGGGCATGACCCGCAGCGGCGGTGCCATCTACATCCGTTACTGTCTGGTGGTCAACGCCAACGTGGTGGGCACGCCTTCCGGCACAGGCCCGTCGGCGAACCACAACAACATCGGCATTATCGTGGGTGCCAACTACCCGAACTCCAACGGCACCTACGTGCAGAACTGCGGCGCCACCGGCACCGTGTCGGGCTTCTATGCCGGCGGTCTGGGCGGCAACTGCCAGAACGAGACCTTCACGAACTGCTACTTCGCCGGTTCCATCAACAACTACAACAACGAGGCGGGCGCCATCACCGCCTACAGCGGCACGCGCAACAACTGCTACTCCCAATGCACGTTCTCTTCCTCGCATAACGGCGGCGACGGCACCTCGGTGTCGCAGGCCATCATGCAATCCGACAGCATCATCACCCTCTTGGGCGACGCCTTCAAGGTGGATGCGAACAACGTGAACAACGGTTATCCGATCCTGTCGTTCATGGCGGGTGTGAACGCTTCCGCCACGGAGATCTGCGCAGGCGAGAGCGTCACGCTCACGGGTATGGGCTACGACAGCTACCTGTGGACACCCGGCAACCTGACCTCGCAAGTCATCACGGTGACGCCTACCACCACGACCACCTACACGATGACCGGCACGCTGAGCGACGGTTCCACGGGCACGCACAGCATCACCATCACCGTCTATCCGCAAGCGGTCGTCACGGCGACGGTCGCCGCCAGCGCTAACGGACAGGTCCACGCCACGGTGAGCCCCGAGACCGCCACGGTGGGCTGCGGCAGCTCCGACAATGTCACCTTCACCGTGACGCCCGACGACGGCTGGCGCGTGGCCAGCGTCTATCTGAACGGCACGGAGGTCTATGGTGCACAGACCTACGGCCCGTTCACCTTCACCGTGAACCCCGGCGGCACTTTGGCCAGCGTGGTCATCAACATGACCGATGCGCTGACCTGCACCGGAGTCCTCAACCTGCACGCTTCCAACATCTTCGGTACGAACGCCACCGTCTCTTGGAACGCCCATACCACCGGCGAGCTCTCCGAGTACCACATCCTTGTGAACGATCTGACCAACAACACGTCAGATGAGTACACTACCACCGACCTCTCCTACACCGTCATGGGTCTGTCGGAAAACACGTCGTACCAGATCGGCGTCTATACGTTCTGCTTGGACGGCTACGGCAGCGACACGGTCTTCGTGAACTTCGTCACCCCGTGCAACTCACCGATTCCCGTGACCGTGGGCAGCGGCACGTCAAGTTCCCAAGGCCAGTATTTCCCGAACTACACCTTCTACAACTACTCCTACACACAGCAGATCATCACTGCCGCAGAGCTGAACAACGACCCGCAGACCTTCAGCGCGATAGCCTTCCAGTATTTCCTCAGCACAGCGCTCACCCGTAACTTAGACATCTATCTGGCCCACGTCCCCTCGTCCGCCAACCTCGGTTCGTCGTGGATTCTGCCCGACAGCGCCAACGGCATCATCTTCACGCTGGTGCATTCCGGCAACGTGAACCTCAACAACTCGGGTCAGGACCATTGGCTTGAGATTCCGTTCAGCCAGACCTTCGACTACAACGGCACCGACAATCTGCTCGTCGCCGTGCTGGACCACACGGGGTCCTACACCAACAGTTCCGAGAAGTACTATACCCACAGCGCGTCCAACATGTCGCGCTACGTTTACCGTGACGCTTCGACCTACAATCCCTTCGGTCCGGATGCCTCCGGTACGGCCGGCAGCAATGTGAACAACATCCGCTTTATCTTCTGCGACCAAAGCACCTGCATCCGTCCGAACACGCTGACGGTCTCGAACCTCACGGACTACAGCGCGGACCTCAGCTGGGTCTCCGCCGGTTCCGAGAGCACCTGGGAGATTGAGTACCGGACCGCCATCGACACCGGATGGAACTACTACGGCCAGGCGAGCAGCACCACGGAGACGCTTCTCGGTCTGAACTCCGACACGCGGTACTACGTGCGCGTCCGTTCGGTCTGCGGCAACAGCGACGTCAGTCTTTGGAGCGATCCCATCAACTTCCGCACGCAATGCGGCCCCATCACGCAGCTGCCCTATTTCAACAACTTCGACGAGGTGATTTCCGACAACGGCACCAACTTCATCACCTGCTGGAGCCGTCTGACCACCAACCCCGACCGTATGGTGCGCTGCTACGGCAGTGCCACGCACAGCGCCCCGTATTCCCTCGACTTCAACTACTCTCCCTCCTGCACCACGGCCGCCGTCACCCCGATGCTCGATTCCAGTATCCCGCTCAACACGGTGATGGTTGACTTCTGGGCCTACAGCAGCCTCGGCCAGGGTTGGATGGAAGTCGGTACGATGAGTGATCCCTCCGACTTCTCCACCTACGAGTTCTACGACACTGTTCGACTGAGTGCCCCCAGCACTTGGGAGAACCTGATGATCAGCTTTGAGAACTACACCGGCACCAACCAGTACATCGCCTTCCTCGAAATCAACGGCACCTCCACCTCCTACATCTTCGACGATTTCACCATCAACTACATCCCAGTCTGTCTGCACCCCACCAGCCTCTCGGTCGATGGGCTGACCAGCAACACCGTCACCCTCTCCTGGACAGAGGCGGGCACCGCCAACACGTGGGCTGTCGAGTACGGTCCTACAGGTTTCACCCCCGGCAACGGCACCACGGTGACAGCTTACGAGAATCCCTTCACGGTCGATAACCTGACCCCCGCCACCATTTACGATTTCTACGTCTATGCCGACTGCGGCGGTGACCTCTCCGATCCTTTCGGACCTGTGTCGGCCATTCCGGGCCAGTACAACATGCAGAGCAACGGCAGCGACACGCTCGTCACCTGCGGCATGGTGATCTACGACCACGGCGGTCCGAACGGCAACTACGACAACAGCAGCGACGCCACGCTGGTACTCTACCCAGAAGATCCCGGTTCCACCCTGATGCTTACCGGCACGGTTAATGTGGAGAACTCTTGGGAACATCTTTACATTTACGATGGCGTGGGCACTTCCGGCACGCAACTGGCCAACCTCACCGGCTCCCATACCGTAAATGTGATTGCCTCCAACGGTCCGCTAACCATCCGATTCACTTCCGACGGTACTGTAAACAGCTATCCTGGCTTCGAACTCTTCGTGCACTGCATCAGCTGCATCCCACCCTACGGATTGGAGGTCTCTGATATTTTGACCACCTCGGCGAACTTGAGCTGGCACGGCAGTGGCGACAGCTACCTGGTCTATTTGTACGGTGCGGACACCACGGTGATTCCTGCTACAGACACCACGTTAGCCTTCACCACGTTAGAGGTCAACAGCACCTATACGGTCGCCGTGCAGGCATTGTGTGGCAACGATTCCTCCTTTATGTCTTCTCCCATCACCTTCACCACGCCGACGGTTCCGGCCACGCTGCCCTACACCACCGATTTCGAGGATGCCACCGACAACATCCAGTGGGGTCTCGTGAACGGCACGCAGACCAACAAGTGGTACATCGGCGAGCCCACGGACGTGAACAGTGAAGTGAACTCGACCCCGGGCGGCACCAACGGCATGTACGTCTCCAACGACAACGGCGCGACCAACGCCTACTCAGGCACCACGAGCCGCGTCTATACGTTCCGTGACATCCTGGTTCCCGACGGCACCACCGAGCTGAAGCTCGCCTTCGACTGGAAGGCCATGGGCGGTTCCGCGCATGACGAGTTCCTCCGCATCTACTGGCTCGACCCAGCCGTGGTGACGGTCACCGCCGGCAACAACCCGCCTTCTGTGGGCGGCGTGAACTACGACCTCCATGGTATGCCCGGCTACAGCACCAACGGTGCGCACTGGCTCTCCCAGCAGGGCACGTGGCAGCATGAGGAGATGCTGATCTCCGCCGCGCAATTCGCGGGCATGGGCAACGGCGACCACATCTACCGTCTCTACTTCCACTGGCGCAACACCTCCTACAGCGTCAACCCGCCGGCAGCCGTCGATAACGTCAGCCTCACGGTGGTGACCTGCACCACGCCGCTGAACGTGGCCGTGAGCAACATCGGCGAGAACACCGCCACCGTCACTTGGAGCGGCAATGCCAGCAGCTATGGCGTGACCATCCTCTCCGGCGACGGCACGCAGGATTACCAGACCACGTCCGACACCTTCCTGATCCTGACCGGTCTCAGCGCCCAGACCATCCATCAAGTGGTGGTGAGAGGTTACTGCGGCACGGACTCCTCCATGCTTTCGCAAGGTGTGCAGTTCACCACGGCATGCGGCGCCATCACTTCGCTGCCCTACACCGAGAACTTCAACAGCTACTCCTCCATGGACGGTTCCAACTACATCGACTGCTGGTCCCGCCACAACGACAACACCGCGCACTATGTGTATGTCAATGCCGGTGCTGATTCCTACGAAGGCGGTTCCTTGGACTTCCACTACACGCCGAGCTGCTACACCATGGCTGTGACTCCGATGTTCGACCCGAGCATTTCGCTGAACACCCTGATGATTGAGGGTATGACCCGCATCCACCTGAACGGCACCGCCGGCGTGTTCGAGGTGGGCACCATGAGCGATGCAAGCGACCCGACGACCTTCACCCCGTACGACACCATCGAGTACAGTGCAACCTTCACGTGGCTGCCGTTCTCTGTATTGTTCAACGACTACACGGGCAACGACCAGTACATCGCCTTCCGCGCTATGAACGGCATCGATGTCTCCTACCTCCTCGACAACCTCACTTTCGATCTGATTCCTTCCTGCTGGCATCCGGTCAACCCCAGCGCCTCGAACATCACAAGCGACGGTGCGACCATCAGCTGGGGCGGTACCGCCACCAACTACGTGATCGAGTACGGTCCTGTCGGTTTCGCGCAGGGCACGGGCACCATGGTGAACGTCCCGGGTGCGATGAGCTACACACTCACCGGTCTGACCCCGATTACCGAATACACCGTCTATATCTATAGCGATTGCGGTGCGGACGGTCTTTCCACCGCCGTTTCGGTGAACTTCAAGACCGGCTGCGTCGCCATCAGTGTGCCTTACCTTGAGGACTTCGACAGCTACACCACCAGCTCCACCTACACCGACAACAACGGCATTGCGCCCGACTGCTGGACAACCTACAGCGCGAACACCTCCTACGGTCCGCCGCACATCATCAGCACCGGCAACTACCACTACGTGCACAGCGGCAGCAACAGCATGGTCTTCACCTGCAACAGCTCCGGCGCCGATGCCTACGCCGCCCTCCCGCTCTTCACCGAGCCGTTGAACACGCTGAAGGTCAACTTCTGGCGCGCTATGGAGAGCACCTCTCAAGGCGAGCTGACGGTGGGTTATGTGACCAATCCCGCCGACCTGCCCGGCACGTTTGTGACCGTGGCCGCCATCCCGTCGGTGAGTTCGAGCGGCGACACCATCACGGTGGATTTCTCCAACCTCAACATCGCCAACGGCTATATCTGCTTCCACTGGCATAAGGAGAGCACCTACTACTCCTGCTGTATCGATGACATCAACGTGACCTTGAGCAACGGCAGCGGTCCGGTCATCACCGACCCGACGGTGGCCACCAACGCTGCTGAAAGCATCACGCAGACAGCCGCTACGCTGAAGGCTACCATCACCAACCCCGACAACGTGACCATCACCGCGAAGGGCTTCGAGTGGAAGGCCACCACGGGCAGCACCTACACGCAGATTGCGGGCACCGGTACGGGCAACACCTTCACCGCCAACCTCACGAACCTGACGCCGAACACGAGCTACACTTTCAAGGCGTTCATCACCTTCGACGGCACAACCGTCTATGGCAACGAGCTGACCTTCACCACCCAACCCGAGGACACGCCCGAACCGTGCGAGACCCCGACGAACATCGCCGTCAGCGAGATCACGGACCAGAGCATCACGGTGAGCTGGGATGCCGACCCGAATGTCAACAGCTGGAACATCCAATACCGTCCCGTGAACGGGCAGCTGAGCTCGGCGACCTCCAATACGAACAGCTACACCATCACAGGGCTGACTCCGGAGACCGAGTACCAGATTCAGGTGCAGGCCAACTGCGGCGACGGTAACCTCAGTGAGTGGAGCACCCTCGTCACGGCCACCACCACTGTGGGTATCGACAGCTGGCTGGAGAACAGCGTGACGCTGTATCCGAACCCGGCGCAGGAGGTAGTCAATGTACAATGTACAATGAACAATGTACAATTGACAGGCGAGTTGAGCGTGTTTGATGTGTATGGCAAATTACTGCAAATTGTACCGATCACATCCGAAATCACCCAAATCAATGTCTCCTCTCTCGCCAACGGCATGTACTTCGTGCGCGTGACCACGGAAGAGGGCTCTGTGACCAAAACCTTTGTCAAGAAGGGTTAAGGGTTAAGGTTTAATGTTTAATGAACGGGTACCGGTAACTTATCGGTACCCGTTTTTCTTTTTGGTAGGTTACGCTGCGCGTATTAGTGAGGGTGCGCTGCGCGCAGAAATCTGGGAAAATCTGATTAGAAAATCATAGAAAATCTGACATTAAACCATAAACCATAACCCTTAAACCATAACCCTTAAACCATAACCCTTAAACCATAACCCTTAAACCATAACCCTTAAACCATAACCCTTAAACCATAACCCTTAAACCATAACAAAGAAAGTGTATCTTTGCACCATTATTTACAAGCAATATAATTCAAATCAAATCATACAATATTATGAAGAAGTTATTCACCTTCTGTATCTTATGCCTCTTTACGGCATTCGGCTTCGGGCCGGCGGTTTGGGCGCAGGGCGACTGCACCATCACCACGCTTCCGTACACCGAGGGGTTCGAACTCGGTTCCATCGGGCCGTGCTATCACACCAACACGATGGCGCTCATGCCCAACGGACAGTACTATCCGCAGGTCGCGGGCGGCGCGTACGCTCCGTCGCACACCGGCGAAAAGCACCTCATGTCGTACAACTTCCTCTTCGACGACACCGCGCCCCAGGTGCCCTGTCTCATCCTGCCCGAACTCTCCTCGACCTACAACATGACCGACATGGTGTTCGAGTTCTGGGGCTGGGTCAACTCCGACGCCGGATACTTTGTGGTCGGTGTGATGGACGACCCCACGGATATGTCCACCTTCACGCCGGTGCAGACCATCGTCCCGACGAACACCAACAGCACCTACGTGAAATACACGGCCTACTTCTCCAACTACACCGGCTCCGGTCACTACGTCGCCCTGAAACTGGCCGTCACGGCTTACTGCATGATCCGCGTCGATGACCTCGTCTTGGACCAGGCGGCGATGTGCTCGCCCGTGCAGGACCTAGCCGTGCATGAGATCCTCGGCTCGGATGTGACCATCAACTGGCATCCCAATGCCATCGGTGCCGCCAACAGCTACAACGTCTCGCTCTTCAGCCTGACCGACAGCACGCAAGTGCTCTACAGCTCCACCGCTGACACCTTCTACACCTTCTCCAATCTGGACTATTCCACCGACTACCGCGCCTACGTCTCCGTGGTCTGCATCGACAACCAGGAGAGCGATCTGGACTCCGTCGATTTCTCCACACTCGCCCCTGCGGCCACCCTGCCCTACTTCGAAGACTTCGAGGGTGACTCCTCCGTCGCGCTGGAGCCCTTCACCTTCTCCGGCACGGGAGTCAACCAGTGGGTGTTCGGCACCGCCGCCGGGTTGCCAGCGCTCGACGCCCTTCCTGACGACCCCGCGCACGCCATCTACGTCTCCCCCGACAGCGGCGCCACCAACATCTACGCCAACAGCGTCTCCGATGCCTATGCCACCATCAACGTGATGTTCCCCAACGACGAGATGGAATATCACCTCTCCTTCGACTACCGCGTCGTAGGCGAGGCCAGCGACTACGCGGAATTCGACTACCTGAAGGTGTATATGATCAACTCCGATGCGACCGTGCCCTCTTCCGGCGCGCCGAACGGGATCGCGCTGCTCCACCACCTGGGGGATGTCGCCAACATATCCGACTGGACCCACTTCGATATCATCCTGAACAACGTGGCCGGCACCGCCAAGCAGATCGTTTTCTACTGGTACAACAACGGCTGGAATCTCTACGGGGACAGCCATTTCGCTGCCGCCGTGGACAATATCCACATCAACGGTGTCAACTGCGCGCAGCCCAACGGTCTTTACGCCTCCGATATCACCGAGACGGAAGCCACGCTGCACTGGCATGAAGTCGGCAACGCCACCTACTGGACTCTCTATTACCGCGAATCGGGCAGCACCGACCCCTACACCGAGTACCAGACCAGCGACACGTCCGTCACCCTCAATGGGCTGACCGCCAACACGGAGTATTCCTTCTACGTGGTGTCCGACTGCGGCGACGGATTGTCGAACCCGTCGGTGACCGCCACCTTCCGCACCGACTGCGGCACCATCGAGACGCTGCCGTACATCGAGGACTTCGAAAGCGGCCTCTACCAAACCTCACAGGGCACCTACATCGCCTGCTGGGATCGTCTCACCTCCGACAACAACCACTACGCCTACATCGGCGACGGCGACTATTATGCCCAGGGCGGTTATCACTACCTCGACTTCCACTACACGCCGAACTGCAGCGTCATCGCTGTCATGCCGGAATTGGGTGCCAACATCAACGCCAACGATCTGATGCTCACCTTCTACGCCTGCCACACCAACTTAGGGTTCTATGCCTTAGGCAACTTGGAAGTCGGCGTGATGACGGACAAAACCAACGACTCCACCTTCGTGACCTTGCAGACCATCAACCTCTCCATGACCGATTACCTAACCTATGTGGAACATACCATCTCGTTGGCCAACTACGACGGCACAGGCAAGTACATCGCCTTCCGAGTCTCAAACTGCAGCAACAGCGGCTACTACATTGACGACATCGTGCTGGATCTTCGTCCTGCATGTATGGATCCGACAAGCCTCTCCACCTCGAGTGTCTCCAACACGAGCGTCACCCTGTCGTGGACGGAGATGGGAGGGGCCAGTTCCTGGAACATCCAGTACGACACCACCGGCTTCACCCTGGGACAGGGCGCCAACACCGTGGTCGCCGACAACACCACCTTCACCATCACGGGTCTCACCGACCTGACGGCTTACGATTTCTACGTGCAGGCCAACTGCGGTGATTCGCAGAGCGAGTGGATCGGTCCGGTCTCCGCCACCACCGGCATCCTGATCATGGGTGTCACCGGCAGCGAGGCGTTGACCACCTGCAACGCCATCATCTGCGACGACGGCGGCAGCACCGGCAACTACAGTCCCTACTGCGACTACACCGTGGTGGTGACGCCCGCCACCGACGGCATGGGCCTTCAGATTTCCGGCACGGCCAACCTGTTCCCGAGCACCCTCGGTTTCGGCGAATCCCACCTCTACTTCTACGAGGGCGCGGGTGTTGACGGGACCTTGCTGGCCGACTACACCGGTCAGAACCTCAACATCGAGGTCGCCTCCGCCGGCACCATCACCGTGCGGTTCACCTCCAGCTACTACACCTCTTCCGGCTTCGTTCTGAACGTGGAGTGCGCCTCCTGTACCCCGCCGACCGACATTGCTGTCACCAATCTGACCACCTACGAGGCCACCCTCACCTGGAGCGGCGACGCGAGCCAGTACGCCATCTACCTCTCCGGCAATGCCTACGGCTACTACACGCAATCCGACACCGTCTTGACGCTCAACAACCTGCAGGCCAACAGCCAATACAACGTGCAAATCCGTTCCCTGTGCGGCTCGGATTCCTCGTTCCTTTCGCAGACGGTCAGCTTCACCACGCCGTGCGACGCAATCACCATCACGGAGACTACCCCGTGGACGGAAGATTTCGAGTCTTACCTCGGTGACGGCAACCAGCCGTTCCAGTGTTGGGACAGACCGGTGGTGGATGCCACCTACAATGCGCCGTTCGTCTATTGCGGTTGGGCGCCGAGCTGCTACTCCGGTGCGAACTCCGCCGAGCTGAAGGGCACCTCCGAGATCCTGGTGCTGCCGGCGTTCACCAACAACGTTCACGACCTGCGCCTCTCCTTCTGGGCCACCGCCACCAACCCTGCCATGGGCATGCTGGAAATCGGCGTGGTTGACAACACCCTGGATCCCGCCAGCTTCGAGTTCGTGGCCATGGCCGGCACCCCCGGACCGCGCGGCACGCAGGATGGCGTCTCCGGCAACGGCAACTATATGGGTCCGTTCGACTTCAACAACGTGGCCGCCGCCAACGGCCGCATCGCCCTGCGCTACAACAGCAGCAGCTCTTCGGATTCGTGGAACCTTGACAACTTCGTGGTCGAAATCGCCACCGACACCACAGCGGTCACCGCCCCCACGGTGCTGACCAACACCCCGTCCTTTATCGGACAGACCTCCGCTACCTTGAGCGCCACCGTCACCAACCCCGACAATGTGGCCGTCACCGCGAAAGGCTTCGAGTGGAAGACCACCACGGGCGGCACCTACACGCAGATTGCGGGCACCGGTACGGGCGACAACTTCACCGCCAGCCTGACCGGCCTCACCACCAACACCTCCTACACCTACAAGGCATTCATCACCTACAACGGCAACACCGTCTATGGCAATGAGGTGACCTTCACCACCCTGCCCGAGGACTCCCCCGAACCGTGCGAGACCCCGACGAACCTGCACGCCTCCGCGTTCGACGCCCACAGCATCACCATCGGTTGGAACGCGAACAGCAATGCTTCGGGCTGGAACATCCGCTATCGTGTCGAGAACGGCAGCTGGAGCAACGCCACCTCCACCACCAACACCTACGTGATGAGTGGCCTGGTCGCCGAAACCGTTTACGAAATCGAAGTGCAGGCCGACTGCGGCGACGGCAACTTGAGCGAATGGTGCGAGCCCATCCACATCAGCACGTCCTACGACGGCATCGACAGCTGGTTGTCCAGCAGCGTGAGCCTCTACCCCAACCCCGCCCGCGAGGTTGTCAATGTACAATGTACAATGAACAATGTACAAATGGCGGGTGAATTGCACCTGTTTGATGTGTACGGCAAATTGTTGCAAATCGTACCGATCACATCAGAGATCACACCCATCAACGTCAATAGCCTCGCCAACGGCCTGTACTTCGTGCGCGTGACCACGGAGGCGGGCATGGTGACGAAAACGTTCGTCAAGCGTTAATGGATATTTGAGCATTGAGAATGGATAATGAATGGGTACCGGTAACTTTATCGGTACCCGTTTTCTTTAACCCATAACCCTTAAACCTTAAACCTTAACCCTTAAACCTTAAACCTTAAACCTTAAACCTTAACCCCACTGCTGTCCCGTTAAAACTTAAAAATGTTCTTTGAAACGATTGATATATAGTTAGTTGTAGAGATTTTTCGAGTCAACGGATTTGAATCTGTATCTTTGCAGTCAGAAATGATGACTGCCTATGA